>OLRD01000014.1_pt1 | contig 178573 bp, 134 predicted proteins | sample 1672051 | NCBI WGS metagenome assembly OLRD01 (sample SAMEA3136640, study PRJEB25190) | human gut metagenome | biome: human gut; feature: human-associated habitat; material: faeces | place: Austria | collected 2013 | reverse complement strand
CAGCACGAAGGGCCGGAAGCAAATCAGGCGCAGGGGCCGGGGCCGGCGGAGGTGTTGGTACTAATACTATATTTATATCAGGAGGGTTACTGTATTATGGAACTGCAATTTGATAATTATATCCTTTCCTATGAAGATGGAGGGATTGAAGTAAGGAAAAACGGGACATTGCTTTATTTTAACAGGCGTCCTATGTTCGTTACTGTTAAAACTTCATTTGCCGTGAGCGAGTTTTATGATGCTGCTTATGAAAAGGCGGAAATGCGGGACGGGCGGATGGTTGCGGAGGGAACTCTGCGTGTGCCTTCCGGTTCCGGGTTTGCTTTTATTGATACCTATGAAGCAGGGGATGCCGGGTTTCGGCTTCAGCGTTGTGTAAAGGTTGTGGAAGCCGGGGATGATCTTGGGTTTTCCAGTAAATTTTCTCTTGTTATGGCGGAGTCGGCGGATCCTCATGATTATCAGTGTTTTGCACCGGGCGTGTGGTACCGGCAGAATGAATTCGGCCCTGATGAGCTGATGGGGAAGGATTTGGACTGTGAGTATTTCTGGATGCTGGAGACGAGATGTGCGCTTCCGCTGTTTGCCATGCATCATATTGGATCCGGGGAAATGGCTTCCCTGTCCAGGTGGGCTTCTGATGTGACTATGCGCACTCTTGGCATTGAACAGTCGGAAAATAATACGGATCCGAAGTTTACTATTGGTTCTGTCGGGATGAGCAAACCGGAAAAGCGTACTCTCAATTATATGTATTATGGATTTGCCGTAAGGAAGGATAATCCCACTCCGGTTGACGGCCTGTCTATCGATTATGTCTATCCGGGCTGCGATGGCCAGACTCCTGTAAAGAATTCTTACGGCGGGCTGGATTACCACAATAAGGCCATGAATTTCCGCCGCATCAACCATCCTGTTGTACCTGGCTTTGAGCAGAATTATTCCGTTGCCATTAACTTCGGACAGCATGAAAGCTTTCAGGAAATGATGAGGGATATCTGGCGGATCACTTACAGCCGTATGCGGGACAGGCTCTTCTGTGTGGATAATGAACGGCATTACCGCAACTGTATGGAAATCTTTATGAAATACACAAGAAAATATGGGGACTCCTATGGTCTGCCCTTTGCCTGCCAGCTTCCTGATATGGATATTTCTTCCGTATCCTTTCAGTTCGGTTTTGTGGGACAGCAGCCGGGAATCGGCAATCTGCTGCTCCGGTATGGCGATCGCGAAAAGCTTCCGGAGGCCAGGGAAAAGGGAATGGGAATCCTGGACTTCTGGGTAAATACGGCCATGACCCCGTCCGGGCTTCCTCAAATGTGCTACAATCCCAACATAAAAGGATTTGAACCCTATCCCCATTATACGCGTATGCTTGCGGACGGGATGGAGGCCATACTGGATGCTTATGTTTATCTGCATAAAGTCGGTGAAGAAAAGCCGGACTGGCTTGCTTTCTGTATAAAAACCGGGGACTGGCTTGTAAAAGTCCAGAATGAGGACGGCAGCTTTTACCGGGCTTATTATACCGACGGTTCCATACGTATGGATTCCAAGTCCAACACGCCCAGCGTCATCCGTTTTCTGGTACAGCTTTATCTGGTGACAGGTGATGAGAAATATAAAGCGGCGGCAGAAAAAGCCGGAGACTGGTCCTTTGACAACGCTTATCTGAATATGGAGTATCGGGGAGGCACCTGTGACAACACGGATATCCAGGATAAAGAAGCAGGAATCTATGCTTTGTTCGGCTTTCTGTCACTCTATGACCTCACAGGAGACAAACACTGGCTGGAAGGCGCAGTGGGCGCTGCGGATTATACGGAAACCTGGACTTATGCCTGGACCTTCCCTGTTTATACGCCATGGCCGAAGCATCCTTTCAACCAGTATTCCATCAGCGGACAGAGTATCATCACCATAGGCGGGGGAGCCGATGTGTATATGGCCGCCTGTTCTTATACCTATTACAGGCTTTATCTTCTGACAGGGGACAGCCATTATCTGGATTTTGCAGAATTTATACATAAGAATACACGTCAGTCCAATGATGTCGACGGGACCTCCGGTTATGCCATGCCTGGCCTCGGACACGAAAGCGGCAATTTCTTCAGCCAGAAATTAGGAAGCCAGTATCATTGGCTGCCCTGGTGTACCTTTGTGGAAGCGGAGCCCTGCGAACGGCTTTATGAAACTTTTGGCGTGTATGAAATCGAAGACGCACAGAGGATGGATAAGGAGGAAAGGGAGAAACGGAACCGGGTTTATGAGAATTATATTTAAAATGCAGATGTAGTGTAAGTGCTGACTGTTTTTCTATATAAAATTGCCCCGAATATATGCCGCAGAAATTATGCGGATATCATTCGGGGCAATTTTATTTGAGGATATTCCTTTACAGCATCTTATTCAGCTTTTTATCAAAACTCGCAATCTCATCACCTAATACTCTGTGCCTGGCAATCAGGATACAGTCCACAAAATCAAGGGATGTTTCAGAAAAAAGAAATAACGCTTCCTTAACAACATTCTGGTTTTCCACTATCACATCATCCAGAAATTCTATAAGTACACCTGCAATCTCATGCCGTTCTATTTTGTATACACCTTTCAGTACATATACTACTTCTGCAATAACCTCCGGAAGCGTGAAAGCACCATTCTCTATAATCCGTCTGGCGTCCTCTGACATCTGCTGATGATCTCTCAAAAGATATCTTAAGATAACATTCGCATCAATCAGCTTTCTCATACTTTTCTACCATCGCCTTTTCATATGCGCCTTCTTCCTCTGCCACAAGTTTAGCATCCGCATATTCGGACAGGCGTCCATAAGTACTGTCCCTATTTGCCGTAACAACAAACGGCATCCCATTCTCCCGAACACTCTGCCTTGCAAAGATTCGTACCGCCTCTGCAAAAGAAGTTCCCATATCACGATATAATGCTTCTACCTTGTCTTTTAATTCTGCATCCATACGAACCTGTAAAGTTGCCTCTTTCGCCATAATATCGCCTCCTTGTAATACAAACGTACTACATTCTTTTTCTCTTGTCAATATTATATCTCATATTCTGAATTTTATTAGTTACAGTTCAGCAACATGATTTTCCAATATTCACTGGTGGCGATACCGGCTATTTTTTCTTACCAATCCGAAGCACATTCACCGAATATCCCGGCGCCCTGTAAATAAATTGCTCCGCCGCTCCGGAAAGAAGCCGTTCCTCATCATGCACCCGCTCCGGTTCCTCAAAGCTGTTTTCCGCCTGCTTCTCCCCGGTAAGCACCACAGCCTTGTAATCCGTTTCCACCGCACAGTCCAGAGAGATTTCCACCTCATCCTCTTCCGGTGAAAAATTCACGATTTTTACAATCACCTCCGATGAAGAATCACTGACTGCGCAAGCCATTGCCGGGAAGCTGGGAACCGCCGCTTCATGGATACATTCTCCATTCAAGTAAAGTTTCATGCTTTTCCCGTCAGCCTCATACCGGAACCGGTTGAACTGTCCATATTGAAGCTGCACCAAACGTTCTTCATCCAGATATTTGTCCTCCGGATAAGCCTGTTCCCGGAAGGAACTGATACCATTTTCGAGTCTCCACACAAAAGGCTTCACATTCGCCGCATTCCATTCTTTGGGAGGATGGGTTTCGTCCGCCACATATACCTCTTTCGGCATACGGCTGCTGTATATGCCAAGACTGATTTCCTTTCCTTCCTCAGCATAGATCTCAATATCAAAAGCTCCGCTTGTGACTTCTTCTTCTCCAAATACGGCAAATACCCTTTCCGGATCCACCCCGTAAAGCTTTTCGGCTTCTTCACGCTGTTCCTGATCCGACGGAAGGATACGGAAAACACCGTCTTTTTCCTCGATTCTCCCCATCAGTTCATGGCTGATCCCAACAGGACGGCCATTCCATGACGCATTTTTGTACCGAAGCCCGGACGGCCCCATCAGTGAAGCCATTCCTTTCACCGGACGGTACAAAATCCCGGTTTCCTCCTCTGCCTCCACCACGTTTTCACCGCGGCTGTTCCCAAACATTTTCCAGACATAATAGGTAGGAATCGCCATGCTTTCCCTGTTATTAAAACGAATCAGGTTCGGAAACCATGCATTATAATTTACATTTTCCAGAAGAGGGGCATAGGAAGCCAACTCCACCACATCCTGGTTGCGTTCCATTCCTATCAGGAAAGCCGCTTCCCCCAGCGCGCCATACAGCTGTCCCACCCATCCGCGGACCACTGCCAGCTCTCCCAGGAAAATACCCGGGCCTTTTCTGTCATAGCCGTCGTAATAATGGATGTTTTCAGCAAAAAATTCGGCGGTACTGTAAAAATGCTCATCCACGATATCCGCGGGAATCCCCTGCTTCTCCAGGTGTGTATTGGCAATCAGGCGGATGTTGGGATATCTGGCTCTTATGGTATCAAAGAACTTCCGATACCGCATTTCATAATCAGGTCCGAAGTTTTCATTTCCGATTTCGATATAATTCATCCGAAACGGCTCCGGATGTCCCATTTGGGCCCGCAGGCTTCCCCATACCGTATCTTTGCCTCCCACAGCATATTCTATGGCATCCAGTGTATCCTGCAGCATATCCTCCAGTTCTTCTCCTTCAAACAGCACAGGCGCTCTTCCCTGGCAGGTCATGCCGCAGTTGCACACATACAGGGGTTCCATGTCAAGATCCTCGCAAAGCTGCAGATATTCATGAAATCCCAGGCCGTTATAGCTGCGGTAATGCCACATCAGCTGATGGCCGGGGCGTTCCCATACCGGCCCGATTACATTTCTGAACCGCATGGCTGTTTCCGGGGAAAAGCCTTCCACAATACAGCCGCCCGGGAACCGCAGGAACCGCGGGTTCAGGGCTTTCAGTTTTTCCGCCAGATCCTTCCTCAGTCCATGCCCCATATACGTGTCCTGCGGCATCAGGGAACAGAAGCCAAGGCTTATTTCGCCGCCCTCCGGGCAGCAGATGGAGAGCCTGGCATTATCGCCGTCCCTGTCTGCCGCAAAGCTGCCGTCATAGCGCACATACCCTGTGCCCTCCAGCAGGAAATCCATACTGCCGAACACATGGGAATCATCCTCAGCGCAGACTCTTACGCTGACCGGATGTTCTGTTTTCGCAAACATATAAAAAGAATAGGTTTCTCCGGCTTTCAGGGAAATCCCGTTAAAGCCTGTATTATATAGTTTTCCGTCCTTTTCAAAAACAGCGGAAAGGGCGGCCTGCCTGTGTTTGTTCAGGGTATCCTCCCGTTCCAGGCGCATCACCGCCTGTTGGGTATACCAGGCAGGGACGGGGGTATAGGGCGTCTGATTCTTTCTGATCCATCGGGAAAGCCCTTCCCCGTGATTAAACTCATCTCTCCAGCCTGCCCTGGTGACCAGTGCATAGCCGTCCTGCTCCGTATGGCAGTCCTTTGGTTCAATGGAATCTTCAAAGGATCTGTTTCTGAGCATCTCAGGATATAAGCCGCCGTCACCCGCTCTGTTGATATCTTCGAAGAAAATACCATACAGATTCGGGGCGACAGGGAATTTTTTATTTTCTGTACGTATCGTTATTCTGCTCATAGTAACCCGCCTTTGCCAAAATCCGCCTATTTTCCGACCACTCTCTTATAGCAATAGCCTCTGTCCCCTCCGGCCTTCACCGGGGATACCTCAAAATAAACCACTCCGTTTTCCCGTACTGTAATGCAGACATCGGCCATTCCGTCTTCCAGTTCCTTTCTCTGTGCTTCCACAAGAGGCCTCGCCCCTTCCTTCAGCAGCTTCTTCTGTTCTCCGGAAAGGCTGGAGGGCTCGCCCATGGCATGCCAGAGCTTCAGCGGGTTGCAGATCACTTCATCCACTGTCTTTGTGAGAATGCAGCATTCCCCTTTTTCCCCGGAAGGAATCCCTTCCATGGGAAGACGGAAACTGCGGCAGATATCCTCTCCGGTACCGTCCATTGTCATATTCCATACAATCCCTCTGTAGCTGCCGTCTTCTTTTCTCACAATAACCGCGTCATCCGTACGGTGCACACAGGTTCCCTGCAGATCGGCAAAAAACTTAAAGGTCCAGAAGGTAGGTTTGGGGATGCCGCCGTTTGCCACAAGCCCGAAGCCTCCGTGGAAGGGTGTAAAAGGAACGCCCTGTTCCTCGAAAATATCACCGAAGGTCCAGTAGGAATAGGATTCGTTCATATCTCCCAGCCGGGACAGCTGCCCTGCGATATAAGCCGCGTTCTGATTGGTATCATGCAGCGGGCAATTAGGAATATAGGAAGTATTGAATTCCGTAATATGGATTTCCATCCCCTTAAATTCCTCAAAGCTGTCGATAATATCCCTGGTCGTCTGAAGGTTGGCATATCCTTCTTCCGGCTCCCGCAGCTTCACATATCCATAGTGGCCCACATTCTCCGGCACCTCTGTTGTATAGTGGTGGCGGGTCACGAAATCCACAGGTATGCTTTCTTTCCGGCAGAATTCCAGGAAGCAGCAGATCCACTTTTCATCCTCCACGCCGCAGATGGCGGGGCCGCCCACACGGAAGCGTCCATCCACTTCCTTAATCGCCGCAAAGGTCAGGGCAAACAACTTAAAGTATTCCTCCATATCCGCATCCTTCCAGAAGCCGGGAAGGTTAGGCTCGTTCCATACCTCTATCGGCCATTGCACCACCTCCTGTTCCCCGTAGCGTTCCATCAGATGGCGCAGAGTCGCCTGTACCAGCGCGCACCAGGCATCGTAGCTTTCCGGAGGCGTCACATTCCCCTTCCAGTAGAATACCGTCTGTTTCCCGGAAGCCATCTTATCCGGCATGAAGCCCAGCTCCAGAAAAGGGCGTATATTCAGGCTCAGATAGCTGTCCATCACCAGATCCAGATAGGTAAAATTATATTCCGCATGCTTTATTCCGTTTTCATCCGTGTACTCCTGATAAATAGCCATATCATCCGAAAACAGGCCGTGGCCGCGGATGTGGGAAAATCCGATCTCCTCCTGTACCAGCGCCAACTGCTCCTGATACTCCTTCTGCAGGGCAAGCCCCATGCGTCCTGTTCCTATGCAGTAGGCCACATTATTATGGAACGGTATTTTTGTTTCTTTTTCAACAGTATACTTTTTTTCCTGTATCATACGATTCTCCTTTTCTTTAACAAACCCGTTTATATCAGCCCCGACCAGATAATATTGCTCACATTCCACAGCCCATCCGCATACCACTCTCCGGGACGGAACGGAACAAACCATGCCGCAGCAAGCTGCTCCGCCGGATCAATCACCAGAGAACAGGAGCCTGACCCTTCATGCATATATGTGCCTTTTGAATAAAGAAAACCTGGCCCTTCTCTTCTGTCAAAACCTATCCCGTATTTCCTGTCCGGTTCCTCTGCACCCCAGCAGTAATCCGGAGTACGGGCAAGAACAGAAGAAGTCATCTTTTCCACCGTTTTCCTTCCCAGGATCCTTTTTCCGTCAAGCTGTCCCATTCCAAGCATCATATTTGCGAAGCGGATCAAATCTCCCGGTGTGGAAAAAAGCCCGCCTCCCGTATTGGGAATGTAATCCATCCAGGATGATAAACTTTGTTTTTCCCCTTTTACCGCACTTTTTATATCTTCTTTATCCTCTTCGTCAGTCACATGGATTCTTTTCAGTCTCTCCGAATCCGCAGGCAGAAAGAAAGTGTCCTTCATTCCCAACGGAGAAAGGATATTATCATGAATGTACTTTTCCGCCATTACTCCGCTGATTTTTTCTATCACTGCCCCCAGCACAACAAAACCATAACTGCAATACTGCCATTCTTCTCCCGGTTTTCTTCTCATGCCGCAGGACATGGAAGGCGTAAGCCAGTCAAATTCTTCTCCCGGCTTCCATTCTTTTGCCGCTTCCTCCATAAATCTCCATACCGGGGCAAAATAGGGATTCGGAAAACATCCCGCATCCGGCTGAAGCCCCGAAGTATGGGTCAGCAAATGAAACAGATTAATCCCGTCGAACGGCTCACTGGCAAACTGGGGCAGAATATCCCCCACCTTCACATCAAGCCTGGTATAACCATCTTCCACCAGCTTCATCAATGCTGCTGCCGTAAAGGTTTTGGTAATGGATGCGATTCCATGTATCGTATCCGGCCGCATGGAATCATCATGATCATAATAATGGGCCAGCCCCATCCCCTTTTCCGCAATCACTTTACCGTTTTTTGAAATACAGTAGGCGGCGCCCTCTATTTCCCCTCTTTCCATCATCCGGGTAAAATGCTCATCTAAAGCAAGGATACGTCCGGAATGATAACCGGTTTCTTCCGGCAGACAATCTGTTTTCCCTTCTGTGATATGCAAGCTTATCCCCCCTTCTTACTGTCTGTTCTATCTGTGCTTCAGCACACCTCCACATCCATTTCCACACGCGCAAGGCCGGGAGCCAGATCCCGTTCTGCAGACATATCAAACACCGGCTCGCCGTTTATGTCAAAATGCACCCGCCTGATGCCGTCGCAGCGGAGAGTACTGTCCGGAGATGTTTCCGCATGGTATGCGATCATCAGATTCCCTTCGGAGTCCGCAAAAAAGGAATTATGGCCGGGACCGTATTCTCCCTCTACGGAATAAAAGGATAAAACCGGGGTGCCGCGTTTGTGCCATGCCGATTTATCCAGCAGATCGGCTCCGTCTTCCGCCGTAAGCAGACCCAACACATAGGTGTAACCGTTGGCCGCGCCTCCGGAATAGGTCAGATAGATTCTGCCGTTGGCAGTAAAGGCATAAGGCCCTTCGTTGTTGATGGTATGGCTCACATTCTCCCAGCCATAAAGAGGGCGGGTGAGCAGGACGGGATCGCTTGTAAGCCGCCAGGGTTCTGTTTCATCCACCCGGGCAATATACAGCATGGATCCCGAATCATATTCGGTGCCGATTCCCCTTCGGTAGGACCAGACCATATAGGAACAGTCTCCCGATTTCAGATAGGTCATGTCCAGCGTGATACCGTCCTGCGCCAGCCAGCTTCCGTCCTTTCTCCGGATCCGGATCGGATCCTCCCAGCTGCCCGCATCCGTCAGGCTGCCGCCTTTTTTCAGCTTCATGAGATGGCACTGCGGCCCCCATTGTGTGCCGCTTACCGCAAACAGTATGTAAAGCTCTCCGCCAATCACATGGAATTCCGGTGCCCAGAAGGTCTGTACCAGCCCCCGTTCCTCATCCAAATCGAGAATCAGGTGCTGCTTAGCATCCTCTTTAAAAAGGTCAGCCACATTCCCGGCTTCCCTCACATAGAAACCCACATCATTCAGGTTGTCATTTGTTGATATATAATAGTACCGGCCTTCCCACGGGAAAACCACCGGATCCCCGAATCCGCAGGCAAGGGGAAAGGCATACTGCTCATTTATTACAGTTCCGGCAATCCTGCAGGTTCCCTTCCTGCCGAAATCAATTTTCCCCACATCCCAGCGGACACGTTTCTGTGCGGTGGAACCATCCGAATACACAACGGTCGCCTTTATCTTTTCCACAGCTTCCGCATCATGTGCCGGTATCTTATCCGGCACATGCACGGCAACGGAAGAAAGCCTGCTCCAGTGAAGGGCCGCCCTGTCGCACAGGCTGCGGCTTACCTCCACCGTATTTCCCGCCCGGGCGCCTTCCGGCAGCTGTCCGGGATCTGCAAACCCCATTTCCCTGAACGCAATGAAATCATCCGTGGTCCACAACAGAAGTTTTCCTTCACTCTCTTCATCCGCACTTCCATTTTCATTCACACGGGAAGCAGTAATTCCAAAACCGCCCCCAGGCATGGGGAAAACCCTGGGTTCCTTCACCCCTTTAGGGCATATGGTATCCTTTTTATCCAATGTCCCCTCCGCAAACAGAATACCGTAGTTTCCATTCATGGCCTCATAATTCTCTCCATCCCTGCTGTAAGCCAGGTGAATGCTGCGCGCCAGCCCGTCCGGATATAACCTCTCATCCGTTTTTCTTGTGTATACCATAATCCTGGCGCTTTTCTCCGCAAAATCTACTCCCATGCCGATTCTTTCCTTTCCGTCCTCTTTCCTCTCAGTCTCGTGCTGTAACATCCATCAAAAACGCCGTCACTTCGTCTTCCGGCTTCACCTGTGCCCTGGGGCTGTCAAAAAAGGTCATCACAGCAGGCTTCTCTTCCAGAAAAGCTTCCCATTTTTCCATAGGAGTCCCGTCCGCATCCGCGCCGTTAGGATCTCCCTTTTTTATAAACTCCGCCCAGTAATTGCACATCTGCCGGGCGAGGTCATAATGCTTTCCGGTAAAAGGCCTCCAGCATTTCGCCAGGGTTTCAAAGAAGAACCATAAGTCCGAAGAATGGAAGGCTCCCGGATTGTCTTCCCCGGGTATCTCAGGGCCGAATTCGTATACATAACAAGGCTGCTTGGCCCCTGCCTTTTCCAGCAGGCTGCACATCCTGCGGATCCCCAGTTCCACGGAGCTGACAAGGCCGTTTTCTTTGGCTGCTTCCAGTCCATTCTCTGCATGGACCAAATCCAGATATTCCTGCGCACGATCTCCGAATTTTTCTTCCGCTTCCTTTTTCAGGGCATCCGGATCCTCCGCCTGGGGCGCTGTGAAAAATTCGTTGTTGGTGAAGCCTGTCATGATCGGCACATCCAGCAATTTTCCCGCTTTCATATTGTTCCAGTAGGTATCAGTCTGGTATACGCCGTCCGGGATGGTTCCCCAGAACGCGCCGAAGGCATTGTTTTTATCACGGATGAATTCTGCGGGAAGCGCCCTGGCTTCTTCCAGGGTTTCCACGCCGAGGAAAGCAAAAAAGCGTTTTCCCTGCTCCAGTAATTCTTCTTTTGTGAACCGCATACGGTCCTGAAAGGGATCATAGAAAATCCCACTCTCAACAATAGCCTTCTGAATATAGCCCTGATTTCCCTGACAGTTCAGCTGGGCCAGCACGCTGCCGCCCCCTGCCGACTGTCCTCCTATGGTGATATTGTCCGGATCGCCTCCGAAAGCTGCGATATTGCGTTTTGTCCAGAAAAGGCCGTACTGCTGATCCAGGTTGCCGAAGTTCGCCGGAGCTTCCGGGTTTTCCTCCCACAGCTGAGGGTGGGTGAGGAAGCCGAATACGTTCAGCCGGTAATTTACCGTCACCACCACGATTCCCCTGCGTGCCAGCCGTTCCCCGTCAAATTCCATTTCTGCGGGATTGCCCCACTGGAGGCCGCCGCCGAAATACCATACATAAACAGGAAGCTTATCCTCTGTGCTCACTGCAGGCGTCCATACATTCAGGTACAGGCAGTCCTCGTTCATGGGGATGGAGGGATCCACATTCCATTCTCTTGTATAGATGTTCGTTTCATCCAGTCCCGGTATGCTCTGCATGGAAATGGGCGCAAACTCCAGGCAGTCCCTGACGCCGTCCCAGTCCGCTGCGGGCTGGGGCGCTCTCCAGCGCAAATCACCCGTCGGAGGTGCGGCAAAAGGAATTCCCTTAAAAGATATCACCCGGGGATCCGCCGCCGGGATACCCCTGACCAGACCGTTTTCCGTTTTTACTACTTTCAGCATATTGTCTCCTTTCTCACTTCACTCTTATCATCATTACGCTGCATGCAGGCATCGTGAACGAAAGCCCTCTGTCCGTCACCTGTATCTGCGTAAACGCTTCTTCCTTTACCTGTTCCGGCTCTTCAAAGGTATTATAGGACTGCATCCTTCCGCGCACAATTTTGGCTTCTATGCGGGAGGGCTCTTTCTTTGTCAGAACCACTTCTATCTGTCTGTCTTCCTCCGGGGACAGGTTATTCAGGGTAATTGTCAGAACACCGTCCTTATCCACCGAAACAGATTCCTGCACGTCGGGCACCATCTCCTGTTCCTTCAGGCCGATTTTTCCCGCCCCTTCCAGCCAGCTTTCCACAAGCTCCGCATCCTGATGATGCTTATACATATGGAATACATGGTAGGTCGGCGTCAGGAGCATTTTCTTTCCCTCCGTCAGGATCACGGACTGGAGCACATTTACGATCTGTGCAATACAGGCCATCTTGATCCGGTCGCAGTGCTTGTTGAAAATATTCAGGGAAACTCCTGCCGTCAGGGCATCCCTCATGGTATTCTGCTGGTACAGGAAGCCCGGATTCGTACCCGGCTCCACATCATGCCAGCAGCCCCATTCATCCACCATCATCCCGATTTTCTTTTCCGGATCGTAAGTATCCATAATGGCACTGTGGCGTGTAAGGACTTCTTCTATATAAAGAGCCCTTGCAAGAGTATTAAACCAGACTGCCTCGTCGAAGTCTGTGGCGCTTCCCTTATGGATTCCTTTTTCCACCCCGGCGTAATAGTGGACGGACAAGCCATCCATAAAGCCGTGCGCCTCCGGGGGCGCAGGATTTCTGAAGCATTCCCTCAGCACCACATCCGTCCATTCATAGTCATCCGCATTGGCTCCGCCGCAGATTTTGAATATGGGGGCATTCTTGTCATAACAGCGGATATAGGTCTGATATCTGCGGTAAAGATGGGCGTAATAATCCGGGGTCATATTGCCGCCGCAGCCCCAGTTTTCATTGCCCACGCCGAAATAATCCACCTTCCAGGGCTTTTCCCTGCCGTTTTCACGGCGCCAGTCCGCCATGGGGGAAACGCCGTCCAGGGTCATGTATTCCACCCATTCGCTCATTTCCTGCACCGTGCCGCTTCCCACATTTCCATTCACATAGGTCTTGCAGCCCAGCTGCTCACACAGCTCGAAAAACTCATGCGTACCGAAGCTGTTGTCCTCCGTCACGCCTCCCCAGTTGGTGTTTACCATTTTCTTTCTTTTTTCCTTGGGCCCCACGCCGTCCTTCCAATGGTATTCATCCGCAAAACAGCCTCCCGGCCAGCGCAGTACCGGAACCTTCAATTCCTTCAGAGCCTCCACCACATCGGTGCGCATGCCGTTGACATTGGGAATTTCGGAATTTTCTCCCACATAAAGGCCCTCATAAATACATCTTCCCAGATGTTCGCTGAAATGTCCATAGATTTCCGGATTGATGTGGCTCATTTTTTTATTTTCATTGATGTATAATGTGATCACGCTTTTCTCCTGCTCTCTCTTTATTTTCTTTTTCTGGGATCCAGTTCATATATCCTGCCTGTTTCCAGCACGGCAAAGGGTCCGGGCACCCGGCGTTCCCCGCGTGCGTCCCCGTCAAAAGCATCCGCTGTTTCCATGGAGGCCTTAACCGGAAGCACCATCTCCGGTTCTGTGATATAGTTCTGCCTTCCCGTGCCATGATGCCTCATTTCAGGAAGTCCGTCCGCCTTTTTCAATTCCAGGGTGAGTTTTTCCGTATCCACCTCAACTGTAAAGAAGCCTTCCTGCCCCTCTTTGTCAAAACCATAGAACTCCTGCCATGCCTGCAGATCCAGGCAGTTCTCCGGAGCGGGATACAGAATGCGGAGGCAGCCTCCCGGCATTTTCACATACAAATTGCCTTGGGAATCGTTATCTTTGGTGGGGAATTTAATGGCGGCTTCCCCGCAGTCATAGAACATGTTGTTCACGATCCTGGCTTCCCTGGAGGTGCCTCCTCTTCCGTTTCCGGAGATACGGAAGGCGACAGGTTTGACAAAATATCCGGCGCTGCGGCATCTTCCGATAAAATTATTTACCACGTGCAGGCGGTCCGTGCCTTCGCCGTACACCGCATAGCCGTTGATTTCTCCGGTCTCCTCCATCTTGTACCAGCCCGTGGAGCCCGGCTCCGAAGGGATATCCTCCGGCCGGAACCGTCCTTCCACATTCCAGAAAATATTATTGTCTATCAGGTTGATTCCGTCTCTGGAGCATTCGATGAAAATGGCCTCTCTCTGCTCGATTCCATCCAGGAACAGATTGCGGGTGATCCGGTTATTTTCATTTCCCACATCCATCCACAGATGATCCGCACGGAAGGTCTTAGTAAAAATATTCCGCCGTATCAGGCTGTTCACACTGTTATGTACCTTAATCCCTCCCGCTTCCCAGGAAAGCTCCATCTTCTGCCAGCCGGTTCCTTCGATCCGGTTGTCTTCTATCAGCAGGTCGGTGGCAAACATGCCTGCAATGCCGCACACTCCGGCATCGCGGATTTCACAGCCTCTCACCACCGTATGCCCGATGATCTGATCCTCCCGGAAGGTATGGTGCCAGCACTCGTTGCCGATATCAATCCCCACGCCGTTAGACCAGTCAATTTTACAATCCTCAATGATCCAGTGGTGTCCTCTGTAGCATGAAATGGCTCCGCGCTGGGGTACGGGCGCTCCCGTCGCCGCATGGGCACAGGTCAGGCCCTTTACCCTGATATAAGAAAGGAAAGGAATCTCAGGCGCAAAGCACTGTTCCCTGCACGTCAGTTCTATCTGGTGCTGTGCCGGATCGGAGTCATCCTCCAGCCGGAAGTGTACGGTCTGTCCGTTGGCCTCCACCCAGTAAGATCCGGGCGTGCTGCCGAGCTGATTGTACAAAGAAACCTGCTTCAGCGGCTTCCCGTCACAGAATACCATGCCTCTCCGGTTTAAATAGGTCGTCATATCCGTCTTTTCATATTCGATAAAAAGGCGGTCATGGAGGATATTTACGGCGCAGAAGGGATTGTAGCCCCTGAATTCATCGGGGTTGAGCCTTGTCTCCCATATCTGCAGCCCTTCCGGCAGGCTTACCCGTGCTCCGGGAGGTATCAGATTCCAGCCTTCGCTGCGGCGGAAATCATGGGTCTCCACAGAAGCCTTGATAACTACCTCCCCATCCCCAAAGGCTTCGAAGCTCACCATCTCCTCCGGGCCGTTTCCCCCGCATACCGGATGGACACATTCCCGGTAAACACCGCCATGAATCCATACCCTGGTTCCCGGCCCCGCCAGATTGGCCGCTGCCTGAATGGTCGCAAAGGGATGTTCCATGCTTCCGTCATTTTCATCGCCGGCTTCCGGATGGGCGGCATTCACATGATATTCTCTGGTGAATACCGGTGTCTTTTCCCAGAAGGCAAAGCATTCCCCTCCCGGAAGGCGATCCTGCGTATCCCCTTCCACTCGTCCGGGTACGCTCAGTACTGCCTGATAAGCTGTTTTCGGCCGGAAACCATCCTGGAAAAGCAGGGGAAAGCTTCGTTCTCCCCGGAAACCGGTGAGCCAGCTGTCATCGTCCTGCATTCCCCAGAAGGTCACGCCGGTCACATCGGCCGTCCCTTCCTTTTTGTTTCTTGTCAGGATGGTGAAAACCTCCCTGTAGCGGGCCGCAAGAGCTTCCATGGACGACGCCGACGGATCTGCATTATGGATATCCAGCTCCGTCACCTGAATCTGGATTCCAAGGGAGCCGTAAACGCGGAGTGATTTTTCATATTCCTCCAGGTCAGGCGTGTTCATGGTCATATGGGACTGCATTCCCATGCCGTCCACCAGCTGTTCCGAAAGCAGCGGCTTTAAGACCTGTTCGCAGATCACATCCCGTTTCCAGGGAATAAAGGTATCATAATCATTATAAAACAGGCTGACATCCTGCTTTGCATACTTTCTCGCAAACCGGAACGCCTGCAGGATAAAGTCCTCACCCACGGTTTCCGTCCACAGGGAACGGCGCAGCGCCCCGTCCTCCACGGCCTCATTTACCACATCCCATGCATAGATAATTCCCGGATATTCCGTTTGGGTAAATTCCAGCACCTGGCGGATATATCCCTCCAGCCTGGCAAGCATAGTCTCCCTGTCCGCAAGGCGAGCATCCTCTTCCCCGCGGTACCCTTCTGCAAAAAACCATCTGGGCGTCTGGTTATGCCATACAAGGGTATGCCCCCTCATTTTCATGCCATGCTCCCGGGCAAAATCCAGATATTTCCGTACGCCTTCAAAACATACGGCGGGACAACGGTCATACTGCGCCGCATTCCTCCTGTTTTCCTCCTCATCCAGAAGAAACTGCGGTTTCATCTCATTCTCACAGGTCATGGAATCATACTGCGCGCACAGCTCCCCCAAAGCTGTGGTGCTTCCAAACACCTGCGCCGGAACGGCGGCCCCCATCCTGAAATATGGCTGATATACTGTTTTCAGACTCATGTCATTCCCCTCCCTCCGCTTCTGCGGAAAATCACAAATTTACCGTAACCGTTCAGACAAGCCGGAACCGTTACTGTGTCCATAAAAAAGAGAAAAAGGGGCCGGCAACCGCCAGCCCCCACTTTTCTGTCATTCCTATTCTGCTCTTATTCTGCTGCTTTTCTTGCGTCAATGACTGCCTGATATTTATCGGTATCAAAGGCAACCAGATCATTCCAGCCGAAGCCTTCCAGCTGTACGCACATATCGTCCCACATCTTTTCAAATTCTTCATCGCTTGCTGCGAACACCATACGCCAGGAAGCATCACATACAACGCTCTTGCACTGGCTTCTGATCAGTGCGGTATCCGTATCGTCACTTGCAAGAGGAATATTTACATTGGCAACCATGCCGAGCTGTCCTTTGTCTTTCATATATTCCACTTCGTTCACAGCTCCGAATTTCTCCGACCATTCCTTTGTTGTCGCGGTCTGGTTCATCTCTATGGTAGATGACCATAAGTTGGGCTCAAAATATTCTCCTGTTACAGGGTTCTTTTCAGCGCTTCCTGCGATCCACTGGTTGATCTGATTGTTGCCGTCGCTCCAAGTGCCGCCGCCCATTTCTTCCGGAACCTGGAGATCTCCGGTAAAACGATCCTGTCCTTCTTTGGTCAGAGTATATGTTCCATCATCATTTACTGTGTAAATAAAACCTTCCAGGCTGTTATGCTGATAGGTAAGCCCTTCGGGAGATGCAAGCCAGTCAAGCAGCTCCATAATCCGTAATTTCTTTTCTTCGTCCACCTGGGAACCAACGCCCCATACACGGCCGTCGCCATAATAGGAATCAGCTGTCTGGAAGAAGTTCAGATCCTCTACGGGTGTATACATGTAATTTTCACGGTTCTGTCCGTGCTCCGGTGTATTCCAGAAGCCGTTCTGCCAGTTATACCAGAACAGATATACTCTCTTCTGTTTCATCTTGCTGTCACAGGCTGTGGTCCAGTCCTGAGTAGCGGAGTCCGGATCAACCAGTCCCATCTGATTGGCTTTATAGAAAAACTGAAGAGCTTTGTAGTAACCGCCGTTTTTATCCGTCAAAGGCATGATGGTATTGTCATTGCCAAGAAGAACGGATTCCTTTACCTGCTGTCCGAACCAGTTTGTCAGCAGATTGGCGTTTTCAATACTTGTACCATCCCAATCCTTCCACATGGTAATTGCAAATGCTTTATCTCCTGCCGCATTGGTGGGATATTTTTCCTGCATATCCGCCAGCATATTCAGCAGATCATCTGTGGTCTTCAATTCCGGGCAGCCCAGCCCTTCATACAGATCCCACGGCACTCTGGGTGCGCTTAAAACCTCCGTGCCCACGAAAGCTGTGGGGCCGTTGCTGTTCATATTACAGGGAATCGCAAAAACGCTTCCTGCTTCCACACCGCTCATGGTTCCGTTGAACAGATCTATCTGTTCTTTATACTTGGTCAGGTTTTCATAGCTTCCGATAATATCGCCGATATCCATAATCAGGCCGGCTTCCACACAGTCCTGCATTTCGGAGTTGTCAATGATTACGATATCTCCCAGATTGCCCGATGCGCTTCGTGTCTGATAAAGGGAATTGGCATCTCCGGATACCTGAGGCGCGATAATGTTAAGCTGGATATTGAATTTGTCCTTGAGTACCTTACCGAACCAGCCGGCCTGTATTCCCTGGTAATTGGCGGCCTTGTCATAAATTTCAATGGTCATCTCCGTATCATGGGATACCTCAGGAGCTGCTCCCTGGGCAGCCTCTGTACCTGCGCTGCTTTCTGCTGCAGATTCTGCCGCTGCCGGTTCTGAACTTCCGCCTGCCGGCGCTGTTGTGTCTTTGCCCTGTCCGCAGCCTGCCAGAACAGTTGAAGCTGTCATGATTGCTGCCAGTGCCAGGGATGCTAAACGTTTCCTTTTCATCTTGAATCCTCCTTGTTTTCCGAAGGAAAATATGAGTCTCTGCGAACAGAGTATTTTCCTCCTGCTCTTTATTGAGTCTATCTATAACAGAAGTCGGTCTTCTGCTATTTTCTCAGCCTTTTACGGCACCGATCATGATACCCTTAACAAAATATCTCTGGAATATGGGGTATACCAGAATGATCGGTATGACTACGATTATTGTTACCGTCATCCGGACGCTGGTAGGCGTCTGGCTTGTGGCTACCGCCGCCGCCATGGAAGCGCTGTTATTGGTATTGGCAAGGCCGGCCAGCGAACTCGCCTGATTCAGATATTGATACAGAATGAACTGCAGCGGATAAAGCTTGGTATCCGTTACCAGAAGCAGTGTATCCTGGAAAGAGTTCCACTGGTTTACCGCGGAGAAAATCGCAACAGTTGCCATGATAGGCTTGATAACCGGAAGCATAACCTTGAAGAAAATCTTCATGATTCCCGCACCGTCAATCTGCGCGGCTTCCTGCAGCTCCTTGGGCACCGACTCCACAAATGTTTTGGTCAGTATAATATAGAACGGGGAGACAACTGCCGGAAAAATATAGCCCCAGAAATTATTCGTCAGATGCAGGTTCCTCATGGTGAGGTACCAGGGGATAATACCCGCATTGAAATACATGGTCGCAACCACCAGCCGGTACCAAAGCTTCCTGTGCCACATATTATCCTGAGTAAACATAAAGCCCAGGAAGGCTGAGGCTCCTACCGTACCCACCGTACCGATAATGGTCCTCAGCACGGATATTTTGGCCGCCTGGAAAAGGCCGTCAATGCGCAGCGCACTGAGATAGTTTTTAAAATGAAGCCCCTTCGGCCAGAACAGAATCACACCGCGTGCACTCAAATCATTGGCACTTATGGTATTTATGAAAATATAGTAAAAAGGATAAATACAAATTAAGGCACAAAGGGCAAATATGATATAGCAGACAACAGCCAGCATATTATCGCCGAAGCTGTGGTGCATTTTTGTTTTAAGAACTTTTTCCCTGCTCATTTTTTCCTCCTCTTCCCTACAAAAAGCTTTCGCCGCGTATCAGCTTGGACATGGTATTGGCAAAGAACAAAAGAATGAGACTGACAACACTCTTAAGCATACTGATTGCAACGGATACGGAATAGCTTCCGCTTCCCATCGCGGTGTTGTATACGTAAAGGTCAAGCATCTGGATCGTCTCTTTGTTAAAAGCATTCTGGAATACATAGTACTGTTCCATACCGTTTGAAAGGAAGTTCGCGATATTGAGCATCAGCAGTACAAAGTATGTGGGAAGGAGGCTAGGAATCGTGATATACCAAATCATCTGCAGCCTTGACGCACCGTCCACCTTTGCCGCCTGATACATTTCATCATCAATCCCGGAAATCGCCGCTATGTACATGATGGCCGACCAGCCCAGGTTCTTCCATGTAAGCCACAGCCACATCGTCAGCCATACATGTTCGGAGGACTGGAGAAAAAGAATCGGCTCCGTAGTAATCCCCAGTGTCTGAAGCAGGGTATTCGCCATACCTGTGCTGTTGAAAAGGCTGTATGCCACGGAATATACAAGCACCCAGCTGATGAAGTTGGGAAGCGTGGTCACTGTCTGCACGAATTTCCGGAAGGGCACACACCGCAGCTCATTCATAAATACGGCAAATATCATGGGCAGCCAGGAGGTTGCCAGCGTAATGCCGCTCATGGCAAAGGTATTTTTAAGCACCTGCAGAAGCTGATTGATTTTAATAGGATTCTCCACCAGAGACTTGAACCATTTCAGCCCCACAAAGTCATGGATGGAAAATGGTTTCGGCGGTTTGTAATCAAAAAATGCGTATACCCAGCCGTACAGCGGATAATAGGCAAAAATTAAAACCAGCACAATAAAGGGCAGTACATAAAGGAACATTTTGAAAGAATTCCATTTTTTCTTGTTTTGAAAAAGATTCATACTTCTCTCCCTTCTCCCAAAGAGTTTACATTTTGTTTATCGTTAAACCTTTGTTTAAATGGATTATATAACTCTTCCACCATGAATGTCAATATATGTTTTAATATATTATGATTTTTATACAATTTACACATATTTCTATTTACTTAAACGATTTAGAAATTTTCTATTTGTGTTATTTTTATGTTATTTGCACTAAAATCTACATATGTATCGTTTTACCAGTTTTTATATTCTGTATTTACAATAATGGAAAATGCATTTCTATTTTCATCAGACATAAAGTCTTCTGTCACATCAAGATGCCATCCGTATCTCTTCCAAACGGTATCCATCAAAAAAAAGGTGCATGGCCATTATTATAATTTCCATACACCTTACTGTTACTATATAATTTTGTTTTGTGTTCCTTATGGCTGCTTCCTTTTCACCGAATTCCGCAGCACGATAGAACAGGGAATCTTGATTTCAGCCGCCTTTTCATCCGCAGCCTCCGCCTCCTTCTCCTCACCGCCGATCCTCTCCAGCAGCATCTCTGCCGCCTTATGCCCGATCTCGGAAAGAGGCAGGCTCATCGTCGTCAGTGCCGGACGGATATATTCCGACAGATCCTGATTATCGAAACCGGTAACCGAAATATCCTCTCCGGCCCTCAGCCCATGCTCCTCCAGGTAATCATAAACACCGCCCGCCATGCGGTCCGCCATACAGAAGATCGCCGACACGCCCGCATCCACAAGCGGCCCTGCCTGTTCATATCCTGATTCCCGATCCCAGGCTCCGTAACGGACCCAGCCCGGATTATAGGGTACCTGCTCCTCAAACATCGCTTTCTGGATCCCCAGAAGTCTTTTCTGGGTATGAATATTATCCGCCCGTCCGCCGATGATGCCTATTTCCCGGTGTCCCATGGAAAGCAGGTACTTCATCATATCATAGCCGCCCTTTTCCTCTTCAATCACCACAGACGGAATCCATTCGGCATTCGTATAGGCATATGCCAGCACCACCGGCATGGAAAAATCCTCCGGAAAAAAATGAATGATCCTCGCATGCCCCGCCACATAAATCACCCCGTCCACTTTAATGGAACGCAGCTCCTGCAGCGCAGGCTCCAGCACGGAACGGTAGGCTTCCTCGTTATTGTACCAGGATTCCTTCCACCTCGCATACAGACGAAGGTTCTGCACGATTGTCCGATATCCCTTTTCTTCACAGCAGGCCATAATGCTTTCTATCATTCCAGGCGTACTGAACTGGGATATATCTTCCGCAATGATCCCTATCGTTTTTGTCTTCTGGTTTCTCAGGCCCTGAGCGATATAATTAGGCTGATACCCCCTTTTCTTCACCACATCCAGGACTCTGAGCCTGGTTTCTTCGCTGACCTTCGGCTTCCCGTTCAGTATATTGGAGACTGTGGTGGCAGAGACATTACACTCTCTCGCAATTTCCTTTAATGTAACCATAATTATAATAGCACCCTCTCTTTTCCTATTACAAGTTTTACGTTAAACAAAATAATGCCCTTATTTTCTTTTTCAGGCATTCCCCTTTTTTCTGAATTCAATAAGGAATTATAGCATTATTGGCCCCATCACGCAAGGAGCATTCATTTTTTCGGCAGGTTTACAGAAAAACCTGTATACATCCGCCGTAAACCAACTGAAGCTTGTTTCCCCTTGGCTAATATGTTACAATTCTTTCACACGAAAGCGGTATTAGTATAACCTGACTAAGATCGGGGCCCCATGGTTCCCGTTTTTTTGCCGCCGTTTGGCGTGGAGGGGGACACATATGGATAAGAGGACAACAAACCTTTTTGCAAATGTAAAGCAGCGTCTGCTGGCAGGGCCGGGAAAGTTTCTGGATAACCTTCCCCTCGCCAGAAAACTTATGCTGCTCTATTTATGCTGTGTCCTGCTCCCTTTGATCCTGACTGACAGCGTAATCATTTACATGACGGTACGCGCCGAGCACAATACCAGCCGGCATGAAATGGAAAATATCGCGGACGCTATCAAATACAGCCTGAGCAACCGTATGGATAATGCCGCCAATCTTTCTCTGAATATTTACAGCAATAAATATATCAATGCCTTTCTGGAAGCCGACTACCAATCCCCCCTGGACTACTTTGAACGCTATCAGGATTTTCTGAAGGATTCCCTTTATGAAGCCAGCGTTGTGACAAGCAATTATCAGATTGTGATGTATACGGATAATCCCGGTATCGTTAACGGCGGCAGCTTCTGGAACCTGGATACCATAAAAGGAGAACAGTGGTACCGGGATTTTATAGATTCCGGTCAGGAAATTCTCGCCTATCCCTACTATGAATCCTCCGTCACCTCTTCACAGCGGAAAATATCCATCATCCGCAGAATGGACTACTATCATAAAGGCTCCGGCCCCAACCTGGTGAAAATGGATCTGGACTACAGCAGTATGTCCCAGAGTATCGTAAACGCCAAATACAGCTTTCTTGTTTATATCTGCGACGGGGATACTATCCTCTTTTCCAACGACGGGCACGGCGGCATGGGAAAGCCCTATGAGACCTTCACCTCCGACTTGCTGAAGAAAACAGGGATTTCAAAGAGTATGAATGTATACGGACGGGTATGGAATATTTATGTCCTGAACAGGGAATTAAGCGCCCTTGCTCTCATAAAAAACAATTTCCACCTTCTGATTTTCCTTCTGTGTCTGAACCTGCTTCTGCCGGCCCTGCTGATGACCGGCCTGAATCATTCCTTCACCTCACGGCTCATGGAGCTTGGCGCAGCTTTTGAAAAAGGCGGCATCGATGAACTGAAAGCCCTGCCCGCGGTGCGGGGAAAGGATGAAATCGGAATCCTGATGGAAAGCTATAACCTGATGGCCGGCCGTATCAACGACCTGATACAGACCGTTTACAAGGACAGGCTCAAGGAACAGGAAATGGATATCGCCAGACAGAAAGCGGAGCTTCTGGCCCTCCACAGCCAGATCAATCCCCATTTTCTCTTCAACGCCCTGGAAAGCATCCGCATGCACAGCCTGCTGAAAAAGGAGCTGGAAACCGCCGGCATGGTGGAAAGGCTGGCTCTGATGGAACGTCAGTATGTTGACTGGGGAACGGATTCCATCAGCATCCATGAAGAAATACAGTTTGTGGAAGCTTACCTGGAGCTTCAGAAATACCGGTTCGGCAATCGCCTTTCCTACCAGATAGATGTGGAGGACTCCTGCCGGGGATACTGTGTCCCCAAACTTACCCTTGTCACCTTTGCCGAAAACGCCTGTGTCCACGGGCTGGAAAACAAAACCGCGGCAGGCTGGATTTTCGTCCGCTGCTACTGTGACGAAGGCGTACTCTGTATGGAGGTGGAGGATACCGGCCACGGAATGAGCCCGGATTTGGTCCGTGACATGCAGGAAAACATGAATAATGCCAGCATGCAGCTGCTCAAGGAAAACCGCCGGGTGGGAATTATGAACGCCTGTCTGCGGCTGCGTATGGCCACAGGCAATCAGGCCTGTTTTGAGCTGGAAAGCGAAAAAGGCTCCGGCACTATCATCACAATCAAAATTCCCGTGGATGCACTCCATAAAAAAGCATGGAAACAGAATGAAAATATATAAATGATACAGAAGGAGGTACCTGATGCTTCGCATATTATTTGTTGATGACGAGCCCTTTATCCTGCAGGGGCTTTCCGTCCTGATCGACTGGGAAAAGGAAGGATTTGAAATTGCAGGGACGGCGGCAAACGGCCTGGAAGCCATCCGGTTTCTGAAAAACAATGAAGTGGATCTGATACTGGCCGATATCCGAATGCCCGCCATGTCCGGCCTGGAGCTTCTGGAAAAGCTGAGGACAGAAGGCATTTCCGATGCCTATTTTATCATTTTAAGCGGATACAGTGATTTTGAATATGCAAGAAAAGCGCTCCAGTACGGCTGTATGGATTATATTTTAAAGCCGGTACGAAAGACGGAGCTCATAGCCGCTCTCGACAAGGTGAAGGCCGAAAGCAGTCTGACTCTCCGGAAAAAGGAAGAGGAAGCCCTTCAGGAAAAGGCATATTTTGCACGAAACCTCATCGCCATTATCTGCGGCAAATACGATCAGATGAACCTGGAATATGTGACCGCAAAAATGCGTACGGACGGCGGTATCCGGTATATCGATATTGAAATTGATGACCGTAATGAGGAAGGTTCCGAATACGAGCCGCCCAAAACAGAGGAAGAAAAAAGAAAGCTGCAGAGGTTTCTGTACCAATCCTGTCTGGATTTTCTGGGAGAAGACGGCTGGCACTGCATTTTCGATGTATCCAGCAATGAAAGGGATTATGATATCGGCCTGATCTACTGTGACTATATGGCGCAGGAAGCCGGAATGAACGAGCAGGATTATCTCGACAGCTTCCTGGGCAGCATTCAGGAAGCCATCAAGCATCCGGTCGTCATGTTTGTGGGAAACCGTGTGGAGCATATATCCGGGCTGTCCGAATCCTACCGGACCGCCAATATCGCCCGCTCCTTCCAGAATTTCCATGTTGACGGGATGAACCAGTGCATTTCCTGGTATGAGGAACAGGAACGGACGGAAGGCAGAAGCCTGCTTTTTAAGGCCAGCCTGGACGATCTGGCCAGAGCTGTGGAACAGAATGACAAGGAACGGATACCGGGCCTTGTGGACCATCTGTATGATGAAATCAATCAGAATGCCATGGATGCCAAGCTTGTGAGTCTCAATATCGACTATCTCCTCTTTCAGCTTGTCCATCTGGCACAGGCCCAGGATCCCAATGTGAACCAGGAGGAAATCCTGGAATTTATCAGCGGAAGCGCTTTTGATTCCGGTACCATGAGGGGCAGCCGGATGCATCTGAAGCGTTTTGCCGAAGAATATGCGGATTACCTTTCCCAGATCAGGGGGAAAACGATACGCGGCGGCGTTCTCGGGGAGGTGGAGCAATACATCCGGGAACATTATTCGGAAAACCTGACCCTGAAGGAGCTGGGCCAGAACTATTACATTAACAGCGCTTATCTGGGACAGCTGTTCCGGAAAACCTATGGCGTCTCCTTTAAAGATTACCTGAATAATTACAGAATCGAAATGGCCGCCTCCTTTCTCCTTCATACGGACATGAAGAACTATGAAATCATGGAAAAGGTCGGTTACCATGATCTGGACTATTTTATCAATAAATTTATCGCGGCAAAGGGCTGCACTCCGGCCAGATTCCGGAAAAAATGCAGGGAATAGCACCGACCGGGAGCACAGTTCTTTGTCCACTTATCAAAAAAAGCCCTGATAAATTACAGTTCAATTGTGCAACTATAATTTGTCAGGGTTTTTTATGTATTTTCTCAGGTTGTTGTTTTGTGTAGTTGGTATAGAATAAATACACAAGGACATACCCGGGTATACATTTTGACAATGCATTTTAATAAGCAGGTAATTAAGAAATATCAGGAGGATTCAGAATGAAAAAGAAACAACTGACAGCGCTTTTACTCTCTGCAGCAATGGCACTTTCCCTTTTATCCGGCTGCGGCGGCAATGCAGCCTCTTCCGGAAGCAGCACTTCCCAGGAAAGCACCGGCGAAACAGAGAGCCAGGGCATTCGGGAATACACCGCATTCTTTGCCGTTCCCGGAACAGAGATCAATGACGACAACGAAATACAGGCTGCTATCGCGGATATCACAGGCGCCAGAGTCAAGGAAACCTGGCTGACAGGCCAGACCGCCCAGGAAGCCGTGGGAACAATGATCGCCGGCGGGGAATACCCGGATTTCATAGACGGCAGCGACGGACAGATTCAGCTGTATGAAGCCGGAGCTCTTGTGGCCCTGGATGATTATCTGGATAAATACCCTAACATCAAGGAGTTCTATTCCGATGCGGAATGGGATAAGGTACGTCAGGAAGACGGAAAAATCTACTGGATTCCCCAGTTCGGAAATATCTGGGAAAAAGACATGAGCGCCGTACACAGCGACGAGGCCTTCTGGATCCAGACCCGCGTGTTAAAATGGGCCGGTTATCCGGAAGTGAAAACAATGGATCAGTATTTTGACCTCATTGAAAGCTATAACGAAGCAAATCCTTCCATGGAAGACGGAACGGCAAACATCCCTTATACCATCCTCTGCGATGACTGGAGATATTTCTGTCTGGAAAACGCTCCCCAGTTCCTGGATGGGCATCCCAACGACGGCTCCGTTATTGTAGACACGGATACCCTGAAGATTGTGGACTATAACACAACGCCCACAGCAAAAAGGTATTTCCAGAAGCTGAACGAAGAATTCCAGAAGGGAATTGTGGATCCGGAATCCTTCACCCAGACCTATGATGAATATATCGCCAAGCTTTCCACGGGCCGTGTGCTCGGAATGATTGACCAGTGGTGGAACTTCGCTTATTCCGTAAATGATTCCTTAAAACAGCAGGGACTGGATAAGCAGGGCTGCGATTATGTTCCTCTGCCTATCACCATCTCTGAAGATATCAAAAATATGTGGCATACCTCCGACGGCGCCCTGAACGTATCAAACGGCCTCGGCATCACCACCAGCTGCAAAGACATTGACGGCGCTCTCCAGTTCATCAATGATCTTCTCAGCCCTGAAGTACTCACCCTGCGCAACTGGGGAATCGAAGGCGTAGACTACAATAAAGATGAAAATGGTGTCTTCTCCCGTACCGATGAAATGCGTACCAATGCTTCTGATCCCGCTTACAAGGCATCCCACCTGTGCACCTATTCCTATTTCCCGAACTACAGCGGCATGAGCAAGGACGGAATCAACGCCGCCACCCCTGCCGAACAGCCTCAGGAATTCCTGGACGGTTTACAGGCGGACGTACAGGAATGTCTGGAAGCCTACGGCTGTTCCACCTATGTGGAAATGATTGGAACCAATACACCTCCCGGCCCTTGGTATCCTATGTATTCCTACAGCAACACTATGACCACCTCCACCCCCGGCGGAACCGCCTGGACAAAAATGGGAGAAATCAAGCATGAATATCTGCCCAAGGTTGTTATGGCTTCTGATTTTGAAAGCGCCTGGGAAGAATACATGAAAGTTTATTCAGACTGCAAGCCGGAAGATTTCTTAAGTGAAATGCAGACCGAGCTGGACAGAAGAATCCAGCTGGCAAAAGATAACGGCGAATATTAAGCAGCTGCAGGCAGCAGTGGTTACGATATGTGATTACGGCTGCCTGCCCTATATAAAGGAGCAGTTATGGCAGGAAATGCAAGAAAGAAAAAAAAGAATAAAACGGAAATTACCTGGAAGGAACTGAGGAGGCAGAAGGTCCTTATTTTCTGGGCCGCTGTTTTTGTAATATACGGCTTTATCTTCTGCTATCTTCCGTTAGGCGGCTGGCTGATGGCCTTTCAGAACTATAAACCCAAGGACGGTATCCTGCATTCAAAGTTTATCGGCCTTGCCAAATTCCAGCAGCTTTTTTCAGACGCCACCTTTTTACGGGTCATCCGCAATACACTGGCCATGGGCGTCATCAACCTGGTGCTCACCTTCGTCATGGCGATCGCCTTTGCCATTTTACTCAACGAAGTGAAGTCCAAAACGGGAAAGAAAACGGTACAGACCATCTCCTATCTACCGCATTTTCTTTCCTGGATCATTGTTACAGGGATTCTCCACGACGCCCTCTCCGGCACCGGTATTGTAAACGAACTGCTGCTGAAATTCCACATTCTGGAACAGCCGCTGAATTTTTTTGCTTATCCCAAGTACTTCTGGTGGATTGTGGCATTCGCAAATGTGTGGAAAGAGACAGGCTGGAACGCTATCATCTATCTTTCCGCCATCACCGCCATTGATCCTTCCCTGTATGAAGCCGCATCCATAGACGGCGCGGGACGCTGGGCTAAAATCCGGCACATTACCTTCCCCGGAATCAAGCCGACCATCATGATACTTCTTCTGATGAATGTGGGCAACGTGCTGAACGCAGGCTTCGAAGTACAGTATCTGTTAGGCAACGGCCTTGTGCAGAGCGTTTCCCAGACCATTGACATTTACGTACTGAAATGGGGGATCAGCCAGGGTGATTATGCTATCGGTACGGCCGCCGGTATTTTCAAGAGCGTGGTCAGCATCATCCTGATTGTAATCGCAAACCAAATGGCAAAACGCACCGGCGAAGAGCGTTTGTTCTAAGGAGGCAGAAAAATGAAAACAAAAAAAGAATCCGGACAAAAGGGAGTGGCTTACAACTCCTCCGTATCCGGCAAAATATTCACCGTTTTAAATACCCTTTTCATGATTGCCTTTGTTGTAATCACGCTCTATCCCGTCCTCAACACGCTGGCAATCTCTCTCAATGACGGCACAGACTCCCTCCGCGGAGGGATTTACCTGCTGCCGCGTAAATGGACCCTGCAGAATTATAAAACCGTCATACATAAAAACAATCTGATTAACGGCGCGGTTGTTTCCGTTGCCAGAACGATTATCGGGACTCTCACCGCTCTCGCCTCCAACGCCCTCCTGGCCTTTATCGTCAGCAGGAAGCGTTTTCTGTTCAAGAGCCAGCTCTCCCTGTTCTGGGTTGTCACCATGTATGTAAACGGCGGGCTGATCCCCGTTTTCCTTCTTTATAAGGGCCTGGGACTGACCAACAGCTTCTGGGTTTATATTGTCCCCGGCATGCTCAGCGCCTTTAATATGCTGGTCATCCGTACCTATATGACGGGAATCCCGGACAGCCTGGAGGAATCCGCCCAGCTGGACGGGGCGGGATATATGACCATATTCCTGAAAATCGTATCTCCCCTGTGCAAACCGGTATACGCAACAGTAGCCTTATTCGTTGCCGTGGGCCAGTGGAACTCCTGGTTTGACGCGATGCTGTATAATAGAATGAGTGATCAGTATACAACGCTCCAGTACGAGCTGATGAAGCTGCTCTCCTCCGTCACCAATCAGGGGGCAAGCGCGGAATCCATGAAAAACGCCACGGCGGCAAGCGCCGTAACGCCTACCTCCGTGCGTGCTGCGGCGACCATACTGACCATGCTGCCCATTGTATGCCTGTATCCTTTTCTGCAGAGATATTTTATAACAGGACTTACCATTGGCGGCGTAAAGGAATAACTCAACCGAATCGGAACTATTGTAAGGACACAGAAGAAAGGGGAAAGAAATGGCAGGTGCATTTGAAACAGGGGTTTACCGGAATGTATTTCTGGAATGCGGCATTCCGGAGGAAGAAATTGAAAAGAAGGTGTCCGACACCTTCCGGACTATGTTCTACGGAAAGGAGGAGGAACGGATTTATCATGAGGCAGGCCCGGACTGCGGCTTCCTCACCGATACCGGAAACAACGACGTACGCACGGAGGGCATGTCCTACGGCATGATGATGTGCGTCCAGCTGGATAAAAAGGAAGAATTCGACCGCATCTGGAAATGGGCCAGGACATATATGTACATGGACGCCGAAACCCTGGCGGCCCATCCTGAAGCAAATATGGAAAACGAAGGCTATTTCGCATGGTCCTGTCAGCTGGACGGAACCAAAAATGCCTGGGGGCCTGCGCCGGACGGCGAAGAATTTTTTGCCATGGCACTCTTCTTCGCTTCCAACCGCTGGGGCAACGGAGAAGGGATTTTCGATTATTCAGCCCAGGCACGGAAAATCCTGCATGACTGCATCCATAAGGGAGAAAAACCCGGTACCGGAAAGCCCATGTGGGATCCGGACAATCATCTGATAAAATTTATCACGGAATGTGATTTTTCCGATCCTTCCTACCATCTGCCGCATTTTTATGAGCTTTTCGCGCTTTGGGCTGATGAGGAAGACAGGGAATTCTGGAAAACAGCGGCTAAGGCCAGCAGGGAATATCTGAAAAAAGCCTGTCATCCCGAGACAGGCCTGTGCGCAGAATATGCGGAATATGACGGAACCCCCGTGTATTCCCAGCCCGGCGGCAATGACCGCCACGACTGGTATTACAGCGACGCCTACCGTACGATTGCCAACATAGGGCTGGATTACCTGTGGTTTGCGGCAGACCCCTGGGAAAGGGAAATCGCGGCGAAGCTGCAGCAATTCTATCAGGAAACAGCCAAAGACAACCAGGACGGGGTTTTCCTCATTGACGGGACTCCGGTGGAGCAAAAGGCCCTGCATCCGGTGGCTGTTATCGCCACAAATGCCCAGGCTTCCCTGGCTGCGGACGGACAATACGCCAGAGACTGCGTCCTGAAATTCTGGAATACGCCTCTGCGTACCGGGAACAGACGGTATTATGACAACTGCCTGTATCTTTTCGCCTTGCTGGCCCTGAGCGGGAGGTACCGGATCTGGATGCCGTAAATACCGGCACAGACTGCCTTAAACTGCAATTACGCTGTCAGGTTAAGTAATCTGACAGCGTAATTTTATGCTTCCGGACATTCATTCAAAACTTGTAATTATCGTAGTTTCCGTATTCTCTCCAGATATCCAGCATCATCTCATATCTCTCCAGAGCCATTCCGGTATACACACAATTGGAAGTGGCAAACACATATCCTTTTCCCGCTTCCATTCCCTGCCTCAGGGCACGCAGCACATCCTGCCGGCATTCCTCATCCGTACCGGTCTGAAGCAGGCCGCAGTTCACATTTCCGATCAGGGCGATGTTTTCTCCTGCAATTTTACGGACCTCCGTCAGATCCACTCCGCCCTGAGGATCCAGGGAATGGATGGCATCCGGCTTACAATCGGCCATCTGTTTTACGATAGGCATAATATTTCCATCGGTATGTTTAATCGTGTAGTACCCCATCTTCCGGTACTCCGCAATCACTTCCTTCAGATAAGGAACAATCAGCTCATCGAACTGTTCACTGTTGAAGAAGGGGTTCACATTAAAGCAATAATCGGAGCACAGGGCAAAACCATCCAGCAGATGGCCTCTTGCATCGAGTCCCGCGGCAAATTTCAGGCTGTTGTCCAGTCTTTTTTTGCTTTCCTCATTCAAAACCTCAGGTTCTTCATACATCTGTGCGGCAAAATCCATCATGGAATCACCATCGGGGATCGCCCAGGTAGGATCCCCGTGCATCATGATATAGTATTCGTCCCCGGTTTTTTCCCGGATCGTTTCAAGCAGCCACTGAGTACTGTCTAAATCACCGGGATTCGGATGAATAAAGATGGCGCTGTGGTCAAAACGCTTTGCCGTATTTATATAGATATCGGCCATATCTTCTATATGCAGTTTTCTCTCCCTGCTGCTCATCTGGTTCCACTGCTCATAAAAGCGATGGGACGGGTGAACCTTGCCAAAGGCTTCCATCGTCAGAAAAAAGACCAGTTCAAAGGTCGGTACCTGACCTCCGATTTTTTCGCATTTCAGCGTCTTTATAAAACGCTCTCTGTGTGTCATAGTTTAATCCTCCCGGTATCATGGTGAGATGACAGAAAGCTGCTTTCCAAACCAGCGGTGACAGGCAGCTCTCTTATCTGTATTTATTCTCAACACTATAGCTTTTTTCGGATATAAAAACTGGTAATTTCTAAAGATTTTTGGTAATTTTATCTTCTCTGTTCTCCGATGTTTATCCCTGCCTGTTTCCGGATGGGCAAACCCGTACCTTCACCCCTTCCGGCGCCTGATAATAAAGCCGGAGCTTCCCGTTTTCCTTCTTCCAATCCACCTTCACCATGCCCCACTTTGTCGCCACTTCTCCTTTTGCCCAGGTAAAGCACCCTTCCACAGGAGCGATTCCGATGGTTTGATATCCGGGTTCTTCCGGATGGACTCCCAGAACTACGGCAGGAAGCTCATAGAGGGCAAGTGCCCCCCATGCATGACAGTCACTGCGCTCGTTCACCCCGTCCTCCACACAGGTCGTGAGATTCTTCTTCACCATATTACGCCACAGATCCCATTCCCTGTCCGTCTCTTCATACAAACCGGCCTTCTGCAGGGCGCGGAAAAGGTAATAAGCCATGGCCACGGAGCACTGTGCGTAATCCGCCTTTGCCTCCAGAGTCCTTTTCAGGTTTTCCCGTCCCTTTTCCACGGAAACCGTATCCGTAAGCAGGGCAAACACCTGACAGTGCTGGCTGTATTCCCGGATTCCAGGGCCGTCCGTATGCATGCCTGCTTCATCCCTGCAATATGTATTTACCGCCTTTCTCACCTCATCCGCCCGGCTGCGGTACTCCTGGGCCACCTGGCTGCGTCCCAGGTAATCCAATACCTTGGCCGCATGGTCAAGACCCATGATATAAAGCAGGCTTTCCATGGTGATCGGCCCCGAAAGGCCGGCACGGGGCATGCCCGAAGTTTCATCCCACTGTGCGGTCCAGTCGATGAATGACCAGTAACGGTCCTTTCCGTTAATTCCTCCCATCCGGCCTGCCAGCCCTCTCTCATCCAGGTTCCTGCGGAAATATTCCAGAATGCCGTCCACCGTACCCATATGCTGACGCAGGAATTCCCTGTCTCCGAAATACATCATGTGATCATACAGCATTAAGATATAATAGATGGAGAAGCCGGGAATGACATTAGGGCCGTAACAGGGATAGGAGCAGTTCAGAAGCCCGTCATATCGCTGCGAACGGCGGAAATCATCCATACATTTTCTCGCCAGCCGGTCATCCGCCGCCACCATATAGGTATATAAAATCTGGCTTCTGGAATCCATGGCATATTGGAGCTGCTCATAAAAAGGGCAGTCCTCATAGGTTTCATGCATGCATCGTTTCAAGGTGCGCAGGCTGATGTCCCAGACCGCTTCCAGGGAACCATCCGATGTGGTTACCTGTGTCCTGGCTTCCAGAGGATAACCTGTTTCCAGATAATCAAAGCCCGTCAGGCGTAGGGGCTCCTCGCCCGCTGTGATTTCCAGCCGGATAAACCGGAAGGTACGGAACCAGAACGGCTCATAGCTCTCCTCCTGACCGTCTTTTCCATAGCCTGCCACATGGTAGGTATCTGTAAAACCATGAAGCTGCCCATTCTCCCAGTCGCAGCGGTCTCCCTTGCGGGGCAGTCTCACAGGTCCCTTTTCTTCCCCGATCTGCACATACCCTTCCGAGGTCAGCACCTTCACCGTACTTCCCGCCCCCATCTGCATACGCAGGGACAAAAAGCCCGTATTCAGTTCTCCGGCATTGATTTCCACCTCAGTCCGGCTGTGCGGCGCAAGGATGACATGTCCGTCTCCGGAAAGCATACGTTCCCAATCCTCTTTCGATGCCTCCGACTGCCTGACGCAGACAAGCCCTGTGAACCGACGCATTTCCTTGCGCATATAAGGGATGGTACGCTCCAGCAGGTTCCCCGGACTGACCGCCTTGCTGACCGCGGGATCCATATAAACAAAGACATCCGGCCAGCCCCCGTCCTGATACCCCGGCTCCTTCCATCCCGCATCCCCGGCAAACCCGGTACGTTCCTCCAGTATCTGGAGCGGAGCGAAATAAGGAGATTCCGATATGATTCGAAATCCCTTTTCCATGCTGCACTTCCATGAGGGATCGCCGGATATTCCCAGCATGTTTTCTTTTCCCTGCTGTTCTTTTACATACAGCCCCGGCATTTCCGTCCGGAAAATCCCGTGATTTCCTTTGCTGTGAAGCATGGGATACCTAAGTACCTGGGCCGCGATCACATTTTCCCCTGTTCTGAGAAACGGAGCAATTTCCACTTCATCATAAAACCAGACCTGCCGATCCCCCTTGCTCGGGCCGATCTCCGCCAGCCTCCCATTCACATAAAGCTTATACCGGGAATCCGCCGATATCCGGATCCGGCAGCTTTCCACAGGTTCCGACACAATAAATTCCTTACGGAAACGTGCAAGCCAGCATTCATTCTGATCCATTTTTTCCCACCCGGGAACCCACATCCAATTTGATAAAGGTATTTTAAATTCCATCTATTCTCCCTCTTTGGCTTTCCTTCCGTGCTGCCCCGATACGCCGCACGGGAAGCCCTTTCTGTATAATAACAGCCTACCCCTTCACCGCGCCGATGGCAATTCCTTTTACAAAATATTTCTGAAAAAAGGATATGCAGATAAATCCTTCCGCATATCCTTGCCTTCTTATTTATAAAAGCTCACGCCCTCTTGAGCGCATACCGCTCATCCTTCTGCAGCATGAATTCCTCCATTTCCCCTTCCGGCATGGGCTTCGCATAAAAATAGCCCTGGATCTGATCCACGCCGAAATCCACCACCAGTTTTCTCTGTTCCTCCGTCTCCACGCCTTCCGCCACTACCTTCATCCCCAACTCCTTGAAGGTACGGGACAGGTTTTTCACCGCAAGGGCGGACTTCTCATTTTCCATGGATACCCATACCAGGCTTTTATCCAGCTTCACCGTTCCGAAGGGGATGTTTATCACCGTCGCAATATTGGAATATCCTGTCCCGAAATCATCCAGGCCCATCTTAATCCCATGCTCCAGCATCCGGAGGGTGAACTCCGTGACGGCCTGCGTGCTTTCCGCCAGCGTGCTCTCCGTAAATTCTATTTTTATGGCGGACATAGGCGTATGGTTTCTGCTGATTATTTCCAAAACACGCTGCGCCAGATCCGGCTGGGAAAACTGCATGGCGGAAAAGTTCACATGGATGGATTCTATGGGGATTTCTTTTTCCAGCAGCCGGTTGAGGAAGCGGCATACCTTATCCAGCACTACATAGGTGATATCCACAATAAGGCCCGTTTCTTCCGCTATGGGTATAAATTCATCCGGATAAATGGGGCCGATGGGAGAATGTGGGATCCGCATCAGGGATTCCGCATGGGCAAAGCAGCTCTTTTCCATGCTGTAGATAGGCTGATAGTACATTTCAAAGCTCTGCTGCTCCAGCTGTTCCTTCAGGATCCGGACGATCTGTGTGCGCCGTTCCAGCTTTTTCATCATAGCCCTGTCACAGTAGCAGATCGATCCGCATTTGCCGGACTTCGCCTGGAAAACTGCATATTCGATAGCGCTGATCGTATCCTCCAGCGTCTCTTCCTCATTATGGCGGATAGCTCCCATAACAACGGACAGCCGGAACCGGTAATTCCCGCTCTGCCAGGGCTGTTCCATCCGCTTTTGTATCGTTTCCACACATCTGCGTATTTTATCATCCTCAGCTTCGGGGAACAAAAGAGCGAATTCATCCCCGTTAAAGCGGTAAACATTTTCCGCAGGCCCTGCCTCACACAAGAAACGGCAGACCATTTTCAGGAACTCATCCCCCTTTTGTTGCCCGCAGGTATTATTCACCTGGCGGAAATCCCGCAGGGATACCACCAGCAGCGTAAACCTCCGGCCCGGATCCTTCTTAATCATAATTTTGAGCATATTTAAAAGCTCCTGCCGGTTTGGCACATTTGTCAGGTAATCAACGGAAATCTGCTTGTTCTGCAGATGCAGATATATAATAAGAAGAGCGCAGGTTGCAGCCGAGCCTGACAAGATCACCTCCGGGTACATTTCCTGGATTATAATGACCGCTACGGCAAGAATCGGAAAGGCCGCCAGAATCCGGTAGATTTTTCTGTCTATTCTCTTATAGTTCACAAGAGTGAGGGCGATCGACGCAAGGCAATAGGCATAAAAAATAAGATAGGTAACCGGGATAAGCGGCCCTCTCGTATAGCCGTCACTGCGGTTTATATCGAACAGAAGCCTGTTAAAGGGATTGGACAGGACAATAACGGCGTAAAACGCACCGGGAATTATCCCCACGGCCATTATCCTTTTTACCTGAGGGCTTTCCGTATAAATAACAGAAACCGTATATAAAAAATAGGCCATTCCCATCAGCGGCGTCAGCACAAAATACACCATGGTTACTATCCAGGTGAGCCAAATGGGCACCACCCGGTACTGCTGAATCATAATCGTTGACAGGATATTGGTAAAAATGGCGCTGAAGGTAACCGTCAGGCACCACTGAAAAATCCGGTTTTTCAAAGTAGGAAGATGGCTTCCTTTCCGGGCATATACCCCTATAATCCCGATCATGACCAAAGAAATGGCTTCCGCCGCTATATTCCACTCCACGTTATTCCCCCTGCCAGTCCTTCCTTCTCCCTTTTGCAAAGATTACACTGTTACATAATACGGTGCAAAAGTTAATCTTCGACTGCTTTGTAACATTATACCTAATAATCCGGAAAACCACAATCAAAACCGCCGTTTCCTGAAATTTCCTGAAATGTTCCGATAGCAGGAGGACGCAGCTTTATTTTCGGGGCATAAACTGACTGCCGCAAAAGCAGTTTGTTTCCGGCTTTTGCGGCAGTCCTTTAAGGTTCCCCGTTATTTACTTAATCTTTTTCACTTAATCAGTGATACTGTCCTGCATCAAAGGCAGCCTGTTTCTCATCCAGGATTTCCTGATAGCCGGCATCCAGATAGGACTGGCTCATGCTCTCATACATGGATTCGAATTCTTCGTCGGTGGTTGCCTTGGTAACAAGCTGGACATAAGACTCTTTCCAGAGTTCAGCCAGGTCGGAGGAATATTCCGCCAGAGTATCAATCGGTACGGTAAAGCAGGTATCCGGTGTGAAATACTCTTCGTATTTATCGTTGTAAGCAAGAATATCCTCGATCAGGTATTCATAGCCTACGGGAGCATTGGAGAATATGATGGATTTTCTCCATTCTTCTTCTGTCTCATACTGCTTGTTGGCATTTACCAGACACCAGTAGTCACCATTATCATTATTGGACAGCTTTTCTTCCCCTGTATAGCCTGTGGGCGCTTTGATGCCGTCTTCGGTCACTTCATAATTCTTTCCTTCAAAACCATTCTGAAGGGTGTCAATAACATCGGGCTGGCTCATCCATTCCACATACATCCATGCTGCGATTCTTTCTTCATCCGTCGCATCCGCATTAATGCCGTAAATCATACCGAAGGGCCAGTATTCACGTCCCTGGGGAGCTTCGCCTGCAGGGGATTTTGCCGCAGGGTCAAGGATGGCGATTTCTGCATCCGGGTTCTGTGCAAGTAAAGGATCAATTACATTTTCCTGTGTTCCTGCATTGATATAGCAGGGGTAGGTAGCAGCTTTGCCAGCCACGAAGTTGGATTTGGACTGGTTTCCGTCTGTATCCAGATAGAAGTCAGGGTCAATTAAACCGTTCTGGTATTCATAATTCAGGTTTCTCAGATATTCCTTGGTGGGTTCCCATGTAAAGGATGCAACTGCGAGGTCTGAATTGAGAGCTCTGCCCTCTGCATCGTTGGGCCATCCTCTGAAATTGTAGTCAAAGTTAAAGGATTTGGCCAAAAGAGGCTCAGATCCGAAACCATAACCGGCTTCCTTGAATTTCAGCAGCATATCGTTGTACTCATCAAGATTTGTGGGCATTTCAATTCCCAGTTCATCCATCCAGTCTTTTCTTATAAGAGTTCCGAAGTTGGAAGATACCAGCTCGGTCCTGTCTCCCATGACTACCATCAGCTTGTCGTCAATCACGCCGTAATCCTTAATGATATCACCCATGGTTCCCCAGAAGGTAGGTGCATAATATGCGATTTCATCCGCATTCAGTTCCTGATAAGCGCCCTGGGCGTAATAAGCCAGAATATTGGGATAATCGTAATGGAAAATGAATGTGGGAGCGGAGCCTGCGGATAAAAGCTGTGTGAAGTCCTGTACCTCCGTAGAACGTCCGATGGAAACGAATTCCACATTTACATTGTATTTATCACCAAAATTTTCCTGGATCCATTTCGTCCAGTAGTTATCGGTAGGATTCCAGCCTTCCCAGCCTCTTTCATATACCGGAACCTGCAGAGTCACTGCCTCGGGAAAGCCGCCGGAGTAATCGGTAAAATCAGATGCCGCCGCTTCCGGGGTGGTTTCTCCCGCCTCTTCTGTCTTCACCTCGGGCTGGGATTCTGTTGTCGCTGTGCTTGTTTCACTGGAACCGCATCCTGCGAGAGTTCCAAGCGCCATTGCTGAAACGAGTCCTGCAGCAAGGATTTTTTGTAACGCTTTTTTCATGGTTATTCCTCCTTAATTAATTTATAAGCGACCGCTTTTGCGGATACTTCCATAATGGTTTCTTAAGTTATCGGTAAGCCTCAGCCTTTTACCGCCCCAATCATGGTCCCCTGTACAAAGTATTTCTGTACGAAAGGATACACACAGATGATCGGGATGGTTGCAAATACGATACATGCGGCTTTCAGGATTTCCGGATCCGTCACGGTTGACATCGCCGTATCATTTACGGAGCCCTGGATACTTTCCGTCGCCGCGACAATCAGGTAATACAGCTTAAGCTGCAGGGGTCTGAGGGACACATTCTGCTTTATATAGAACATGGCGTCGCTGTAGGTATTCCAGCGTCCCACCGCATAAAACAGGGTCAGGGTAGCCATAATCGGCTTGGAAAGAGGAAGGACAATCTTTCCCAGAATCGTGTAATGATTCGCTCCGTCTATGACCGCGGATTCCACAAGGCTGTCAGGGATTCCCGATTCCAGTGCATTTTTCATGATGACAAGGTTATATGCGCTGAAGGCCAGCGGGAGTATCAGGGCCGGAAGGCTTTCCAGCATTCCCAGCTTGTTAATCAGTATGTAATCAGGAATCATTCCTCCTGAAAAGTACATGGTGAAGATAAACAGCAGGTTAATCACTTTCCTGCCCCGCAGCTCCTTTCTGGATAAGGGATAGGCCGCGCATATGGTGATGACCATGCCGAGTGCGGTAAAAAGAACCGTCATCAGTACGGTGACACCGAAGGATACGATAAAGGAATTATCGTGGAAAATCTTTATGTAAGCCTCCGGGGTGAATCCTTTGGGCAGCAGGAAAACCTTTTTTGCAATGACAAAGCTTTCCGAGCTGAAGGATTTGGCAATTACATGAATATAGGGAAGCACACAGGTCAGGCTGACCAGCCCTACAAATATATATATCAGAATGTCCACCGCCAGATTTATTCCCCTGGATTTCGGCCTGCTTTTCTTAGCTGTTTTTACTTGTTCCGCCATTTTTCCATCCTCCTTATACCAGACCGGTTTCGCCGAGCCGTTTTGCAACAAAGTCGGCTCCGAGCACCAGCGCCAGACCTATAATGGACTGGAACAGTCCCAGTGCGGTTGACTGGCTGAACTTCATATCCTGGATACCCCATTGGTAAACGAGAACCGGTATCGTTGTGGTATACTCGGTTGCCGCATAATTCATCAGCGCCATAATACGTTCGAAGGAACCGCCCATAATCTTGCCCAGCTGCATAATCAGCAGGATGACGATGGTGCTTCTTATACAGGGAAGCGTTACGCTCCACATCTGCTGCCACCGGTTGGCACCGTCCACACGGGCCGCTTCGTACAGCTCCGGGCTTACCGATGTGATGGAAGCCAGGTAAATAATGGTTCCCCAGCCCATGGACTGCCACGCTCCGATAACGATATAGGTTATCAGCCAGCTGGTATCCTCCTGCAGGAAGTTTACCGCATTTCCTCCCAGGTTCTGAATCAGCGCATTCACAACACCCGTATTCACGGAAAACAGCTGATAGGCAAGACCTCCTATAATTACCCAGGAAAGAAAGTGAGGCAGGTACAATAATGTCTGTGTTACCTTTTTAAATTTGATATTCCGGATTTCATTCAGCAGCAGGGCCAGAATGATGGGCATCGGAAAGCTTACCAGTAGGTCAAGCACATTAAGAAGCAATGTGTTTCTTAAAGACTTCATAAAGTTCCTGTGATGGAATACTTTAGAGAAGATTTCCAATCCGGCCCAGTCTCCTCCGAAGAACCCGTCTTTGATTTTCCAGTTTTTAAAAGCGATCTGCAGCCAGCTCATAGGTACATATTTGAACAGGAAGCAAAATGCAATCGGTATCAGTAATAAGGAATATAACTGCCAATCTCTTTTAAAACAGGAAGCAAAGCTCCTCTGCTTCTTTTTTGCCTGCTTTACTGCAAGCTTGCTATCAGCCGCCACAGCTGATTTTCTACCACTCATATATAATTTCCCCTTCCTTCCGTCATTGTGTTTCCGTTTTCTTGCTTCCCAGTATAGCTTTTAGCCGTTTTTTTGTAAATTATCATTTTTGATAGGCTGAATCATTTTTGAGTGTGCCCGAAAAGCCTTGAAAACAAGGCATTTCAGGATTGTATTTTTTTGTATACAATCCGTTTCCATGAGCTTTTATATGGAAACCGCATTTAATTCTGCCCATAAAAGTAGCAATTCCGAAGGTGAAAATCAAAAGTAAAGTGTCATTTTGTATATTGGAGCATAAAAAAACCTCTTATCCGCCATCGTTTTGACGAACAAGAGGTTTCTCAGCAAAATTTCCGTCTACTTTTTTTCAAGGTCACGCACGCTGTTGGGTGTTGTCCCTTCATATTTTTTGAAAAACCGGTTCAGGCTCTGTACATTATGATAGCCAACCATACCGGCAATTTCAGGTATTTTAAGATCCGTTGTCAGAAGAAGCTTCTTGGCTTCATGGATACGAAGGCGGTTCACATAGTCCACCATGCTGATATCGCCGCCATCTTTGACCACCCTGCGCATATAAGAATAACTGATTCCTATCTCTCCCGCCGCCTCTTCATAGTCAATATCCTCTTTGTAATGCTCATCCAGATACGTGATGATGCGGTCATAGAGCTTCACATCTTCTTTTTCTTCCGTCACCTCTCCCAGATAATCCTGTATCTGCCGGATAAACCCTTTCACAAACAGCTCGATTTCCTCTATCGTATCCTTTTCCGCTATCGTCGTATAGGCCTGCCTTCCATTTCCCATAAACTTGGATATCTGGATCTTTTCCTCCATCATCGCCTTGATTATCGCCCCTATCATCTGCTGATAGACCAGCACTACATTGTCATAGGAAATATCCTCTATGTCGGAAAGCTGTTTGCGTACCAGCTCCAGTTCCCCGTAAACCGCCTCCGTATTCTGCTGCTTCAGGTAATTGATGATTTTATTCTCGCTTGTATAGGGATAATAATACCGTTTGCTCTCGTTCATCCTGGGATTCCAGAAAATAACCTGGTTCTTGCCCGCTATAATCCTGTGCTTTACCGCTGCCGTCGCTTCCGCCATGCCTTCATTCAAATCATTGATATCCGCATGGACGGCGCTTATCCCGATTGTCAGTGTATAATCAAATATCTGCCTCACCTGCTGCTTCACAAGCTCTAATTTGTCCGTGATATATTCCGCTGTCTTTCTCTGATCATAGGTCTTTATATTCAAAACTACCGCACAGGTCGTCGAACGGAAGCGGATGGACTTCGCCTCATATCCTTCCTGGCTCAGGCAGTCAGTAAACAGCTCTTCTATCTGAAGGAAATAAAACATCCGCTCATCTGAATTATATTTCCGGAGCATTTCACTGCCGTCATCCACGCTCGCCAGCAGTACCATAAAATGCTCATAAGGGAACATTTTCGTAAAGCTTTCCTTTTTCTCTCTGGATTCCAGCGTCCCGGTAAGCATTTCTCTCAGATGAAGCCGCTGGGCATCTGAATTTTTCTTCTCCAGAATGTCATGGATCTGGCTTTCTTCCGACTTCATTTTCTTAAATACTTCGTTCAGATAGTACACTTCATTTTTGGAGGAAGCTTTTTCCGTCATCCCCTCCGTCATGTTTTCTTTTACATTGTTGAACAGCATCCGGAAGGGTTTGAATATCCAGTAAGAAATAAGAAGGACCAGGACCATTTCCACCGCAATGGCAAACATGATGATCAGCATCGCCGTGGATGTGACCGACTTTACCTGGCGCATGATTTCATCCATGCTGTAATTTACCACATAAGTCCAGTTGTTGAAGGAGGATCGCTTAAAGGCGCACAGATAACGGACTCCGTCCTTTTCATAATCGAAATAGCCGGTTCTTTGCTTGGAACCGAAGATATTATCAAGGATAAGCTGGTTTTCTTCCCCTCCCAGGAAAAAGGCATTATCCGGATGGCATATGATATTCCTGTCTTCATCCAGGATATAGCAGACCCCCGACGCCTGATTGGAGGGATTGATGAATTCACTCAGCCTGGAATTATAGATATTGCAGACAATATAACCGCCCTTTGCCGTTATCAAAGGGCTGATGGAATATACATAGGACAGGACCGGAATTTTGCTCCGCCCCTGGCTTTCTCCACCGTCTTTTCCGTCCTGGTTATTGTATAGCTCCCTCGCTATCCACTCTCCCCTGATTCCGGTTTCACTGACGGCTTTGTCCTTCATCCAGTCCAGGGACGCATAATTTTCCAGCCTACAGATGTTTTTGTCCGAGGAAATCACAAAATCGCTGCTCTTTCCCACGTAAAAACAGGACTGTACCATTTTTTCCGTACCGAAAACGCGGCTCAGATAAGACTGGGCGTCCCAGGCTGTCCTGACCATTTCAAAATCAATATTCAGTTCCTGGTAGGAAGTGACCTGTCCCAGGTTTCTGTAGGCAGCGCTGTTGGCAAACTGGATTACATTCCTGGTATAGCTGCTTAATATCAGTTCCGTGGCATCGCTGACAGACTCCAGATTGTCCAGCTTGGATACCGCAATGTTATCCTCCGCATATTTGGCCACATCCTGCATGGCGTAATAAGCTATCAGCGAGGTCGGAATGATCAGGACACAAAAAATCATCAGAAAAATCTGCCAGAAAAAAGAAAATCGCCTCATGAATACCCCCGTAAATCTTTTCTTTCTCTTATACTCACTTACCTTTTTATCGAAATCCGGCTGCTCTCCTCCAGGATTTCCTCACTGTCCACATATCCTTCCAGGGATGGATCGATTTCATAAATTCCTTCCACGGTCAGGCCCTCCACGTAGCGGGTATACAGCCAGGGAATCCGATGCTCGTACACATCCCGGTCTGAGGGCTGTTCGTCAAACACCCCCGGATTATGCACACTCTGTTTTTTCCATGTAAAGCGGCTGTCGGTGATTCGGATATCTTCTATGACGGAATCCTCTTCTCCTGCAAGGAACAGGGCGGATTCCGAATACAGCCTGATATGGTCAAAGGTTATCCTGCGGATTTTACCCGGATATTTCTTTTCCCCCTTCCTGTAACCGGCGGAAAGGAAAATCGGTTCTCCCTTTCCCCACCACCTGGGCGCAAAGGTTCTGTTTACGCCGTCAGCATATCTTTTGGTATTTCCGGTAATATGATGGATCTGGATATCCTCAATCGTCCCTCCGTCACGCACCCAGATTCCCACCGCACGGGAGCAATCCCGGACTACACAGTCGCCGAATATCACGTTCCGGATGTCTCCCCATGTTTCCGTTCCTATTTTAAGAGCCGAATCACGGGAATGTAAGATACAGTTGGTGATGACTATATTCTCACAGTTTCCGTATTTCTCCCAGACCGGCCTGGTCGCCTTCAATACAATGGAATCATCCCCGCTTTCAATAATGCAGTTCCGGATGATTACATTCCGGCAGCCGTCCGGATCGATTCCGTCATTGTTCGGGCCCCTGTCATTATTAAATATACGGATTCCATCCACAATGACATTCTGGCAGCCGGCCATATGTAAAGTCCAGAAGCAGGCGTCATAAAAGGTGATCCCTCTGACCTGCAGGCCGTCCACATCCTCCAGATAGGTCGTCCGCGCCCGGAAACCGGCTACCGCCAGAGGGCATTCATGGAAGCCTTCGTCAGCGTTATCATCCAGATATACCTTCCTGCCCTGCCCGTCAATGGTGCCTTCCCCGGATATCGTAATATTCCGGGCGTGGCAGGCATACAGGAAGCAGCCGTTTTCGATGCCGTCCATGGCGTCCCTGTCCTCTGAAAAATCAATGATGTCCTCAGGGCTGTTGCTGGCAGTCAGCACGCTCCCCTTTTCCAGATACAATTCCACATTGGATTTCAGCTGAATTGTCCCTGACAGGAAATTGCCCGCCGGAACGAGTACACGCCCTCCGGTTTTGGCACAGTCCTCTATGGCCGCCTGGATCTGCTTCTGATTGTTGGTTTTTCCGTCAGGCAGAGCGCCGTAATCCATAATATTATACTGCATATGTAATCCCTCCCTTTTATGATATAAATAAATAATAAATATCAAGTCTTGTGAACTATATGACCCTATATTCAACTAAATAAAGTCTGGTATCAATTAATGACCACAGACTTTTTAAGCAATTCTATTTATTTTCAATTATCTTTAAAAATTCCAGAGGTTCAACGACTGTAATCGTACTTGACAGATAGTCCTTTTTATTTCTTGTTATAATATAAGACACTTCTATGCTCTGAGCAGTAAAATACTGTACTGCATCCTCAAAATCATCCCAATCAGACAGAAGCGCTGCCTTTATTTCCTCTTGTGTCACACCTGCAACTGAAACAATACATAATAACTTCTCCAGTAAAGAACAAACCTTTTTCTTATCCCTAATTCCTTTATATGCCAGATAATAAATATCTGTTATCGCCGATGCCGAAATATAACCCTCTATCACCTTGTTGGCGGATAAGTCAATCACTCTGGCTGAATTTTCACAAAACTGTTCTCTGTTCAGAAGCAAATCTAGAATAATATTCGTATCATACAGTACCTTCATATTTTGCCAGCCTTTCCTCTTTTATTTCTTCTAAAGAAACATCAGGCAAAGGAATGCTCCCTATTAAAGACTGGGTTATTTCTGATATTTCAGACGAACCTATACTTGTAGAAGATATTTCTTTTCGAGGTTCATCTACAGGCAGCACAATAATTTCTAATTTTCTATTTTTTAATGTTTCAGGCAGCTGCATGATTTTCAATAAACTACTTGCGTCAACAATTTTTCGTACAAACTCCATATTGCACCTCCTTACGCCCCTTTATAACTTCTCTTTTATAGTATAATAGAATTTTTCACCTTATACAACCTTTATTTTGCCGCCATTTTCTCAATTCTTCATACTCAGAGGATAAGCCTGTCTGTTATCCTTGCACTCGCCGATATATAAAAACAGCAGGGCTGAAATGCGGTCAGACAATTCAGCCCTGTTCCTATTGTGTTCTGATTTTTTTTACATATCCCGTGACTTCTTCACGCAGGCCTTCATCGCTTCAAACACCGCGCTGCGCATTCCCTTTTCCTCCAGTACGCGTACCGCTTCAATGGTGGTACCGCCGGGGGAACATACCATATCCTTCAGCTCGCCGGGGTGCTTTCCGGTTTCCAGTACCATTTTTGCGCTGCCGAGCACAGCCTGCGCGGCAAAGGTATAGGCCTGGCCCCTGGGCATGCCGTCCGCTACCGCGGCATCCGCCATCGCTTCAATGAACATGAACACATAGGCAGGGGAGCTTCCGCTCACCGCCGTAACCACATCCATGAGATGCTCGCCGATAATTTCTGTTTTGCTGAATCCGCTGCAGATATCGCGGACTGTCTCCATATCCTCAGCCGTTACGTTTTCGTTGGGACACATACCCATCATGCCTTCCTTTACCATCGCCGGGGTATTTGGCATGGTGCGTATGATTTTCAGCGGCTTTCCGAATTGGTCTGCAAGCCATTCCAGTGTTTTACCGGGCGCAATGGTAACAAGGATCTGATCCATGCTCACCGTATCCCTGATTTCTTCAATCACACTCTGGTAATACTGGGGCTTCACCGCAAGGAAAAGCACATCGGCAAAGGCCGCCGTCTCCTTATTATCATTCGCCGCAAGAATCCCCATCTCTTCTTTTCTCGCTTCCAACGCTTTTTCCAGCGCATCGGAAGCCATCAGCTCCTGCGGGGTACATTTCCCGGAATCCAGGATCCCATGCATCATGGCTCCCCCCATATTTCCGCATCCAATAAATCCAATTTTCATAATTTTCCATCCTTTCTGTTGTATGTGCCCAAAGGAACCCCTCCGCCGTCAGGAAAAGCTCTGCTCCGTCCGTTCGATGATTTCATCCTGAAGGGCTTTGCTCAGATTACGGAAATGATCGCTGTAACCGGCCACCCTCACAATCAGATCCTTGTATTCCTCCGGATTCTGCTGGGCTTTAATCAAGGTCTGCTTGTCGATCACATTAAACTGGATATGGTGTCCGTCCAGATTAAAATAGGTTCGGATCAGATTAGCCATCTGATTCAGCCCTTCTTCCCCTTCCAGTACGGAAGGCGTGAATTTCTGATTGAGAAGCGTGCCGCCGGTACTGAGATGATCCATTTTGGAGCAGGACTTGATCACCGCCGTAGGCCCATTGGTATCCGCTCCTTTTTCCGGAGAAATCCCTTCGGACAGCGGCTTATGTGCATGGCGGCCATTAGCTCCGGCCAAACACACATCTCCGAAGTACACATGACAGGTGGTGGGAAGCATATTGATCCGATAGGTACCTCCCCGGTTGTTCCGCCTCCCGGTCACGCTCTTATAATAGAAGGAGAACACTTCCTCCATAATGGAATCCGCATAAGCATCATCATTTCCGTATTTGGGCGTCCGGTTAGAAACCAGGTTATGTATTTTCCCGTAACCTTCAAAATCGTTTTTCAGAGCATCCATCAGTTCCTTCATGGAAAACCGGGAATAATCAAATACATTATATTTAATGGCCGCCAGGCAGTCCGTGATCGTTCCGATCCCCACTCCCTGGATATAGCTGGTATTGTATCTCGCCCCGCCCGCATTATAATCCTTTCCCCGGCTGATACAGTCGTTGGTCAGCACGGAAAGAAAAGGCACCGGCATTTCCCGTGCATAAATCTTTTCAATGACCAGATTTCCTCTTATCTTCATATCCAGGAAATAGCGCATCTGGGTGCAGAAGGCCTCCCACAGCTCCTCATAGCTTGTGAATTCATAGCCGTATCCGGTCTGAGGCCCCAGCTGGGCGCCGGACATATTGTCATAGCCGTTGAACAGCGCCAGCTCCAGTATTTTGGGAATATTGAAATAGCCAGTAAGGATATAGGCCTCGTTGCCGAAGGCTCCCGTCTCCACACAGCCGCTGGTTCCTCCCTTTCTGGCATCCTCTATGCTCTTTCCCGCATTCAGCAGCTCCTGGACGATAGCCTCCGTATTATAAAAAGCAGGCTGCCCCCAGCCCTTTCTGGATATTTCACAGGCCTTCTTCAGAAAATCCTGAGGCGTTTTCCTGCTGATCTGCACATTGGAGCTGGGCTGAAGCAGCTTCATTTCATCCATACATTCCAAAATCAGATAACTGACCTCGTTCACGCCGTCCTTTCCATCCGGCGTAATGCCGCCCGTATTGATATTGGCGAAATCCGTATAGGTACTGCTTTCCTTTAAGGTGATTCCCACCTTGGGCGGTGCGGGCTGGTTATTAAACTTGATCCACAGACATTCCAGAAGCTCCTTCGCCTTATCAGCATCCAGCCGCCCTTCTTCCACGTCTTTCCGGTAAAAACGGATCAGATGCTGATCCAGCCTTCCCGGACTGTAAGCATCCCATGGATTCAGTTCGGTAGTCACTCCCAGATGGACAAACCAATACATCTGAATCGCCTGCCAATAGGTTGCAGGACGGTGGGCCGGCACCATTCGGCAGTTTTCGGCAATCTGAAGCAGCTCCGCCTTCCGCCCCTCATCCCCGCATTCTTCCGCCAGTTTCTCCGCCAGCTGCGCATAACGGGAGGCCAGAAGTATAATGGCATCACAGGCAATGGACATACCCTTTAACTCAGCTTCCTTATCCAGCGCTTCCGGATCATTCAGATAATCCAGCCGTTCCAGCTCCCTGCCGATATCCTCTTTATATTCCAGGAACCCTTTCCGGTATATATTTTCCGATCCCACCGTATGGCCCGGACCTCTCTGCTCCATGAACTCCGTAAATATCCCCGCCCGGTAGGCCGCCTTCCACTCAGGCGTCATATGTGAAAGAATCTTATGGCGGATCGAACGTTTTTCCCAATAAGGAAGCATATCCTGCTGGAACGCAATATCCTCATCCGTCACCCGGAAACTGATCAATTCCCGTTCATTCATCACCCTTAAATCTTCCGCCGTATGACAGCACAGATCCGGAAAAGTGGGAGACGCCTGGGGACCGCAGCCCTTTTCTCCCACAATCAGCTCTCCCTCTCCAATCTCTATGGTTTTCTTTTCAAAATAATTTTTCAGCGCAAGCGCCCTTAATTCCGGTATGCTGACCGTCCCCTCATACTGCCGGTACGTTTCCGTAAAATACTTCGCCCGTTCCATATCGATACGAGGCAAAGTCTCCAGACTCTCCCGCCTCAGCTTCCGTATCCGCGCGTTCATTCCCCGTTCTTCCATTTCCAGCCATCCTTCCTTTTCTGATATCGCCGTCCCGTTTCTTCATCCTCCGATAAAAACGGGCGCAATATTCTTACTCTCCATCAGCCGCTGCAGCTCCTGCATACGCTCTTTCGGCGGCGCATAAAACATCCCGCCTTTATACTCCCGCCCCAGATGCACATATTTTCCGCTTCCCGTATTATGATAAGGAATAAGGTTTATCTGCTCCGCATGTACATTTTCCGAGAGGAACCCCGCCATCCGCTCCAGCTCTTCCGCCTCATCATTCACCCCTCCGATAACCGGAATCCGGATCCATATCCGCGCCCCCTTTCCGGACAGAAGCTTCAGATTTTCCAATATCAGCCCGTTATCCCTTCCCGTATACTCCCTGTGCTTATCCTCATCCATAAGCTTCAAATCAAACAGAAACCGATCCGTATAAGGCATCACCCGCTCCAACCTCTCAAAAGCAACCGCACCGCAGGTATCCACATTTACAGAAATCCCCCGCCCACAAAGCGTTCCCATCAGCCTTTCCAGATAATCCATATCCTGAACAAGCGGCTCTCCCCCGGACAGCGTAACCCCTCCCCCCGAAGTTTCATAAAACGCCCTATCCTTCAGAAGCTCCTCCGCCAACTCCCCGACAGAATAGCCTCTCCCGCACAGCTGCCGCGCATTCCGCATACACCCATCCACGCACTCTCCACACCCTCTGCAGAGTTCCCTGTCAGTATAAACCTTCCCATCCGCCGCTGTGACAGCCCCATTCCCGCACTCCTCCACACACTCCCCGCAGCCTGTACAACGCTCTTCATAAAAAATAAGTTCCCTCCCATAACCCTGCGTCTCCGGATTATGACACCACCTGCAAGCCAGCGGACACCCCTTAAAAAACACAGTAGTCCGGATTCCCTTCCCATCATGAATCGCATATTTCTGTATATTCGCAACCAAAACCTCTTCCATTTTACCCATCCTCATTAAACACCCCTAACAGCCACGCTTGACTCTCCCTCATCCGCCCCTAGAGAAATTATAATCCCAGACTCCTATAAAGCCAAGCATTTTTCTTTTAAGCCCCCATTAAGGCCCCCCAGCAAAATCACACCAGACATGATACTGAATCCCCCTCACCCTCGATCATACATACAGGGCATGAAACATTATCCTCCCTACGCAAAGAACCCTCGGTTAGGCGAATACTCCTTTTCAATTATCCGGCACATTTCCTCAGGCTCTTCCGCACAGTCCCTGGAAATCCACCGCTTCAGCACCGCCTTCAGCCCCTCACAGAAAAAAGTCTGATGATAATACAGTTCTTCCTTCGAACTGAAATCCATCTCTTTTAATAAGTGTACAAGCTGCTCCTCCATCTTCGTGGGAATCACCTGAAAGGAAAGCCGCTGCTGGCTGTAGCTTTCCAGATAGCTGCGGAAAAATTCCCTGTGCTCCCTGATAAATTGAAAAAGCTGAAGGAATCCCTCCGGCAGCCAGACCTTATCATCCACAATAAAAAAATCCATGAGCTGGACATACATCTCCTCCACCATATTCTGCATCAGATCATAAACATCATCAAAATGCCCGTAAAAGGTAGTCCTGTGGATATCTGCGCGGCGGCAGATTTCACTGACCGTAATCTCACCTATTTTCTTTTCCCTGAGAAGCTCCAGAAACACTCCTTTTATTTTCTGCCTTGTCTGTACAAACCGCTGGTTTCCTTTGGTATTCACACAAACACCCCTTTTTTATTATTTCTACATCCGTAGATATATTGACGGTTGTTCTTTGCTCCTACATTCATTATACTGAAATCATATTAAATCTACAAGTGATGTTTTAAAGGAGGAATTTTGTTATGGAAAAGAACCGGAAAATGCTGGAAGAGGCATCCTTCGGAAAGCTGCTGCTGAATCTGTGCCTGCCCACCATACTGATCATGCTTGTCATGGTGGTTTATAACATGGCGGACACTTTCTTTATCGGACAGACCGGCGATCCCGTTAAAATAGCGGCCATTTCCCTGTGCGCCCCGCTGTTCTCCATCCTTTCGGGCCTGGGCACTCTTTTGGGCAGCGGCGGCTGTACTGCCGTTTCCCTTGCTCTTGGGAAACAGGAAAACAGCCGGATCAAAGCCTATACCAGTCTCTGCTGTTACGGTTCCCTGGTTATTGGGTTCCTGTTCCTGACGTTTGTCCTGATTTTTCTTACGCCCATATCCCTGGCCCTGGGCGCTGATTCGGCTACCCTTTCCCACACCTGCGGCTATCTGCGCATTATCGCCCTGGGCGCGCCTGTCATTCTTTTTAATAATGTATTTGCCAATATCATCCGGGCGGACGGGGCGGCAAAGGAATCCATGATCGCCAACGGGCTCGGCACCCTTTCCAATATCGCTCTGGATGCTCTGTTTATTCTTGTTTTTTCCTGGGATGTGGCAGGCGCCGCCCTGGCAACGGTTCTCGGGAACGCCATAAGCTGCTGCTATCTGCTCTTCTATATTCTGAAAAAACAGCCCGCCTTTTCCCTGCACCTCCGTTATTTTTCCCTGAAAAAGGAAATCCTGCTGCCGGTTTTGTCACTGGGCCTCCCCCTTGCCTGCAGCACGCTGCTGATGAGCATATCCTCCATGATTTCCAACCGGATGATGATAGGCTACGGCGCAGCCGCGCTGGCAGCCCAGGGAGTGGCAGGGAAAATCGGCATGCTTCTTTCCATGCTCGCCATGGGAATCTGTATGGGAATGCAGCCCGCTATCTCCTTTAACTGCGGACGCGGCAGCCGGGAAAGGATGAACCTCATTATCCGCAATACAGGAATTTTTACAGCCGTAATGGGAACCGTCCTGACTCTCATATGCTTCTATGCCAGAAACCATATCATCGCCGTCTTCATTAACAACAGACAGGTGATTTCCTATGGACAGGTCATGGTGATCGCCTCCATCATCACAGGGCCTTTTTACGGGATATACCAGCTGTGCCAGACCTTTTTACAGTCCACGGGAAAAGCCTCCTACGCAACCCTTGTGGCCCTGCTGGACAAAGGTCTGTTCTACCTGCCGGTGCTGCTGCTTATGGAACACTTCTTCGGACTGTACGGCATTGCCTTTGCCGGCGCGGCAACACTGGTATTCTCCCTCACAGCCGGTATTTTTTTCAGCCTCCGCTGGAACCGGAGTATGCAGCCGGCAGTCTGTTGTTTCCCGGATGAAGCTGCCGAAAATGGCTCCTTAACATGAAAAAGCTCTTTCCATTGACCCTGCTTTCGCTGCATGCTAAACTCCTCTTAAAGGGCTGTTTACCGGCCTTTTCAACTGAAAGTTACAGGAGGGATGCCATTTAAGCATCAATTTTAAGAACCATGGAAAAATATACGATAGAACGGATCATAAACATCATTCACTGTGAAATACGCCTGGCTGATGATACCGGGCATCTGCTGGAACGATTCGGAAATCTTCCGGAAAATGAGGATCCTTTCTGTACGGATCCTTCTTTTCTGCGCGCATGTTTAGACAGGGAAGCGCTTCCCCTGCCGGATATTTTCTGTGAAAATACCTATATCTATTATGCCAGGCTGAGCCTTCCCGACAGGACGAGCCTGTTGGCCGGTCCGGTCCGCATCAAATGGGAATCGCATGATATGGCTTCCCAAATGGCTGCCGCACACGGGATTCAGGTATCGCCGCTGAAGCTGCCCTTCTGTGAGGAGAATACCTTTCTGAACGGAATCCTTCTCCTGTATCACTCCGTAACGGGCAGGGAAATCAGCATGACGGAATTGTGCAGCTATCACGGTTTTCCCGCAGATGAGCTTGATCTGGCAAGGAAAGAGCTCAACAGCCTTGTTTTTTCCACCCGGGAATCTGAAATTCCGCATAATCCTTACAGCCATGAAGCAAGAAAATTAAAAAGCATAGAGGACGGCAGCCCGGAACAACTGAAAAAATGTCAGGAAGAGGTCTGGGTGGGCAGGCTGGGAAAGGTGGCCGACACGCCTTTGAGGCAGGAGAAAAACATCGCCATCATCGTGATTGTCTTAGCCTCCAGAGCCGCGATCCGCGGAGGGCTGCTGCCGGAACTGGCCTTTTCCATGGCCGACAGCTTCATTATCCGTACGGAACGGATGAACGACATCCTGCAGATCCGCTCCGCCGCCCGCCGGTTCGAGGAAGAGTTTGCCGTAAGTGTCCGGACGCTGCAAAAATCCAACAGCAAAAATAAATATGTGGATCTGGCAAAGGAATATGTCTACCGGCATCTCCATTCCAGCATCGGTATAGAGGAAATCAGCCGTTATGTAGGCTTGCATAAGGACTATCTCTCCCAGCTGTTCAGCCGCTGCGAAGGTATCACCCTGCAGCATTACATACGGAGGGAAAAAGTACGCCAGGCAGAGTATATGCTGAAATATTCCGATGCTAAAATGGATGAAATCGCAAACCAGCTGGCCTTCTGCTCCCAAAGCCATTTCAGCCATTGTTTTAAAGAAGAAACCGGACAGACGCCCAGCCGGTACAGGAATCAATTTTCCGGGATCTGAGATATACGACAAAAATACCATATTTGTTATATACTATTTTCTTCGTCCGTGCTATTTATTAAGATAGACATGTATTATGTTTCAGTGGTACCCCTTTAAACAAGATACCGCAAACGGCAAAAGGAGGATGATACGAATATGGCAATATCCATTCAGGTAAATGAAAAAAGAATAAAGGGCCGGAGAAGCCCCATGCTGTACGGCCATTTCATCGAGCATTTTCACAGACAGATTTATAACGGAATATACGATCCGCAGAACCCTTTATCCGATGAAGACGGGCTGCGCAGCGACATATTATCAGCCATGCGGCAGATAAAGGTGCCTGTTCTGCGCTGGCCGGGCGGCTGTTTTGTATCCTCCTACCACTGGAAGGACGGAGTCGGGAAAAAACGTCAGCCCTTCTTTGACAAGGCATGGCGCGTGGAGGATCCCAACACCTTCGGCACGGATGAATACATCAAAATGTGCAGGAAAATTGGCTGTGAGCCTTATATCTGCACCAATGCCGGAACGGGAACCGCGGAAGAAATGAGCGACTGGGTGGAATACTGCAACCTGGAATCCGAAGGGAAATACGCCAAATGGCGCATCGAAAACGGCAGTCCCCGGCCTCACCGGGTAAAATACTGGAGTATCGGGAACGAGAACTACGGCTTCTGGGAAATCGGCGCCAAATCTGCCGGCGAATGGGGAAGGCTTGTAAAGGAATCCGCCAAGATGATGAAGCATGTGGATCCCCGGGCCGAATTATCCGCTGCCGCCCTCTCCGATTTGGACTGGAATATTAATCTGCTGAAAAACTGCGGACAGTTCCTGGACTGGATATCCATTCACGAATACTGGGATATGATGGCGGAAAAAAATGAGCCCGCCACCTATGAGCAGTGTATGGCCTATACCGACCATATCGATCATTCCGTGGACGAGGTGAGAGGCATGCTGGCCGCCATGAAGCTGGATAAAAAGATCCGCATCGCCTTTGATGAATGGAACTTAAGAAGCTGGCACCACCCCAATGTACATACCGTCCGGCAGGGTACCGGAAAAGAGGACTATATCACCCCCAGGGACAAAAACGATGACAACAGCATGTATACCATGGCAGACGCCGTATTCACAGCCTGCTTCTTAAGCGCTATGAACCGGAACTGCGATATCGTGGGGATGGCCAACTTCGCGCCCATACTGAATACCAGAGGATGCATTTACAGCTATCCGGAGGGCATTGTCCTTCGCAGTACCTACCACGTATTTGATTTATATGTAAATTACCTGGGCGATACTGTTGTGGATCTGTGGACGCCCGATTCCGTCCCCTGTATGCATGTCACCGGCAAAAACGGACAGGAAACTGACGTGGAAACCCTGGATTTGCTCGCCACCACCTGGTCGGACCGCCCGGGAACCGCCCTTGCGGCCGTAAACAAGCATCCTTCCGACAGTGCAGCTATCCGTCTGTCCACGGCTTTCGAAGCTATGAACGTTGTGATTTACCGGCTGAACGGAAGCAGCCCGGATTCCTATAATGATGTGGACAGGACTGAGGTTTCCATCCGCAAGGAAGAACTTGGCATGTTCCGTGAGAATATGGAAATCTCTGTGGAACCGCATTCTGTAAATGTGATACAGCTGGTGCCTTAAAGGCTTCAGCGCAATTTCCTTTTCCCAGCAAAAGCTGACAATGGCCGGGGCTTTCCTCTTACTGAGGATGCCCCGGCCATTGCTCTTTAAAGCTGCAACACCGAAAACGCGCAGCTTATTTCCCCAGGATAAAATGTACCACGCCGCAGTCATACTGGGCCCAGATACCATGTCTCGCTTCATCCCCGGAACGAACCCTGTCCGTCACAAATTTTCCCTCTTCGAAATGCCCTTCCTCCAGACACAGGAATTCCATGCTGTGCGCCAGATGCTGCCCGTTCATCCAGCTGACAGGGATGGAACCGTCTTCCGGCTCTTCTCCGGTAAAAAACAGCCTCACCTTATGTCCCACCAGATAAAATTCATCCTCGCTCATCCGGAACAGCAGCCCTCTTGCCGTTTCCTCGTTAAGGCTTACAGGCACCCGGAACGCATCCCCGCTGCTTTCCTTACCATGATGATAGTCGAACGGTACCCAGCCGGCATAGTCCGCGCCCACTCCCGCATAGGAAATCCGGCACCTGCGCCGTCCGATTTCCATAAACGCGGAGTCCTGCCCCATACTCTGGAAGAAGCTGTAACGCTCCTGTACGCCGCTTCCCGGCAGAAGCAGCCCGGACGCCGCTGTGAGCATGGCGAAGGAATGCATGACAGGCTCCGCGGATTCCTTCAGCTTTCCATCCGAATCCAGACAGCTCTCTATCCCGAAAGCATGATAGCCTATGGCGTTATGCTTTCCCACGGCATCAAACATACAGGCCGCATTCACACTGGTCAGACCGGATTCCGGTACATAGAGCGGCCAGCCCTGCTCTTCCTTTTCATATATCCCATATGCTTTTCTGACCGCATCCGGATTCTGTTCGTAGATATCAGGGCAGACGGCATCCAAATGGCCGCAGGCGCAATGCCATAACGGAAGGCACTTGGAAACTGCGCCGCCGCAGGGGTATTCCAGTCCGGCCAGGTTCCAGCCGTAATCACTGTTGCGATCCATCCATACATTGGTATACATGAAAATATCGTAGATTTCTTTCCCTCCGGCCGCTATTTCATCAATATACCTGGCTACGGCCCATGCCGAACACAATTCAGCCCCAAAGGATCCGAACATTTCCTTCCAGTTCCCCTGTTCCCTGCTGCCGTTTTTCACCCAGCTTTGATGGATGGCTCCGCAATCCGTCCGTGCAAGCTGTCTGATCCCTTCCGGCACCTGAGCCAGAAAGGCTTCGGTTCCTGCCTCGCTGAAATCACGCCTTGTGGGAGCATAGAAACCGGGCTCATTTTCCACCTGAACGGCAAGAATGGTTCCCTGTTTCCCATCATATTCTCTGAGAATCTCCATGAACGCACGGAATGCTTTGGCATCCTGCTCCAGATTCCTGCGGCTGTGGGGAGAAAGCACCGTTGTCTGCGTTCCGTCCTTACAAAGGACCCGGGGAAAACGTTCCCGATCCTTTTTTACCCAGGGCGGTGTATATTCCATCTGCCCGTTTTTCCAGGTTCCGAACCAGAGCAGAGTCCCGTGCAGGCCGTGGCGGCGTATGTTATCTATCACCGTATGCACATAGCCGGCATTATAGGCCCCTTCCTCCGGCTCAAAGGCATCCCAGCAGATCGGTACCGCAATGGTATTGCCGCCGATTGCCTTAACGCTCTCAAAGGATCGTTCACTGTCCTCTTCATACTGCGGGTTCCCTTTTCTCCCGATGGGATAGGCAGAGGAATTATGTACCTGCCCTCCGATGGAAAAAAACGGCTTTCCCAAGACTGATAAATAGGAATGACGCATATGTTACCCTCCCTTAAACACTTCCGGCAGCCGGTTTTTTACTCTTCCGCTGCCTTGATCCTGTCAAGCACATCCTGAATATCCTTCGCGATCAGGCTGTGCATGGTTTCCTTGTATTTCAGATAATTCAAATCAGATACCGCTTCTTTTACCGTCTCTCTTAATTCCGGCTTATACGTCACGATTTCCGCCAGCGCCGCGAGGGCCTGTCTGACCGCAGTCGGCTTTTCATCTTTCAGAATGAGCAGCGCCTCGTCGATATTTTCATCGAGAACATGATCCTTATCCCATCTGGCCTGCCTGCAGAAAAGCCGGAAACCGCGAACCCTGAGCACATATTTATCGCTCTTTATCATATCCGCGAATTCTGCGGTATGTCCATACAGCGCCCCTGTTTCATCCGATATCCTCTCCAGCTCCTGCAAAGCCTTGTATGCTGCCGAAGTATCCTTTTCTTTGAGGATGGAAATAAGCTTCTCCATGTCTGGTACTGTTATTCCGGCGGCATTCTTCGAATTCTCCGGTGTTGACGCTGTTTCCGGTTCGTTTTTGTCCTGAATCATTTTTCCTCCTTTTCCGGTTCTTTTTTGCTTCTTATTGTTATGATATAATAGGAATGTTGAAAATAAATCTCATGCTAAACATTGTGATAAGAGGAGGGGCTTATATGCTGTTATTAGGGCGTACGCAAATGGTTGATACCTGCAGTTATGAAGATAGTATACGGCGGCTGATGAAATGCGGCTTTGATGGGATCGAGGCCGGGGTTTTCGACCGGGGCTTCCATGTAAGGGATGAATTTTTCTCCGACGGGTTCGGGCGGCGTATGAGGGATATTATGGCATCATGCGGGGTTAAGGGCTATTCGGTCAGCGCGCATGTGGACTTTACGGAATGCGAAGAAAAGTTCCGTCTTGTTTATGATGCCATTGCCGTCGCCGGGGAAATGGAGGCTCCGCTTCTTATTATTAATGGGGCTATAAAAAAAGAAACGGAAGCTTTTGAAAGGCAGTGGGAACGGCAAATCAGGGACTTAGGCAGACTCTGCCGGCGGGCGCAGGAAATGGGGATTCTGCTTGCGCTGGAATTCGAGCCCGGCTTCGTTATTGACTCCACGGATTTGATGCTCCGGGCCTTTTCGGAAGTCGGATCCCCTGTTTTAAAGGCCAATCTGGATATCGGGCATGTGTTTCTGTGCGATCCGGATCCGATGGATGCCATTGCACGCTGTAAGGGGCTGATCGCCCATGCGCACCTGGAAAATATGAAAACAGGGGTCCATAATCATCTCGTTCCTTATGAAGGGGATATGGATTTACCCGCCTATATCTCCGCCCTGCGGGATGCCGATTTTGACGGTATGGCATCTTTTGATGCTTATCAGTACGATTATGAGGCGGTGGCTGAAAAGACAATTGCCTATTTTAAAGGTATTTTCTGATTGTCTTCGCCCGCTTTTATTCCTTCTGCAGATATTTTTTTATATATGTCACATCGGAAAGAAGCATGCCCGTGCCCTCTGTCTTGCTGCGCGCTTTTTTATAGTCCGTCTCTGAGACGATCCAGCCTGCAAATCCGTTTTTCTGCATTTCCTCCAGGACACGGCCGACGCCTCCAAAGCAGTTGTTTTCCGAAAGGATCTGGGGATACCCATTGGCAGGATTGGAATTTTTCAGGTGGGCATGTCTGAATTTATCCACAAATCTGTTGTAGATATAGGCCGGATCCATTTCCTTGAGGGACAGGTTTTCGTTGTCAAAGAGCATGTAAAAGGCAGGAGAATCCACCTTTTCCAGGATATATTCATATTCCGGAACGGACAAAACCGCTTCATGGCCAATTTCCACCTGATACTGCATTCCCAGCTCACAGGCGTACTGCAGGCACACAATGGTCTGCTCCAGTTCTTCCTTATTCTGTATTTCTCCGTCCACAAAGCTGGGAAGGTGCATGGCTGCAGCTCCCATCCGGGATGCCGCGGCCGCGGCTGTCCGCAGAATATTTTTAACTTCCTCCCATTTTTCTTTCCGGTTCATGCCGACCTCACAGAGAGTGTTTACCCCGAGGATGGAAAGGGCGATACCGTATTTTTCGGAAAGCTCCGACCAGGTCCGGCACCATCTGTGCATACCGTCTTCGGTCCGGCAGGCATCATAGTCAAATCCGGGGCTGATTGTATCAAGTCCCTGTTCTTTGGCCCATCTGAATAATTCTTCCCCTTCGAAGGGGATCGTCCACGATGAAACTCCTATTCCTTTCAATTTATGTCCTCCTTCCGTATTTCCTCAAGCAATTTGGCACACGCCAGCGTGAGCTGATGGGAGACGGTCTCCACTTCCCTGTCTCCCCGTAAAAAGGCATCCCGGAAAGCTTCTATTTCATAGACAAAGCCGTTTTCCTGAGAGTCAGTCACCGTTTCCAGCAGTTCCTCCCCGGCATTGTATAATTTTGCTTCGTGGCAGTTCCAGAACTGGGGCAGGTGAATCATGCCGGCATCCCCGTATAAATGGGCGGAATCCTCCGATTTGCCCTGTATGCCGAACATACAGTTTGCCACCGTTTTATCTGGGAAGCCCAGAAGCGCCGCCCCCATCTCATCCACACCGGTCTCTCCCACATACAGCTTTGACCGGCAGGAATCGGGCAGCTGTCCTGTCATGCTCAGGGAAAAGGCAAGGCAGTAAATGCCCACATCGAAAGCCGCTCCGCCGCCGTGAGGCGCGGAAAAAAGCCGGCTTTCCGGATCCGCAGGAGCATAAAAGGAAAAGCTGCTGTCCAGATATTTGAGCCTTCCAATCCGTCCCTCCTTCACCCAATTACGCACCGCGCAGACACAGGGAAGGAAAAGTGTCCACATACCTTCCATTAAAAGAAGACCTTTTTCTTCTGCCAGACGGATCAGCTCTTCCGTCTGGGACACAGTAACACAGAAAGGCTTTTCACATAAAACGGCTTTTCCGGCTTCCAGGCATTTCCTGGCGGTTTCATAGTGCAGGGAATTGATGACGGAAATATAGACGGCGTCTATCTCCGGAAGAGAAAGCAGCTCCTCATAGCTTCCGCACACTTTTTCCACCTTGAATTCCGCTGCGAATGCTTCCGCCCTCTCCCTGCTGCCGGACGCCACCGCCAGCAGCTTTACGCCTTCCGTCCGGCTGCATGCATCCGCAAATTTCCTGGCAATCGATCCGGGGCCCAATAATCCAAAATTCATACTTTTTTCCTTCTTTCTTTGCCGAAACAACAGCAATATATGGTGTATTCCTTAAGTTACAAACTGCTACTATGATAATACCACAGAATAGAAGGGAGAACCAATATTGTACAAAAAATATCTTTTCCTCTAAATACGGCAGTGTAATACACAGCATCCTCCAAACTTTACAAAAACGATGCCAAACCTGACATTTACCGGGGCGAAATCCCCGGCCTTTTTCTGTAGACTGATATACAGGAAACAAGATATCAAACACTGCATTACAGAAAAGGAGAACAGCCATGCTGCAGGTACAACATTTAACCAAAAGCTATAAGACAGGGACACAGCTTTATCCGGTATTAAAGGATATTTCATTTGAGGTGAAGAAGGGAGAATTCGTAGCGGTTATGGGACCGTCCGGGAGCGGAAAAACCACTCTGCTTAACTGTATATCCTGCTTCATCCCCCATGATGAAGGGAAAATCCTTCTGGGCGACCAGGATATTTCCGGCCTGAAGGAGGATGAACTTGCCAGGGTGAGGAATGAAAAGCTGGGCTTCGTTTTTCAGGATTTCATGCTGCTGGACGGACTCACTGTTTTTGAAAATATCTGCCTGCCTCAGATCATCGCAGAAAAGCCGGCTGCCCAGATGGAAGCAAAGGCCGGAAACTTCTGTCACATTTTCGGAATTGATAAAATTATGGACAAATACCCTGCCATGATTTCCGGCGGCGAGAAACAGCGGACCGCGGTGGCAAGAGCGCTGATGAACCAGCCCTATATGATATTGGCCGATGAGCCCACGGGAAACCTGGACAGCAAATCCTGCCGGGCGGTCATCGACTCTTTTCTGCAGGCAAAAAAGGAATTGGAAGCCACCGTATTCATGGTTACCCATGACACCTTTGCCGCTTCCTTCTGTGACAGGGTCATTGTGCTTAAAGACGGATGCATCTATCGGGAACTGATCCGCAGCCAGACAAGGCGTGAATTCATGGACGTGCTGCTCGATACGATCCGGGAACTGGGGGAAGACGATGACAATGAATAAGATTATGGCAAAGCTGCGCAAAAACAGCAAAGGACAGTATACACTCCTGGGTGTCTGTATTTTCCTGTCCGTACTCATGGTGTCCGCCTTTGCGTTTTTATACTTTTCCCCCACGGTACAGGAACTCCTGCCAACCGGCGGAGATACAAGAAAACTGTCATGGCTGCTCTTTTTTGTAACAGCGGCAGGCTGTACCATCTTCACTATATACGGCGCGGATCTGTTTTTCAAAAATAAAAGCAGGGAATTCGGTGTGTTCCTCGCCCTTGGCGAACAGAAACGGAAACTGGAGGTGCAGCTGTTCAGGGAAGTTGCCCTGATCCTCCTGAAATATGTGTTTCTCGGAATCCTGGCTGCCATACCCGTTTCCTGGCTGATCTGGAAAGCATTTTCCAAAATGCTGATCGGCGCGGATCAGATGCGTTACCGTTTCACCCCGCTGGGGATCGCTGCCGGGCTTCTTTTCACGGCCTTTCTGATATTGTGTATCGGAGCAGCCGGCATCCGCTTTGTGAAACGTACCAATATCATGGATATCCTCAATGACCGGCGTAAGACGGAAATGGTGAAGGAAATCAAGCCCTGGACAGGGAAACTGGGACTGCTTCTTATTATAATCGGACTTTTACTGGCTATGGCGGTTCCTCAGCTGTCCGCCCACCTCTTCCTGCAGCTGATGCCCCCTGTCTGGAATCTTACCTGGCTGATTTCCCTGGCAGGCCTGTACCTTTTTCTTCTGAGCGCAGTGGCCCATTCCGGTATCGGGAAGAAAAGGGAAACCTATTATAAAAATATTATTTCCACTAACCTCATGCGTTTTACAGCCAGACAGACTACCAGAAACATGTGTGTCATTGCTCTTTTGATCTTCGTCATCCTGATTTCCGCCTTCTGGGGGATCATGTACTATGTCTCCGCATTTATCAACGGGGACAATGCGCCTGTGGACTACTCCCTGCATTATCCTGCTGCCGAATCACAGCTGACCAAAGCTGAAATCGAGGGGCTTGCCGATGAATATGGGGTGGATATTACCTTTTATGAGGAGGCAAAGGCTCTGGAACTCATCATCCGTCATGTCAGCAGGGATTATGATGATAACGGGAAATATTTTGATATAGAAACGGAAAAACTGGCTTCTTTTGTTTCCGCTTCTGATTTCACGCGTATTTCCGGTATCTCTGTGACACTTTCTTCCGGGGAATACGGGGCAGTTGTGCGCACCAATTACCAGCGTACCATCTGGGTGGGCCCTGATTGTCTGCAGGCTGTCACCAATCCGGTTACCGGTGACTCCTTCAGCCCGGTATTTCAGGGAACGACTGCATTTGAAAACCTGGCCCTCATGAGCGATCCCTTCGTCTTCATCATTTCCGACGAGGATTACCTGAGATTCAGCTCCGGTCTGGATGAAGCATGGATGGAAAATATGGTATTCTTTAATGTGAAAGATGTCTATTCCACCTACGCCTTTGCCCATGCCCTGCAGGATGCGTTTATCGAACGCGCGACAGTTCTTTCCGATCATCTTAGTTTATATGATGCCCATGAGGAAAAGCTGGCTGCAGAGGCAGGAAAAAGCTACAGCTATTCCGGTACCTGCGGGTTGTTTGATGAATCCGGTTTTCAGACGGGTTCATGGAAATATGCCCCTTTTATTAAGGTTTTAACCAAACAGGACGCCATGCAGCTGGTAGCTGTCTTTGTACTGCTTTCCATATATATATCCATCCTGTCCCTGACCGCCTGCTCGGTCATGAGCTATGTGCGAAGCCTGACCGTCGCCCTGGATAATAAAAACATGTTTGCGGATCTTCGCAGGCTGGGTGCTGCTAAAGCCTACACGGAGCGGGTTCTCAGAATACAGCTTAAAAAAATATATCTTTTCCCCACAGCCGCCGGCTGTATTATCGGAATTCTGTTTGCCGCGCTGCTTACATTTTTCAATGATATGAGGATAGACGTATTTGAATTAAATATGCTGGGAGTGGTGGGTATCCTGATTGTTGTGATATCGGCTGTCATGTATATTATGTACCGGGTATCTCTGAAAAAAGCAGAAGCGATTGCTGAAATATAGTTAAAAGAATGACAGCCCCGGCGCGGTTTGCCGGGGCTGCTGTTTTGTAACTATGGGAATTTCAGTTCTTTATAAGGTTGGGATTTTATTTTTATCCTGCAATAAAATGACCCGCAATCCCGATCAGAGTCCCTAAAACTGCGGACATGACCACCATGGGCGGAACAGATTTTTTATCCTGTCCCGCTACTATGATAATCACAGGGAGGGCAAGGGCAAATCCGATGACTCCGCCCTTCAGCCACCAGGGCATCCCGAACAATTCCGTGTTCAGGATGATGAACGGCAGGATGAAGTAGAAAACAAAGGCTGAAACAATGGAAAAACGATCCAGCTTCATTTTTATCATCGGCAGTACATCAATGGCACCCGCGATAATTCCGATCAGACAAGTCAGTAAGATTCCTTTCATAACAACTTTCTCCTTTTTCTGCGTTTTTTATTTAGACGCAGAAACGGACAGGTTGTGACAAACTTTTTTTCATGCTATAATAAGCCGACTTACTGATAGAGATAAGAGGTACATAAAATGGGAAAAACACAATTGGAACTATGCTTTGACAGCAATAAACTCATTCTTACGGAAGGCGCCGTAGGGCAAAGAATAGAACATGAATTTTCACTTAAGCCTGATGCCGATATCATGTATGCTTCTCTGATTTATTCCGCCGAAGGGCGCGATGCTTTGGCGGCAATCTATCGGAGCTATCTGCAGGCAGCAGAGGATTACAGACTTCCCATCCTGCTCATGACAAATACGAGGCGGGCCAATAAGGACAGGGTTCTGCGCTCTGAATACCGGGATAAAAATATGATGCGTGATTATGCCTGTTTTCTTCGTGAACTGGCATCCGGCTATACGTGTCCTGTTTTTATCGGCGGAATGATGGGATGCAAAGGGGATGCGTACAGCGGCTCAGAGGGGTTAAGCACCGATGAAGCGATAGAATATCATTCCTGGCAGAGGAATATGTTTGACACGGACAGTATTGATTTTCTCTTTGCCGGTATCATGCCTGCATTGCCGGAAGCTCTCGGTATGGCTGAAGTCATGGAGGAATCAAAGCTTCCGTATATTATCAGCCTTATGATTAACGAACGTGGCACACTGCTTGACGGGAATACAATTCATGAGGCTATTTCTATGATTGATACGCATACTGAGGCAAAACCGCTGTGCTATATGACAAACTGTGTACACCCGGCCATTCTCAGAAGCGCGCTGTCACAGCCGGAAAACAGGACGGAGGCAGTGAGGGCGCGCTTCTGCGGCATACAGGCTAATGCGGCATGTCTTTCTTTGCAGGAGCTTGATAACAGTTGTGCTTTAAAGACTTCTGATGCGAAAGAACTGGCAGAGGAATTTCGGCTGCTGCACAGGGATTTTCCTTTGAAAATTTATGGAGGGTGCTGCGGTACGGATGACTCACATATTCGTGAAATGATTAAAGTTCTTCAATAGGGAGGGGGTATATCATTTATTTATTCTTCATACCGGCTGTAATAACCGCCATGAAACATCAGTTACTCTAACTGTTCCTCCTGTGGCAAAAAATCCCCATTTATCTTTGATACTGCACACTCTGGCTGACATTGCCGTCCTGTCATTTACATAGATAATACAGATATCCTGCTCTACTAACAGTTTTATAGATATCTCATTTACAGTGTAATCCACCTGACGTTCAAAAGCCGGTACATAGGGGATATCCCCTCCCATCCGATGCTGTTCTCCGTTAATATTCCCGCGAGGCCATATATCAAATACCAGTCTGTTATATCCCGGTTCAAAACGAAAGAAATATCCGTTATCCTCCCCTTCTTCCATATATAGTCCGATTCCAAAATCTGTCGGTCTGTTTTCCGGCTGCCATTCAAATTTGGCCTGCAGCAATCCCTGTCCTGGCAGTCCGTCAAACATAGCCCACGCTGTATTTTCCGATGTAATGCTAATGAATTCTCCCTCTGACTGTACTCCATCCTCGATAAAGATGGGCCCGACGGCTTTCTTTTCCCCAAATGCTGCTTCAATAGTATGCGGAAGCCTCTCTGCCAAATCTCCGTCCGGCTGCTGATATATTTCGTGAACAGCCAGTGTACCTCCCCATTCCAGATATTCCTGGTCACCATTATCATGTCGGGTCGGTACCCATCCGAAGCCATATCGATATCTGCCATCCGTCACTGTTTTTATAGCATAAAGCCCCCTTGCATCCAATAAATCATCTCCAGGAACCTTCCACGGCCCCTGCAGACTTTTCCCTTTTCGGTAATGAGTGGCAAACCGGGCTGTAAAGGTGGAATATAATAAATACCACCAATCTCCCTCCCTGAACAAATCCGGACATTCATGGGTATAGTACATTCCCGGGGAATAGAAAACTTCTCCGGGCTGCCAGTTCCAGAGATCTCTGGAGCGGCACAGCGCAACACATCCGCTTCTTCGGAAGCTTTGCCCCTTCAGGCGAGCTGCCAGAAGCATATAATATTCTCCTGATTCTTCCTGGTAAAAAACAAAAGGATCCCTCCAGTCATGCGGTTCAAATATTCCCTTCGGTGCAGAAAATGCCGTTTCATAATGTTTTTCCCAAACTTTTAAATCATTGCTTACAGCATGCAGAATAAACTGCAAGGGCTTTCCCTCCTGACTCAAATCAGGATTTAACGGATTCTGTCCGGTATAAAACAAATGATACATACCATTTGGCGCTTTGATGACTGAACCTGTATAACAGGCATGATCCAAATCATCACAGCCTCCTGACGGAAGCACTTCCCCCTCCTCATTCCAATGTACAAAATCCTTTGTACTCACTAAGTGCCAGGAAGTATGATACGCTGTTGCCGGCGCCTTCCTTTCATCATATAAATAAAAAATATAAAATATCCCATTATCATAAAATGGAATTGCATCACCAAACCAGGCTTCCTTTGGTCTGTAAAATAATTTTTCCATAGCATTGCCCCTTTCTCATTGAGGCACAGCCAGCTATAAGGCTGTCTGTACCTCTTCCTTTCTTTTATTCATGTGCCTATTCCGAGAAATAGGATGCGGCATTTTCTTCTATGGAAGCATCTACCCTGCTGCAGAATTCATCTACACTAATATCTCCAAGCGCCAGAGAAACAACTTCCTTTCCTATCAGTTCATTCGTAGCCGGATCCAACTCAATATCAAATAACTTTATGGAACCGGATGATTTCTGCATATCTTCGTATATGGCTTTCGTAAGCTCCGTTTCGTTAGGCAGCGTTCCATTTACCGACGGAGAAAATGCAAGACCGCTGGTAGCTTCACTGATATGATTCGCATAAAATTCAATAAAGCGTTCCGTTTCCGAATCAAATTTATCTGCTCCAAAAGCAATAGGCATTGTACTGTTGGAAATAAAATTGGACTTTCCTACAGGTTCTCCTTCATCCACCGTAGGGAGAAGAAAATATCCTATATTTCCTTTCATATCATCGCTGAGCTGATCATCCTGCATAAAGGGCAGATCCCAGGTGCCTATATAATACATAGCAGCACTGCCTCCAGTAAAATAATTGGAAGCGCCCGTATAATCTGTGCTGGCAAAACCGGACTGAAAATATTTGGTACCCAATTCCTGTACAAAACCAGCTGCTTTTCTTCCTATTTCACTGTCCATCTTCTGCTTACCCTGAGCCAGATCATAGAGGAAATCATTTTCTCCATATCGATAGGTTACCATCAGAAGATATCTTAAAATTTCCCAATTATCCTTCCCTGATACAGAAATTGGTGTATAGCCTGCATTTTTTAATTTTTCACAGACTTCAAGAAATTCCGAGTGGGTTTTGGGTATAGTTACACCTGCTTCTTCAAACATTTTCTTATTATACCAGAATACCTCAATTGAAAAATCGATGGGCATGGCCACCTGTCTGCCATCCTTTGTTGTCCCCCATCCAAGAGGTGCAGGAAGAAATACATCCTTCAAACCATATTTATCCAATGTTTCACTCAAATCTACTACAATTCCCTGATCCAAAAGCTTTATTGCATAAGGATCCGTATCCAGATTAAACATATCCGGTGCCTCATTGCTGGCTACCAAAGTTTTAATTTTCTGCAGATATGCCGGTTTATCCGCTATATATTGGATATCAATTGAAAAATTAGGGTTTACCTGTTCCTGATACATCTTTACTATGTTCTCCATACTGATATATCCGGACTGCTGAGGAGTAATACAAGTCACATACGTCATTTTTTTCTCCGGCCGATCCATAACAGCCTCATCTTCAGAAGCCGGTATCGACTCCTGCAAAACTTCTTCCTGACTGGTTTGTTCCTGACTATCTGTTACTTTTCCTCCGGTACTGCCGCACCCTGGCAGTGCAGACATAATCATTGCAGCAGCTAAGTATACAGCTATAATACTTTTCTTCTTCATCCTATCTTTCCTCCTTAATAATCATCTTGTCAGCGTCGAAAGACAGGGCCCTGTATTTCTCTTTCCGACTCTATCCTCAGTATAATTACTGTAATAAAAGAAGTAAACGTGAGTATTTTGGGAAAAATAAAAACATTTTTAGACAATCGAACAAATTTTTCTTAAAGTCTAAAAATATCCCAAAAAATCAAAATATATTAAAATAGCTCCATTCTTTTACACTTCGTATAATAAAAATGTGTTGCTGCACGTTGTCTGTTATCCACCTTTTATAAAAAACAAAAAGAAAGGACTATTTTATGAAAAGTACATTACAAAACAAAAAGGCATGGCTTCTTTTCCTCCTGCCTTCAATTGCTATTTTTATTTTCACTGTAATTTTCCCCATCCTGCGTTCTGCCTATTTCGGTTTCTTTGACTGGGATGGAGTCACGCCTATGCATTTTACGGGACTGACCAATTACAGGAAGCTTTTTTCAGATTTATATTTCAGAAATGCTTTTTGGAACAATCTATTTTATCTTTTGATAAATCTTATCGGACAGGTTGGTATCGCCTTGCTTCTTGCCCTGCTTCTGACAAAGATAGGCCGTGGCTGTAACTTTTTTAAAACTGTTTATTTCGCTCCCACCATTCTGTCCGGTGTAGCAGTTTCCCAGGCATTTCAGAAATTTTATGCCACAGAACCTCTCGGTGTATTCAATGCCCTGCTAAAAGGAATTGTTTTGGAGTCCTGTATCACTCCATGGCTCGGTACTGCCCGGACTGCTCTGACAAGCGTGGCCGTCATCGAGTGTTATAAAAATATGGGGCTCTATCTGGTAATCATTTATTCAGGACTTATGGCTATACCATCCGACGTACTGGAATCAGCCCGTATGGATGGTGCCAAAGGTATAAAGCTTTTCTGGTATATCAAGTTTCCTTACATAAAAGAAGTAATGGCAGTAGCTATTATCATGGCAGTTAATGGTCTGCTCAAGGCCTTTGATATTCCTTTCATCACCACCAATGGAGGACCGGGAAGCGCTTCCGAACTGGTAACTACATATATGTATAAAACCGCCTTTTCCAGCACCCTATATGGCTATGGCAGTGCTATCGCCGTTTTTATAGCTCTGGAAAGTATTCTTGCCGTAGGTATCCTGCGTAAAATTTTCACAAAATCAGAGGGAGATGCCTTATGAGAAAAATCAGAAAAACATTCCTGTATTTATTAATGATCGCAATTCTTACCATCCAGGTATATCCTATATTCTGGATATTTATGACCAGTCTGAAAACAACAGAAGAGGTACAAAAAGGAAGTACATTTGCTCTGCCGGCCACCTTTAATATCCATAATTATATACGGGCAGTCGAAACTTCCAACTTAGGATTATATTTCAAAAACAGCATTATCGTATTACTGGTTACAATTACTGCTCTGGTCCTTTTTTCTTCCACCGCTGCCTTTGCCCTGGAGAAAATGCGTTTCCGTATGAATCAATGGGTATTGTCCTTTTTCCTGCTTGGAATCACTATTCCCATCCACGTGACTCTGATACCACTGTTTCAAATATATCGTAACTCGCATCTGCTTAATACTTACTGGGCGCTGATTGTTCCTCAGATTGGTTTTAATCTGCCCCTCTCTATTTACCTATTTATTACCTTTTACAAATTTGTACCGGATACTATAATGGAAGCAGCGGCAATTGATGGAGCATCCATCTGGCGTATTTTTATTAATATTATGCTTCCCATGTCCAAAAACTGTATTATTACTGTAGTTACTATGAATACTATTTTTATTTGGAATGAATTTGTTTTTGCCAACACCTTTATCAGTGACTCCAAACTGAAAACCATACCTATAGGTTTATTTGATTATATCGGTGCCAAAGGCATGGTAGACTGGGGAGCTACCTTTTCAGCCATATCCATTTTCCTGCTGCCTGTCCTTATTGTCTACTTTCTGCTGAATAAAGGTATTATAGCCGGAATGACTGCAGGCGCTGTCAAAGAATAAATTTAACAGGTGGGAAGTATCTTTTCAGGGAGGGATTACACAATGATACGGAAAGCTCTTCATTCTTTAAGCATGGCAAAAAAATTTCTGCTGCTCTCTGCAATGACCTTCATCCTGCCTCTGGGATTTTTTGTCTATTTTTCATACATGAGTTATAGCAGTACCGTAGATAACAAACTTTTCCAAATGACGGAAAATGTGCTTTCCCTTATTGAAAAAAATGTACAATATACAATTAATGATGTAAGTGATACCGGCAATATCATCATGACTTCCGGCGAAGTTCAATCCGTACTATCGGTAAATCCTGATGCTGCTGATTATCATCAGCAAATTCTGTCCCATGAAACAGCCGTAGAGGATCTTCTTATCAACCTTACCAATAACAAACAATATATTGGGACTATCCTGCTGGCAAATGATAATTATTCTCTTGCCAAATATAAGAGTCTCACATATAGAATTGATAAAAATCCCATAGATTTGGGCAAGGAACTCTGGATGCAGGAAACGCTGGATGCATATGGCAAAGGCTGCTGGTTTCCCAGTGAGTCCACCGAATATTTCACTGACAATATACTTATATATACAAAATTAATCCGCAGTCTGAATCAACTTCATCCTCTTGGCATACTGCTTATTGGAATTGATAAAAAAGTTTTTGAGGATCTGCTTTCTCCTGTGGAGGAACTGAATAATACCCAGATAATTATCTGGAGGGATGAGGGGATTTTATATGACAGTGCACCGTATGAAAACGGTGTGCTGTCTTCCATGCATCAAGATGAACTTTTTACTTTTCTAAAAACTGATGGGATTAAAAGGCTTTCTGCTGCTGAACGTTTTTATGTCAAAAGCATACCCTGTGAAAATACAAACTGGTATATTACAGCCGTAACGCCATACAATATGCTGCGTCTCGACAAAAGGAATACACTTATCCTCTTCCTTTGCATCGCTGCTATGACCCTGCTCGTTGCACTTCTATGCTCTTATCTGTTTACGAATAATATAACAGAAACCATCCGCCGTCTGCAGCGTTATGTTGATAATCTGAAAACCGGACGCCAGGAAAAAATCCATTTTAATCCCACAGATGAAATCGGCAGGATTGGCAATGAATTCATCCGGGTTGTGGAAGAAAACGAAAAGCTTACCACCAATTTATATAAATCTCTGTATAAAGAAAAAGAATCGGAACTTATTGCACTGCAATCACAAATCAATCCGCATTTTCTTTATAATGCACTGGATTCTATTTTCTGGATGGCTGAAGAACACAATGCACCCGATATTTCACATATGACCGTAGCCCTTTCAAATATGTTCAAACTCTCCTTAAATAATGGAGAAAAACTAATCACTATCCGAAAAGAGCTGGAAATGGTCCAAAGCTATATTACGATTCAGAAGGTCCGCTTTGAAGACCGGATTCGAGTCATCACATCCGTAGAAGAAGGAATTCTGGATTTAAAGATTGTAAAATTCATTCTTCAGCCTTTGGTTGAAAATGCAATTAATCATGGAATTGCACACAAGGATGATGGTGGAATTATTACGATTCAGATACGCCGTAAAGAAAATGACATTCTGATAACTGTGGAAGACAATGGAATTGGTTTTGAGACACATGATATTCCCATCCCTTCCCACGGATATGCTGTCAGAAATATTGATGACAGGCTCAAACTATACTATGGGGCTGACTATGGAGTTCAAATAACATCTGTACCAGGCCAGGGTACTACAGCTTTTGTAAGACTGAAAGCAGAAATAATTTAAAAGGAAGGAAGCTGCCATGTATACTGTTTTTATTGCAGATGATGAAAGTAAAGTTATTAACGGCCTGATAAACCGCATCCATTGGGATATCCTGGACACCTGTGTTGTAGGTTATTCCAAAAACGGAAGGGAAGCAGAAGAAAAAATATTGGAGTTAAAGCCGAATATTGTAATCACGGATATTTTTATGCCTGGTCAGACCGGCCTGCAGCTAATGGAAAAACTGAAAGGCAGATGCGATGCAGTCTTTATCATTTTTTCGGCTTACAGTGAATTTGAATATGCAAGAGAAGCCATGCAGATGGATGCAGTAGATTATCTAATAAAACCAGTAAATATCTCTGAAATAGAAGATACCATAAAAAAAGCGGCAGAAAAATTCCGGTATCAGAAAGGAATTCATTTTCAAAGTGAAGAAGAATATCTGCTGCAAAATCTCCTCAGCGGAAATGAAAGTCTGCCGCATGATAATCTATTATGCCAATATGAAAGTTTCTTTATCATCCAACTCAAGCTGACCGCTGCACCCGAACTTGCCGATCCCATTACAGCTAAAATTCGTACATGGTCAGTAATGGAAGGACAACTGTTTCTTCTGAAAGAGAATACAAAGCTTACCCTTGTTATAGCTCAAAAGGATATACAGATGGCCACAAGTGCCCGCAAACGAATTATCAGTAACCTGAAACAACTGCGTACCGAATTCGGCGAATCCTTTTACTGGGGGCTGGGGTGTATCGTTGATTCACCCAAATCACTGTCCAAATCTCTTCTTGCTGCAGAAGAGATGCAGGAATACTGCGCTTTCAGTCTCAGTCAGATAGATGGAAGTCCTTCTGATTCCCTGCTTTGTGCTTCCGCACCGGCACGTATAAAGGAAGCTGAAAATCTGCTTCTTATCGTGGAAGAAGAGACCGAAGTTCAATCTATATTACGGCAGGTTCAGGAAGATATACAGCTTCAAAACAATTCTGCAAATATAATGAAGGCCCAAACTATAGACTTTGCCTATCAGCTCCGCATACAGTTTGAATTGTCTTATGAAGATATTTCTGCAGTCTTCCTGGACTGGGACAGCAAAATCATGTCTCCGCTTCTGTCTGCACCAAATCTTGACTGCATGTTTGACATTCTGCAAGAATTTGTATCCTGTCTGCGCGAATATTCTGCGGTCAACAAGGACAGGTATAAACAGGGGCATATTTCCCGGATAAAGCAATATATTCTGGATAATTTGAACTGCAGCATTAATTTAAATGATCTTGCCTCTCAAATCAATCGTAATCCTTCATATATCAGCTATATTTTCAAACAGGAAACCGGTCAGAATCTTTTTGACTATATTACTCAGGAACGGATAAAACGGGCAAAGCATCTGTTGAAAAATACAGATCTTAAGGTTGTGGACATTGCCAGAGAATGCGGTTATGAAGATCAAAGTTATTTCAGCCAGGTATTTAAAAAATATACCGGTTCCACCGCAGGCAGTTTCCGAAAGGGGGAGGAATATCTGAAATGATTTTCGGATGTTCCTTCAAATATCCATATAATATTGAGCTCTGCATACACCAAGTCTGACAGAAGCCAAAAACTCAGGGTGCACCTTCCGAAGATTATTTTTGTGTATAAGAAAGACTACCAGCTTTCCCTGTTTTCCCTCACGAACTCCTGAAATGAACGGGCCTTCCTTCCGGTAATCTTCTCAAAATCATCCGTAACCGTTTTGGCCATACCCATCCGGGTCAGCCGGTAGAGCATATTCATGACCTTGCTGTATTCCTCATCCAGCCCGCGGATATGCGTCCAGTAATACAGGGCTTTTCCCGGGGAAACCTCTGTATAGGTGATTTTCCGTCCCAGCTCCTGCGAAAGGATTTCTGCCGCTTTATAGTAATCGATAGCCTCCGGCCCGGTGATCTCATAGGCCTTTTCCTCATGTCCTTCGGGCCGTGAAAGAACCATGCCGGAAATATCACCGATATCCCTGGCGTCAATAAATCCGGTCAGGGACTTTCCCGCCGGGACTACGATACGGTCAAAATATTTGATTTCAAAAGCATGTACGCCGCTCAGGTTCTGCATAAAAAAACCGGGCCGCATAAAACAATAGGGCAGGCTTGTATGAATCATATATTTTTCTATCTTATGGTGAGGGGGCATGGGATTTTTCTCCGCTCCCTGCAAAGACAGAAATACCACAAGGCGGATATCTCCTTTTTTCTTTACTGCGTCAAGAAACGGATACAGTTCTTCCGGATTTCCCATTTGAGGGGGCCTCATGAGAAAGACGCGGTCGGTTTCCTTCAGAGCGCCGTCAAAGGTCTCAGGACGCTGAAAGTCAAATTCACAGTATTCCGCCGCATTGCCAAACAGCTTTGTGACCTTATCCTTACTTTTGCTTGCGGCTTTCACTTCTTCCCCTGCCCCCAGCAGGTATTCCGCTGTGTATCTTCCCACATTTCCGGTGGCTCCCGTAATCAGTATTTTACCCATTTTTTCTGTCCTCCTCCTTTTGAATAACGGCATTTGCCTGTGCGAGCAGACGAATCATATCTTCAAAGGCTTCCTCCCCCATGGATTCCTGCAGGATAGTCATTGTATACAAATAGTCGCCGTATGTCTCGGTGACTAAATCCACTGCCTTCTGTTCCGGGATAAGAAGGAAACTCCGTCTGTCATGGGACTGGGGTTCCTTTCTCAAATAGCCCTTTGCCGTCAGCGTCTTGACCATTGCCGTGATCACGGGTTTGCTTACCCGGAAAAATTGGGCCGCTTCCACAGATGAGAGGCGTTCTTTCGATGTGACCAGAAGAATCAGAAGCCCCATCTCACTGGAGCGGATCGGCAGTTCTTTTTTTACCCGCTGGTTAAGACGGCAAAACAGGGAAACAGTCTCTGCTGCTTCGATTTTGATATCCTTCAAAATAATTCCTCCTGAATAGTTAGCTTGATTAACTATCATTATAGTTAATTAGGCTAACTATGTCAATTATTTAATTGTAGCTTCCATTATCTATCATGCTATTTCCGCATATTAAGGGGCTGTCGGTTAATACCGATTTTTAACCTCTGACAGCCAGTGAGGAGACAATCCCATAGAATCCATGCTTTTTTAAAGCCGGAATTCTCTATGGGATTGTCTGCTCCTTTTTCCCTTCATACGTTTCGATTTCATGATGTAAGAACCGATGTTTCATGATGTTCCGTCCGATCGCATACAGCATGAACTCTTTATAAACTTTCTCCTCTGACCGATAGTTGAACCGCCGGAAGCTTTCGTTTTCTTTGATATCTCCAAAGTGTCCTTCTGTCTGTATGGAATGTACCGGGCGGATTCCGGACTTGCACCGGTTAGAAACGTGCGCCGCCGGGCGCACGAATGACAGCCCCGGCGCGGTTGCCGTGGCTGCTGCTTTGTAATAAATCCAATAGCCCCGTGCCACCAGGGTATCCCGAACAATTCCATGTTCAGGATGATAAACGGCATGATAAGCAGGAAACAAAGGCTGACATAATTGAAAAACTGTCCGGGTTCCTTTTTGCCATCGCCAGTTTTTCCATACAAAGATGCTATTCCACGCACCATTAACCTGTGATAGAATACAATTATCTATATCAAAGGAGGATGACTTAATGACACTCAATAAATGCCCCGAATGTGGCTGTAAACTTACACAGGAAATGATAGATGCCAATATGTGCTGGGAATGCGGCAAAATTTTAGACGAGTCTTTTTTAGACACAGAAACAATCCGTGAAATATCAGAACAGGCTGGTGATATTAACCCTTTTAGCAAAAAAGAAGTAAAGGAACACAAACTGACCACCGGTTTCAACTTTGAGAACAAATGTATTTCTGAATATCTGGGACTTGTCTCCGGAGAAACCGTACTTGGCACCGGTTTTATATCCGACTTTAAAGCAAGTTTTTCTGATTTGTTTGGAATGGAATCAAAAGCATATTCCCAAAACTTAAAGGATGCCAAACAAGCAGCACTATACGATATGATTATGGATTCCATCAGCAAAGGAGGTAATGCTATCATTGGCATTTCATATAGTTATATCACCTTTTCCGGCAATATGATCGGAATATCCGTAAATGGAACATCAGTGAAAGTAGAATAAGTAATACCTGATGAAAACAATATAAATGTGTTTACATATGAGTAAAGCCCCGCTAATATCGGATGGATGAGCGGTACTTCAGCCAGAAAACGCGAAGCCGACGATATCTTCTGCGGCTTCGCAGTCATTTGTGAATCCTGCCTCTTTCCGAAGGCTGCGGCAGCATTTTCAATACAAATTAAGTCTCAATAATGGACAATATTAAGTTATTATGTAAATAGCCTGTAAGGCGTTGATAAATCTGCTTTTTTGTTAGTTTTTCGTCTTATTCTTCAAAATGGGCCCGTGTATTGCCATTTTCTGTTTCTAATATTACTTTAACATCTGTATACTTATTTTTCTTTATAATTTCCGAAAAATAATCAAAATAAAATTTTTCTGTCTTTCCCTCACAAAAGATAATAATGTGTCCTAAATAAACTTTTTTAATTTCAGAACGACGCTGTGAAGATAATACTGTTCTACCCATTGTGTTCACCACCTATAATTTCATCATAATTAAAAACCGGAATTGCTCCATATTTTCCTTGTAAATAATCCTTGCTAAAAGTCGCATCCTCGCGAACCTTTAAGTCAGAAAGCGCATATAGAACAGATTCACCACGCTCATTTTTATCAATAAATGCAATTTCATCCCGACGGAATTGATTGTAGTTTAACAATGAAATATCGTGTGTGGTAAAAATCAGCTGAGCTTGTTTATTATGACTGGAACCGAAAATATCAACAATCAGTTTTGATAAAAGAGGATGCAGTCTTGCCGACATTTCATCTACGATAAATACTCCGCCCTTAGAAATCATCTCCACAATATTTTGAATATAAGAGAGAAACCGTAAGGTCCCAGTTGATTCCTGTTGCAATTCAAATAGTTTTTCTCCAACTGCATTACCATCATCATCATATACGTCATGAACGGTTCGAACCACTTTCTTTTTCTTTTTTTTACCAGTATTTTCATCCAAAACAATTTCTGTACTGACATCAAGACGTTTTATACCCACATCAATTAATCGAAGATAATTTTCAACCTTTTGCCTAAAACTCTTACTATGAATTAATTTTTCTGAAAGCATAACTGAACCTGCCAGCCTTTTTACTGTTGACTCAAAAAGTATTTCTGAAAACACATCATATTCTTCAACAAAAAAGCTTATAAAATCTCCCAAAACAGCTTCCTTTTCTTCATTATCCAGAAAATATTCCAAAACCGCTATATAGAGTCTTTCTGCCGGCAATTTTTTATATGCATTCAGCATTTTTTGATATTTACTGCCGAAAGAAAGGACTAATCCTTTTCGTTCGAAAACCTTTTTTTCATCAATATAAAGCCATTCATTTAAAACTTCTTTTGAAGTACACTCAAATCCATATTGTATTTGTTTTCCATTTCGAATAAATATAATATCAAATTCAGAAGCTTCTTTTTCATTATTTGAAAGTAAAAAAGGCTCCAACTTTATTTTAATCTGGTTTTCTATAGATTCAAAATCTTCATTTTCTATCTTATTAATAAATTGCGAGAATATATATTGTTCAAAAAAGAACATAGCAGAAATAAAATTTGACTTACCAGATGCATTTGCACCATAAAGAACTGTGGTTTTCAGCAAGTTTATTTTATTATCAGCCTCAATAACATGGGAAGGATGCTGTACATACGATGTAGCCCTCATATCTAAAATTGCTTCCTCTTTAAATGAAGTGTAATTTTTCACTTTAAACATTAATAACATATGAATTACCTCCTGTATAATCTGCTTTTATTATAAATAATATCTCTTTCCTAATACAATGACAAATTACAGAAATTTCAAACTTTGCATCATTATATCACAAATTAATTTTTAAAAAAAGAGTAAAATGTCGATTATTTCGTTTTGTAAATATATTTTAAGCTTAAGCCCTTTCCGGAGATATGAAAAATGCAGGAGCTTTGACGGCTCCTGCATTTCCATATACTGTACTTTACTTCTGTTCCGGATAATCGCTTATTATAAATAGCGTTCCAGCTTCGTGCAGAGCTGCTCTTCTATATCTGTCAGTTCCTTACAGAGCCTTTTTGCGGAAGAATCTGCCTGCTCGTATTCATTCAAATATTTATTGAGTGATTTTATGCCCATATTACAGCCGTCTGTAATAAGATCCGCTACTGTGGCATCGCTGTTATCCATCCCCAGCTTCATATTTGTTTTTAACCATGACATCCCCTTTGCCATGGGGGACGGATCTTTTTCATCCGTATCACAGCGGTCCAGCAGAGAATGAATTTCGTTCCCCAGTTTCTCATGATGCTTTTTGCTTTCCTGGAGCAAATGCTTCATGTCAGAATCACAAACCTTCTCCAGAACCTCATCTATTGAAGTTACCGCCATCTTCGCGCCGGCGTCGCATTCCTGCAGAAGCTTCCGCGTATCTGAATTTTCCATTGCCGTTATACCTCTCTTTTTTCTTTAGTATTTCGGATATATGGAATATTATGTATGTTGTGTCAGATATTTTTTGACTCTGTAAGATACTTTCTCATATATTCTCCTGTATAGGATGCCCCTATACTTTATCCAACGGATCCCGACAGGGAAACCGTGTCCGGTTTCAGCTGATAATGTTCTCTCACCTTTGCTTCCGCTTCCGCCATGATTTCCGGATGCTCCTTCAGGAATATTTTGGCGGCATCGCGTCCCTGGGCGATCCGGCTGCCCTGATACGAATACCAGGAACCGCTTTTTCCCACCACATCAATATCTGCCGCCAGATCCAGAATATCCCCTTCCCGGGAAATACCCGTGCCGTATATAATATCAAATTCGGCTTCCTTAAAGGGCGGGGCAATCTTGTTTTTTACCACTTTGACACGGGTTCTGTTTCCAATTCTTTCTCCGCCGCTTTTGATCATATCTATACGGCGCACATCCAGCCGGACGGAAGCATAAAATTTCAGGGCACGGCCCCCGGTGGTCGTTTCGGGATTACCGAACATAATCCCGATTTTTTCCCTCAGCTGGTTAATAAAAACCACTATACACCGGGATTTGCTCACCACAGGAGTCAGCTTGCGCAGTGCCTGGGACATAAGCCTTGCCTGAAGTCCGATGTGGCTGTCCCCCATCTCCCCATCGATTTCCGCTTTGGGCACCAGCGCTGCCACCGAATCAATGATTATGATATCAATAGCTCCGGAGCGCACCAGCATCTCCGCTATTTCCAACGCCTGTTCTCCCGTATCAGGCTGGGATATGTAAAGCTCATCAATATCCACGCCGATTCCGGCGGCATATTTGGGATCCAGCGCATGCTCCGCGTCAATGAATGCCGCGATACCGCCTCTTTTCTGCACCTCCGCCGCCATATGAAGGGAAACCGTAGTTTTACCGCTGGACTCCGGTCCGTAGATTTCCACCACTCTGCCCCGCGGCACGCCGCCAAGCCCCAGCGCAATATCCAGGCTCAGCGCCCCCGTGGGAACCACCTCCACCTCTCCGAAAGCGGATGTGTCTCCCAGACGCATCACCGCTCCGCGGCCGAAATCCTTTTCAATCTGCATAACAGCCGCATCCAATGCCTTTTTCTTGTTTTCATCCATATGATTTTTACCTGTCCTATTGTTTTCTGTTTATTTTAACAGGTTCCGGGACGTTTCATAAGCGTTAATTTATCATATAGAGAGCAAGTTTGGTTATTTTGTCGTATATATGATACTTTTTATTTGTGCGACTTTATTATAATTATGATCTTGTTTTAAATAAGAAAGGTAAATAAGAAAAACCTGTCTGTCATTAAAAACCCCCCTATACCAGTTCATGCATAACCACAGAAATTTCAGCCGTTCCATCGCAGGAAAAACGGATATCCCGTGCACAGAGCGGTGTATAGATCAGGGATGTCATCGCCTGCTCCCCGTCGTTTGCAAAGACTTCCAGCGTAAATTTATCCATCAGGATCCGCAGGGATATTTTTCCATCGTGCTCTTCTGTAACCATACTTCTTGTGCTGATCAAATCATGAACCAGCCCTGAATAGGTTCTGTCTGTGGTAAGGGTTCCTTTTTCTCTGTCATAGATAAGGGAAGTCCTGTTTTCCGAATCCGCAGCTAGTATTATTTCAAAAGAACGGTAATCACTGCCTGTACATTCAACGGTCATATCAAATATGCGTCCGTGAATTCCATCCAGCATCTTTTCTCCGGCCTGCTTTTCAAGTTTCACCGCTTTATGGACAATTTCCTTTTTCCAGTATGCTTCCAGTTCCCTGATCGGCTTCTGGATTAATTTATTTCCCTTAAAAGACAGCTCCCTGGGTATTGTCATCACTCCTGACCACGTGGAATCCTCTGGTGTCAGGTAATTATCCCAGCTTTGCATCCAGGCGATCATAACTCTTCTTCCGTCAGCCGTTTCCACGGTCTGCGGCGCATAAAAGTCCAGTCCGTAATCTATGGATCCGGCTTCTTCACGCAGGAACTGTTTGGTTTCCCTATCAAAGGTTCCCGCAAAATAGATGGAATTATTGCCGTTATGGAATTCCAGCCCTTCCGCCCTCATAAATTGAGGGGACACAATCAGCACCTGTTTTTCTTCCAGTGTAAAAAAGTCCGGGCATTCCCACATTTTCCCATACCGGTTATTGCAGCGATCGATAATTCCTTCCCATTTCCAGGTTTCGGTATCCCCGGAAGAAAATAAAGCAATCTGCCCGCTGTCATCCGCATTTCTGCTGCCTATACAAGAGTAATAGGTATTCCCTTCTTTCCATATCCGCGGATCCCTGAAATCTATGGAAGAGCTTCCCTCCGGGAGCACATCTGCCGTAATTACCGGGTTCTGCTGTATTTTGGTATAATTCAGGCCGTCACCGACAGCAATGCTCTGTGTCTGTCTGATTACGCGTGCCCCGTCTTCTGTTTCCAGTTCCCGGACACTTGTATACATGAGTATATGCTTTCCCTCATGTTCCACTGCGGATCCGGAAAAACAGCCCTGCCCGTCATAATCCGTGTCCGGGGCCAACGCACAGGGAAGCTGTTCCCATTTGACAAAATCCTTCGTTTTGCAGTGTCCCCAGTGCATGGGCCCCCATTGGGTACTGTATGGATGGTACTGATAAAACAGGTGGTATTCTCCCTGATACAGGGAAAAACCATTCGGGTCATTCATCCATCCCACAGGAGGCGTCACATGAAAAGCCGGGCGATTTTCTGCGTTCTGCGGTTCTGCTTTTTCCTGTTCGTACTTTCTTGCACGGGTGAGTTTATCTTCTTTTTCATTCTGTTGTTTTTCAATCATTCTTCATTTTCCTTTCTTTCTGTGGACATTGTGACTGATTCAAATATGGCCTTACCAAAAGAGAACAATCCAAGATTTCCATCCTCCAGGTCATACATACGAAAGCTCAGGGCGGCCTCCTCATTCACATAAGCTGTTCCGATATTGCCCTCGGCTATTATTTCCAGATGATACCGGCCATCCTCCGCATACCTTACGGGTGTCTCCAGCTCCACATCATATGGAAACGTTTTGCCGCCTTCTTCCGACATTCTAATCCAGGAACGCATTACCAGTCTCTTTTTGTTCGGTTCTACGTACAGATAATAGCCTTCCTTCATCTCTTTTTTCACATGTAAGATGACCCCCGCCTGCTGTGCTCCCTGTACTTTCAGCTTCACACAAATCCTGTATCTCTCAGGCAGCTGCTGCATTAGCATCATCTGCTGTTCGGCAGTTTTCACTGCGGCAAAACCGCCGCCCTGCTCCTTCCAGCCATCCGTAACAGGGATATAGCAGTTGGTAATAGGAGTCACAAACAGTTCTCTCTTCCCTTTCGGCAGTGTCAGTCCCAAATCTCCGTCCGGCTGCTGCACCAGCTGATGAATCACCATTTCCCCTCCCCAATCCCAGGTACGGTAATCCTGTGCTTTCATTTCATCCGGCCAAAACCCAAAAAGATTTTCTTCTTTTGTGGGATTCCATCCGAAAAGATATCTTTCCTTTTCATTTCCCGCCGTCTTCGCGGCATAAAAAGCCCTGGCATCCAGCCTGTGATTATCCGGTATCCGCCATTCGGACTCGCCTGCCCGGCACTTTATATAATAATTCCCAAACAGATTCGTATAACCGGAAAAAACAAGATAGTACCAGTCTCCCATACGGAACACATCCGGACATTCACATGCACCGTTAAACCGCCTGGGATAATACACCGGTTCCCTGTATTCCCAGTGCTTCAAATCCTTTGAAACACATAATCCCACACAGCCGGTCTGGCTGTGAGTGTCATTTGCCCTTGCAGCAAGAAACATCCAGTATTCCTGAAGCTCCTCTCTGTATACAATACGGGGATCTCTCCAGTCCGGCCCCTGATAAATATTCCCGTCCGGCCCGAAGGTATCCTCCTCCAAATAATCCCAGTGATCCAAGCTGCCGTCCCTGCTGACATAATGGGTAACAAACTGTTTTCCATCGGGAAATATGCAGGCAAAAAGATGCCATTTCCCATCATGAAAAATCAAATCACCTGTCCCACCCTGCACATGGATCGGTACTTCTTCACTCATATGTACCAAATCCGTACTCTCCATCCGGTGCCAGCCATGAACAACGCCCTCTTCCCGGGGATTTTTCCATCCTTTCAGGTAAAATAACTGATATTTCCCATCTATATATTTGGGAATGACATCTCCTGTCCGCGCTCCCTGCGCACTATAAAAAAGCTTTTTGCCCATTCCGGATCCTCCTTGTGTATTCTCAATATGCATTATCCATTTCCCACACTTCCAGCTTCGTTATTCTCTCCATCCCCTCCGACACTTTGACTGTCCTTTCCGTTCCCCGGATATAATTGCGCAGAGACATGGACTTTTGTTCATTCAGATAGACTTCAATCATGGAATGATCCAAGAAATATTCCATCCGTATTTCCCCGCCATCCAAAGCAACTAAGTCCTCTGTTCCTCTGTATTTTCCCATACAGATCTGCTTTTCATCCTCTGCTCCCAAACGTCCTGTTTTTCTGTCATAATGTACTTTAATCCTTTGCTCTTCACAGCAGGTTACGATACCGGCTTCATCGCAGTCTGTACAAAGAAGCATCCAAAGCCGGTTCCCTTTTATTAATGCCAGCTGCCGGTTCGCTTCTCCGGAAGAAACATCGGCAAGCTCCAACAGCTTCTTCTTTTTCAGCGCATAAATTTCCCTGATGGGTTTCAGCCTGAGTTTTCCTTCCGCTATGGAAAGCTCCAGCGGCAGCCCTCCGTTATGTGCCCAGCCGGAATAAAATTCCTCTTCTCCCTTCCGTTTCCCCTGTGCAATCGTAAACAAAACACTTCGTTTATCCGGTGTCACAAATCCGCTCGGCCCTGTGAAGGTTCCATTTCCCAGATCCAATAGCATCGCTTTCTCATGAAATTTATGAAAGCTTTTCTCTTCACTGTTCCAGTGCCCCAGAAAATAATACGTTTCAACTGCCGCATTTTCTATCTGGCATGCGCAAAGAAGCAGGATATGACAATCTATGTTGCCGTTGGCATCCCTTAAGGGAAGTAATACCGGCAGCTCCCATACATGGCCCAGTTCTTCATTTTTCTCGTATTCGTAATCCAGCAGAAAACCATGGGAGGTCCAATCCAATCCATCCCCGGAAGAATACAATATGGCATTTCCTCCGCCGTTATTTTCGTCTCCCGTACCCACAAGCATAAAATAGGTGTCTTTTTCCAGCCAGACAAAAGGATCCCTGAATTCTCCCATCCACCCTTCCGTCTGTTCTTGTACCGGACTGTCCTGCTTATGCCAGCGTCTCAATTCCATATCCTCCGCATCAGATACTGCCATAGCTACTGACTGATTCGGAAATTTCTCATTATTTCCTGCCGTATAATAAATCCTGGGAAGTCCGTTTTTATCTATAAGTGCGCTTCCTGACCAGCAGCCGTCCGGATCCAGGGAGCCCTCCTCAGTCTCCAAAGCCAGCGGCAAATCTCTCCAGTGAACCATGTCCGTACTGATCATATGTCCCCATTGAATGTGATTCCAAATAGGAGCATGGGCATTGGCCTGATAGAAAATATGATAATTCCCCTTATAATAAACGGGGGCATGAGGCTCATTCATCCACTTCCCGGGTGCAATTAAATGATACGCAGGCCGCTGTATGTCGTTTTTCCAGGCCGCACGGTTTATGGACAGAGCAGCCGCCTTCTGCCCGCAGGGATATTGGGTATGAAGCCTTTCCGCTTCCGCGAAGGAAAGGCAGTAATCATGAACCAAAATACCCTTCATCCAACCGCAAAAAACACCGGTTTTCTTCTCCTCATATGTACTGTCAGCCATATATTTTCCCAGACAAAGCTTCCCTTCCGGCCAATCAAGCCGCATATGCCTCGGGAATTGTCTGCGGTTAGAAAGGATCCCGTTAATATAAAGATCACACCACCCCGCATCTTTCCGAAAAATAACCGATATCATATTCCATGCATTTTTTTCTGTATGTTTATTAATGGAAGAAAAGAAAAAGATTTCACGGCCGTTTCCAAAACCCACCTCGATTTTTCCATGCTTCATCAATTTGATATACAGCCCTTTTCTCTCCGCTTCATTGAAACAGGAAAAAATACCGTCTCCCTGATCCGAATATTCCTGGGGCGCAAGACAAAAACTGAGGGTAAAATTATCTGCTGCTTTTTCCGGATCCATTCCTCCCTCAAACCAGGTTGAATATCCGTCAAACTGAAAGGCCTCCTCACTGCATATGCATTCCCTGTTCTCAAATTTAGTGCCTTCATTTAATTCAAGCCGGATAAGCTCATTCCTGTCATGGCAGATAATCCGGTCATCTGCTTCTCTTTCAAAGGTTAAACAAATCATTCCCTTCTTCCTTTCAGAATTCATGTAATATTCCCAATTTATTCTCTATACTTTTCACAAAAGGACCTTCTTCCACACCCCTGTTGAATTTTTCTTCAGTTCTCTGCAATGCCCTGTATTTTCCCGCCGCATGATCAGAGACGGCAAAACAGTCCACACGCCGTACGTTTTTCAGGTTTTTCAGCAGCTTCTTCCTTTCCGAGATTTCTTTATCTGTATCACTCACTCCATTAATCAAAGGCATCCTGATTATGACCGGAACATTTCGTTCAGATAATCGGTATAAATTATCCAAACCTCTTTTTCCATCCGTTCCGGTATAGTAAAGCTGGCTGTCATTCTCCATAAACTTAACATCAACTAAAAATAAATCTGTCCAGGGAAGTATCTTTTCCACTCGTTTCCACTCCACATTCAATGTCGTATCCAGGCATACGGAAATATGATTTTCTTTGCAAAGAGGAAGGAACTCCGTCAGGAAATCATCCTGAAGCAAAGGCTCCCCGCCGGAACATGTCACACCGCCCTGTGAACCATAAAAATCCCTGTCCTTCATTACCTGGTGAAGCACTTCCTTTGCCGTCATTTCCCGGCCGCACAGCTTTATGGCTTCTGCCGGACAAATCCGGCTGCAGGCTTCTCTTCCCGGACATCCCGCGCAAAGCGACAGATCTATCCTGTGTTTTCCACTCTCCATGCTATGTGCGTTTTTCCGGCACAGCAACATACATTCTCCACAATTTATACAGCGGTTCTCATAGAACAGCAGCTCCGGTTCCCTTCGCTGTGATTCCGGATTATGGCACCATCTGCACGCCATATGGCAGCCTTTGAAAAATACAGTCGTTCGGATCCCCGGCCCGTCGTGGATAGAATAGCGCTGAATATCCATTATTATTGCTGATTTCATATTTTCAGTTAACCCTCTTAATAATATGATCCTGTAATTCCTCATCCAGCTCCACAAACCGGGCATTGAAGCCCCATACCCGCACTATCAAACCGCGGTGCTTCTCCGGATTTTTTTTCGCGTCCATCAATTCCTCCCTGTCATACATTGATATATTGAGTACAGGGACAGACGCTTTTTCAGCAGCCTCCATCAACTGTCTTATAACCAGCATACTGTCTGCTCCCAGCACGAATCCACTCTTGTCCAGGGTCAGATGCAGAGGCGAAGAAGCGTAACCTTCCGCCATCGGAAGCCTTTTGGCCGATTCCACGATCGCCGTCGGTCCCTTCTGAGCCGCCCCCGGTGTGGGAGAACAGTGTTCGCCGATCGGATCCCGGAATCTTCTTCCATCAGGAGTTGCTCCCGTTATATTGGCAATGATTTTGAAATCTATATTATACAGCCCCGGCCAGATCCGCTTACCGCTCCTGCTTTTGTATGCTGCCACCTGATCCAGAAACTTCCTGGCAATAAGAGCCGCCAACTCATCCACGCGTTCTTCTCCATTTCCATATTTCGGTGCATGGAGCAATCTCTGACGCAGCGGTTCATATCCTTCATAATCCGCCTCCATGGCCGCTTTAAGCTGGTCAAGGGTACAATAATCTTTTTCAAACACACAGTATTCCACTGCCCGGAGGCAGTCTGCCGTTGTGGTCACCGTCCCTGAGAGCAGCTGATAATTAGGTATCGTAAAACCTCCTCCCCTTAATGGATCCTTTCCTGTTATCAGACATTCTTTAAACGTACCGCCCACTAACGGGGAAGTAAGCGTATCGTTTTCATCTTCTTCTATCTTCCGATCAATCTTTTTTATCCATTCTCCCACCTGAAATTCCTGCTGTCTGAAAAAAGCAGATAAGAAATCTTCAAAACAGCTCATCCGGGCTGATTCCCCTGATCGGAATCCTGTTTTCAAACCTGTATGCGGAATAAAAGAAGGCCCATACCTGCTGTTCTTTTTCATTTCCACCGGATGCACAAAAGGATTTTCCTCTCCATTAAAGAAGGTAAGTTCCACTGTTTTCACCATTTCATGCTGCCAGAAGGATATGGCGCTCCTTCCGTCAATTACCGTCTCCGTACAGCCGTCGTTCGCATACCGGCAGGCATCTTTATGGTTTATTCCCGCATGTTCCATAGAAGGTATAATAAAGTCGTCAAAATAAAGAGTCGGCTGTCCTTTTCCTTCTGCGATAACTCGAATGCAGGTTTCCTTCAGTTTCTCCGGCGTATTTTTATGTATGCGCACGTTCAAATGCGGTTCCGCGTCGCCGGTCCGTTCATAGGCCTCCAGGAAAAGGTAGGTAAGCTCATTGGTCTCATCGTTTCCTTCCTCATTCTTACCTGACAGCATCAGATTTCTGAGCGTATCTCCTGCGGACATCTTATTCAGCTTCTCATAAAACTGAATGATGGCCGCCAGCGCCTCCTCCCGTTTCCAGGTATGATTTTCCGCTTCCGCGGCATAAAACGGATAAAGCTTCTGATCCAGTCTTCCGATACAGCCTCCTCCGAATCCCCCTCTGAGCAGATACAGGAACCAGAACAGCTGTAATGCCTCCATAAAGGTTTCAGGTCTGCTCTGTGTCAGTTTTCTGCAAATATCGGCAATCCTGAACAATCTGTACCTGTTTTCCTTATCGTTCTCGTTTTCTGCCAGCTGTCCGGCTTTCGCCGCATGCTTTTGGATGAAACAATACACCTCCCTATAAATCAAATAAATACCATGCCTGTACGCAGCAGTTTCTTCTGTATCTGAGGGCTGCTTTTTTTCTGTCATCCGCAGAATACCCGGAATTCCATATTCGAGAAAAGCGTCGCCCAAAGGGTAATGCATGTTATCTGCATCAAACAGCATCCGATAGGTATCCTTATTAAATACCGGTTCATGAAATCCTGCCAGAAGGCCCTTTTCCGGTATTTCCACCTCATATGCATGAATCAATTCCCTGCAGGCATTCACGCAGCGTTCTATTTTCTGCATCCATAAATTCAAATTATCCATGTTTCAGCCCCCTACGTAAATAGACATAACCCGGATATTCATTCATCCGCTGTTCCCTGATATCAGCAGGGCAGGCAGAAAATCTGCCTGCCCTGTTAATCTGCCGCATGCAAAGCAGCCGTATTTATCTATCATTCACTGCGGGTATTACTTGCCAAGCGCTTCCTGATAACGGTCATAGGCCGCCTGCCATGAGCTGATGACATCATTTAATCCCATGTTTTCCAAATCACTCAGGTACTGATCCCATTCTTCCTCAATACCTCCGTCTCTCAGCCAATGTGCGGTTTTTTCCTCCGTCAGTGCTTTAATATCGCTGAGTTTGTCATTTATTACTTCAATTTCTTCTGCCGTAAAGGTTACGGTAGGATAATACTCTGTACTATCTACATAGTTAAACCAGAAATTCTTTAAATCATCCAGCCTCTCCTGAGCACGGTCCTCCAGATAATAATAGGTGCCGTAATCTTCAGCCAGCTGTTCTGTAGGTCCCTGCAGCTCCGATTTAGATTTCAGTTCCCCTGCCGTCTCACCATCCTTAAGCTCTCTCATGGAATAACAGCCGTTTTCATCCGGTTCTTCCGCCCAGTAGGTGCCGATCGGTCCATAGATAGCCTGCATACTGATGATTGGATCGTACATCTGATCCACCCATTTAAGAAGCAGTTCCGGATTCTTACAAGCCTTCGTCACGGAAAACTTATCGCGCCCTGTAGTTCCCATTTCGTTCAGATTCACTCGGTGTGTGCCGTCCGGTCCGTCCAGTATCGGCAGATATTCATAGCTTTCTGCGCGCTGTGCACCCACAACCTCAGGGATTTCCCACCATACAAAAACTCCGAGACGAGGATCCTCTCCATTTCCTTTTGCAATATACTGGCTGGAATCCTGTGAAAATACTTCAATATCAATCAGACCTTCCTCAAACCATGTGTGATAATAGGCGATCGCATTTTTATATTCCTCAGAAGATGCCTGATAATATACCTTTCCATCCCTTATCGCCCTATGGTCAAGCTGATAATCTGTACATCCAAAAGGAGCAAGCAGTGTTCCGATACCTGCACACCAGGAACCGTTTTTCTCAGGGAAAATAAAGGAGAGCGGGATTTCATCGGTCGGATCCCCATTGCCATTTACATCATTATCCTTAAATGCTTTCAGTACATCATGAAGCTCATCTACCGTAGAGGGCATTTCCATATTTACAGCTTCCAGCCAGTCCGTGTTTATCGCTGTAAACTGAGGGATAGCTCCAATATAGTAGGTATTTCCATCCGTATGTTCAAATCCCATTTCTGAAATTGTGGGAAGTCCATAAATATGACCATCCGGCATGGTACATGTGGCAAGCAGTTCCGGACGCTTCTCCACAATTTTCATCAGATTCGGCATAGTCTCTTCATTAATATAGTCTTCCAGCGCAATAAGCATCCCGTTGCCGCCGTAAGTAATAAGCTCGCTGTCGGTCATAGCCGCCGACATCAGGGCATCCGGCAGATCATTTCCTGCATTCAGCAGAAGATTTTTCTTTTCCGTTAAGGTATCCCCGGATACACAGTTCCACTCAACCGTCACTCCCATCGCTTCATTCATCTGCTTAACCAGCGGTTTTTCGCTGTTATCAGGAGACAGCGCACTGACGCCCGCAAATATTTTGAAATTTGTCTGGGAAGTGTCTGTCTGTGCCGTTTCCCCGCCTCCTTTACTGCCGCAGGCCGCTGTGGACATCACCAGTAATGCAGTCATTCCTGCCGCCATCAGTTTTTTCAGATTCCTTTTCATACTTATATCCTCCATTCGTTAATATGTACTCCCTTTACATATCTGCACTTATTTGCAGTCCAGGGAGGTTTTTCATACCGGCAGCTTTTGATTAGCCCTTCACTGCACCGGCCATAAAACCTTTTTCAAAATATTTCTGTACAAAAGGGTAGGCTATCAGCATCGGTACGGATCCCACTACGATAGATGCAAATTTTATCAATTCTGTTATCTTATTCGCTTCCGCATAGCCGCCGTCCATATTCCCTATCATTGTCGCCGTTGCCTGGCTTTGAATTAAAACCTGGCGCAATGCCAGCTGTAATGGATATTTGGATTTTTCACTCATATAAATCAAGGCTGTAAACCAGTCATTCCAGTAAGCTACCATTGTAAAAATAACCATTACTGCAAGAATGGGTTTGGAAAGCGGCAGGGCAATTTTGAAAAAGGTTCTCATATTGCTGCTTCCGTCAATAGCAGCCGCTTCGTAAAGTTCTTCCGGAATACTGCTCTCAAAAAATGTTCTCGCCACAATAACATTGAATACCGCCACCCCTCCGGGAAGAATCAGCGACCATACACTGTTAAGCAGCCCCATTTTGGCAACCACCAGATAGGTAGGAATCAAGCCTCCGTTAAAGTACATGGTAAATACATAAAAGAGCATAATACTTCTTCGAAAGGGCAGCGTTTTCTTCGAAACACAATAACCGGTGGTAATGATAAGCGCTACGGAAACTGCAGTTCCCAGAATGGTATAATAGATACTGTTGATATAGCCTGTCGCAATTGATTTTTCCTTGAACACTCTGGCGTAACCCTCAAACGTAATCTTAGAAGGAAGCAAAAATGTTTTTCCCGCATAAACCTCGTACGGATCCGAAAAAGAAGCAATCAATACATAATAAAGAGGATATGCAATGATCAGCACGAGGATAAGAAGGAACGCATAGTTAAACAAATCGAACAGCTTGTCCGATGTAAATCTGAATTTTTTCCTGTTCATCTCCTATTCTCCTTCCTCATATAAAGCTTACGTCAGACAGCTTTTTGCATATTTTATTAACAGCAATCAGCAAAATAATATTTACCGCTGTATTAAACAGCCCCACAGCCGTGGAAAAGCTGTACATTGCCTTTAACATACCCTGCTCATATACATAAGTGGCAATGATTTCAGAGGTCTCCTTATTAAGGTTCGTCTGAAGCAAAAATGCCTTTTCAAATCCCACATTCATCAGATTTCCGAACTGCATAATTAGCTGTATAACTATGATGGGAACCAGTTCCGGAATATCGATATGGAGAATCCTCTGCCAGGTGCTTGCCCCGTCCACTTTGGCGGCTTCATGGAGCGATGCATCCACACTGGACAGGGTAGCCAGGTAAATAATCGTTCCCCATCCCGCATCCTGCCAGATACTGGAAGAGATATATATTGTCCGGAATGCAGATGCCGAATCTATGTAATTCACCGCTTCCGGCGCTCCCAGCGCCTGTGCAATAACATTTATCAGACCACCGTAGGGTGAAAGAAAAATCCGGAGCATACCGCATAAAATCATTATGGAAATAAAATGAGGCGCGTATATTACAGTCTGCGTTACCCTTTGAAACTTTTTCCCTTTTACCTGATTTATCAATAATGCTAATATTATCGGTATGGGAAATGTCCACAATATGCTGTAGAGGCTTAGCAGTACCGTATTCCGTATCATACGTACACTGTTATAGCTGTTGAAAAAGCGCTCAAACCATTTCAGTCCCACCCAGGCGCTGCCCCAAAAGCCATCCACCGCATTATAGTCCCTGAATGCAATCTGCACTCCGTAAATAGGAACATACTTAAAAATAATTGTTAATACAATTCCCGGCAGCAGCAGCACATAAAATTCCCAATGCTTCAGCATCTGCTTTCCTATAGATTTTCGCGGCGGCAGTGTCACAGCATTCTGCTTTGATTTCTTCATCCTCCATCCTCCTCATATTTCTATCATGAAACGTTTCACGGTTCATGCCTTTATATTACTGTTAAGGGACTCATCTGTCAAGCGTAAAAAGTGATATTTTTGTGCAATCAGTATATTTTATTGAATTTATACAAACTATTATATCAGATTTTAGTCATTATTTTAGATTGTAACGTTTCACTCATTGTATTATAATAGGATTCTGAATGGTGAAATTACTATTTCTATATTCGTCTGCAAATGTTAATATTAAAAGTAATATCTTTTTCTTTACAGCTCTGCCAATATTGTTATTTTGAAAGGAACATACAAAATATGAACAAAAAAAATGCTCCTACCATGAAGGATGTTGCGAGGGAAGCCGGTGTTGCTCTTGGCACTGTCTCAAAAGTCATTAACGGCCTTCCTGTAGGCGATGCATATAAAGAAAAAGTAGAGGCGGCAATCAAAGCATTGGATTATGAAGTAAACACATATGCCCGCGGGTTAAAGACCCAGAAAAGCAATCTCATCGCGCTTATCATTCCCAATACCACCAACCCTTTCTTTGCTGCCTTTACCGATCATATAGAAGGCGCGCTTTACAAGAGAGGGCTTAAACTGCTGCTCTGCTGTGCAGACGGAATACCGGAAAAAGAGGTTTCCTGTCTCAGCATGGCTACACAGAATAAGGTCGACGGCGTTATAGCGCTTACTTATTCCGACATAGGAAAATATATCGGAAAGGATCTTCCCATTGTTGTTTTCGACCGTTTCTTTGAAAATCACGTAATTCCGAGAGTTGCCTCTGACAATTTTGCGGGCGCATGCCTTGCCATTGAAAAGCTGTTGGAATTTGGCTGCCGTCATCCTGTCTACGTACGCTTTCATTCTGTCTTTCCGGGCGAATCCGATAAAAGAAAAGATGGATATCTTTATGCCTGCAGCAAACACGGACTTGAACCGGATTACCTTGATATGCTTGACAATGAGGACCTGCCTGTCCAAATGAAAGACTTTCTGTATAAACATAAAAGAGCCGACAATACCCTGACCTTCGATGGTGTTTTTGCACATACGGATTATCATGGATACATGTTTGCCAAGCTTCTTCGCCAGGAGGGCTACCGCGTTCCAGAAGATGTCCAGATAATTGGGTTTGACGGCATACATAAATTTGGGAATGAAGATGACGGACTGTTTGTTTCTTCCATATGCCAGCCCGTCAGGCAGCTTGCGGAAAAATGCGTGGAAATTTTACTTGAGGAAGATCGGTCCGCGCTTCCCAGCCTGACACTTCTTCCCGTAAAATATCAGTATGGAGGAACTACAATACGGTAGGCGGAACTTTTTTCTCGCGCTGCTGCTTCTCTGTTATCGTCTCTTATATACCACAGACATAAAACCGCTTTCCGGCACATATCCTGTAAGAAAACCGGAAATCTCATATGAAAAATCGAGAAATAATCAAAGGTATCACCGGAATCCTCTTCCTGTTCATCCTGGCATTTTTAGCCGGCCGCTTTCTGGCGCAGGCCGTGGATGCCGTCAGCTCATCATCAGTCCTCCCTGCCGAAGGCAACTGGGGCCTGAGCTTCCGGGAAGACGGCAAGCCTCCCGTTGCCAATGCCTCCTTTGAAGAGCTGGCGAAATATAACGCTTTTTATGCGGAAAACACACCGGAAAAGGTGCTTTACCTCACGTTTGACTGCGGGTTTGAAAACGGAAACACGCCCGCCATTCTGGATGCCCTGAAAAAGCACAATGTTAAGGCAACCTTTTTTATTGTTGGAAATTATCTGGAAACCAGCCCCGATCTGGTGAAAAGGATGTTGGACGAAGGGCATATCGTGGGAAACCACAGCTACCATCACCCGGATATGTCTCAGATGGATAAAGAGGCCTTTACAAAAGAACTGGGAGAATTGGAAACGCTTTATGAGCAGACCTTCGGCCAGCCCATGCAGAAATTTTACCGGCCGCCTCAGGGGAAATACAGCGCAAATAACCTGCAGATCGCCAGTGATTTGGGATACAAAACCTTTTTCTGGAGCCTCGCATATGTGGACTGGGAGCAGGACAATCAGCCCACCCATGAAGAAGCCTTCAATAAGCTGCTGAAAAGGGTTCACCCCGGCGCTATCGTCCTGTTACATAACACTTCGAAAACCAACGGGGAAATCCTGGATGAACTTCTCACAAAATGGGAGGAAATGGGGTACAGCTTCCGTTCCCTTACACAGCTGCCCGGAGTGGAAAACAACTGAAATACGGAACCGGATATGATTCCGTCTTAAAGAAAAAAGCAGGAAAACACACTTTTTCCCTGCTTTTTTCGCAATTTCATCACAATTTTATAATAATTCCATCACAATTCCTTTTTATACTACAACTATCGAAACAAGGAAAACAAAGTTTAACATAAAAAGGAGCTGACCATTATGTTTGAATATCAGAATGAACACTACGAAAACAGAAACCAGATGTACAATTACAACGGCATGCCGGAGAACGGGCCTGCAGAGCCTCATAAACTGTCTGCCTCTCCGAATCCCGGACATACGGGAAAGAAGGCGCGGATCCTGAAAAAAGCCGGAGCCATCACCTTAAGTGCCATCCTTTTCGGCGGTGTAGCCGCAGGTTCCTTCCAGGCAGTCAATTATTTAACCGGCTACCAAACACCGGCAGCTGAATCCGCAGCGGCTTCTGCGGGAAACAATACAGCCAGCCTTCTGCAGACTGCCTCTCTTCCGGGTACAGCCGACGGAAAGGGCAGCCTGGATGTTTCCGACATTGCACAAGCCGTAATGCCCTCCATTGTATCCATTACAAATAAATCGGTACAGGAGGTACAGAATTATTTCAGCCTGTTCGGTTACGGCTACAGCGGAGAAACCATTCCCCAGGAAACAGAAAGCCGCGGTTCCGGTATTATCATTGGGAAAAATGATACAGAACTCCTGATTGTCACCAATTATCATGTGATTGCAGACGCCGATACACTCTCCGTCGCTTTCAATGACAACCAGGTATATGAAGCGAATACAAAGGGTACGGATCCGGACAACGATCTTGCCGTAATCGCAGTTCCTCTGGAAAGCATATCTGCGGATACCATGTCACAGATAGCCGTTGCTTCCATCGGCGATTCCGATTCCCTTAAGGTCGGCGAACAGGTTGTCGCCATCGGCAATGCCCTGGGTTATGGCCAGTCCGTTACCACGGGTATCGTAAGCGCCACCAACCGTACCCTGAACTCCAACAGGAATACCGCAAATACATCGGAGGACTCCGCAGACCAGCCCGCCTATATCCAGACTGATGCGGCCATCAACCCCGGCAACAGCGGCGGTGCACTGGTTAATATGAAGGGTGAAGTCATCGGAATCAATTCCGCTAAATTAGCCAGCACGGAAGTGGAAGGCATGGGCTATGCCATCCCTGTTTCCAGAGTTTCCGACATTATCGAAAAACTGATGAACGAAACTACCAGAAGCAAAGTTACTGAAGATCAGAAATCCAGCATCGGTATTACCGGGATCACAGTCACAGAATCCGTAAACAGTGTGTATGGCATTCCTTCCGGTGTCTATGTTGCCGGCGTAACTGAAGGCAGCGGGGCAGAGAAGGCAGGGCTCAGGAAGGGCGACGTCATTACAAAATTTGACGGTAAAAACATTACCCAGATCCAGGAGCTGACCGAACTTCTACAGTATTATCCGGCAGGGGAAACCGTGGAACTCACTATCCAGACTATCGGCAGTGATAACGCCTACACGGAAAAAACGGTATCCGTTACTCTTGGACACGCGGCAAGTTCCGGCTCCCAAAGCGGAAGCTCCGGACAGCCGGAAGCAAATGCGCAGAAAGACATGAGTGCATTTTATTAAATGACAGAAAAGACGGGTACGTCCCATTTATACTCCGCATTTATAATTAACCCCCGCTTTTTCCGCCTGGGCCATCTGGTCCTTCCTCTCAATGTGATATATCCGGCTCCCTTTTTTAAAGAGCGCGCCGGTCTGTTTAAACCAAAATGGGACATCGTATTCCACACATTGTTCCATGGAATTTAAAATCCAGCCGAAGTCACAGAGGCGTGCCTCAGGGCCGGACTCTCCTCCGCAGGTTACCTGTTCAATACATCCTGTTGACAGGTACCTGCGGATATCTATGGGTTCCAGCATGGGTTCGTGAATCACGGTTCTGTGTTTTATGGGAAGCTCCAGCAAAATGGGAAGCCGGTAATCTGCCCGGTTCTGGTTTTCACAGGTACAGCAGATGGTAACATTATCGTACCCTTCTCCCCAGTCTTCCGGCAGGCCTGTGCGGAAACGGTGGATTCTTTTGGTAATGATTACAAAATGCAGATCGCCCCGCAGCCGTATCATGTTCCAGGCCTCAGGCCGCCATTGATCCGCTTCTTCCAGGAAAAAATCCGATGTCATACAGGTATAAATACTTTCCCCGTCCGGTTTCAGTTTATATTCGCCCCTTCGGCTGCATTTTATGGGCAGGGAAAAATTTGCCGTCTGTGTTACGACGCTGCTGTCCCTGCCGAATTCAGCATCTCTCCGGTAAACATAACAATTTCTGCAGCCCGGGCTGATCTTTTTACAGCCATGCCATGGATTCCAAACTGCCATCCGGTCACCTCCCAGCCAGATAAATTATAGGTGTTCAGGTTCTATTTTCATTATAATAGACTGGGGCATGGCATGCAATAGGTGCAGGAACATTTGTTCTGTTTTTATTGGTTCGACAGCTTTCTATCCTTTCGGAACATGAGGAAATATTATTTGCCAATAATAGAAAGATACATCCGGTAAACGGCATTGCGGTTAATATAGTCCAAGCGAAGGACTCCGCCCATCCAGGGTTTGCTTTCTACCCTTGCCAGATTCTTATCAATTTGGCCGTCCAGCACATCCATAAATTTTTCCATGAATGGACGGAATGTGTTTTGGATTATTCCGGCCAGTTTATCGCTGATACCCGCATCAGCAACAATTTGTCTTGTGTCCTGATACTGTTTAGCCAAAAATTTCCCCAGCTCACTGTCGGATTCGCACGGCCGCCATACCTCCCATACGTGTCCGGCGTCTTTTATTTGCTGAGAGAGTGATTTTGCATAAACTCCCGCAAATGTTAGATCATCACCACTGTATACAGCCTGTGAGGAACCAGATTGTATATTGCCCCCATCTGCCGCAAAACTATCCCGTAGCCGCGCCGCTAAATAAGCATCATCCTGTGCAAGCCAACTGTCTTCCGAGTCTTTCAGGTTGGCATAGTCACCCGCACCTGCCAAATACGTCTCATAAGCGGCTTCCCTTTCATCTACCATCGCCAGGACACTTGACCTCATATCCTCTATGACTCCTGTCTGCCCCAGATCTTCATAAAAACCTCCGATATTTTTCGCATATGTATCGGCCATTTCCTCTTTTGCCTGATTATATATACTATCCAGCTTATCCATTTGAGCCTTTTGTTCATCGCCGGCATACTGCGTCTGAATCCGGTCCTTCAGCACCGCATACCTGGAGGCTATATAATCTGCTTTGGTTTCCAGACGTTCAACATTACCAAATCTGATATCCATGGAGGAAAAATCCTCTATGACACCCCGCCAATCAATATCCTCGCCCAGGCCATTTTCATTGAGTTCCTTACGGAAATTTTCAAGCTTCTCGTCACTTACCATACCGGGGGCACACAGCCTCATCGGCTTCCCCTCCTCAAAGCGGTACTGCTTCATATACTGGTTCATCAGAGCGTCATGCTCTGTATAATCGATTACTTCTGATGGTGGCAGTAATTCCGGAATATTCATTGGTTCTGCTGGCCTGTACTCGTACTCAAACTCCATTCTCTGCATTGTGCATCCATATCCATGCATTCTGGCATACTCTTTTGCAGAAGAAGACAATTCTACCATGTCTACATTGGGTTGGTTGTAATTTTGGGGCTGCCTGGCCAGTAACCGTTCCGCAATTTTCTCCAAAGCAGAACGCGTTGATGCGGAAGAGACCTTGTTATAATAGTTTTGTATTCCGACGTGACCCAGAATCATCATTTTGGAAACACTCCTTTCTTTTATGTGATAATCTGTTTGTTTCTTTACTATAAAATCGGCATATTTTTCCAATACATTAGTCATCTCTGCCGTTTTTTATGTATAATTATTTACGTTATCTTCTGATTTCTCTATGTGAATAAATACGGTAATAAATCACAACTTTTAAAAGAGGCAAACAAATAGAGGGCGTCTGACCGACGCCCTCAAAATCTATTATCACAATATCAGAAGCTATATTCCAGAATACCTCACACCTCAACAGCCCTCATTTATCCAGCTGATACCCCAGTTTAAGCACCAAAGGCTGTGCATAATTCCCAAACTTATCCCCGAACAGATTCACGCCCCCCAAATGAACAGCATCCTCCGCAACACCGATTTTAACACTGATGTAAGGCAAGTCAGAAAAACGGATATCCGAAATAGTAAGCCTGCTGGTCCTGATCCCATCAAGATATGTGCCGCTTTCGTCCAGCCGCCATGTGATTAAAAATCCATATTGAGTGGATAATATACTGTTCCAGGATGGAGTCAGAACTCCGCGGGCACCTCCGCAGTCACAGGGGCTCTCAAAAATTCCAAGTTTTTTATCATTCACAAAAACACTGATGTCACTCTTCCACGGATCTCTGTACATTGGAGCTTCCGAACATGTTTCAAAGGATATTTCAAGCCATTTCAGTGTGATGTCATACATAAAGGCAAAGGAAAAACGATATTCCAGGAAACCGGAATGAAACCAGACTCTCTGGGCCTGAAATCGATCCGGATGGAAAAAGCAAAGCGGATTATCCTTTTCCCCAATTATCGAATACTCATTGCACATACCGCAGGTAGGCGTAATATTCTGTGCATCCGTATAGCATCCTACCGGCATGCTCATGGTAAGACTTTGGGGTGTCTCATCCGTTTCAACAGATCCGATATTGTTCAGATTGAAAATCACCTGGGATACGGAAGGAGAACAAAGCTTTAACATGCCGCGCTCCTGTGATTTATTTTTGGCAATAATCAGTCCGCTCTCTTCCAGAATACTCACCGAAGTTGAAACGGTAGACATGGGGATCTGCAGTTCCTCAGATAACTCGCCGATGCTTCTGCTTCCGGACTGCAGCGTTTCCAGAATAGTAAGTCTTGTTTCAGAGGAAAGCGCTCTTGCCATCTTCCGCAGGCCGTGCTTATCATCCAAACTGAACTCCGCTGTTTCCTTCCCACTGTCTATCATTTCAAGTCCTCCCTTCAGGAATCGGTTATTTCATCTGCCCAGATGAGATCCATGCCAAAGCCCGGTTTGTCGGGAATCTTCATTGTTCCTCTTTCCAGGCAGTATCCGTCAAAATCCACACCCTCTATGGATCCTAAAACAGCTTCCACGCAGGGAATATGATGAGGATACGCTGCGGCAAGATGTGCACAATAATGTGTTTTCGTTACATTTCCCCATGCATGCGGTGACGCCAGCCAGCCGTTTTGGCTGATTTCCTTCATCAGGGTTCTCCATTTGGTAAATCCATAGCCGCAGACATCCGGCTGCCATACATCAAGAAGCTTCTTTTCCGCCAGTCCTCTCAACAGCGGGATATCTGTATCGGATTCTCCGTCCGCAATCAGGGTGCCGGGCCGTTCCTTCAATAAATAATCCTTCAGCAGCCGGTTTTTCCCTTCTTCCTCACGGAATGGCTCTTCAAACCAGAATATCTCCGTATCACCGATTCCCTCCAGAAAGGCAATGGCATCCTCCAGCGTATACCCATCGTTTGCATCCACCATAATGGCAATCCCCGGCAGAGCCTCATGAATCCGTCTGACAATCTCAATATCCCTTGCCATTCCTTCCCCATGCTCCATCCATCGATGTCCTCTGCCGATTTTTACTTTCAGTATCGTATGGCCCAGATGCACATCATCCACACTCTCCTGTATCACCCGATCGACTCCAAAAGGAGCATCCTCCGGTATGATATCGTTCATATAAATCGCACCGTCATACACAGGTGCACGGAGCACCGAATCCGGATTGATCATGCGGCATACAGGAATTCCCAGAATTTTCCCTGCCAAATCGTGCAGCGGGATATCAAAGGTCAGCAGCTTTTCATCCAGGATTCCCGTCCCGGAATCAAAAAGCTCCGTAAGAGGACGTTTCAGCAAAAGCTCCTTATTCCTTTTTGCCTCATCCACGCCTCTGCTCAGCTGTCCCCAACCTGTGATTCCGTCCTTCGTAGTCAGTTTGGCCACTTCAATCTCTCCGCCGAAACCGTGATAACCCCGGATTGCATTTTTTCCATGCAGCCTCGGATATCTTGCCCGGCACCGATAAAACTGCACCCGTTCAATCTGATGCCCTTTCAGCTCCTGATTCCATAATTCACAGCAGGATTGCTTCATTTCTCTTTTCCTCCCAATTTTAGATTTCACTGCCTTTCCGTCATTTGATTTCAGCCCTTTATCGATCCTATCATAACACCCTTTGTAAAATAACGCTGTACAAAAGGATAAACAATTAGCATGGGTACGCAGCTGACTACAATAACCGCATATTTTATCGTAACGCCGAGCTTTGAATTTTCTGCATAGGAACCGTCTCCTGAACTCACCTGATTCGCCAAAAGGATATCCCTCAGCACCAGCTGAAGATTTGCTTTCTCCGTGGAACGCAGGTAAATCAGCGCGTTAAAATATGTATTCCATGAATCAACCGCATAATACAGGGCAATCACTGCCAAAATGGGCGCCGATAACGGAATTACTATCCTGAGAAAATATTTCGTATAGCTGCAGCCGTCCAAAAAAGCCGCTTCCCTCAATTCTTCCGGTATCGTGGAGTTAAAATATGTCCTCATAATAATCATGTTTGTCGTCGAAATCGCAGTCGGTAAAATCAGTCCCCAAAGCGTATCAACCAGTTCCAGTTTGCTTACGAGCAGAAAAGTCGGTATTAACCCGCCGCTGACATACATGGTAACTGCGACAAAAACAGTGATCAGATTCCTTCCCGGCAGCTCCTTTCTGGACAGCGGAAAAGCCAGCAGCATCGTAAGCGACATATTAAGGAGAACGCCAAGTCCCATATAAATAATACTGTTCTTAAATCCGTTCAGGATCTGGGAATTTTGAACCAGCATTTTGTAGCCTTCCATACTGAATTCCACCGGCCACAAATAAACTTTTCCCATGGATATCGCATCCGAAGAACTGAAGGAAGCGCTGAGTACATAAATTAAAGGATATGCTTCCACAATCAGGATCAAAATTCCCACTGTATTGAAAAAAATACTGACCGCTTTATCCTGCGGAACTTCTTTTTTCTCTTTTACTCTCTGTTTCATTACCCGCCTCCTACCATAAGCTCGTCCCATTTACCCGCTTTGCAATCGCATTTGCGAGCAGAAGCAGAAGAATATTACATACGGAATTAAAAAGACTGATTGCCGTTGAATAATCGAAATTGCCCTCCAGGATTCCCACACGGTACACATAGGTGGAAATAACATCGCTGGATGCCTGATTCAGGCTGTTCTGCATTAAGAGCACCTTCTCATATCCGATATTCATAATCTGCCCGCAGCGCAGCAGCAGCATGATCGTAATGGTACTGCTGATCCCCGGAAGTGAAATATGCCATATTTTTTGAAGTCTTCCCGCTCCGTCTATGGATGCCGCTTCATAGAGTGTGGTATCGATTCCCGCCAGGGCTGCAATATAGAGGATGGCATCCCAGCCCATGTTCTGCCAGATACCGGATATGATGTACATCGGCTTAAAAGCACCGACTGACGCAAAGTAATTTGTAACGGGAAGTCCGAACCACTGGCGTATCATATTATATACACCGGTATTGGGATTCAGGATCAGCTGCATGATACTTACCACAATAACCGCTGAAAGGAAATGCGGAATATAAGCAACATTCTGAAGCACTTTCCTGAATTTTCCGTTTCGCAGTTCCCCCAGCAGCAAAGCCAGAAAAATCGGGAAAGGGAAGCCGAACAAAAGGCTCAGGATATTAATCGTCAGTGTGTTTCCCACAATCCTTCCAAAATAAAAGCTGCTGAAAAAGCGTTTGAAATGTTCAAGGCCGATCCACTCGCTTCCCCATATGCCCCTCGCCGCACGATAGTCCTTAAACGCTATCATAATACCGTACATGGGCGTATACAGGAACAGGATATACCATATGACAGGGAGCAGGAGCATCAAATACAGTTCCCTGCATGCCAGAATCCGTTTCCATATGGAATCCTTCTTTGCCTGATTCGATGACATGTTTCTCATACCCCTTTCCTATTGAATTCATTTTCTGTTATCATAATCGACAGAAAATTTACGAAAGGGAGTCATAATAAGCCTGATAGTATGATACCAAATCATCAACACCCAGCGATTTTAATGTGGTACAGTAGTCATCCCAGGCGTCAAAGCTCATTTCACCCGTGATGAATTTCGCCTGACATTCCGAAACATAAACATCAAGATCCGTTCTGATCGCATCCACCTTTTTCTGCGTATCCGAATCGAACAGCGGGGTGCCGTAAACCGGATCCTTCTGATAATACGGTTCCCACACAGGAACATTTTCCTGTACCTTGGCGGAATAAATATAATTTGAGTTCTTTTCATTTCTCCAATACCCAAAACCGCCACCGGGAAGCGGGCAGGCATCTCCAACCGCTACCGCAACGCCTCGTTCATCATGAAGCATTTCATCCGTATAATCCCATGTTCCGTCGTCATATTTCTGACAGGTAATCCCTATCAGGTCTTCATTGAAACAGCCAATCGTCATGGAGCCCTCTTCCGTAAAGAAATAGTCGAGGAATCTGAAGGAAACCCACGGTGTTTCATCTGCAGCAGTGATAAAAGTATTGCTTCCCATGCTGTTGGATGCCAATTGAATCACAGGCTCCTTTCCATTCGGGCTTTTCACAGGGGCCAATGCAACATACTGGTCGCTTACCGTGGTAAAGAGGTCATCTGAGGACAAACCGAATACGCCGCAGTTACCGGAGGATATTTTCCCGATAGACGAGTCGCCTGTCTGCGTATATACCTCATTATCCAAAAGGTCTTCCTTATACATAACGTTCATGTACTGAAGCACTTCTTTCCACTCGTCCGTATTTTTTAAGAAGCTGACCTTTCCGTCTTCCAATTTTATATTTTCATAGTCCAGATTATAATACAATCCGAATAAGCCTGAAATAATATCCACCCTGGCCGTATGCCCCGCACCGGAATCTTCCACCGCGTAAGGAATTTCGTTATTGGGATTCCCATCGCCGTCTGCATCCTCATCACGAAAGCTGCGAAGCACATCCAGAAGCTCCTCTGTCGTTATGGGTATTTCCAGATTAAGATTGTCAAGCCATTGTTGGTTGATCCAGAGATTCCTGTGGCTTGTCAGATTCGGCTTCAGCGTATTAATGCCCGGCAGAGTATATAATTTCCCATCGGAAGCTCTTGCTGAAACGGCAACTCCCGGATATTCTTCCAGCAGCGGTTTTAATCCGTCGGAGTAGGCATCCATTAATTCATCAACCGCAATCACCTGTCCATCCTCAATCGCAGTGGAAAGGTTGGGAATAGCCCCCTTCATGATAATGTCCGGCAGATCATTTGTTGCAAGCATCAGATTAATGCGTTCATTCCATCCGTCTGCGCCCACCACAATCCACTCTATTTCGATATTCATTTTTTCCGCAATATAACGGAGCGTTTCCATCTCTTTCACATCACCGATATTGCCGGGCTTTTTTATCATGATTGTTTTCTTTACCGTCTCATTTACAAGCGGATATCCTTCTTCGTTAAAATTCGTATCCTCTTTCGCCCGGGCAATAATTTCCGGCAGATTTCCCTGGGCCTCTTCCTCTGTTTTCCCGTCCGCTTCTGTATTCATACTGCTCACAGTACTGCCCTCTGCTCCCGTACCAGCGGCGGCCCCGCACCCGGCCAGACAGGAACCCAACATCATGATACTAAGAACTGCACTTACTAATTTTCCATATTTTCGCATAAAAAAAACACCCTCCTTAACCTAGTCCATAAAGATACCCATTCCAGTTCATAATTTCTGAAATACTCAAAAGTATGAACCCTTTTGTTTTGTGCCATTATCCTATAGGTTTTGAAAGCGCTCTCTTAATTATAAGATATTTTTCATAAAAAATAACGTTTTATGAAGTACATTTTTATTTAATCATATGATTTATTGCGTGTCAACCTTTCGGCATTCATTCAAAAAAGCCGAATACCTCTGCTGTACCATTTCAATTTTTGAGGTATAAACAATGTGGAATATGATAGAATTTTTTATTATCAGGAAATAGATCTTGTCGCTTTTTACTTGAAAAAAATATTTCATAAGAACATAATGAGGATATGGATATATTGGGCAGCAAAGAAGGAAGATAAAAGGGAGGGCATACTGATGATTATTAAAAAAGCGACCGAGAATGATTTACAAGAAATACTTGATTTGCAATATATGGCGTATCAAAGTGAAGCAAAATTATTTAATGATCCGGATATCCCGCCGTTAAAGCAGACTCTGCCTGAAGTGTATTCTGAATATGAAAAAGGTATTCTATTAAAAGCTCTTAATGAAGACGGAAAAATTGTGGGCTCCGTACGGGCTGTCTGTAATGATGATACCGCATATATAGGTAAGTTAATTGTTCATCCGGATTGGCAGAGAAAGGGGATTGGTACCAGGCTGCTGTTGGAAATTGAACAGCTCTGCCAAAGGGAACGCTGCGAATTATTTACAAGTACCCGCAGTACAGGAAATATAAAGCTATATGAGCGGCTTGGCTATGTGAGTTTCAAAGAAACGGCTGTTAATGATGAATTACGGTTTGTTTACCTGGAAAAAAGCTGCCGGTAATGATACGATATCATATCATTATACCGACAGCTTCTTATCGTACCTGCTATATTTCTTTTCTGTAAGGCTCCGCAACAGGCATAACTGTCATCCGCAGGTCTGTACATCCGTACGGAACAAGCTCCGCTTCCACCTCGGGTCCAACCGGAGTCAGAGATGACGGTCTTATGGCCGCCACCCCATTTTCCACAGGCCATTCCACGGGACAGAGTGTTGTTTTCAGGCACACCGGTGGATTTTGGGAATCAAATGCTCCGATACCCGGATTCTTTTTATTATACATAAATTTCCCATCCGCAAAAGCAAAATTCCACGCGGATTCGGGGAAAAGTTCATAATCGCAGTATGGATATCTGCGTTCCACACCATCACGCACATATTCCTTTTTACGCCATTGTGCCTTAACCGGGAGTGAAAATACAAGCGGGCCTCTCTTTACATAATACAGATCTTCATATTGCGGCTGCAGTTTTGCTTCGAAATCAAATACAACATTTATTTCACTTTTTCCTTCCCATCTGCGCCGGAGCGTACAGCGGTTTCCTTCAACCTTTTCACCGTCAACATAGGCTTCGGCAGCTTCGCCCGGAATGCGCAGGGAAATTTCAAATTCAGCAGGATGAGCTGTCTGTACAATAATCCGATATCCGTCCTCAAACGGATAATTCGTCACGATTCGAAAGTACACCCGTGTTCCTTCGATTTCCAGATTTGCCGAACAGGGAAGAACCGTCCCCACAGCAATTCCTTTTTTGCTCACAAGAATTGCTGACATTGCCAGTTTCGGCCATCCCTGTCCAAAGTTGGCCGTACAGCATCCATAATTCGGTTCCAGGCCAAATATATGGCTTTCGCCATTGTTTGTAAGAAAAGGAGTATTCTCCGGAGACAATATCGAACATTGAATCTGATTGGACATCTGATCATACTGGTGTGTCCACATATCTGAACTGATTGTGGCAGGCAGTGCATTAAATGCCAGACTCTCCAGATGATCTGCCCAGATATCCCTGCCAGTTCCGCATAAAAGCCATTCATAGGAATACATAGCTTCAACAATCCCGCAAAGTTCCGTTCCGTTTAAAGGACTTTTACCTGCAAGGCATTCATCACCTGAGAAATGTCCAATCGGCATCCCATGATAATCCAGAAGCATATTCAGCGCTTTTTCCGCAAAATCCCCAATTTTTCTTTCCTCAAAGGCATTATACAGCATATCTGACCTCAGACACATTGATAAATTCACCACATGGGTGAGGTAATTCCAGCGGCCTTTTTCCTGCGGTTTCCGGTAAGGCCAGTTTTCAAACAGCTTTTCATAATCAACTCCCTGTACACGCAGCAAAACGGCAAGCTCCTGCATCCAACTTTCCGGATGACGATCGTATAACCAGCCCAATGGAATGAGACATTCAAACCATCTGGAAGCTCCCCAGTCAAACAATGTATGCACCTCCAAATGCCTGGAAATGCATTTTAACGCCTTGTATACAGCCTGCTCAATCCGCGCATCCTCCGTACATTGGTAATAAACCACAAGTACCTTGCAGATGAGAAAAGCCGCCCAGATATCATAGCGGGGACGTTCTTCTTTATCACAGGGACATATCCACCCATCCTCCTGCTGCCGGCTGAGAATTGCGTTTATATATTTATCTGCACAGGCTTTCAATTCAGAATCATCCAGAAGCCAGGCCATGGGAATGAATCCATCCAGCCAATAAGGGACCCTCTCCCATCCTTCCTTTTCGCCTCCGGTCCATCCGCTATCCTTTATATCCGGCCATACTTTATCCAGATTACCGCATAATCCGTCTGCCTGCGTTCTCAGCTGACGATACATCCAGCCCTCCGGTTTCAGCTTTGGGGGCGTCAGCTGTTTATAATAAAATGACTGATACATAGTATTTATTCCTTTCCTGAAAAACCCCATCTTTTCAGGGAAAAGATGGGGTTCTCACCATACAGTACTGAATTTTTTGAGCAGCAGTATTTAAATCAGATTAATCACGCCTCTGTAACCTCCGTCATTACGTTCCGGCATACTGTCAAAACCGAGATCGAATCCTTCATGTCTTGCATATCCGATCAGTTCGTACGGATAATTGGCGCCATTATACCATAAGCTGTAACCATCATCCTCTTTCACCACACTGACACGGTATACACCGTCATGATCCCAGTATCCGTCTGATCCGGCAATCACCGGATTATCCGGATGGCGCTCCCAGCCGGAAATACCATCTTTGGAACGGGCCAGACAGCAGGAAGGACGTCCGTCGCCATCAAAGCCTATGTAGAACATATAGTGCCAGTCCTCCTGTATCAGAAGATGCCCTGCTGTAACTTTTTTCATTTCACAGAATTTACTGCTGTCGGGAACAAAGATCGGATTACTGCTGTGACGGATCCACTGAATACCATCACTGCTTTCCGCATAGCCTATGGCGTCCGGTTCCTCCATCTCGCCGCCGGAATACCACATACGGAATATATTACGTTTTTCATCCCAATGGACTTCCGGACACATAACAGAAATTCCTTCCCATTTTTCCTCAGGGCTCAGCACCGGCTTATTATAACGAGTCCAGGTAATTCCGTCCGGACTTGTGGCATAACCGATTGCGCTGGAACCCCGTGTTTCATTTCCGGGGAACATCTGCCCTGTATACCACATATGATACATGCCGTCTTTTTTAATGATGCTTGGCCTGTTAACCTCATGCGCTTCCCAGTCAGAAGATGGATCCGGGGTAAATACTACCCGTGGCAGAGTCCACGTTATCCCGTCCGTGCTTTCCGCATAACCAATCAGGTTGACCGGACGCCAGGAAAACCACATGCGGTATTTACCGTCTTCCTTCAGAACCTGCATATCAAAACTGGTGCCATATTCCGGTCCCAGGACCGGTGATGTCAGAGGTTTTATCCAACCGCCGGAACATCCACGGGGTATCCACTTTATAGCTTGATTCATACTTTGCTCCTCCTTTAAAGCCACATTTTCTTTTCTACAGGTCCCTGATATTCAATAGGCTCTCTCTGCTTTTCCACCACAGGCGCACCTTCCACTCCCCACATCGTATGATGCTCATCCTTCAGAAGAATACCTATTTCCTCACGCTGGCGGTTACAGCCGTTATACCATAATTTACAGCCGCCGGATTCTTCTTCAATAACGCTGACCTTACATATACCGTTATGATCCCAGGAGCCGTCTTTTCCTGCAATCAGAGGATTATCCGGATGTTCTGTCCAGCCGCTTATTCCATCCTCAGAACAGACAGCACCCACAGCACTGTGGCCTGATCCGTCAAATCCGATATAATACATGACATATCCGCCGTCTACTTCTAATACGAAAGGAGCCGTAACCTTTTTGCACTGCCAATAGCTGTCGGCCCGGGGTACAAATATGGGATTTTCCAGCCTGTCCCAGTGAATGCCGTCTTTACTTGTGGCGTATCCGATGGCATCAGGCTCGTATTGTTCTCCTCCTGAATACCACATCCTGTAAATGGAATTCTCTTCATCCCATAAAACGAACGGACACATCAGTGCATATTTTTCCCATGGATATTCAGGACGCATAACCGGTTCAGGATGCCTTTCCCAGTTCAGTCCATCCACACTTGTCGCATAGCCGATAGAACTGGAGGCTTTCGTAAACTCACTGGATACTGTCTGTCCCGTATACCACATATGGTACAGACCATTCCTCTTTACAAGTGTGGGACGGTTGACCTCATATCCTTCCCAGTCGGATCCCGGTACGGATGCCAGAACTACAGACGGCATTTCCCAATGAATCCCGTCTTTGCTGGTGGTATGTCCGATCAAACGCGTCGGACGCCAGGAAAACCACATTCGGTATGTATCATCTTCCTTTGCCACCTCCACATCAAAGCAGGTACCGTATAAGCCCCCCAGCACCGGTTCATCAATCGGTGCATACCAGCCCCCGGCATAACCACGCGGCATTTGCCGAAATAAATATTTTTCCATAAAAAATCCTTTCTGCCGTTCATTAACCGGCACTAAGTCTTAACTTTTCACCGCTCCCACCATTACACCTTTCACAAAATACTTTTGGAAAAAAGGATAAATAACGGTAATGGGAAGAACGGTAATTACTATTACAGCAAATTTCAGGGCTTCAAATAAATACTTCTGCTCTAATCCTATCTCACCGCCCGTATTTGTCAAACCGCTGTCATTTGCGATAAGAATACCTCTCAGATAAATCTGAATCGGCTTCAGTGAACCGCTCTTCAGGTAAATAAGAGGATTGAAATAGTCATTCCAATGGCCCACGGCATAAAAAATAACGAGGACTGCTATAATCGGTTTCGAAACAGGAACAATGATTCTCCACAGTACCACAAAATCATTTGCCCCATCCAGATATGCAGATTCTGACAGTTCCAAAGGCAGGGATTCAAAAAAACTGCGTGCCACAATCAGATTATAGGCGGAAACAGCCGTAGGAATAACCAAGGCCCATGGCGAATCATATAAACCAATCCGATTCACAACGATATAAGTAGGAATAATTCCTCCTGATACAAACATGGTTATTGCCACCATAGTGGATACAAACTTTCTCAGGCAGAATCGTTTCAGAGAAAGCGGATATGCCGCCATAATTGTAAAAATAATATTGACAATCGTACCCACTACCGTATACCAGATCGTATTATAGTATGCCTGAAAAACGTCCTTCTGGCCCAGCAGTACCTGATAAGAACGGATAGAGAAATTAACCGGCCATAAAACCACACTCCGGCGCAGGACCTCGGCCGGATCGCTCAAAGAGTTGGCAATAACATAAAGGAACGGATAAAGGGTAATGACTGACGCAAACAGCATTATCAGATATATCACAATGCTTCCTGTTATTCCGCCATCCCTGCGGCGCTTTGACCGTTTTATTTTTTCTGCCATTTCGTTACCTCCTAAAATAATGAAGTTTCACTGAAGCGCCTGCTTACCCAGTTTGCACCCAGTACCAGCACAAGGCTGATGACGCAGTTAAACAGTCCTATTGCCGTTCCGTAAGAGAAGTCTGCATTAAGCAGAGATGCCCGATAAATATAAGTAGATATCACATCGGCAACTTCATAGGTAGCCTCGTTATACATGAGAAGCACCTTTTCGAACCCTACACTCAGCAGCCATCCGATACGCATAATCAGCAAAATGATTACAGTGGGAACTATACTCGGCAGTGTAATATAAATCATCTTTTTCCATCTGCCAGCCCCGTCCACCATGGCCGCTTCGTATATTTCTGCATTAATCCCTGCAATAGCCGCGAAATAAATAATAGAATCCCAGCCGAAATTCTGCCAGATATTAGATAATACATACAGCCATCTGAACCACTTCACATCAACCAGAAAGTTAATACTGTTTCCGCCCAGCCCCACAATGAGCTTGTTTACCAAACCATCTGTAGGCGAAAGCAGAATATTCATCATTCCTACTACCACTACTACAGAAATAAAATGCGGCAAATAGGTAAAAGTCTGAATGGTGCGTTTCACTTTGTTGTTGCGTACCTCATTGAGCAGCAGTGCAAATATTATGGGTACCGGAAAACCGAAAACAAGATCCATTAAATTGATAACCAATGTATTTCGAATTACCCGAAAAGCATACGGACTTGCAAAAAAACGTCTGAAGTTTTCCAGTCCGACCCACTGACTCCCAAAAATCCCCTGGCGGGCATTATATTTTTCAAAAGCTATGATATTCCAGAACATGGGAATATAATGAAAAATGACAAAAAATAAAATACAGGGCAAAACCATGAGAATCAGATACTTATCCCTCTTAACAGACTTAAAAAAAGATTTCCGTATATTTTTCTTATCAATCCTGACCTTGCTCACAATTGTTCCTCCCTTCCGAACAGACGGGCTTTTTTTGATATTCTCCCGGATTTTTACAGTCCGGGAGAATATCCTTCCAATTAATTATTGGTTCCCATAATTTCATCTGCACGATCATACCAGGATTGCTTAACGGCAATAACATCTTCTATACCCATATTCGTCAAATCCTTTTTATAATTCTCCCACTCTGCGTCTGTTAACGGACGTGTGCCAATAATGAAATTAACAACATTTTCCCTGACATAAGTATCGATATCCGGCCAAAGCTTGGAATAGGTCTCATTTTCTTCTTCCGTTCCAAGAATTATGGGCAGCCTGGATTCAAGCCTGTCACTGAAGGTCTTGTAAGCTTCTTCCACATAAGTATCTTTATACATGGCCAATATCGGTTCTCCATATTCATTGCCTACAAAATTGGGGAATCCTCCGATTTCACGAAGAACATCAATAGGACTTCCGTCCGTAACCTTCTTGGTATATTCTTTGTTCCCATTTTCATCAACAGTATAGGTATCTCCTTCAATTCCCCAATAACGTAAGGTTACAGAATCCTCACTGGCATAAACCCAGTCAAGCCATTTAGCGGCAATTTCAGGATTTTTACAGTCAGCTGTTATAACAAAATAATCATTAAATTCATTTCTTTTATTGATATAAGGATCTGTATTTTCAGGATAATCCGGATTGTAAAGCGGATTGATAAATACGAATTCCGCATCCGGCTCAATCGCTTTTGAAAGGTTGGCATCACTGATCAGGTTATCAGAAGAAGAAAGGACACGGCCGCCCGCCCGATCCTGTGACAGATAGGTGGAGCCTTCCGAACTGGTGATCGTCTGCTGCAAAAGACCTTCCTCATACCATTGATGCAGAGTTGTAAGACAATCAAAAAACTTATCATCCATTAAGTCAAATGCAACCTTCCCATCCGTTTGTGACCATATATCCGAATATTTAAAACCAAACGCAGTTTTAAAGGAATACAGGCCAAACATATCCTCATTTTGGTATATCAGCGGAATTTCATCCTTTTCCCCGTTTCCATTGGGATCCTGATCTCTGAATGCCACAAGAACATCATGATATTCATCAATTGTTTCGGGCATCTTCAGATTCAGCTTATCCAGCCAGTCCTTCCGAATCGTGTTCCACATAAATACCACGTTGTTTACATTATATTCCGAATGAGCCACCCCATAAATTTTTCCGTCAGGAGCCTGCATATAAGCACGGTAGATAGGCTGCTTATCCATTAATTTATAGAGATAAGGCGTCGTCTCCGGACTCATATAATCGCTTAACGGAAGTATGAGTCCCTGGTTTACAGCATTCATCAGGCCGGTAGTACCATTGGGAATACGCATAATATCCGGCAGCCCCGTTCCTGCTGCGAGTCTGGTCTGTGCAACCGTATTATAATCGGAAGTAGGACATTCCCAGTCAATATGAACCCCTGTCAATTCCTCCAGTTTATTTTCCACCGGCAGACCATCCGTGGAATCATAAAAGGATGAAGCATGCCAGTTCTGATAAGTAAGGAAAGAAAAACTCACGCTTCCCGGTTCACAGAACGGCAGAGAATATCCGTCTGCCGCGTCAGAAGCTTCTTCCGTCGAAGCCGCTTCACTCACTGCCTGACTGTCCGACGCAGGCGATTCAACCGGAGTACTTTCTTTGTTCTCCTGCATGGATCCGGGCATACATCCGGCCAGCATTGCGGGAAGTAAAGAAACAGACAATATGATTGCCAAAACTTTATTTTTTTTCATACGAAACCCCCAAAACAATTTTAATTTGTTTTACATTTACGTTGTATCGTTGTTCTTTAACCGCCGTGCTGCTTATGAATATTCACGGCATTATTCATAAGCTGTTTGACTAACCTTTTCGTCCGGTATTCTCTCATATATCAAAATGATAAATAAGGTGCCAAATATCACATATAAAAAAACCTGCATTTTTTGAATCCTTCCTTTTATATAACACTCTTTTTCAAACATCAAAAAAATTAAGTTTTTTTATCAATTAGAACCTGACGAAATAAATATGCTCAACTCAAGCGCTATCATCGACATATTTTTTGGTCAATTTGCATCATTGACATCTTAATTATAATATTATATTTTAGAAAATGAAAGTAATCAAATAATAGATTTGGTGGTAAAAATACATGAATTACTTATTCGCTCCGAGCAGTGAGCCAATTGAATATGACGAATGCGGCCAATTATATTCTCATGATACATTTATTCACATCAAGCGGAGTATGGATGTTTTTGTCCTGATCCTTCTCTGCAACGGCACCCTGTTCATCGCCCAGAACCAAAATCTTTATGAGCTGCACCCCAATCAATATGTCATTCTTTTTCCCGGACAAGAGCATTATGGATATCTCCCGTCTACTCCAGGTTTGTCCTATTACTGGTGCCATTTTCGTTTTAAAAACAATGAGTATGAAATCATTTCGGAGCAGGCTGCCAAATCCATTGTTCATAAAAATACAGACAAGTCCGCTGCAAATTTTACAGGTTATCTTCTGCCCGAAACAGGGACAATGTACAATGCGGATAAACCGAGTCTTATTTTCCGTCTGCTTATGGATTTATCCCAGCAGAACTATTTTTCAAAATATCAGGGGAACTATGCTTTAAGTTTACTTATTCTTGAAATCATGAACGAAACTTTATTTAATTCCGAGAACGGCATTATGAATAAGACGGCATATAATGTCAAAGAGATAGAAGAATGGATACACGCAAACTGTATTACCAAACTATCGGTTCATGATGTTGCGCTTCATTTTGGCTATAATGTTAATTATCTTTCTTCACTTTTCAAACGGCATACAGGGTATTCGCTGAATAAATATATCTACATATCACGTATTTCCATTGCCAAGCAAATGCTTCTCAACAGCTCTGATCCCATCAAGAAAATCGCCATTAATTCCGGCTTCTCCGATGAAAAGCAGTTCATGAAAACCTTTAAGAAGACCGAGAATATGACTCCCAGCCAATATAGAAATTTATATTACAAGAAACATTTCAGTCCTCAATTGCGGTAATTTACTAAGTCTGTATATAATAAACGATCCCGTGAGAATCTCACGGAACCGCTATTGTTCCAAACATGTTATTATTTTTTTCTGTTCTCCTGTCCTTCAGCTGCTCCAGTGCCATCAGAGTTGTTTTACTGCGGCGTCAATACGATACCATCACTCACAAACACCTGATCCCCCTCCGCAGTATAATACAGCGTTGTTCCCAATTCCCCGGCCACTTCCTGTATAATCTCATCCGCCGAACGTGCGGTCACCACAGCATAACGGGGCTGAAGAGCCCTGAACAGTTTTTCAGATGCCGAGTTGGCTCTCCCGTGGTGTGCTACCTTATATAGACTAATCTCAGGCCAATCAATAGAAAGCAGCTCCTCGCTTCGCTTACGCAGTGCGTCTCCCGCAAACATCAGATTCACATCATTATGCTGTACAAGCACTCCGAGAGAATAATTATTGGAATCGTTATATTTTTTCTCCATAGGCGGGTATACCAGCAGTCTCATTCCGCCGGCCTGCAGACGCCGCGTCCGCGTGGGATATATCACCGGAATCCCCTGCTCGTCCAGCCACTCATTCAGCTTCTTCAGCCGTTTATTCTCTTTCGGATAATAGGGCTGGACTACTCTTTCTACCTGTATTTTGCTCAGGATCTTCATTGCTCCTCCGATATGATCGGCATCCGGATGAGACAATATCAGATAATCCAGTCTGGTAACTCCGTATTGTTCCAATACCTCCAGAATATGATCTGCATCCGTCTCTTCTCCTGTATCAATCAATACTGCCGCACCATCCTGATACAGCAGCGAAGCATCCGCATCATCTTCGGTCTGCATGCATACTACAGTCACAGGCCCCGTCACCTGATTCTCGGGAGCGGATACGAACCAGATCGCTGCCATGAATCCACCAATCAGCAGACACCATCCCAGAATTGTCAAAAACTTTCTGATAGCCTTGCACCTCCCTTTACTGATTTTCTTCCTGAAAGAATGGAAAGGTTCTCACATTCATATTATACGAACAGACCTCCAAAATCAAATAATCCTATTCATTTTCCCTTAAGCAAAAGGATTTCCCCACTACATAACAAACGGTTCCGTGGGAATCCCACGGAACCGCTGCTATTACAATTTATCATATGAACCACCGGACTTAATCAGCTCCCCGTTATGGTCCCGCCATTCACATGTATCACCTGCCCTGTAACATAAGACGAATCACCGCTTGCCAGATATACATAAGCCGGTGCGAGCTCACAGGGCTGCCCCGCCCGTTTCATAGGTACATCCTGACCGAATACCGCTACCTTTTCCGCCGTAAAGGAAGATACAATTAACGGTGTCCAGATAGGGCCGGGAGCCACCGCGTTCACGCGTATCCCCCTGTCTGCCAGGGACAGGGACAGAGATCTGGTAAAAGCAACAATGGCTCCCTTTGTTGCGGAATAATCGATCAGATCCGCTTCGCCTTCATATGCGGTAACCGAGGCCGTATTTATAATACAGTCCCCTCTCTTCATATGAGGCAGCGCCGCCTTTACAAAGAAAAACATGGGAAACAGATTAACCTGAAAAGTAGTCCGGAGCTGTTCTTCGGTAATATCTTCAATGCTGTTCTGCGGGAACTGCACGCCAGCGTTATTCACAAGGATATCCAGGCTGCCCATCTCGGATACCGTGCTTTCCACCATCTGTCTGCATACACTCTCCCTGCGGATGTCCCCGCAGAGCAGGATACATTCCCTCCCCAATTCTTCTATCCGCTTTTTTGTCTCTTTTGCATCTTCATTTTCATTCAAATAGACGATGGCCAGGTTGGCTCCTTCTTTGGCAAAGGCAATTGCCGCCGCTCTGCCGATTCCGCTGTCCCCTCCGGTAATTAACGCTGTTTTCCCTTTCAGCCTACAGCTTCCTGTATAGCATGGGTCCTCAAATACGGGTCTCGGCCTCATCTCCCACTCTATTCCCGGCTGCCTGCATTGGTGCTGCGGAGGAAAGGATGTGGGAAATGCCTCTTCTTTGTTACAATTCTCCATATGATCCTCAGACACTTTTTCTTCTTTCTATGGTATGCATATGGATAATTGAAAATGTCAGCCCCGTTTCTTTTAACCGCATTGTTATCTGTATATAATTGTCCACATTCCGGACACTGTGGCACCTATGTGCCTCCGGTAAAGCGGACAGCATCGGCTGGTCAGCAGGCGCCGTTTCCTGCATCCTCTTTTCCATTGAAAATATCATATTTCAGTAAAATACCTGTAATTGATATTTTCAATGGAAATCGTACAGCTTGGATTCCCCAGTTTTTCTCTGACTTCCTTCGTAATATTTATATATGAATTCCAGAACGCCTCCTGGCTTCTCACTTCCACCGGATTTCTTACCGACGTAATAATGTGTGCGGTATCGCCTAATGTACACCCTCTTATCTGTCCGCACACAAGCCTTTCTATGCTCATCCTCGCTGTAATAAAAATGCCCCAATTCCGGTATTCTTTATTTGAACTCTCTTCCCAAAGATGTGCAACAAATTCATTTGTATAATATTTTGAATCAACACCAAAGAAGCTGATTACATACCGTTCCGTTTCTGTTATCACGATATTATCCAAACTCTTTTTATAATTATCTTATGTCCGGCTGATCAGCCTGTGACTCTAAAAGCGCTTAAAATCCTTGAAAATATCGTGTTCCGCTGCCGCTCCCGCTCCCAACAGCCGCAGCAGCTGTGTAAGCTCGGATACAGGCTGCATACATTGGCTGCCGCTGCAAAGGTAAAACTGTTCACCCTTCTCCGGTATGGGATAATTTCGTATATATGACGCCAGCCCTCCGAGCGTCTCTCCGTTCTTCTGTGTTTTCACTATTACAGACAGTCCCGGTATTGTCTCCGCAAGATATGCAAGCTGTGCCAGAAGTATCTTCTGTTTTTCCGTATCGGAATCAGAATCACAGGAAAGCGTACATATCAGTTCTTTTGTGGGATAGAGCACCTCCATCATAGTTAAAAGCGCATAGCTGTGCCCTGAGGGATACCCTTCCATAGCACCGGCCAGATAATACAGCTGTTTATCCAGCGCTTCCTGCCATTTTGTCTCACCTGTGATCTGTGCCAGCTTATGAAGCACCCGGGCGCCCACAGAATTCCCTGACGGCATCGCGCCATCGTAGTTCTCCTTTGTCCTCATAAAAAGCTGCTCTCCGTCTTCGGCACACAGATAGAAGCCCCCTTTTTCCTGATCAAAAAACTGTTCAAGCAGAATCTCCGCGCAGCGGGCAGCCTGCTCTAAATAAGCTGTCTGAAATGTCACCTGGTAAAGCTCCAGCAGGGCAAGAATATAGCAGGCATAATCATCAAGCTTTCCTTCACCTGCCGCATCTCCGTCCCGGTACCGCACCTGCAGACGACCGTCTTTCATGAGGTTTTGTCTGACAAAACCTTCTGCCCGGACAGCCATATCCACATATCTTTTATCTCCAAACACGGCGCCTGCCTTTGCATATGCACAGATCATCCAGCCGTTCCAGGAAACCAGTATTTTATCATCCTTGTGAAGCGGTGCACGCCTGATACGATATTCATAAAGCTTTTGGAAGGCTTCTCTTCCGGCTCCGTCCATATGGCCTCCGCCGTCACAGCCGTATTGTTCCTCACAGATCCTTTCATAATCTTTATTTCCCAGAAGGTTCGGTATGCTCTTTCCTTCAAAATTGCCATTCGCGGTAATCCCATACTGCACGCAAAAAACATCTCCTTCTTCCTTTCCCAGGATCCGCCTTATTTCCTCCTGTGTAAACACATAGTACTTTCCTTCCACACCGTCGCTGTCCGCATCCTGCCCGCAGTAAAATCCGCCCAGTGCATCCGTAAGCTCCCGTTCCACATATCCGAGAACCTTCTTAGCCACACATTCATACAGCTTCCGCCCTGTCCGGCTATACGCTTCCAGGTAAGCGATGGCAAGCAGCGCATTGTCATACAGCATTTTTTCAAAATGCGGCACCAGCCATCTGTCATCTGTAGAATATCTGGAAAATCCTCCGCCAATATGGTCAAATATCCCTCCGCGGTACATCTGTGTCAGAGTCGTTTCCGCCATATCCAATGCCTCCCGGCTGTTTTCCCGAATGCCATACTCCAGAAGGAACATAATGTTATGAGGTGTGGGAAACTTCGGGGCACCGCCGAATCCGCCGTTCTTTTTATCGAAGTTATCCGCGAACTGCCGGAAAGCCAGATGTACCATGTCTTTTCCCGGTTCGGCCGCCGTCGGCTGTTCCTGTTCTTTTACGTAAGCGATTATCTGCTCAGCGTTGTCCAGGATTTTTTCTTTTTCCAGCTTCCATTGTGCAGCCGCTGCCGTCAGCAGTTCCTGCAGTCCCACACTGCCGTAACGGGCTGTGGGAGGAAAATAGGTGCCTGCGAAAAATGACCTGCAGTCAGGTGTCATGATTATGGTCAGCGGCCAGCCGCCCTGCCCTGTCATAGCCTGGCAGACCGACATATATACGGAATCAATATCCGGCCGTTCCTCCCGATCCACCTTTATACAAACGTATTCTCTGTTTAAAAGTCCGGCTATTGCAGCATTTTCAAAGGATTCCCGTTCCATAACATGGCACCAGTGACAAACTGATTAATCGAACACACCTAAGAATACCCAATGCTTAAAAAAATCGGTTTGTCCTCCGCCTTTGCTTTCGCAAACGCTTCCTCACACCAGGGGAACCAATCCACAGGATTGTAGGCATGCTGAAGCAAATATGGAGACTTTTCATTGATTAAGCGATTGGGTACGTTTTCAGCTGTATTCATGGGCATCACCTTCTTTCTTTATATAAGTAAATTTAGTATTGTGCAATAATGAAAAAAAGATACTGCCAAACGGAGCTGACTGTATCTTTTTCATTAAGGAAAAGTGATATATGTGATATGGTATCAACATCTGATAATCGCATTATCCGGTTTTCTTATCAATCAAGAAGGTCTCTCATCTTTCTCGCAAGGTATAGCGGCATATTGGTAATCAGACCAATTTTGAGGTAACCACGCTTAGAAAAGCGGATAGCATGTTCAGGCTTTTTCTCTATTATATAACGTTTAAAAGACGGCGCAGATTTATCCTCGCCTCCCTTTGTTTCAATGGGAATGATTTCAGTGCCATGCTGGATAATGAAGTCAATCTCACTGTTCTTGTCGGAATAATATCTCGGCTCAATTTCAAATTCAGAGAGTTCAATGCTACCGGACATTCCTGGACTTCATCAAAGATAATCAGAGTTACACCTGGAATAATCTTCTCCCCGGCAATCATGGACAGCAGTTCAATAATTCTATAAGGATTTTTATTCACCTCAAAGATAGACTTGAGTTCGTCTTCCTCATCAAAATTGAAATAAACATAGCTGCTATAATAGTTTTTTCCAAACTCCTTCATCAGCCATATCTTACCAACCTGTCTTGCACCTTTTAATACCATCGGCTTGCGTTCTTCACTGGATTTCCATTTTATCAAATCCTCAATTGCATTACGCTTCAAAATTATCACCACCCTTTTTAATCCACATATAACATAACACATTTTTCTGGCTTTTTTAATAAAGCTATTTCACATTTTTACAGCGAAATCAGCCAATTAATTCACATTTTTCCAGTTTATATGCTTAAGCAGATGCGACAGCGCAGTGGTCGTCTCCGCAATTCCAGGTGCGATCTGATTTTAACAATATTATTCCCCACTCATGCAATATTTTTTGTATCCAATATTTTGGTATCCACAAAAAAAGTCTGTTTTTTCCATATATTCTTCGTTTTTATACATTCTCTTTTTCCAGAAAAATGTTAAACTAAGTTTATCACCAAAAGGAAAATGGTATAAAGGGGAATTGGTTATGGAACATAAATTTATAACTTTTCAGAATACTCAGCAGATTATTCAGTTCGTCAATATGGTAAACAAGCTGGATTTTGATGTGGATGCCAAATACGGGAGCCGCGTTGTGGATGCGAAATCCATTCTGGGAGTGATATCTCTGGCTTCGTACAAAACCATTGAAGTGATCTTCCACTCTGACGCTGATTGTAACCCGCAGATAAATAAAATATTTGATTTAGCTTCATAAGGTAGATTATATGACTCCAGAAAAAATACATCTGATCATGTTTATGGGCCAGAGTAATATGGCCGGAAGAGGAACTGCCGAACAGGCCCCGGCAGTGCCGGATGGTACCGGATATGAATACCGTGCCGTTACTGCCCCGGATTGTCTGTTCCCGCTGACAGAACCCTTCGGAAAAGACGAAAATAATATCACCGGTGTATATGAACCCGGAATGAAAACCGGATCTATGGTATCAGCATTTGTCAATGTTTATGTTGAAGAAACCAAAGTTCCAGTTGTCGGTGTGTCCTGCTCCAAAGGCGGTTCCGCCATCGCAGAATGGCTCCCCGGAACTCCTTACTATCGGGATGCGGTATGCCGGATGAAGCGCTGCGAAGCCTTCCTTAAGAAGCAAAGGATTCCGATCGTACACCGTTTTATGGTGTGGTGTCAGGGATGCACGAATGGGGATCTGCATACGAATCCGGAAGTGTACCGGCTGCAGACGGCTGACATGATTCATACTTTTCAGAAAGAATGCGGAATGGAGAAATGCTTTTTGATTCAAATCGGGAATCACCGTGATGAACCGGACCGTTACCTTCCTATTCAGGATGCTCAGGTGAAATTGACGGAGCAGGAACCTGATATAATTATGGTAAGCCGTCAGTTTGCCACGTTTGCTGAGCGGGGACTCATGAAGGATGAATTCCATTACTGCCAGGAAGGCTACAATCTGGTTGGGGCGGAAGCCGGGAGAAATGCCGGGCGTTATGTGATGGGAAATAGATAAACGATGGAACTAACAGCCTTAAGTGCTCAAAAAATAGACTGATAAACAGTAACTTTTATTTAGCCACCATTTTTCAGTCTTTTTATGTCAAATAGAAATTAGCGTAGGTATTGAAATCTAAAATAATTATCACTTTGTACCGGAGAAAAGATATCAAAGTTTTTCAAAAAAGAGGTGTGTCGAATAATCTGCAAGTGATACACAGTTTATTTGACACACCCGCTTTCTTTGGGAATACCATTCGGTGCACTATTTCTAACCACATCATACATATTGACATCCGGATTTTTTATCACATTTGAAAGGGTCAGCACACGGCCTGCAAATGACCAGTCAACCTACCATACAAGAAGTACCCCATCAAACATATCCGAGCCATAGTCACAAACCTTCGTCAGCGAATCAGGGTAGATATTTATACCACATTCCCCACTTTTATAAAAATCCAAAATCTCATCGCTTTTTCCAGTATAATAATCAAGATATGTCTTCTCTATCATTTTGTTCATTTCTGATTCGTACCATAAGGAAGTTTCATATCACCCCCTAAAAGAAAATTTTTAGGGATACCATTTTCATCTAAAAAATAACGGGATACCTAGATTGAATCAAAGTTCGATGTAAGCTTTAACCCTTCATCTTTTTTAGATGTTACATTTTGAGTTGCTACTGATAGTATTCTGGTAACTCCATTTGATTCAATTCTCAATTTTTTCCTCCTTATTCATTACCATCACTGCCAGGTATATGTTCAACCTGAGCCTTGATTCTAAATTTAAGACCGCTTAGGGCTGCACTAGATCTAATGGTTACTGTCCATGTTCCATTTAAGGGAACATTATTTGGACTGGTGAAATAATTATTGTAATCAATAGGTTGCGATAAAGTATATAGTCCTTGACTTGGTGCGTTGAAAATCTTACCATTAGGCGCCTTAATCGTACAGGAAGTAATATCCAAATTACTTGTAACACTACCAGTTTGGAAGCTAATTCTGCCATAACTAGACAAACGGGTTGAATTCGGATATCCGCTCACTTTAAATGTATATATTTTGGTAGTATTTGCTGGTATTGTATAAGAATTAGTTGATGTTACTTCTATCATTTGAAATATCGTACTAGCTAAGCCAACAGTAAAACCATACATTTTATTATTGTTAGTTGTATTTACAGAACTTGATTGTACCTGGAACAAATATTCATGTCCTGGTTGCAGCGCAAATTTTTTTGACACCTGACCAGTCCAGGATGTATCAGACTCACGTTCTATCTCTCTATCTTTTTCCGTTGTTCTGCCTACAAAAGTTCCTGTATCCGCTTCATACACACTAACAGTTAAATCATTAATCATCGATGCATAAGCACGAATATATGTGTCACCATCAGCCGTATAACGAAACCATTCTCCCTCTCCTGTAAGAAGTGGCTGAAAACATCCAAACCAAGATACGCCATAATCCGTAGATATATTCTTCTGAATAGAAGTGGCATTTTCCCGGCCGCCACACATTTCAGCCAGGGTTTCCTGCGTAGCAAGAATCAATGCACAGCATGCATTTCCAGCTGATGTTGAAACAGTCACTGTATAATCTTTAACCCCACCAGAACCATTAATATTGATAATATACTTGTTATTAAATCCAGGGCTAATCGATGCTGGATTTGTTCTTATTACATAACTTCCGATATCAGATACATTTACCTTACAATCCCCAAGACCGTCGTTTATATATACGCAAAGCCTAGCTTCCGGATAAAGAGAATGATCTATTTGCATATTAAAGGTTTTCGTATCACCAGCCTCTGGTAATTCAACAATAACTTTATTATTCGCATCAAATTTAGCAAAATTTCCAAGTGTCAGCACATTATCAATTTTTTCTCCTCCCCCGCTGTTCTGTACTCTCGATGACATTTCAGGCTTCAATTCAAATTCAGGACTTATTCCTACCGTTTTTCCATTCACAGTATCATAAATTACATCTTCCGGTGTCTCCACTGTCTCCTCTGTCAAATCTACTGATTCTTCACTTGTAGAATCTTCCGGTGCCTCATCTGTCTCATCCATTGGGACTATAATTTCTTCATTCGTAAAATCTTCCCGTGTCTCCCCTATATCCTCTGTCGGAATTACTGATTCTGCATTTGAGGGTTCCGCTGCAAATACATTTGTCATACACAAACTTGTTGATAATATCAGTGCCATCACAAAAGAAACTTTTCTTTTTATCTTCATAATTATTCCCTCCATTTAGAATATTTTCTTTAGTATTTTAGTCTAACATGTCCACAGGCAATAGTCTCTCATATCCCCTTTCAGCCCTATTGGGTCTTTGCTTATTATTTTCTCACTAACCACTACAAGCTCCTATAAACATCTTATCTATTCGATGCTCAAGGCTCTTTTAGTACAGTCTTTTTTCTCAGTCCAACTACTTCTCTCCTGATTTTATTGCCCAAATACTCTCTGGATTTAAGAAAAATTTATGGCTATGTTACTGTCACTGCTTGTCACCGTTCCCTCCAAATTCCTCTCAATCAATCAGAATTTCTTATTGGACTTTCAACCCAAGTTAGATCATCTTGTTGGTTTGCTCGAATCAATATGCCAACGCATGGATTAACAAAATCTTCTATAATGCTCACTAATAAACCTCTAATTATAGATTAAATCCATTTCATTCCCTATTATCAGGCATATACCAAATCCACCTTATTTTGTTACAATAAAGTATGATTTACTGCATACATCTCCCTCAAATCCAACATTATTGAATTTTCTTTGCTGTACTTAAGATTGTGATTTTTTTCGCAATAACCTATTATTTAGTCATGTTTTATGTAGTTTAACATACAATTGAAAAATTGTACATATGCAAAAACATATATACATTATTGTTTTATAATAATACATTGATAAGAATCCTTATATTTCGGCCTTTTTTGATAAATTGCAGCAATTATGAAAGAAGTTAAAATTACGTTATCAACCGTTTCTGTTTATCTCGAAATCACAGACATTGTCAAGGCCTTATATAAAGTTTTAAATCAATGGATAATTTCTTATGCTCATAATAGGCAATATATTTGAACAGATTGCTCAACATAGAAATACTGCTAATGAGCACAATTCATAAAGTCTTTGCTGCTGATAAGAAAATACTCCCTTTCGATAAGAATCTTCATATCTTGATTCTTACCGAAAAGGAGATATTTACTTCCTAAAACACATAATTATTTACACCAATAATAAAAATACCTCTTTACCTTTTAATCAGGATTCCATCATTCCATCACTCACATTTTGAGACCAAATATAGACTTCATCCAATTTTTCAGTCCAGCCTTCACTGTATCTGTATTATTGTTAACTATTTTTACATCTATGCTGTTTAATGAAATAGGCCAGCAAAAGAAAAACACAATTATAGGAAGCATGAATATTTCTTTATATGGTTCATTCAGGCTATGCACGATCTCCATAATTTTTAAAGACTCTTCTGTTTCACATATGCACTGGAGTAAATCAGATTCAGTAACGGAGCCTATATCTGTTTGTTTTTTATTTTTCTCATATATGAAAATTAATTACCTTTAAAACTATCCAGAGATTTCATTACTTCATAAAAAGTTTCAGCCGTAATATCTTCGTCAACATCTTCGTTTTGAGAAAAACTTCTTACATAAAGGTAGACATCTTTAAATAAGCATGATATATATCTTCAAATTCACTCACCTTTTCAGCTCCTTATATATAAGACGCACAGACTTAAGTTATCTTACAAAAAAATCGTACTAAAATCAGGGACCCCTGTAAATACTACAGAAGTCCCTGATATCTACCATTTCATTCTTCGCTATTCCACTGCTGCTTTCCGGAAGAGGTTCGTCATACAGCCTGTGGTACGGCTTTTCCAGAATAAATATCCCTCTTTCCTTCCTTACCTGCTATTCTCCAAATCCAGCAGTTCATTCCCTGCAAGCAGAACAATCCCAATCCCATGATTATCATTCACTACCCAAAACAATTCCTCACGGTAATATTCCTTCGTAAACGAGAATCCCGAGCCCTTACACACTCCATAGACTGACCCGTCTTTATCAATACAGTATTCCGTTAGTCCCTTAAATCCTTTCTCCGCCGCTTCTCTGTAAAGGAACGCCTCTTCCCCATACCACCCATTCTTAACGCCTTTGGAAAAAGCATATGTAAACATAGCGGTGCAGGAAGCTTCTTCATAAGACGAGGGATCCGTAAGCACCTGGTGCCACAGGCCATTCCCGCCCTGGAGCCTTCGATAAGAACCGCTCAGCGTCAGGAAAAGCTTCATGAGCTCATTATAATTCTCCAGTTCTTCTGTCAGTCCATCCAAAAAATACGCCAGTGAAAACAATACCCAGCCATTCCCGCGTCCCCATGGGATCCCCGTCGCACATTTTCTGTCCAGATCATAAACATGGGAAAACACACCTGACTCCGGCAAAAATAAGTAAGAGGAAAACTTCAGGAACTGTCCGGCCGCCAGCTCAAGCGCCTCCGTATCGCCGGTTATATCATAAAGACACCTTAAAAACGGCGTGCTCATATATAAATCGTCGGCCCAGATTGTTGCTGTACCATGCGGACCCGCGGCAGGGCGGTAAAAGGTTCCATCCTCCAGCTTTGTTAGCTTATGAACGATAAATTCCCTTATCCGGCCGGCGATTTCCAAGTATCCTTCATCCGGATCCAGCTTATAGCTTTCCAGCATGGCAAGCCCCATGGAACCGCAGTCATCCAGGCATTCCAGCCTCACTAAATTTTGATCATATGCCGGAGCACCGTTCAGCTCTTTATCAAGAACCGCTGATTCATACAAGGTTACGCACGTTTTTATATGATGCTCCACATAACTTTTAAGCTCTTCCTTTCCCAGGCTCACTGCCGTCCTGAGCAGGCCAAAGAGTGTTACCCCAAGCGGATAATCCCATCTTCCGAAAGCGCTTCCTCCCTGACTGACCCAATGCTTATCACTGTAAGAGCCTTCAAAAAAAGTACGGAGGCACATATTTTTTCTGTCAAGAAGCCAGCGCTTTCCGCCAGGCATTGTCAACAGATTAAGCAGCCCTTCCTTTTCTGCTTCCGCCTCTGACCCGAAGCATCCTGCATAAACCCAGCTTTCATCCGTTCCATTTATTTTCCCCGGCGGAAGAAGCTCACAGCCTTTTACCTGCACCACAGCGCCATAAGCCGTTCCGCCGCACCTGCTTATAACCGTCAAATCCATACTGCAGCATGGCGGGACAGCAATTGCATGGGTTCCTGCTTCACACACAAGCTGCAGTTTTCCTTCCAGATATACCTTATTATACCCGAAGCTCTCAATTACCAAGGAATACGCATCGTCCCCTCCCGCTCCGGTCCTCAGCTTACACCAGGCAATACAGTATCCTTCTTCTTCAGGAAATACCCGCTGCTGCGGAGTGGCTGCTCCAATCGTTTCTTTTTCCGCATCCGGATTCCAGTGAATCCTGTCTGCTTCTGCGGAATCCCAATCCCGGCCTTCCGCTGTGCCGTTCCCCCACACAGGCTTTGTCTCCAGCAGATCCGACCATACCCATCCTGCCTGCCCTTTCCTTCCTCTCAGCGGAGACAAAACCGCTGTCTGAGGCAGGGAAAGCTGACAGCCGAAACCGGCAGCCGTCCTTCTGCATATCACAGTAATCGTATTTCTTCCCGGTTTCAGTTCTGCATCAATCGAATGCCACAGCTCCTCATTTATTTCATCCGTAAACGTTGACCGGAATAACAGCCCTCCATTCAAATAAAGCTCTGTCGGGGAAAAGCAGGAAATCCCTATCGTCACCGTTTTTTCCAGGCCGCTCATCAACATGCCGCCGACTATGGAATATCCGTCCGTGCCGGCTCCTGATACAGAAGCCAGATCAATCTTCCAGCTTCCATCAGATGTTTGTTTAAACTGTTCCGTACTGACCGCACGCACCCGGAAGGCTGCAGGCGGATTCGTCCCCACGTACCGGTCTGCGATTACCGACAGCCGGGATTCAAGTGTTCCGGCATCCTCTGCCATACTCCATTCAGGATCGAAATAGGGAAGCTTCCTCATTTTATCTAATCTCCTTACCATTGAAATCCACTGTCATCGTTTTTCCATGATATGATATTACATACTCATTTGTATCAAATTCTGCCTGGCAGTATGGATTATCATATCTCTTATAATGATCCAACCTAATCTCACGGCCATCCACAGTAAAAGGCTTATCCCATCCGGACGTGACAAGTCCAAGGGACGGCGACTGATAACGGATGTCAAACGTGTCTCCTTCAATCTGCGACGCCGACACCGCCTCTGCAAACCTTTCAAAGCTGCCGTAGGTTTTCTTATCACCCATTTCACAAATCCATACATTGGCATGGCCCGGAACCCAGTAATCATAGGGCAACGCCCTTTCGAACTCCTCTTCCCAGCTGTCCTTATAAACAGAGCGGAATAATTCCGGATCCTTATCGTTCCACCATCCCTTTTTCAGAGAGTAAAGCGCTGCGTATCCTTCTTCTTTCCTTCCGATAATCCAGCCGTTTTTCATTACAACCTCATCAAATTCCCGCTGCGGGAAATAAGCATGCGTACAGAGGCCGTGCGAACTGTCCGCCGGAATACGGTGAATGGAGATCAGCACATTTTTGTATGCGGCCGCCTTCGGCATACAGCCGTTCCCCACAAAATAATTGGGCCTTCCCTTATATTCCCCGGAACCGGGATGTGTTGCAAACACAATAGCCCGTCCGCCTAAGGATGCCTGCCAGATATGCTGCTGAAAATTTCCTCTTCCCTTCCTGTAATTCTGGGCGCAGCTTAACATATAATCCTTCGTTTTATAGGAGTAAATCTCCACCTGGGTCAACGCCGATGAATTGGGATCGGGGTCCGTATATACCCCCGCCGCATCGCACATCCTGAACTTCTCCAAATTAGCCGTAACCGCCGCATCTATATTATACCACTCCGGACAGAATTTTCTTGAATTATTTATAACCGACCGGTGGTAAAAGGTATGCAGGCTCCAGTACAGCATAATATTATCAAAATCAGCCGGATCGATGCCATATCGCTCGGAATCCTCCACATTCAGGCTCATTCTCTGCCTGTTTTCTGATTCTTCAGGCGGATTCAGCGCAATCTCACAAATAACGTCACTGCATTGGTAATCATAAACCGCCAGAAGGATCGCCGCAGGCTCCAGCCCTCCGTCCACATAGCCCTTTCCCCACTGCTCCGCCGCCATCGCATTCGCAGAAGAGAAATCCGGATTCATAGTAGGAGCATTGTACATCCTTCCGTTCGTCGCGCAGAAATTTCCTTTCAGGGAATGTACGGCAATATCAAAGAACAGAAGCTCGATCAGTCCTTTTGCCTGGCTCCATATTTCCTCTTCTTCAGCAAGCTGGGATAATATCAGGAGTCCCAGCATATCCTCCGCATAATACCCGTTTGAAAGCCACTCAGAGAAGCCGAAGCGTTTTCTCCATGTAAGCCATCGTTTCAAATAGGTGCGGCCATGTTCTCTGTGCCACTCTCCGTTTTCTCCATTATTTGTAAAAATCCTGTCACGGTAAAGCTGACCTGCCAGGTACTCAATAGAATGAAACAAAACCTGATGGTTTTCCGTAAAATAGCAGGGCAGGTGGATGTCCACGCCCGGCTCGTCAATCCAATATTTAAAGTTGAGGACAGCATCCTCCAGCTCTTGCAGCAGCTCCTCCGTCAAAAGAGAGGAATCCCGGTAACGGTATAATATGGTCAGGAAAGCCGGTATCACAAAATCACCGCAGTCCAGCCTTTCATTTACCCGGTAAAGCGACTGCCTGATATAGGGAAGATGAATCGGCCCGGTTTCCATTCCTCTGTTTAAAAGCTCAAGCCTCGCCAGTTCAAAATAAACCGTCTGAAAATTATTTATCAAATCATACTTCAGATACTTATTCGACTCCCCGCCCTTTACAATATGTTCCAGATACGCTGTTGATTTTTTCTTTCCATTCCGAATTTCTTCAAAATAATCTGTTTTCATAATATAGTCCACCTCATATTGTAACCATTCGTAAGACAATGCGCCCGGAAATAAATCGGGCGCACCGTCAGCTGCATTATTTCATTTTTCCGTTCTCTTCCGGGCTTCCGTAATCTGTTTTTATTTATTGCTGAAATAAGCGGTACGTTCTTCATTTACCGTTTCAACACCCGCATCCTTCAATGCCGCCATAAAGGAATCCCAGTTAGCCTCAAATTCAGCCTCCGGACATGTTATGACTTTTACCAGCCATTCATCCCTGACAAGATTGATATCCGCTGCAAGCTTAGCCTGCGAAGGAGATGTGTAAAGGGAATCATCGATATCCTCAATGTGGTCTCCCACTAAAGCATATTCCTGATCTGCGATGAAATGATCTTCATACCCGGGATACTGCTTTGCAGTCGCTTTATTGAAGTCATCCACTGTCTCAAAATAACCCGCATTGCCTGTAAGGAACAGGTCTCCGCGAATCCAGTCTTTATCAGCGGTGTTATAATCAGGGTCGATAACAACAGGAACCCCGTCTTCATCATATTCAAAATGTTCCCCTTCAAAACCGTGATAAAGAGTAAAACCTCCCTCTTTTGTACACATCCAGTCAAGATAGGTAACACAGGCCTCTACAGTTTCTTCATCTGCCGTCTTAGGACAGAAAGCGATGAGGCCGCCTTCTGAATATGTGGTGGAATACTGCTTGTTGTCCCAGATATTCTTCAGAGGAGGGATTGCCACAAGATCAGCATCCGGATAGTTCTTTCTCAATGTGGGCAATGCATAGCCTAACCGGGAATCGATATTAGAACCCACATGATCCTCAAATGTTGCCATATTGCCGTTTACAATATAACTGATATAGTCATCCGTGGGCAGTGCATAATATTCAGGATGAACCAGGCCGTTGTTATAAAGCTTGTTCCTGAAACGGTAGAACTCCTTCATTCCTTCATCATAGTAATCCCTTGTAAGCTTACAGGAAATAAGGGACTGCAGAGGATCCGACGCAAGCTTTGAAAACGCCGCAAGGAAATAGCCGTCATCCCATGCCGTGGTTCCGATGATATCCGTCCTTCCGTCCGGATTGTTTTTAGTCATCTGTTCAACCAGATTATACAGCTCATCAACCGTGGTCGGCACACTGAGGCCGAGAGCATCCATCCAGTCCTTTCTGACATAGAAATTACTGCGGGCGGTCGTTGCACGTCTGGCCACGATTCCATACAGCTCATTCCCGTTCGTCCTTCCCATATCAATGACGCTGTCCCCAAGATACTTCTTTAAGTTGGCAGCCTGTCCCTCACCGTCAACAAACTCCGACAGATCCCATACGCCTCCCTGATCATAATAATCTTTCGCTTTGGAGTAGGTATAGGTCAATACAATATCAGGGGCAATCCCGCCCGCCATCATACTGGTCATCTTGTCAATTTCGTCTGATCTGGGAACAGCAACGAATTCAACATTAATGCCGACCTTTTTCATTTCCTCCTGTACATAATTCGTCCATTTGTTGTCCGTAATGGTTGACCCTGAAGGTGCATTTTCCCGGTCAAACAATTCAACCTGAATCGTTACGTTATCAAACTGCTTCGAACCATATGTAGTCTGATAACCACTGGAGGATGCCTGTTCCTCTCCCGCTCCTTCGCTTGCGGCCGCAGCCTCGTTTCCGCCGGCCTCCGCGGAAGAACCACCCTCAGCGCTTGTTCCGGCCGCTTTTCCGCATCCGGCAAATAATGACGCTGTCATTGCCATCGCGAGCAGACCTGAAAGTACTTTTTTCTTTTTCATAAAACTTCCCCTTTCTACTATTTCGTAAATCTATATTTTATGACCGTTTCCGGTCAGATTTACCCTTTCACAGAGCCAAGCATAACACCCTTGACAAAGTATTTCTGAAGCCATGGATAAACAACCAGAATCGGAAGCGTTGAAACTACTACTATCGCCATTTTCAGGGACTGCGTCAGTACCATGGTACCCGCAATATTATCCGCGGAATTGGTGGTCAGCTCGCTTCCAAACAGCAATGATCTCAGCCTGAGCTGAAGGGTGTATTTATTAACGTCCTGAATATAAATCAATGCTTCAAAATATGAATTCCAGTACCCCACCGCATAAAAAAGCCCCATGGTTGCAATGATCGGCAATGACAGCGGAAGAATGATTTTAACAAGTATCTGCATATAGGAAGCCCCGTCTATCCGGGCGGCATCCTGCAGGCTTTCAGGCAGTTCCCTGAAAAAAGTCCTCATGACTATAAAATTAAATACACTGATCGACTGCGGAATAAACAGCGCCCCGAGCGTATCGTACAGCCCCACATTCTTTACCACCAAAAAGGTGGGAATCATGCCTCCCCCGAAATACATCGTGAACAGGATCATGCCTGTCAGCACCTTTTTGCCCGGCAGATCATTTATGGACAGCGCGTATGCCGCAAACGTAGTAAGCACCAGGCTCAGGGCCGTGCCTAAAAGTGTGATGATAACCGTCGTTCTCATGGATGTCCAAATCGTACTCCTGCCCAGAATCTGCTTATAGGCCTCCATCGAAAAATCAATCGGATAAAAGGTAACCCCTCCGGAAAGTACCGCATCATAGCCGCTGAAAGAGATGGACAGCACATTCAAAAAAGGATACAGACAGACAAAGGTCAACAGAATGATCAAAAGATAATTCAGCGCAGTACCTATTGTTATTTTTTTCTTTACCGCTTTTTTCACAGACATGCTCTTCATCCTTATATAATCCCTTCCTCACCTATTAATTTTGCGAACCGATCCGCACCCAGCAGGATAATAATATTTACAACCGACTGAAACAATCCGATAGCCGTTGACTCACTGTACAGAGCCTTTTCAATACCGATTCGGTACGTATAAGTACTGATTACCTCCGACACTCCCATCACCTTGTTATTTCCCAGAAGCAGAGGGGCATCCAGGCCGATTGACATCATCTTGGACAGAGAAAGAATCAGCATAGTTACTATGACAGACTTAATGCTCGGCAGTGTTATATAGATCAGACGCTGGAACCTTGATGCCCCGTCCAGATAAGCCGCCTCATATAAGCTCTCATCAACCCCGGTAAGCGCCGCCAGATATATGATTGTCCCCCATCCTATTTCCTTCCAGACGTGGCATACAATATATGTAAAAATCCACCATCCTTTTTCGCTCAAAAACGGAATTGCGTCAAATCCCAGCCTTTGCAGAAGCATATTAATCGTTCCGTTCTGCAGGGCAAACATATTGGTCGCTATTCCGGCAACAACCACCCATGATACAAAATGCGGCAGGTAAAGGATGGACTGCGTTACCTTCTTGAATTTTGCACTTCCCAGCTCGTTCAGCATCAGGGAAACAATAATAGTCAACGGAAAACTGACTGCCAGTGATGTCAGATTCAGGACAAATGTATTTTTGATGGCAAGCCAGAAATTCTTATTTGCAAAAACTTTTTCAAAAACTTTAAATCCGATCCAGGGGCTGTCGAAAATCCCCTTGAAAATGTTGTAGTCCTTAAACGCAATGGTAATCCCGTACATCGGCGCATATCGGAATACCAGAAAATAAACAACGACAGGCAAAAGCATCAGATAAATCCATTTATAATTCCACGCCTTCACCAATGTCTTTTTTATATCCTTTCCCATCATATCCTCCTCTTTTTTCCATAAAATATTGCACGAACTTTTTATATGTATATCTATTTTTACAACATATTTTTATAAATCATGCCTCCATTTCATAATTTCATTTGTGCACTATTTATCATTTTTTTCTCAAGGACATTCGAATTATATCAAAAAGGAATATAGTTGGACATAGAAAAAGTAAAGATAATTTGTAATTATCATTGCCTGTTTTAACATATAATGTTATACTTTATTAAATAAATAATCGATAGGAGTATTTATTTATATGAAAAGAATAATTTACCCTCTCCCGCACACCCACTCAGATTTCAATATAGATAATGCTTATAACGATGAGTTTACTGTCGATTTAATATACTATAACCACCGGTATCCAACTCCGGAATGGACTATCCCGCAGAGTATTATTGACTTTACGGATGTCACATACATCCTGGGCGGCGAGGCCGAATATTCTATCAACGATGAAGTTTATCCCGTGTCGGCGGGAGATTTGATCTGTATCCCGCACGGAAGCAAACGAAGCGCAAAAACCTTTCCGAACCGCCTTATTGAAAGCCAATGCCTGAATATCGTCGTCCACACTCCCAAAGGGGCGCCGTTTTCCCTGCCCTTTCCACTCATCTGCAGGATTGGGAACCACCCGGATCTCTCCTTTCTGTATGACGAAATCCAAAAGGCTGTTCTGTTGAAAAAGCCTGGCTGCAGGCTCCATGCGCAGGCCTACATTCTGCTCATTCTAGAAGAATTTTATCAGCTTCTTTATACGAAAAAGGAAAACAGAATAACTGATTTCCGGGTGAGAAAGATTATGGAATATGTGGCCGTCCATTACAATCAGTCGCTGAAGCTTTCCGACGCCGCCAGGATCGTGGATTTAAGCCCTGTCTATTTCGGCAATTTGTTTAAACAGCAGACAGGTATGTCCTTTCGGCAATATATCACCACCATAAGACTTAATCAGGCGGAAAACATGCTTCTGAACGGAGAAAATACGGTAGGGGAGGTTGCAGAATTATGCGGATTCTCAGACGCGTTTTATTTCAGTAAGGTATACCGGGAGCAAAAGGGGATATCACCATCTAAGGTTTCACGGTTTCATGATAACAGATGACCGGCTGTTCCTACTGGGATTCAGATAATCAAGATTCCGCGGCAAAGAAAAAAGGTATGGCCTGCGCCATACCTGTCCTTACTTTCTTTGCATGCTTTATGCTATTTCTTCAATTTAAATCCGTTCCACCAGCGCTTTAAATTCCAGTGCCGCCGCAGTCAGGCGCCCTCAATACCAATCATGCTTCTCCCCCCGGTCGAGGGCATTCATCCGCTCTATCTCCTCCTCTGTGAGCGAAAATCCAAAAAGATCCAGGTTTTCCCTGATATGCTCCGGATTGCCGGAACCTGGAATGACCACAACACCCTTTTGCAGATTCCAGCGCAGAATGACCTGCGCAGAGGACACACCATGGTCTGCGGCAATCGCAGAGATGGTTTCATCCCCCAGCAGTTCACTTGTGTGCCCGCGTCCGCCCAGCGGATACCAGCCCTGTACGACAATACCCAAATCCTGGATAAAGGGAATCACATCATTTTCCTGGTAATAGGGATGTATTTCATTTTGCACCAATGCAGGGGTGACTTTCACTTGCGGCAGGAACTCGGTCAGTTCCTCCACATACCAGTTTGACAACCCGACAGAGCGTATTTTCCCGTCAGCTGCGGCCTGCTCCATTGCTTTATAGGCGTGTACATCATTTTCCCCGGGGTGATGGAGAAGCATCAGATCAATGTATGTAAGGCCCATTCTCTGTAAAGCCTCGTCAATAGCTTCGGCGGCATTGGCGAACTGGTTCGGATAGAGCTTTGTTATGACGAAAATTTCATCTCTCGGCACACCGGATTCGCGGATGGCCTTTCCCACAGCCGCCTCGTTATGATACATATAAGCAGTGTCAATTAATCTGCCGCCCGCTTCCAGCAGGGCGCTGACGGAACGCGCACACTCCTCGTCCGACAGGCTGTAAGTACCAAGCCCCATGATGGGCATCTCATAACCGCTGTTTAACAACACGGTTTTTGTTTCAAAGTCAAAAGACCCAACTGTGTTTTCTGCTGAAATATCCAAGTTATCAATCCATTCCTTTAAGCTTTCTTTTGTTGTCCCAGCCGGAAACCGTTCACCCGTTTTCCATGCAGCGGTATCCGGACAGAGACTATGCAGATTGGTATCGCTGGAGCCTATGCCGCTACTATGGGAGGTGCAAAAAGGAACAATGGTTTTTCCGCTGAAATCATAGCTTTCCAGAAAGGTACTGATTATCCTCGGTGCCTGTCCGTGCCAGATGGGGTAAGCGAGAAACACAGTATCGTAGTTTTGCATATCCCCGACCTCACCTGAAATTGCAGGGCGGGCGGATGGGTCGCTTTGTTCACGATTCGCGCGGCTCGATGAATTGTTATAATCCAAATCCTCCTGTGTATAGGGCGTTTCAGGGACTATCTCATAAATATCAGCCTCTAAAATATCAACCGCATATTGGGCAATCTTTTCTGTTGTTCCGGAAGCGGAAAAATAGGCCACTAAAATTGTGCTCTGCTTTTTTATATTTGATGTGTCCAAAGTGTCGTCATCGGGGATTTCCGTTGGCAGCTCAAGCGCGGTCTGTAAGGCAGCTGATGGTTCCGGCTGCGGTACCTGCGCTCCCTTACCGCAGGCTGCCAGCCCGGGTGCCGTCAGCAGCACACAAAAGCAGGCAATCACTCTCTTCATCCTTGTTCCAAAATCCATATCTCCGAGATTTGCGCTCCGCTTGGGGAGACGTTTCCTATCAAAGCCATGTTTTTTCATACTAAACTCCTTTCCGGCCGGAAATCTGATCGGCTTCAACGAGCCGGATAATTTTAGCCGGCACTCCGCATCATTTTTTTATCTGATAAATCAGGTAATCCAGGCAGGAGATTTTCTTTTCCTCTTTATGTATCTGTGTTAAGAGTTGGTTTCTGTGAATTTCCAGCAATTCTAACTGCTTCTCTTTTTGATTTTCATCAAAATACCGAAGAAAATTCTCTATTATTCCTGCACTGCATCCCGCATCCTTCAGGTTTTGAACAATCGCATCTCTGTAATCCGGATTCATCATCACTTCATACCTCATTATCATTCACCAAACATCGGTTGCTCCTTCTTACTAAATATGTGTTTTTACTTCACGCTTATTATAAATCGGGAAAAGTATAATAACAAATACTTATATTTAATCAACTTGCATAGTTAAATCCTATTATTATTTGTGCCAGACTTATTTTATGGTTTATTTCATACCTATCCTTTAAGTCGTCTTTTCAGCAATATTCTGAGATACATGAACTGACAAAAAACGGATTACGGATTAGGAGAGTGTCAAACAGAACTATGGGTACTTCAATATTTTCTTGCAATTGCAAGGGGTGCAAAGCATTATACGGGCTGCCGAATCAGCTGTCGCTGTCCATGGAAGTATGTTCGGAAGCCCCCTGTTATAACGAAGATTATCCTTCTGATATATATATATGAGTATAAATGGCAGAAGCTGTGGCCATTACCACTCTCCAGGGGATTATGGCTGCCGGCGCGGAATTTATACGCCTGATTTCTGGCAGAACGGCCTGACCCAGTATAGGAAACTGGTTACACGGGAAATCAATCAGGAAGGTACTTTTATTAATGGAGAAAGAGTCAGTAATCTTAGAATTGAAGAATTGCAGGCAGAGACCGGAGATTATATTAAATTCAGAATAGAATGCCGCGAATCAAGCAAACATTGCGGAGGATTTAATTTGTTTGGAGAAAAAGCCGGGGATTATGATCAGCCTATTATACTTACTTTGGGGCATTAGGTGTCAAATTATCGCACATTCGCTTCATTCTGCTTTCACCCGCAATCCGGTCAAAAATAAATAAAAGGTATTTAAAAAAACAGTAGACGATAACAATATTCATCCACTGTTTTTTTTATTAATTATTAAATATAAACCTTCCAGACATACACATGCTTCCAAGGAAGGAAAATACCACACTATTTTCTCAAGTACTTACCAGTAATACTCCGTGGATTGGCCGCCACCTCGTCAGGCGTTCCGGCTGCAGCAATGCGTCCCCCGTCCATGCCTCCCCCGGGTCCCATATCGATCACATAATCTGCATTTGAAATGACATCCAAATCATGCTCTATCACAAGGACCGTAGCGCCACATTCCACCAACCGGTCAAAAACCGTCATCAGGGTGCGCACGTCAAGCGGATGCAGGCCTATGGTCGGTTCATCAAACACAAAAACCGTCCCCTCCTGCTGCCTGCCCATCTCAGACGCCAGCTTCAGCCGCTGGGCTTCGCCGCCGGACAGACTGGGCGTTTCTTCGCCAAGAGTAAGATAGCCAAGCCCCAGCTCCTCAAGAACCTGCAGACGCTGCCTTACTGTTTTCAAATCTTCACACGCCGTCAGCGCATGCTTTACATCCATAGCCATGATTTCCGGCAGAGAATATTCTTTTCCGGCCTTATTTGTACGCTTAATCCGTTCCGCTTTCCCGGCATATCTTGACCCCCGGCACTCCGGGCAGGGTATTTCCACATCCGGCAGGAACTGCACATCCAGACTGATGCTCCCTGTCCCGTCACAGGTTGGGCAGCGAAGCCCTCCGGTATTATAGGAAAAATCGCCGGCCTTATATCCCAGCGCCTTAGCGTCCGGCGTTCTTGCGTAGATTTTCCGCAGCTCATCGTGTACGTTTGCGTAGGTAGCTACAGTAGAACGCACATTTATCCCTATCGGGGCTGCATCGATCAGCTTAACCTGCCGTATCTGCTCCGCCGAAATTTCCTTTACATGAGCGGGAAGCTTTTTCCCGTCGATGACAGCTTCCAGGCCGGGGATCAGGCTTTCCAGAATCATTGTGGTTTTACCGGAACCGGACACACCTGTTACGACTGTCAGCCTGCCTTGCGGTATATCGGCCTCCAGTGGTTTTACCGTATGGATCTCACCTGTGGACAAGTGGATTCTTCCCAGCGCAAACAGTTCCTCCGACGAAGTCCGTTTTCTCATCCGGGGCCTGTATTCCCCGGAAAGAAACGGTCCAATCTGGGAAACAGGGTTCTTTTCCATCTCCGGAACGGTTCCCTGCGCGATAACATGGCCGCCGTCCGCGCCCGCCTCCGGCCCCATTTCTACAATCCAGTCCGCCTCCGACAAAATCTGTGTGTCATGATCCACCAGTACAATGGAGTTCCCATCTGCAATCAAATCCCGCATAACGCCGGTAAGTCCGACGATATTGGACGGATGCAGGCCAATCGACGGCTCATCCAGAACGTATAACACACCGGTAGTGCGGTTGCGGACCGCCCGCGCCAGCTGCATCCGCTGCCGTTCTCCTGTGGAAAGCGTGGCGGCGGCGCGGTCAAGGCTGAGATAGCCAAGCCCCAAATCCATCAGCCGTTTTGCCACAGTCTGAAACGATTCGCAGATTGCCCCGGCCATAGGACGCATTTCCGCCGGCAGTCCTCCCGGTACCCCGGCTACCCACGATACCAGCCGGGCAAGCGGCATACTGCAGGCTTCATCCAGGGAAATCCCCCGCAGCTTAGGCATCCTCGCGGCGGCAGAAAGCCGGGAACCGCCGCAATCCGGGCACATCCCCTGCTTCAGAAATTTTTCCACCCGCTTCATTCCCTTTTCGTCCTTTACCTTGGTAAGGGCGTTTTCTACGGTATAATTGGCATTGAAATAAGTAAAATCCAGTTCTCCCGCCTGGTTGCTGCCATTCTTAGGCCTATAGAAAATATGCTTTTTTTCCGCCGGGCCATGAAAGACGATCTCACGCTCCCTGTCAGTCAGGTGGGAAAAGGGGACATCCGTGCGTACCCCCATCTCGCGGCACACATCCGTCATCAGCGACCACATCAGGGTATTCCACGGCGCAACCGCCCCTTCATCGATTGTCAGGGATTCGTCCGGTACCAGGGTATCCTGATCAACCGTGCGTACCACACCGGTGCCGCCGCAGGTGCGGCAGGCCCCCTGGCTGTTAAAGGCCAGCTCTTCTGCCGAAAGACCGAAAAACCGCTCCCCGCATTCAGGGCAGACAAGCTCCTGTCCTGCCGCCACTGCCAGCGACGGTTCCAGATAGTGTCCATTCGGGCAGCGATGGCTGGAAAGCCGGGAATACATCAGACGCAGGCTGTTCAAAAGTTCCGTTCCCGTTCCGAAGGTGCTGCGGATACCGGGTACGCCGGGACGCTGATGCAGCGCCAGCGCCGCCGGTATATAAAGTACCTCATCCACCTGCGCCCTGGCCGCCTGTGTCATACGGCGGCGGGTATAAGTTGAAAGCGCGTCAAGATAGCGCCGCGACCCCTCGGCATACAAAACGCCCAGCGCCAGCGATGATTTCCCGGAACCGGAAACACCGGCGATACCCACAATCTGATTCAGCGGAATATCCACATCAATGTTTTTCAGGTTGTGTACTCTTGCATTCCGTACCTGAATCTGTCCGGGAATCTTATTTTCTCTATGTATTGTTCGATTGCTTTCCTTTTTTTCATCCATCTTCCGCTCACCGATCCTGTTGTTTTTTTCTTTATTATACCACCTTTTCTTCTAAATCGTTTTCAATTTTCCGAATCCACTTGGCGGGAATGCCAGGTAAAATGGTAACATTACCGCCAATCCAAACCAGCAGAACCGTGTTATTCTCTCCGACAGAGCCAAAAAGAGCCCGGATAGCCGCCTATCTTGTAAGATTCTTCAGCCAACCATATTTCCTATAATGAAGGATTGCCGCCGGCAGCTTCACAATCTCATCCAGGTTGATAATCAGGAATACAATGACCACCGGCAGGTTCCAGACAAAGGCCGCTAAAAAACCAACCGGAACTGCAAAGACCCACATGGTAACCGCATCACAGATCAGGCCAAACCCAGAGTCGCCTCCTGCGGGAAATATTCCGGCTATGGTTGTCATGTTAATAGATTTTCCGACCATATAACAGGCACATAGAATCAGCATCCATTTAAGATATCCTGTTGCCTGCGGGCTTAAAGCGGTTACCCTTACGATAACAGGAATAAGTGCTGTTAAAACCACACCGGACAAGACACCGCTTATGACAGCCAGCTTGCAGAGACGGCTTCCGTATTCTTTTGCCTGTTTTAAATTTCCCATTCCCAGTTCGTTGCCCACTATAATACCGCCGCCGTTTCCGAGCCCGGTACAAAAGCTGACAATCAGGTTTTTGACAATATTGGCAATGGAGTTGGCTGCCACAGCATCACTGCCCAGATGCCCCATGATCACGGAATATGTCGTGAAACCGCATCCCCACACCAGATAATCGCCAAGCATCGGCATTGTATATTTCCAATAGTCCTGCACCAGATTTTTCTCTGTTTTAAAGCAATATTTTATGCGAAGCCTTGCCCTTTTTTCCCGCAGGGATTCCATACAGGCCCATCCCATTTCTATCAGCTTTGAAATAGATGTTGCCAGTGCCGCACCTGCAATCCCCATCTCAGGGAAAAACATCAGTCCGTAAATCAGAGCTGTATTCAAAAAAATATTGATTATCACGGCGGTTGAGCCGATTACCATACTTTTGACGGCACAGCCTGTATTTTTCAAAATACAAAGATAAATCTGAGAAATACCGGTAAACAAATAAGACAATGATACAACACGCAGATAAACAATTCCGCTTGCTATCAGCTGCGGCTCATTTGTGAAAATACACATCAGGGTTTTCGGAATAAATAGCGCCGCCAGGAAAAAGGTTGCGGATATGAGGAAAGATACTTTTATGACATAGGCAAAGATTTTTTCAATGGATATCATATCCCCCTTCCCGTAATACTGGGCTGCCAGAATACTTGTCCCCATCGTCAGTCCGCCCATAAAAAGGTTGAATACAAAGGTAATCTGTCCAGCCAGCGATACGGAGGAAAGAGAGTCCTGATTCACAAATCCGAGCATCAGAGCATCCGATGCACTGACTGCCGCCAGCATAAATTGCTGAAAAGCAATAGGCAGCACGAGTGAAAACAGTTTTCTGTAAAAAACGGAGTCTTTATCACTCCATATTTTGTGTTTCATTCAATAGCCTCCTCTTTTTTAATTACACAGCTACCAGTATAGCCGGTATTCCCTGCAGAATCTGCGCTAAAACTTAACAGAATCTGTGGCAAATTGTAATATTCTATGATAGCATTGAACCATTCCATAATAGAGGAGGCTATTGGCTTGGTTACACAAATACTGTCATCGTCAATCGAAGTTCTGCAGGAACAGTTCTCCGGCCTTGACTGGACCTATCATGACTTTCCTGCCGGCAGTCAGAATGAAAAAATGTATTGCTGGCCAGGTCCGGAACAGGAAAATATTCTGATCTGCGTCCATAAAAGTGACGGAGTGCAGGAATTGTTTCATCGTCATGATTTCTTTTACTTTAATTATACTTATAAGGGGGAATATGATTCTCTCAGCTGCAAATATGATAATCAGATTACGATCCGGGAAGGGGAATTATATGCGGGCCAGCCTTTTGCCGGACATGCCTTATGTGTGCATGATAATCAGGAAACCATCATCATTGGCGTGCTGATCCGGCGTGAAACCTTTTTCCGCTCCTTCCTTCCCCTGTTGTCGGCGGATTCCGGGTTGTTCCATTTTTTTCTCGATCCTTCCACAAACTGCTTCTCTGAGGAATACCTTCATTTCAAAATCGAGGACGACTGCAACATCCGCACACTGCTGGAAATGATGGTAATCGAATATGCTCATAAAGGTGAAGATACACAGGATATATTAAAGCCCCTGGCTCTGGCGTTCCTGATGCAGGCGGCCCGCCAGTATACCTTTGCAAACCAAAGGCCCCCTGCGGACAATTTATCAGACCGGATTGTCCGATACATAAGCGAACATTCCGATAAGGTAACATTAAAGGATATTGCGGCACGGTTTTCTTACCATCCCAACTACATCTCCACTCTGCTGCACCGGGAACTGGGCAAATCCTTTTCTGAAATCCTGCTTTCCCAGCGAATGGAGCGTGCTGTCATTCTTTTGAAAGGCACAGATCTTGCAATCAATGAGATTGCTTTGATGCTGGGATACAGCAACAGCAGTAATTTTTACAGGGCATTCCGGGAGTATTACGGTGTTTCTCCGCGGGAATATATCCATTAATGCCTGTCCCATGTGGATGATTTTCCGCCTGAGTCCTTCCTCCGGCTGACTGTCAGAGGAATAAGGCAGCGGCACAATATACAAGCAGAAGGGCCATAATCAGATTAACCATTTTTGCATGCTTCGAAAGAATCCGGCAAAAAGCAGCTCCAAATAAAGCCCAGACAAAAGAGCCGGACGCGCCAATCAATGTCAAAACAACGGTAAATGCGATCGTTGAACCGATTGAATGATAAACAGGCAAAATATAAAGTGTCATTGCCGTAATCGCATAGATATAGATTTTAGGATTGGCAAACTGCAAAATCATACCGGCGAGAAAGCCGGCCTCTTTCCCTCCTCCAGGCTTCAAGTCAGCTGCACTTTTCCAGACTTTCCATGCAAGGTACAGCATATAGGCAGCGCCCAATATCTTCATGATTATTTCTATTCTTGGAAGAAACGAATAAAGAGCTGAACTGAAAGCCGTACAGACAGACATAACCACTGCAAATCCGGCCAGTATACCCAGATTAAAACGAATACTCCGCCGAAAACCGAGCCGTATTGCGTTACTCATGGAAAGCAGATTATTCGCTCCCGGTGTATAGGCGGTAACAAAACAATAAATTAAAAAATCATATAAATGAAACATACCTGACCCCTTTCTGCTAAAACCATCGCCGATAACCGCTTATGAAAACCGCAGGTACCATCGACGGCAGCAAATCCTTTTTGAAAGCATATATAGCTCTCTTCCTCTTTACAGTATCATTTTCAAATAGTATAATAGTACAAAATGAATATTATATTGCACTCGTGCAATATAATAATATATCTTGTGCAATATAATAATATATCTTGTGCATTATAATGTCAATAGAGGAGGTGCTGCTTTTTGGATCAGATGAATGTAATTGTTGCTAAAAATATTAAAAGACTGCGTGAAGAAAATAAATTGAGCATGGACGAGCTTGCAAAGCTGAGCGGTGTCAGTAAGAGTATGCTTGCACAGATTGAACGGGGCGACGGAAACCCGACTATATCAACGCTGTGGAAAATTTCAAATGGAATGAAAGTACCGTTTGATGCTTTGACCGTCCGTCCTAAAAATCCCTATGAAATTGTCAGAACAGCAGAACTCCAACCGCTGCTTGAAGATGGAGGAAAGGTAAAAAACTATTCCCTTTTTCCGGACGATGAGAATCGTAGATTTGCAGTGTATTATCTGGAATTAGACAAAGACAGTTATTGGGAATCGGAACCGCACTTAAAAGGAACCGTCGAATTTATTACAATTTTTGCGGGTAAAATTGAAATTTACGCCGACGGGCAAAGCTTCGTTGTTGAAAAGGGGGAAAGTATCCGGTTTAAGGCCGATGTAATCCATTCCTATAAAAATATAGGGCAGGAATCTGCAATCCTGCATATGATTCTTTTCAACCCCTAGAATGTATGAGTATTATAAAAGCAAATGGTTCCGCAGGAGTCCCCCGGAACCATTTTCATCGCAATTATGTTATTATTCCATCCCATTCCGCCATCAGTTCTTCCAGCCGTTCGTTTGCCGCTCGGAGCAGTTCTTCCAGAGCCATCAGCTTTTCATAATCTGCCTGCACCGCAGGATCCTCCAACTGTACCTGATATGCAGCTATCTGCTCTTCGTTCTCCTCAATCAGCATTTCCAGACGTTCCTGGCGACGTTTCTTTTTAGCCGCTTCTTTTCCCGGATTATAGCCCTTTTGGCTGTTCTGATCCACTTCTGACTTCTCATTATATACTGACTGTTCTTCCTGTCCTGTTTTCTTCCGCAGAATATCGGGTGCATTTCCCGGACGCTGTATTTTTCTGTCATCCGGTAACGGCTGTTCCTGCTGTTCCGCCTGCACCTTTTCCCAGTACTGCTCATAACCATAGGGATAATAATTTACGGCACCTTCCTCAAATACCAGCAGGGAATCCGCAATTTCCTTTACAAAATACCTGTCGTGGGATACAAAAAGTACACTTCCGGGATATTCCTTAAGCATGGCCTCCAGGGATTCCTTGCCCACAATGTCCATATGGTTGGTCGGCTCATCAAGAATCAGGTAGTTAGGCAGTCGGCGGAAGATTTTAGCCAGCGCCAGCCGCACCTTCTCCCCGCCTGACAGCATATTGATCTGCTTAAATACTTCCTCCTGCCCGAACAAAAATGCTCCCAGCCAGGAACGGACATCCAGGCGCTTCAGATCCGGAAATTCCTCCCAGAAATCATCGAGAACTGTTTTATCACTGGTATACTGCGCCATCTGCTGTTCAAAATATCCCCAATCCACTCTGTCCCCAAAGGCAAAACTGCCGCCCAGAGGCACCAGCTGACCGGTAAGCGTACGAAGCAGAGTTGACTTTCCGGCGCCATTGTCGCCGATTATGCCTATTTTATGACCTTTTTTCTGTTCAAATGTCACTGTCGCCAGAGGTTTCTCATAGCCTATTGCAAGCTGGGATACCCGAAGTACATCCGTAACACTTTCTCTTTCCGGCTTAAAATCTGCATGGAAGGTTTTCAAATCATATCTGACAGGCGCATCGACCTTAACCATGTGTTCGATCTGTTTGAGCTTTGACCGGGTCATTGCCACCTTGGTAGGTTTGTTTTTAAACCGCTCCACCAGTGTCTGCAGCCGTTCGATTTCTTTTTGCTGCAGTTCATAATCTTTTCTCTGCTTCTCCCAGTTCAGCCGTTTGCGTTCCATAAATGCGGAATAATTTCCGGGATACCGCACCGCTGTTTTATATTCTATTTCATAAACCACATCCACTACACGATCCAGAAACATCCTGTCATGGGATACGATGACTACGGCCCTGTCATAATCCTTCAAATACCCTTCCAGCCAGTTAATAGTCGCCATATCCAGATGATTGGTAGGCTCATCCAGAAGAAGGATATCCGGCTTACTCAAAAGCATTCTGGCAAAGGCTATTTTCGTCTGCTGTCCTCCGGAGAACTCGGAAAGCTTCTTCTTTTTATCCTCCGGAGCAAAGCCCAGCTTCTTCAGAACGATTTCATATTCTTTTTCAAAGGTATAGCCGCCCAGGTAAGCGAACTGTTCTTCCAGCCTCACATAGAGGGAAATCACCGCTTCTCCGCCTTCCCCATCCATGACAGCCACCAGGCGTTCCATCTCTTCCTTCATCTGAAGGATATCTGAAAAGGCTTTTCTCACTTCCTCTTCCATGGTCAGCGAATCATCTTCAAATGCATTCTGTTTTAAATATCCGATTACCGGCTTTCCTGCTTTGGCGATATAGATATCCTCATCGCTATCCCTTTTGGACAGTTCCACCTCTCCCGCAATAAGCTTCAATAAAGTGGTTTTCCCGCATCCGTTCCGTCCCACTACCGCAATTTTCTCAGTCTTGCGGATTTCAAAATTTATATGCTCCAGCACTGTTTCCGCCGCGAATTTTACTGCTCCGTTGCAAATCTGATATAACATGATAAAAGTCCTCTCTTTTCCCCTTATCCCGGATTTTCCATAAAAAAACACTGTTTGTTTCCAAACAGTGCAAAAAACCGGTACACATGCACAGCACCCATCATGTTTTCGTGTGGAAGTATATTCTTCCCCCTGCATGACGGCCTGTGCCAAACGCTGTTCCCTGCTGCCTGTCTGTAAATACAACAAAAATAAATCCGTATTGTATGCGGATTCTTTCCGCATCCTACGAATCTCCTTGACAAAAAAGCCGCCGATTTAATAGCAATGGGGTTCTTTGTCAGTCTTTCAGTTGTGGTTTACTACCAGCAGCGCTTCATGGGTTTCCTCCGGACAATCATCTTTTTTTAACAGGCGGTAAACCTACCGCCGTATTAATTTTTACTATAGCATGGGAAGGAAGCAGCGTCAACGGGATTTTTAGCTTTTTACAGACTGTCAAAGTCTCCCAAAGGAAATACTTCACACACTTTTTCCCACCTTCCTGAACCACGGCAGATTATCAAACGGTGCACAAACTGTAATTCCATACCCTGTTCTGGAATTTCATATTTCATATGTCTAAGTTCGATTCTCTACTTTTCACAGTATTTGTGGAAAGATCCGCAAGTGCAGGTCTACCACTTGAAGTACCTTTTCTTTCTTGATATCCTCGCTATTTTATATTGTATAATAAAAGAGCTACACATAATCTGTGCAGCCCTTATGAACATACAGCTATAATCCCAATAATTGCTTCTTTTTTACTCGAAATTCTTCTTCTGTTATTATACCATCATCCAAAAGTTCTTTAAATTTTCTTAGTTCATCTGCATTAGAACTTTGTACCATAGTGTTATTTGGTTTTTGGCCCTCTTGAACCATATCACATGCAATTTTAAAATATGACATACAGTTTTGTGCTAATGTATACGCAACATTGTAAGCATTTGAATTTGTTGCCAAACTGCTATTTATAAATGTTATATAACATACTTTTCTATATGTATCTTTTAATGTAAGCTTAATTGATAAATTTGTGCATACATCAATTTCTACTCGCTTACTTCCAGCAGCGCCTGCAACTGCACCTGCTGCTCCAAATAATAAACCTCCTACAACAGCACCTCCCATAGAACCTTTTGAAACAGTAGCACCATTTTGTAACAACTCATAATCCACTATATTTTCATATTGAAAAAGGTCCGCTGTATCCCCGTTTCCAACTATAAATTCTTTCGCATTATCATCAAATTGTACCAATATTCCCACTCTATTCGTTGGTGTAAAATTATCAATGCGGGCCATATTTTTTTCCCTATATGGAACAAGCATCATATCTTCGCTTGTTAATGGCTTCTTCCCATCTATCATTCGTATCAGATTTTCCGAACTTATATTTTGAGCCGCTACTATTGCAGTTCCAGAAAATGTATTTATTCCCGCTTTTTCTGCGCAAGCTGTACAAATAGCATTACCATCATTTAAATTAATCTTTCCATTCAAAAAGCCCAAATTTCTTTTACAATAAATACAAGTTTTTCCCACGACAATTCATCCTCCCATTAATCTATAATTATATTTATTATAGCTTACTGGCAATCAACTTTCCACAATTATCTCAGTATATGATAAATTTAAATACCTCAAATAGTAAATATTATAGTTACTTCAATCTGTCTATATAATTTCTCGTCGTACAAACTCCTTTTACCTCCGATTTCAGAGACAAAGAAATAACCTCCGAACCATCATCCATTTTACTGCCGCAGCCCCCAACCAAGAAGATTAATAAAAATCCCAAACTATAACACCTCAATGCAATTAATATCTTTTTAACCATAATACTTTCAGCTCCTGTCTGCGTTTTTGTTACTGATATTCATTATAGTAAGCAAATTTTATTTTTTGTTATTTGGGGCCTGAAAAGACCAATTATGTCCCCAAAATCAAATTGCTGCAGAAAAAATAAATCAGCCATCATGCGGTCACTCTGTTACCATGTCACTTTACCCCCATTGTCTCCTACGAATTTCCGTGCTATAATTAATAAATTTTTAAACTAGTAAACCGTACACCAAGCAGGAGGAATTCAATTATTATGAAACGTATTATGCTGCAGACATACGTCAGCGATGCCACAGCGGCAATCGAGCTGTACAAAAGGGCTTTTGGTGCAGAAGTGCTGGAAATCCACCATACCCCGGAGGGGAAGGTCTTTCACTCTGAATTGAGCATAGACGGCTATATTTTAGCTGTTGCAGACAGAGAAGACGAAGATGGGACAGGCGATGTTACAGGCAATATCATGCAGTTCTGCCTGCATTTTGAACCTGGCAAAGAAGATTTAGTAACAAAAGCATATGAAGCATTATCCGATAAAGGAAGTGTCCGCATTCCCTTAGGGGCAAGCGTTTTCAGTTCCTGCATGACGGATCTCACCGACTGTTACGGTGTTCGGTGGTGTATCTTCACAGCATAGCCCGATCCGTTTTCCGGGCATAAAATTACCGGCCGGTATCCCCTGTCACAATAACAGCAGATACCGGCCGGCGGCCTTTTCTTTATTCAATTATTTTCTTCCCTTATCAATACCGTCTGACCACCTTTTACTGGGAATCCCCGTTATCCAGCAATTCCCGAAGCAGCCGGTAAAGATAGTTGACATCCAGCGGCTTTGGGATAAATTCATTCATGCCCGCTGCCATCGCCTCGTCCACATCCTCTGTGAAGGTATTCGCAGTCATAGCCACAATGGGAATATCGGCCGCATCCGGGCGATCCAATGATCGGATGGCACGAGCCGCATCCAATCCATTCATCTCGGGCATCTGGATATCCATGAGGATCACCCGGAATTCGCCTGGCCTGCTTTCGGAGAACATCTCTACCGCCTGCCTGCCATTCACGCTGCGGCTTACCTTTGCCCCCTGAATCTCCAAAAGCTGTGCCGCGATATCGGCATTAAGATCGTTATCCTCCGCCATAAGAATAGGAATACCCTCCAGCAACTTGTCTCCGGGCTGCACATTCTGTCCGCAGGCAAAGATTTCCGCCGAATTTTTCAGGGGAAGAGTTACGGTAAAGAAGAATTCACTTCCTTCTCCCGGCTGGCTGCTGACCTTCAGTTCTCCCCCCATTTTCCGGACAATACTTCTGCTGATAGCAAGTCCCAGCCCCGTGCCCTGGCTTTTTGAGTAACTGGTGCCCACCTGCTCAAAGCTCTCGAAAATACGCTTCTGGTCCTCCGGGGTGATGCCTGTCCCGGTATCAATCACCCGGAAGGTAAAGGATGCCTCTTCCTCTGTTCCGCCCTCCTCCGTTACCCGCAGGTAAACGTTCCCCCCTGCCGGGGTAAATTTGAAGGCGTTGGAAAGCAGGTTGATAAGCACCTGCCGCAAACGAATGCCGTCACCGACAAGACCGCTGTGCACCAGATTCTTTTCCAGTGTGAAAATCAGGCCCTTTCTCTGCGCCTCAGACTCCATCATCATCCGGATCCCATCCAGGATACTTTCCAGTGAAAAGGGTTCTTTTGCGAGAGAAAGCTTTCCGCTGTCGATACGGCTCATATCCAGTATGTTGTTAATCAGATCCAGCATGTAATGGGATGCCGTGCGGAGCTTTGAGAGATTCTCCTGCACCTCCGGCGGCACTCCCTCCATCATGCCGGTAAGGTCTGTGAGTCCTATTACGGCATTCATGGGCGTACGCAGCTCATGGCTCATACGGGAAAGGAATTCTCCCTTGGCACGGCTCTCCGCCTCAGCCTTCTCCAGATTGCTCTTCATGAGGGCCGCCCGCATCCGCGCCCGATAGATCCCAAACAAAAACACCGACAGTACTGACAGGAACAATGTCAGCACGACGACAAAGGCCACGGGATAGGCGTATATGAGTTCCATCAGTGAGAGCTCGTTCGTCCCGATAGAAATCAGGTTCCGATCCAGAATCGTGGAACGCTCTTTTGAGGAAAGGCTGTTTATGGCCTTGTTGAGAATGGTCAGCAGGTCGGGATCCGAAGGCCTTTCCAGCGCAAAGGAGAGGTCGCTGCGATCATTGACAAGGGTAACGGGCACCAGATTAGAGAAATGATAGCGCTGAATATCCAGCTCAAAGCGGCTGGCCAGACCATAAATAAAGTCTGCCTCGCCTTTGTTTACCGCCCGGAGCGCTTCCGTGACAGTAGGATATTTCCTCACTTCAGCCGCTTCAATCCCGACAGGCAGATCCTGTCCATTGACGACGGCGCAGACCAGTCCTTCGTCCGGATAGGAGGATGTCTTATTACGGACTACGATATTATTCATATTCACATAGGGCGAGGTGAGCGTAAGTCCCTGGCGGACAGATTCTTCCTCAGTTCCCATATAAAAGCAGAGCAGATCCGCCTTCCCCTGCCGGACCATATTCAGCGCGTCGCCGTAGGTATCGGTGTAAACATACGTAAAGGTAAGCCCTGTAAACTCTGCGATTTTCTCAAGGGTATCAGGCACGATCCCTTTATGCAGGTTGTCTGTTGCATTGAGACAAAACAGGGGATGATAGTTTTCAGGTACCGCCACGGTGACCGCAGCCCGGTTCCGGACATAATCCTTCTCTGTCTCACTGAACTGAATATCTATTGCTCCCTCATTACTGAAATTCGCTTCATACTGCTTTGCACCGAAGTTCGGGTTGGAATCCGCGATCTTCTCCATAGCCATATTCAATCCATCCAGAATCTCCTGGTTACCCACATGGGTCACTATATAATAGGGCTGCGAATCAAAGGATGCGATGATACGGAAATTCATGGGATCCTCAAACCCGTTTCCAAGGAGCAGGTCTACCTCTCCGTTTTCCAGGTAGGGGTAGAGCTTCCCGTCTTCCGTGAGCTGCTCATAACTGTAGGTACGGATCTCACAGTCCAAATCGTGCATGGACAGGTATTCCTTAAGCCTGCGGATGTTCTCCTGTGCCCGCTCATAAACGCCGATGGTTTTGCCGTTCAGGCTCCGCAGATCATAGCTGTTGATACTGCTGTCATCTTTTCGGGCCATGAGCACTGATTTACTGTACCCGATGTTATAATCCGGATAGGCAAAAAGCTCCTCAAAGCCCGGGGAATAGTAGTTTCCCCCCATCAGGTCATACTTGCCCTCCAGAAACTCCTTAACCATAGAGTCACCATCTGTGTCTATATACTCATATTCCCAGCCGGTATATTTGGCAATCTCATTCAGGTAGTCCACCACCAGCCCCTGACGGCGGCCGTCCGGTGTTGTTTCTGTCATTCCAGTCACCTGAGGGAAAGGGACTCGCAGCACCCGCGGCTCCTGTTCGGCCGCCTGTACATTCTGAACTGATGCGGCAGCCCAGACCCCCAGTAGGAATATAAGATTTACCCGCCTAATCCAGTTTGCAATCCATCTTTTCAATATGTATCTACACTCCCTTTATGTATTTCTGCTGTCTCTCCTTTTCTATTATCCTATTTTTGGATACAATCCGCAAGAGTTTTACAAAGTTGTATGATATCCAGCGGTTTGCTGACATGGGTGTTCATCCCGGCCGCCAGAGCGGCGGAGATATCGTCATTAAAGGCATTGGCTGTTGTAGCAATGATGGGAATTGTACGGGCCAGCGGATGTTCTGAAGCACGTATCTGTCTTGTGGCTTCATGCCCGTCCATAACAGGCATCTGTACGTCCATCAGGATAGCATCATATTCACCGGGCTTCGAGGCAAGGAATATATCCAGCGCCTGCTGACCATCCTCCACGCAGTCTACCGCAGCGCCCTCCATGCGCAGAAGCGTTGCCGCGATTTCCTGATTGAGGGCATTGTCCTCCGCCACCAGCAGATGAAAACCTTCCAGCAGCTTTCCGGCCGGCTTTTTTTCTTCCCCTGCAAACGTCTGTCCTTTGTGCTCCAGCGCAGACTTAATGGCCGCATAGACAGAGGAACGGTAAAGGGGTTTGGGAAGGAATCCATTCACACCTGCCGCCCGCGCCTCTTCCTCCACCTCTGAGATATCATAAGCGGATATCATTACAATGGGAACCGCATTCCCAACCTCCTTCCGTATACGCCGGGTTACCTCAACCCCATCCATATCCGGCATTTTCCAGTCAATGAGGCACAGGTCGATATCCCGTCCTTCCCTGTGCATCTCTTTCACCCGTTCCACAGCCTCGCTTCCGGACAGACGCCATTGCGCAGCAATTTTTATTTTTTCTAAAAGTATGGCGGTCTGTTCGCAGACCTGCCGTTCGTCATCCACAATCAGTGCCTGCAGCCCAAGCTGTGCAAAATCAGGCTCCGGACGGCATCTCTCTTCTCCTTTTTGGAACGGTAAATCCACAATACAGGAGGTTCCGCCGCCGGGTTCACTCTCTATCTGAATCTGGCCGCCCATCAGCGTGATCAAATTTCTGGTGATAGACATGCCCAGCCCGGTACCGCCAAAACGTTTGGCAATAGAAGCATCGGCCTGTTCAAAGGGCTGGAAAATTCTGCCCACAGCCTCTTTTGTCATACCAATTCCCGTATCAGAAATGATAAAACGGATGATATCAGTTGTATTTCCGTTTCTGTGCCGTGAAACATCCAGACGGATCCTGCCTCCGGACGGTGTGAACTTCACCGCGTTGGAGCTGAGATTCAAGAGGATCTGGTTAAGCCGAAGCGAATCTCCGATAAAGACGGTATCCTCACCGAAACCATCCATCGTTTCCCGGAATGCAATTCCCTTTTCCTTTGCCTGAGCATAAACGGTGGATACAAAACCGTTGACCAGCTCAAAAATATCAAAGGGTTCGTTTTGCAGCACCATTTTGTTGCTCTCAATCTTTGACATATCCAGCACATCATTGATCAGCATCAGCAGATGCTTGGAAGAAAAGGTGATTTTAGAAAGGCAGTCCTCTGCCCTGGCAGGCTCATCAAGCGAAGCCGCCGCAATTGCCGTCATACTGATGATGGCATTTAAGGGCGTGCGGATTTCGTGGCTCATCCGGGACAGGAAATCGCTCTTTGCCATGTTGGCGCGTTCTGCCGTCAGCATGGCTTCCTGCAGCGCCTGACGGGAACGGACCTCTTCGGTACGGTCAGAAAACACAGTGATAAGCTGCGGTGTATTCAAATCTTCCACCCTGTATACTCGGATCTGCATCCAGCGTTTTTCCTTGTTGGGCCTGGTATATTCCACCAGCCTTTCAAATGGCGAAACGAACCCGGGCGCACGAATTCCCTCCCGAAACGCCCGGGCATCCTCCTCTTTCAAACCTTCGTACAAATCCTCCGCATCCATAACCGTAATTCCCAGGATTCGTTCCAGATTAAGTCCGCAGTAATTAATGACTCCGGTGTCCGCCTCCCGGATGATGAACGCATCGTCGATGCTCAATGACAGCTTATCAAAAAGCCTGTTCCGGTAAACCAGTTCCTCTCTCTGCCGGTGCAGGACATATTGGGAGATCAGCAGTACGACAATCATCAACACCATAAGTATACCTGATCCAATCAGGTTGGTTACGCGCAGCCTTTCTGCAGTAATGCCATATCCCACCTTTTTTGCCTGTGCAACCGCAATGATCTCCCCGGTCTGTTGGAGCGCCCGGTCATAAAGGGGCTCCAGATGCTCCTGGGCATAAGCCTCGATTTCCTTTTCCGTAAGATTCTGCTGCTCACAGAAAACAAGATAATCTTTCTGTTCTGATTGTAATAATGCCAGAGTGTTCCTGAGGTTTTGCACATCCTCCGCATTTCCCAGATACAAATCATTGATCCGTGTGACCGGTTCATCCAGGGAGAGCACCAGCTCGTCCAGCTTACTGCCTGCGAATTCCACATCTTCGCTGTTATGGTGGCGCTTCAGCCGATCGGTGCGCAGCTGCATCTCCGATACGTAGAGTTTTACGTCACCGGCGGAAATTACCACCTCGAAAGGATGGTTTGAAATAATTTCTGTCTGTGCCGCAAGCCTGGCGGAGTTGCCAATGGTCATGAACAGATAACATAGCATCAGCAGAATGAGAATTCCTGTGCTGACAACGCTTATCATCTGGCTCCGTTCCACAGAACGTTCTCTATTTTTTATCCTTTTTCTCATGAATCCTGATTCCCCGCTTTTCCAACCGCATCGTTTTCTTCCATAAGCTTTTCAAACTCTTTTACCTGAACCGGCTTTGAAAAATAATACCCCTGCACGCATTCACAGCCGATCCTGCGCAGGCGTTCCAGCTGTTCCTCTGTTTCAACGCCCTCCGCCACCACACTCAGCGACATCAGGTGCGCAAGGTTGATGATGAACCGCATGATTTCCTGGTTGACCGGTGTCACCGGCTCGCTCTGGATGAATTTCATGTCCAGCTTCAGAACATCCACAGGCATTTCATGGAGCATATGTAAGGACGAATACCCGTTTCCGAAATCATCCATTTCCACCACGAAGCCCAGTTCCCGTAGATGACTGACGGTCTCGATAATCTGTCTTGGATTTTCCGTATAGGCGCTTTCGGTGATTTCCAAATGGAGGCTGGCAGGCGGAAGCTCATATTTCTGCAGAAGTCCCATTAAAACAGCGGTCAGATCCGCGTTATAAATATCCGCCCGGGATACGTTTACGGAAACCGGCAGCGGCGGCAGTCCCCTATTCTTCCAGCTCTGCATAACGGCACAGACCTTATCCCAGACATATTGATCCAGCCGGGTAATAAAACCGTTGCGCTCAAACAGCGGAATAAACACTGCGGGAGACTGCAGCCCCCATTCCGGATGGTTCCAGCGGACCAGCGCTTCGGCGCCGGACATCCGGTTATCCTTAAGACGGTACTTCGGCTGAAGGTAGATTTCAAACTGGCCCTGTGCCAGAGCGGACTCCATGCTGTCAACGATTTCCTGCTCCTGCAGGAGCTTGCTGCGGAGCTCATCGTCATAGTAGGCAAAAAATTTCTTATATATTCCCTTGATGCTCCGAACTGCCAGCAGCGCCCGGTCACACATCCGCTCTACGGAAACATTCCTGTCCTCCACACGGTAGATTCCCCACTTCATCACAATATTCTGTGACTGGGACAACAGGTTAATCCGGCTGCAGGAATCCTGAAACATGGTCTCTGTGTAATCCCAGTTATGTTCAATGATACATGCAAACTGATCCGCATGGAAATGGCTGCAGATACCCCTTCCCTCTGTCAGAGCGGTATACTCCTGCGCAACCATCCGGAGGAGCCGATCCCCCGCAGGAATACCGAAAATATCATTGACCAGCTTAAAATTAACGATATCGGAACAGATGATATCATACTCCTTATCCGGATTCTGGTGCAGAAGCTCCCCTGCCTGCTGACAGAAAAATTCCTTGCTGTAAAGGCCGGTCAGCCGATCATACCGGAACTCATTGACGAGGGCGGCGGATTCCCGCAGGTGAATGATATTGGCAGCACGGTGCAGGATGATCTGGGGTTTATAAGGCTTGACCACAAAATCGGCAGCGCCGCAGGAAAGGGCTGTCACCTCTTCCGACTCTCCGTCATTTTGTGTGGTGACAATCACCGGGATGGAGGAAAAATCAGGGTCATTCTTGACCACGGCCAGGAACTCATAGCCATCCATAACGGGCATGACAATATCCAGCAGGATAAGGGAAAAATTTCCCTCCTCCTGCCGTAAAATGGCAAGAGCCTCCCGGCCGTTTTCCGCCTCTGCAACGTCATATTCGGTTTTTAATATTTCACATAAAAGACCTCTGTTAAGGGCGTTGTCTTCCACCACCAGGATTTTTCTTTTTGCCATCACCGCCACTGCATCCACCTCTTTATCCCGACCGGCACCTTGATGCGGCTGCCTTACCCCAGGTAACCGCAATTCACAGCATGCTCAGTACCGTAATATGTATTTTCCCGATATTTTTATCTCCCGCTGCCTTTCTTTTCCTGCATCCGCTTATATTCCGTGATATCCGCACAGTTGATCAGATAGGCGCTGTCATCTCCCCATTTCATTGGGGAAAACTGAACCTTTGCCCAGATGCCGTACTGAGGGTTATAAACCTCCATGGCGCCGGTCAGAGGGCAGTTCTCACAGGGGGCGCTGCGTCCGTAAAATGCCTGATGACAGGCCATGCCGGGCCTGGCGGACGGATCCAGCCTGAGAAGTTTTTGATTCATATACAGCAGCTCGTAGGTATCCTGCCGAATCGCATAAATATAGGCATCCTGCATATCCAGAATAGTATTCAGCTGAACCAGGATCTGTCTGTTGCGGTCGGCCTCCCGTTTTTTTGACAAAAATGTAGTCAGCATCTGGGCGACCAGAGAAAGGATGCCAATCTCCTCCTTATTCCACATCCGCAGCCCCGTACATTCGTCGAAGCCGATGAAGCCGCAGAATTCTTTGTCATCATACAGCGCGCACTGAAGGGTGGAACAGATACCCTGACTTTCAAAAAGCCGGCTCTGGGCGGGTGTGAGGGAATGGATATCCCGGCAGTAAAAAACAGAATTATCCCGAAACAGATCCTTGTAGCCTTCCACCTTCTCATAGGGATATTGCTGCAGAAACTCCTTTTGGGGTATAATCCCCTCATTACACCATTCATAGGTGTTATCCGCATAATTACCGCAGAAACTGTTTTCGAACACATAGGCGCGGCTCACATCGAAGCGCCTGCCTACGATTTCCAGAATAGTTTTGATGGCATCATCGATATCATTTGTATCATACAGAATTTGAAATACGTAATTGACCAAATCACCGGTCTTTCCGCCTGTATTCTGATCCGAATCGATGGACGCTCCCAAAGAGGAATAGCCAATCCGATCCATCGCCGCCATGCTTCCGGCATCAAACCGTGCGAACCGGTTCTTGCCCCAGCATTTGGCCTGGTACAGCGCCAGATCTGCGCAGTGGTACAGCTCCTGATAGCTGCTGCCGTCCCACGGATAAACTGCCACACCGATGCTGCAGGTCACCTCAACAGACTGCTTTTCTCCCTGAAACAGGTTCTGAAACAGCTGCAGCAGCTTCCTGGCCTTATCCTCGGCAATACTGACCGACGGAAGATCCTTGAGAAACATGGCGAACTCATCTCCGCCGATCCTGCCGATCACATCCGATTTACGCGTTATTTTCTTCATGCCTGCCGCCAGCTCCGCCAGAACCGCATCTCCGAACAGGTGCCCCTGACCGTCATTTACCAGCTTGAAATTATCCACATCTATGATAAACATGGCACAGATTGTATCCGGCTTATCCGCCAGGTACAGCTCCGCCCTCCGTTCCGTTTCGGTATGGTTATAAAGGCCTGTCAAAGCATCCAGCTCCGCCCTTCTGCGCAGTTCCTCCACCATCCGTTTTTCTTCGTCAATATCTGAAATTGTCCCCACCGCCCGAATCGGTGTGTTTTCCGCACTGTACTGGGTCGCCGCCCGTATCCGGCACCAGATATACTGATCCTGAAAGCTGCGGATCCGAACATCAATGACCGAATCGGATATGCCCCTTTTGGCCTCTTCCATAAATGCCGCCATCGGCTCCACATCATCGGGATAAAAATTATGCAGCATTTCTTCCTTCTGCTGTCTGCCGTCATAATGCGGGGCATAGCCAAACTTTTCCAGCCAGTTCGGGGAAAAGGATATGGAATCCGCGATGAGATCCCATTCAAAAATAATGTCGGAGGACTGGTTCATAATAATTTCCAGATGTTCCAATGACAGACGCAGCTTCTCCTGTGCGTCCCTGACCTCGGTAAGATCCAGGAAAATACAGAAAAAACGTTCCTCCTTCTCATCCCCAAACAATTTTTCGCTGCTGGCAATCCATTTATAGCTTCCGTCCCTGCACAAAACCCGATAGCTTAGGGAAAGCCGATCGCCTTTTTCCAGCTGCCGTTCTGCTTCAATAAGGAAATTCTGCTGATCCGACGGATGAATCATTTGAAAAAAACGATTTTGGAACCTTTCATCCAGCTCTTCTCTCGTATACCCAAACATGCTAAGAAAACCATCGTTGACCTCAACGATGGTATAGCTACTGTCATTCCTGCATTGCATAACCCCTCCGGGGATAAGATTTAAGAGGGCCTCTCCTTCCGGGCTGAGCCCTTTCAGCAGTCTTTTCATGTAAATCTCCTCTCAATCCTGAATCCGACTGTGCTCCTATGGCTCACCAAGATTCTTTGTATGCCATCACCGTACCCGTCACCATCGGAATTCGTTTATTGCTCATATGCATATATATTTTACTATAGCAAAAGACATAGCAAATAGCAATAGATATCCTTTTTTCGATGGAAAAAGGGAAAAGGAAAAAGCGGCAGCGTATTTCCGGATACAATCCGCAAATACGCTGCCGCTGCTTTCCATTCAATTTACTTCCGCTGAAACCGGAATCCGGATTTGGATTCTCGTGTCCTCTCCTGCATTGCTGTAAATTTCAATCCCATAATCATCGCCATAGAAAATACGGATCCTGTCATTTACATTTTTCAGCCCGTATCCCTTCGATTCCTGATTTATGGCCTGTTTTTCTTCATCCCCTGCAAAGCCCGGCCCGTTATCCGTAACCGCCAATACCAGTTTTTCCCCCTCTTTCCGGACAAATATACGCAGTACGCCGCGGCCATCCCGCTTTTTATCTATTCCGTGCTCCAGGGCATTTTCAATCAGCGGCTGCAGGATATTGCATATTATCTGACACGGCCTGCATTCCTCACCGATTTCATATTCCGCATCAAAGCTGTTATTATGCAGAGCCAGCTGGATGCTGATATAGCTCTGGGCATTTAAAAGCTCTTCCTCTACCGTTGTAGTCGCCTTTCCGCTGTTTAAGGCTGTCCTGTAAAAGGAGGATATATCCCTGCTGATTTTAGCAATCTCCTTTTCCCCTGCTTTGAGCGCGCTCCAATTAATAAAGGAAAGCGTATTGTACAGAAAATGGGGATTCAGCTGGGCCTGCAGCATCTTGAACTCTGCCTCTTTTTGAACGATCTGGCTCCGGTATACCTCATTAACCAATACGTTCAGTTTTTTAATCATGGCGCCGAAGGCATTCGTAAGCTGCCCTATTTCATCCTCCGCCTCGGAAGAAACCTCAATAGAAAAATCCCCCTCCTCCACCTGGCGGATATGCTTCCGCAGCTTCTCCATCGGGCCTAACAGCCAGCGGCAGAGCAGCCAGCTCATCAGCAGACATAGAAAAATGGCAAGAATCAATACAAGGAAGGTCGCCCTTAATATGGATGGATCGTTGATTTCCATATTTTTTTCAGGTACAAAGCAGAGCGATTTCCATCCTGTTTCCGGTATATTGTTCACGAACAGAATATACTTTTCTCCGTTCAGCCTGACTTCCTGATAATTCTCCGCCTTTTCATACTCCGCATACCCCTGTGTCCCCGGACTTTCGAATATCCTATTTTCACTGCCGTCTATCAATAATAATTTTTTCTCTCCGTTCAGCATGAGCCCCAGTGATTCCGAAATACGGAACTCGATATACAGAACATTTGTCAAATCCGCCCCCTGGAAAGGATATTGGCATAACGCCGTAAGCTTTCCGTCATTGATCTTATAATTAAGCAGCATCCTGCCTGAGGATTTGTCATAATCCGGTAATTCTTCCAAATCGTAGAGATATCTGGAATGCCCTTTCAAGGTTTCATTATCCGTATATATTTTAACAAAAAGTATATTGGAATGGGAGCTTACAATACTCTCTATCGTAGGCTCCAGGCTGTTTTGAAACATCAGATACTGCTGATAATAGCTGATATTTTCCGTATTCAGGCATTGGATGATCTCGGAATTATACAACAAACTGGATATGACCGTCTGGCTCTGGGCGATTTGGCTGTTCAGCATGGTATTGGCCTGCCAGATCTGTTCCTTCACACTCTGCTTCTGCTTATCCAGTAAATTATTGTGGGCCTGGTAATAAGAATAAATTCCCAGCGGAATCAATGTGATGCTTGACGTAAGGAAGAAAGCGGCAAACAGCTTCCGGGAAAACTTAGTATTCTGAATCTTTCTTTTCAGTCCGCTCCCTATCTTCATTTCCTTTTCTCCTCCCTGCTGCTGTCTGTTGTTCATTAACCCTTACCTTCCGCATGCTATCTTCCGTGTTCCCGGAACTGAGCCGGTGACACCCCGATGTTATTTTTAAAGGTTATATTAAAATAAGAATAATTCTGATATCCCACTTTCGCGGCAATGTCAGAAATTTTCATATTTCCGGAAAGAAGCAGCTCCTTTGCCTTATCCAGCCTTGTCATTGTTATATACTTAATCAGACTGACTCCCACCTCTTTTTTAAACAGATAACTCAAATAAGAAGGGGATAAATATACCTCCTCCGCGATGGACTGCAGGCTGATATCCTCCTGATAATGCTGTTCCACAATTTCAATGACAGAGCGTATCACCTTTTTATGTTCAAAACCTCCTGCCTCCTCCGTCACAGAAGTTTCCATGAATTGTGAAGAAAGGGCAAGCATCATCTTATGGATACCTGACAGGGAGCTTTCCTCAAACAGACTGTCCAGATATGTTTTAAAATCACCATAGGCTATACTGCTGTTATCAAATAATCTTTTTAAAATATTAGAATACAGATACTTGACATAAATCTGGGAATCCATAATATGAGAACGGAGTTCTTCCCGAAGCAGGGTGAGATTTTCCGTTACATAGGGAAGATTCTTATTATCCACTCCATGGTAGATTTCCTTTACAATCCTCTCTATAATCTGTTCGGAGCTGCCTGATCCCGCATTGCTTTCATTCACATAGAGCAGCTGATTGCCGTCCATAAAAAAATGAAAACGAAGCATCTCTTCCATCTGCAGAAAGCTGTCCTGGAGCTCTTCACAGCCGGAAGCCTCATTCCCCATCACAACACATGCCTGCCGGACACCGCAATGTTCCAGAAATTCCATGACGGCCGGAGCGTTTTCATCCCCCTTATGCAGAAGCAAAAGAAATACCCCCTCACTTACGGTGATGCAGCTTTTCATAAGAACGAACGCATCTCTTATGCCTTCATAAAAGGATGCGATGGCCGTTTCCTTTTCATCCTGTATATCGTAAAGCTGCAGCCGGAAGGTCTCTCTGCCGTCAAGCATTTCCTTAAGCCATAACGGCGGAGACCCCTCTTTATGCAGAAAAGCGCCAATCACATCCTCCGTTCCCGCACCAGGACGCTGCAGGCGCCTGCTATCTTCCTGTTCCCTTGTAACTGTCTCCACGATTTCGGAAAGGATATTCTGAAATTCATCCGGATCTATCGGCTTCAGGAAATAATGCAGAACCCGGTTTTCCAAAGCGGTCTTGGCATAGCTGAAATCTGCGAAAGCGCTGAAGATCACAATTTTCAGGCCTTTAAATTTCTGATTCGCCTGTACCAGCAGCTCCAGCCCATCCATAAAGGGCATTTTAATATCGGTAAAAAGGATATCAACCGCATGCGTTTCCAGGCATTTCATGGCCTCTTCCCCATTTTCCGCCATATACACCTGGAATTCATAGGGACTCTGCTCCAGAAGCAGGCTGATCCCTTCTCTTTCAATCCATTCATCATCAGCAATTAATACCGATAACATATTTCCCTCCCTCACCTTCCAATTCCGGCGCACTCATTCCTTAACGGAGCCGAGCGTTATTCCTGTTACAAAATATTTTTGAAGAAACGGATATACCACTAATATAGGAAGCAGGGCAATCATAATTTTAGCCGCATTCAGGGTCTTGTTGGAAGACTGCATGATATTTTCCAGCTGCCTCGGATCCGTAATATTGGTGGTATCCGTAGGAATCACCAGCTGCTGTATATAAGTCATCATCGGAACCTTGGACGGCGTATTGATATATATCATTCCGTCAAAAAAGGAATTCCACTGGTTGACAATACTGAAAAGCGTGATTGTAGCCAGGCAGGGAAGGGAAATCGGAAGAAATATCTTAAACAGGATATCCACATGGGACGCCCCGTCCATGATAGCCGCTTCTTCCATACCCGGACTGATATTGCGGAAATAGTTCATGAGCAGGATAACATTATAAATCGGCACGGCTCCGGGCAGCACCAGTGACCAGAAGGAATTGATCAGTCCCAGACGGCTGACCGTCAGATACAGCGGAATCAGTCCGGCTGAAAACATCATGCAGAAAATCAAAATCCACATATATACATTGCGTCCCCGGAACAGCTTCGGAGATTTTGACAGAGGATACGCCATTAAAACCGTCAGTATAAGGTTCAGGCCGCCTCCGACAATGACACGCAGGACGGACACGCCGAAGGCAGTAAAAAATCCGCTGTCCTTCAGCAGCATCTTATAGGATGCAAGGTTAAATCCCTTGGGAAGAAGAAAAACCTCCCCTGCCGCCGCCCTGGATTTATTGCTGAAGGAAAGAGACAGCGTATTCAAAAAAGGAATCAGGCAGGTAAGGCTGACAGCCACAACAATTATGACAATCAGATAATGTCCCAGTTTTTCTCCGGGTCTTTCTTTTATTTTCATAGTTTGCATCACCTTTCTTACTCTGTCAGAAAATCCGGTAGTTGGCAAATTTCTCCGCCAGCTTATAGGAAATAATTATCAGCAGGAAGCTTATGACGGATTTCATCATACCCACGGCGGTCGCAAGGCTGAACTGGGCATTCTGCAATCCCATACGATATACATAGGTATCTATAATATCCCCGGTCCGGTATACAAGCGGATTATACAGGTTGAATACCTGGTCAAAGCCTGCATTTAAAACATTTCCCAGACTCAGCGTCCCCACCAGCACTATCGTGCTCACAATGGAGGGCAGCGTTATATAGATCAGCTGTTTGGACCTGGTCGCCCCGTCAATGGCGCTCGCCTCATAAAGAGTGGGATCAATCCCTGCCAGCGCGGCAAGAAAAATAATACTGTTATATCCAAAACCCTTCCATACATCGGAAAGTATCACTATCGGGCGGAACCATGTATTGCTGCCCATGAAAATAATGGGCTCTATCCCCACACCCGAAAGAAGGGTATTAATAATTCCTGATTTGGAAAAGATATCCGCAATAATGCTTCCCAGGATTACCCAGGATATAAAATTAGGCAGATAAACAATCGTCTGAAGTGTCCTTTTTAACAGTTTACATCGGATTGCATTCAGCATCAATGCGAAAACCAGAGGGACCAGCAGATTTAATATCATTTTGGAAACAGCAATAACCAGAGTATTTACAAATATCTGCCTGCTGTCGGGCAGCTGGAACATAAATTTAAAATTATCCAGCCCCACCCACTGTGATCCTAAAAGGCCTTTTGCCGGAAGGAAATTCTGGAAGGCCATAATAAGCCCCGCAAGCGGTATAATGTTGAATAACAATATAAAAATCATGCCCGGAGCTATCATAGCATGAAAAGTAATATTAGCTTTTCTGTTTTTCACGTTGCCTCCTCCTTACAACAGCCGGATGTCTGCTTTCTGCAGGCATCCGGCTGCCGTCAGCTCTTCATTATCAGCCCTGATTCTTTACTATTTCAGTCGCTTCCTGCATAATCTGATCTCCGCCCAGTGATTTCCACTGGGATACAAATTCGTCAAAATAATCCAAATCCTTTTCTCCGGTTATGATTGCAAGCAGCGCTTCATTTTCCAGCTTTTCCAAAGAGGTCCATCTGGCCGTCATAGAATCTGTCATGGCAAAGAAAACACAGTTGTCCGCCACCTTGACATTATCCATGCTTGCCACCTCATATCCGCCTGTACGGGCCATATAGCCTGACCACTGATCCCTGTTTGCTTCCGGATCCTCTTTATACTTAAGCCTTGCCTCATAAACCGGCACCATGACATCACTGAGAATGCTGGGATCCTTTGTTTCTTCCGCTTCATTCAGTGCCGCATATTCTTTGGGCATATAATCCTGCTCGGAGAACTGCAGATTAAGAGGGATGATTGTCTTCCCATCTGCAGGAGTCCCCCTGTAGGGATAAGCATAACCCTCCGGCAAATCCTTCACCGGCTGCAGCCACTCGCTCAGCTGGCTCTGAAGCTTCATAATGGCTTCCGGATGAGGGAAATCCTTTCTTACCACCGCCCAGTATGTATGGATTTCCTGCTGATATGTTTTAAATTTCCCGTCTTTATCCAAAGGACATAAATAGGGCTGCCAGTCGGCATCCGGATCATTATTTACACTATCCTGCAGGGTATACGGCGCCCACCAGGGTCCGAAAATAATACCGCATTTTCCTGCTGCCAGAGGAGAGTTGATGTCATTAGGGTTCCTCACCGCAAATTCCTCATCAATCAGCTTATCCGAATACATCTGGCGGAGTGTGGCAAGCGCTTCCTTTGTTTCCGGCGCGATAGTACCATATGTCACATTGCCGCTTTCATCTTTGAGCCACTGACGGGGATAGGAGCCGTAATAACCGAAAATAGGATCCATGGTATGATTGGAATTATAGATGCCTCCCACCCTCTGGTCACAGAGAAGGCCGATGGTATCATTCTGTCCGTTTCCGTCCGGATCCTCCTCCACAAAAGCCTTTGCTACCGCCTGAAGCTCTTCCAGCGAACCGGGCTCCTTCAGTCCCAGCTTATCAAGCCAGTCCTTCCTGATCCAGGTAAAGGCATAGGAATAGCCTGGTACATAGTTGGAAATAGCCTTCAGCTTTCCGTCAAACGTACAGGTATCGAATTTCCGGTCCCCATAGGTATCCAGCACAGCCTTATTGTAAGGGCTCATACCGATTTCGTAAGCGGAGTCCAAATCGGCTACCAGATCCGATTCCACAAGCTGTGAAAGAAGGACCTGATTGGGTACCATCATGATATCGGGCATCTGTCCTGAGGTGATAGCCAGGCTGACCTTCTGGGAAAGCGCTGCCTCATCCACTGCCATCCATTCAACCTTCACATCCATATTCCAGCGTTCCTTATAAAGGCGGGTGAATTCATTATCTTCCAGAGTATCACCCTCCGGAAGGTTCATATCCTGCGGATTCCCCAGGCCTCCAATGGTGACCGTCAGCGTTTCTTCATAAGGATCATCCCAGCCTGCCGGAACCGGAATTCCGTCGGAAGGCATATTTTCTGCACCGGCACTGTCGGAATTACTCTCGTTCTGTGTTCCTCCCGGCTGAGTACCGCCGGTCTGTGCATCCTGTCCGCATCCCACCATGGAAACCGCCATAGATAAGGTGAGCAGTATCGCCGCTATTTTCTTTTTCATTGCATATCCTCCTACTTTTTCTGTTGAGCTCCCGGGCAGCTCCTGTATCTTTATACTAATGGCTCAAAGTACTTCCAACAAGATTAGGTTTTTTCGATTTCTTTTTATTTTTTATGATTTTATTTCTTTGGGCTGTTTTCTTTAAGGATAATTTCAGCCACGGAACATGCCGGAAGGATAAAGCTTATCCCGCCGTCCTTTCTTTTGATTTCCTGCAATTCATTCAGCTTTATATTTTCCGGATTGTCAAAGGTATTATGAGCGGCCATTTCTCCCTGAAGGATTCTTCCTTCCATAATCTCCGGGGTATAGCCCAGAATATAACAGTCTATCTCTTCCGACCGGAAAGGAGACAGATTGCTGACAGTCAGATGTAACTCTCCGTCCTTTATGGACGCTGTGTGGGATAAGGAAGGGATACGGCTCTCCTCATCCCCGATTTCTTCTGTCTCCAGCCAGCTTCCAAGCAGAGAGGCATCCTGATGGCCTTTATACAGTTCAAAAACAAAGTAGGTGGGCGTAAGTATCATATGCCGGCCTTCCGTAAGGATAATCGAATGAATTACATTGACCATCTGCGCCAGATTAGCCATTTTTACACGATCTGAGTGCTTATTGAAAATATCCAGCTGCACCGCTGCCAGCAGGGCATCCCTGACCGTTCCCTGCTGATAGAGAAAAGCCGGATGGGTTCCCTCCTCCACTTCATACCAGGCTCCCCATTCATCCACCACCAGCCCTACTTCATGGGCGGGATCATATCTGCTCATGATTTCACAATGCTTTTCGATCAGCTCATCCATACGCAGGGCACGTACAAACCCCCGGTAATAATCCGGCAGTTCAAACTCCGTTGCTCTTTTTTTATGCTCCCAGGTATTGGGCTGTGTATAATAGTGAAGAGAAATACCGTCCATAAGACGCCGGTTTCCTGTATAAGCTGCGGTCTTCATTACACCTTCCGTCCATTGATAGTCGGCAACATCCGCGCCTCCGGCTATACAATACAGCCGGTTATCCCCATAATTCCTGCAGAAGGTACGGTAACGGCGGAATTCCTGTCCATACTGCTCCGGCGTCATATTGCCTCCGCATCCCCAATTCTCATTTCCCACACCCCAGTATTTTACACGCCATGCTTCGGGATGCCCATTTTCAGCCCTCAGCTCTGACATGGGTGAGCTTCCGTCAAAGGTCAGGTATTCAATCCAGTCACTCATTTCCTCCACGGTACCTGAACCTACATTTCCGCATATATAGGGTTCGCAGCCTATCTGCTCACACAGCTCCATGAACTCATGCGTCCCGAAGGAGTTGTCCTCCACCACATCACCCCAGTTTGCGTTGACGATTTTTTTACGCTTTTCCCCGGGTCCGATGCCGTCCTTCCAATGATAGTAGTCCGCAAAGCAGCCTCCCGGCCACCGCAGTACCGGCAGCTGTATCTGCCGCAGGGCTTCCACCACATCACACCGCATGCCCTTTACGTTCCTGATATCAGAGGCCTCTCCCACATAAATTCCTTCATAGATTCCTCTGCCCAGATGCTCGGAAAACTGTCCGTACAGTTCCCTGCTGATTTTGCTCTTTCTGTCCCATGCATTGATGACAAGCTTTGCCATATTCTTTCCTCCTCACTTTGGTAAACGGTATTTTATTGTGCAATCATATGATAAGAGGATATGGGGATGGTTATCAATTTCAAATAATTACGTTTTGATTATATTTTTTATGGAAATCTGCTCCGAAAGCTCCGATATCTTCTGCCTTCTGATATCGCAATAGTACATTTAATTATCCAAATAAGTATAATTGCGCCAATGGATCAAAAAAAGCATCTCTTGCGGAGATGCCTTTTTTCGGCAGTCATACATTTGATAAATCCTTCTTCACTGTCCTGCGGTATTCAACAGGCGTCACTCCGAATCTTTCTTTAAACAGCCTGGAAAAATACTGGCTTTTCCGATATCCAATGAGTTCCATAACCTCATGGACTTTTAATTCGGTCTGCTCCAGAAGTTCAGCCGCTTTCTGCATCCTGATATCCGTTATATAGGCGGACAAATTCATATTTGTTACTTCCTTGAATATCTTGGACAGATAAGCCGGATGGAGATGGACGACTTCTCCCAATACATCCAGAGAAAGATTCTGATCAAAATTTTCATATATGTAATTCTTCACATAGGAAATCAGTGCGCTTTTATCGCCGGCCAGGCAGATTTTGTCCTTCTCTTTTTTCTCCTCCAACACAAAATTCTTCTGCAGGATACGTTCCAGCGTTTCCACCAGGTCGCCCTTAAGGACAGGTTTTACCAGATATTCCGACACCCCATAATGCAGCGCCTGCCTGGCATACCCGAACTCACTGTAGCCGGATATAATAATTACTTTTGTCGGGTATTTTTTCTCATCAATGAATGCGGACAAATCAAGTCCTGATATCCGAGGCATTTTAATATCGGTTATCAGAAGCTCCGGCACGAATTCCTGAAGGATATCCCTGGCCATGGAGCCTCCGTTTGCGACGAAAACCTGATCAAATCCATAATCCCTCCAATCCACCAGTTTTTGTATATATTCGGCCATATATAATTCATCATCAGCAATCAACAGCTTCATTTTCCGTCCTCTTCGGTAAAATAGTAAAGGAAACCAGTAAGCCTCCCCAAATACTCCTGCCGAAACGCAGTCCCGCAGAACTATCATAATAATTAATCAGCCTTTGGTTTACATTCCACAACCCTACGCTTTCTTCCTCATCCCGGTTCTTTTTATGCAGGTTTTCCAGCAGCAGCTCAATCTCCTTTTCAGACATTCCATCCCCGTCATCTGAAATCTCAAACCGCACGGAACCGTCCGGCAATTTATAGATTTTAACAAATAAATACTTGGCATTTTCTCTTTCTTCAATGGCATGTTCGATGGCATTTTCAATGACAGGCTGCAGAATCAGAGGAATTATCGGTGTGTCATACAGGGACTCGGAAACATTTATATTGTACGTCAGGCTTTTGCGCATAGCCATAATGGACAGATAGGCTTTTGCATAGGATACCTCTTCCCCGATGCTTGTTATTGCCTTCTTTTTGGTACAATACCTGTAATAGTCCGCCAGATGAACGGCCATTTCCGTTACAGCCTCCGGTTTATCCGCCACTGTGACGATATAGGACAGGCTGTTATAAAGAAAATGGGGATGGATCTGAAGCTGCAGCTGACGCAGCTCCGCCTGGTTTCTGAGCTGCTGTTCTTTTATCGTGGACAATACCAAATCGCCGATTCGGGATACCATCTGATTGAACTGCTGGAAGACATAGGAGAACTCATTATCCGGCAGCACCTCAATCTGGGAGGTGAAGTCACCGTCTTCCACCTGCCTGAGCTTTTCCGTAATTATTTTAAGCTGGAGAAGGATATTTTTGTAGTATAATACCATAAAAATGAAACCGACTGCAAGAATCACTCCCAGCAGCCTTGTGGTTATCCCCATCATATCCATAATAGGCTTTCTCATTTCCTTCAGGGGATAATAGGCGACGAGTTCAAGCCCGTTTTGTACGGCTCCTGATTTGATAATCTGGTATTTTTCGTTGTCAACAGCCAGTTCGAAGGCTTCCTTATCCTGTTTTTTCACCAGCCCTGCCAGCAGATCCTGTTCCATACCATCGGCAGAAAAGAGGCTTTGTCTGTCAGGGAGCACAAGAAGAGTCCCCCCGGTTCCCATACCTGAAGCCATATTTTTGATTTTATACAGGTAGTCCCGTTCCATCTTAATAAAGAGAAAGGGTTCTTCATCTGCTCTTATCCAGTCCGCCGAATACCGTCTTACGTAATACACCTCCTTTTCCCAGTAGATCCACTGGTTATTTTCCGCTCTTTCCAGCATTTTCCGCCTTACGTCCGATTTATTCAGTGTGGAAATGAGGTAATTCTGTTCCGGCCAGTACAATATGAATTCTGACATGCCCACATTGCTTCTCTGGCGTCTGTTCAGATACTCTTTGATATTTTTTACACCCATGACATATTCATAGGGATCATATTCCTCCATGACCATAAGCTGCAGTTCTTTCAAATCATTACTGTTCAGGATTCCGTCCGCTTCTATCTCTATTTCATTGATTTTCTGTTCCAGAAGGGCCCTGGCATATTCCATCTGAATCTGCGCCACGCGCATAAGTGATTCCCTGAGACTGATGGCGCTGTACCGGTATAAAATTAAAAAGCTTGCAATTATCATAATGAGAAAAAAACCAAAAATAATAAAAATTGATTTTATTTTTTTCATGCCCACCCCAATACCGGCTCCGCCGTCTGTTTTTCTCAAAAAATTATAGCAGGATTCGTACCTTTTTACTATATGATACCGGGACTGCCAGATGCTGACAGTCCCGGATGTATGCCTTTATTTAACTGACTGATACCATTCATTCACTTCCTGGGTTATCTGGTCGCCGCCCTGGCTTTTCCACTCTTCCACAAATTTGTCAAATGCATCGATGGGCTCCTTCCCATAAATAATGTTGGTATAGATCTGTTTTTCCATAGTTTGCAGCTGTTCCCATTTTTTCTTCATGGTTGCCGTAGGTTCTCCGTTAAAAAGGTTCGGGAGCAGCTCGTCTTTATGTTCTCCGGCCACCACATATCCCCCTGCCATATCCGGCGAGGCTTTAAAGTCGGCCGCAGCCTTGATCTGAGCACTGGTTTCCGGGGTTATTCCCGTACTGACATCCATATAGGGCTGCATGGTATCAATAGAAGGCGTATTTTTGAGAACAGTTGATTTTCCCGGCATAAACGGATCGGTTACCGGAGGATCAAATAATTTGGAATCATAAACAACGGTATCCCCGACAATATCATAATCATATCCTTCCAGATAACCGTATTTGAAGTCTCCTGTCCCGAACGCCGCGTCATAAATCCAGTCATAATAGGTAAAGAAGGCCTCCATATTGTTGAAATCCTTATTGAACATCAGCCATCCGTCGTTGATCTGGGCTCCCTGGTAAGCAGGCTCCCCGCTGTCCTGCAGGATATTGGGATAGGCTTTAATCACTGCTTCCGGACAAACCGTTTCCACATCTCTGACCGAACCTATCGCCCATGGCCTTCCGATAAAAATCCCTGCTTTTCCTTCGGTAAACTGCATCATTGCATCCCATGCACCGGTTGCGGCGGCCTCCTGAAAAATCCATCCATTTGCATGCCACTGTGCCATCCGTTCCAGGGTCTTTTTATTTCCTTCATGGATGGAGCCGTATACCAGCTGACCATTCTCATCCTCCTGCCAGCTTCCCGGATAATGTTTTCCTGCATTCGCCGAAAAAAGGATAACGGGATCCGCAACCCATCCGGTATTGTAAATACTGTCGCCTGCGTAAGTAAAACCATAGGTATCCTTTTTCCCGTTTCCATCCGGATCCTGCTCCGTAAACGCCCTGATAACCTCTTCAAATTCATCCAGTGTAGTAGGTGCCTTCAGGCCCAGCTTATCCAGCCAGTCCTGTCTGATTATCATGACCTGGCCCTCAGTCAGGAAAGGGGTACATGCAATGCCGTAGGTTTTTCCATCCTTGATGACCGGGTAGAAGGTCTGGGGATATTTATCATATATTTCCTTCAGCCTGTCCGGCATGTACTTCTCTATGTCCTCATCAATTGCCTTCACTTTCCCTGATTCAATCATATCGGCTATCATCTGAGTCCCGTATACCGGAAAAACATCAGGAAGCTCCTCCGAACCGGTAAGCGCCAGACGGAGCTTTGTATCATAATTGCCCGCATCTCCTCCAAGCAAAATAGTTTCCATCTTAATTCCCAGCTTTTCCACCGCGAGATCTACCATGGGATTTTTATTAATGTCCTCGCCCTCCCCATACCTGCCTGTGTTCTCGTCCAGCTGTTTAGCTATACGGATCGTCAGTACCGGATCGTACCTGCCCTCCGCATTTTTCGTGCTGACTGCCTCCGTCCCTCCGCCGTCCTTTCCGCATCCCGCAAGGACTGCCGCCACTGTCAGGACCAGTGAAATCGCTTTTACCGCTTTCTTCATCAATACCTTCCTCCTTCTGAAATTATAATCATATGCCGTAACTGTTCAGACAAACCTGACTGTTGGCATAAGCTTTCCTGGCAAATCATTTTCTATAATTCCCGGGCGCACTTATTCCTTAACTGCCCCCATAACAATACCCTTCACAAAATATTTCTGAAGGAACGGATACACCATCAATATGGGAAGTGCCCCTATAAATACCTGTGCCGCCTTTATGGTACGTTCCGACATAGCTGCCGCCGAAGTGGGATCCAGCGCCAAATCCTGTTGGTTTCCCTGTACAACAATAACCTGCAGGAAAGAAGCGAGAGGATAATTTTTGGTATCCGACATATAAAGAATACCTGTAAACCATTCATTCCAGTTCCCCACCATAATAAAAAGAGCAACAGTGGCGAGTCCGGCCTTGGACAGGGGAAGATAAATCTTCCTCAATACGGTGAAGAAACCCGCTCCGTCAATTAATGCCGCTTCCTCCAATGACTTGGGAATAGAACGGAAGAAATTCATAATCAGTATCAGATTATAACAGCTGAACGCACCGGGAAGCACATAGATAAGAAAATTATTTTTCAGCCCGAGAGTGGAATTGACCAGATAGGAAGGAATCAATCCTCCGCTGAACAGCATGGTAAAAACAAAAAACCACATGAGAGGTGTTCTTCCTTTAAAATCCTTGGAAAGTGCATATCCGGCCGTAGTGATTACACACATGCTGAGCACCGTACCGATGCCTGTCCTGAGAAAAGAAATCAGGATGGAGCGGATAAAATTGTTATTCTGGAATGTTTTCTCATAAGCAAGCAAAGTAAAGTCAACCGGCCAGAAGGTAACGATTCCGCTGTTGGCCGCACTTTTTCCGCTTAGTGACAATGCAAACAGGTTCACAAGAGGCAATAAGCACAGCAAGGCCACAGCTACCAAAAAAATTGTATTTACGAGCACAAATATCTTTCTGCTGACGGATGTCCGACGCATATTCCTTCCCCTCCCCTTCTAAAAAATCCGGTAGCCGGCAAACCTGTAGGCTATTTTGTATGCGGCAACAGTAAGAAGCAGCCCTATCCCGGATTTGAACAGCCCCACTGCCGTTCCAAAGCTGTACTGTCCGTTCACAAGCGACTGCCTGTATACGTAAGTGTCGATAATATCGCCCGTACTGTATGTAAGAGGGGAATACAGATTAAATATCTGATCAAAGCCCGCATTCAGGACATTTCCAAGGCTGAGCGTCGCCATGACAATCACCATTGGCATAATACCCGGCAGCGTGATATGAAGTGTCTGCTGCCACTTATTTGCACCGTCCATTTCCGCGGCTTCATACAGATTCTGGTCAATATTGGAAATCGCAGCCAGATATACAATCATTCCGAAGCCAAACCCTTTCCAGAGATCCGACAGAACGGCAATCTGGCGGAACATCCCCGCCTCTCCCAGGAAAAAAACCGGTTCCATACCGATTTTCTGCAGAAAAACATTTATGATACCGTCCAGTCCCAGAATGTCCCTCAGCATTCCGGCAACAGTAACCCAGGAAAGGAAATGGGGCAGATAAACCAGGGTCTGGATGCTTTTTTTTAATCCCAGCTGTTTTACCTCATTTAACAGCAAAGCCATAATTACCGGTACAATCAGCCCCAATACAATCTTACTCACAGCAATAATGAGCGTATTTATAATCGCCTGATACGATTCCCTGAATTCAAAAATCTGCCGGAAATTATCCAGTCCTGCGAATTCCGAACCAAAGATTCCCAGCCAGGGCTTATAATTCTGAAATGCCATGATAAGCCCTGCCATGGGGATGTAACAAAAAATTATGGCAAGTATAGCGGCCGGCAGCACAAGCATATAGAGCGGCAGGTTACGATGGAATTCCCGTTTCCAGCTTATTCCGGCAGCTCCCGTTTTCCCTTGTGATTTTCCCGCTTTGTTTATCAGCTTCAAATCTCGTTCACCTCGTTTTCGTATTTATAGATTTATTATAAAAGATTGAATATCCACAAAAAACACCTCGATTTTAAGGTTATGTCCCCATTTTTAACTATTTTTAGTCATAATTCAAAGAAGAATCGGGCTGATGAGCGGTATCTTTTATTCTGCTTTACGTTTTTTTATATATCATCAAAATGCAGGTAAAAATTTTCAGCAGTTAATTCAAACAAATTGACAAATAAAATACGGGCTTCTATAATGTAAGAAATTATCCGTTTTTTTTTACACATTACCGGCTTTTTCATTGGTCTTATGTACATCCAATCCACATCAGACAGGAGATATGAATATGGAAATCCAACTCGTCTTACCCGAGGAATCCCAGGCAGAAGATCTGGCCTTACAGCGAAACGACCGGGAGGTTGTCCGCTATACCGGCGATCCCAAATATCCTTATACGAAGGAGGACGCACTCGCGGATATCAGAAGCTTCCTGGAGGAAGAAAACAAATCCCGTGTCACACGTACCATACTCGCTGATGGACGCCCTATCGGCATCGTCTACTTCTATCTGCCGTGGCGGGGCCAGAAATCTGTGGAGCTGGGATACTGGATTGGGAAACAATATTGGGGGCAGGGAATCTCCACTTACGCTGCGAAACAGCTTTGCGACTTTGCCTTCCGTACCCTGGATATCAACCGTATCTGCGCCAGCGCCCTGGAAGTAAATGTGGGTTCCTGGCGGGTTATGGAAAAGCTGGGGATGCGCAGAGAGGGGACTTTTATTAAGGCTATTTATCAGAATGGTGAGTTCTTTAATGATCTTTATTACGCGGTTCTCCGGGAAGAATACAGCATGGAATAAACCGGCGAGTGGATTGCCTCAATAGACAGATCCGGAATAACTGAAAAATGGTTCCAAAAGCAACATATTCTGCTTTCGGAACCATTTTTCAGTTATTTCATATATTTCCTGCGGTATTCCACCGGCGTCATCCCCTCCGTATTTCTGAATACCTTAGCAAAATAGTTGCCATTAGAATAACCGCATTTTTCCGCTATCTCCACAATTCTGATATGCGGATTCAGCAGGAGCTTTTTCGATAAATTAAGGCGGTAATCACTGATATACTGCTTAATTGTCACACCCGTTTCCTTTCGGAATAATACGTTCAGATGCGCTGCAGAAAAATTCATATTCGCAGCAATATCTGTCACCGACAGTTCAGCTTCCTGACAATGCTGTTCAATATAGGTAATGGTATCCCGTACCAGCCTGGAATACTGGTTTTCCTGCTCCAGATGAACGGCAAAGGCATCCAGCATTCTTTCAAATAATCCCATTACCTCTTCTATGGAAACAGCTTCCCGGATTCGGCTCTCTATATCGTCTTCCGTATCGATATCCTCAACGGATAAAAGCAGGGCATTTTTCTCCTGGACAAGAAGTCCCGCAAATGCGGACAGGAGCATGACAATATCCTCCTGACGGTAAAAACCTTCCGAACAGATTTGTGAAACCAGATGATGCAGCCATTCCCTCACCTGCTCCGGCTCCTCCTTTATCATCCTGACAAACTCGGCATACAGGCCCGGATTTAATTTTTTCATCTCGGGAATTTCATCTTCCATTTCAAACACCTTCCTGCTGCTGTCAAAGAAAGACTGTTCCGCATTTAAAAGGGCAATTTCACAGCTCTGGGCCACAGCCATAAGATTATCTGTTTCAAATCCCATTCCCACACAGATTCCATCCTCCAGTTCCGCCATTTTCCGGCATTCTGCTTTTACCATGCTCATCCGGTATTTTCCACAGGCAGCAAGAAACAGATATTTCCCCTGCTCTACAAGAGTGAGAAGAACCGGTATCCCTGTTTTTTTCCAGGTATCAAAAACAAGAGGCTCCAACTGCCCTGGCGTCCCTTCCTTTTTAGCCCAGATCACCGCAGCGAAGTATCCTGTATCTGTCGGAAACTCTACCTCCCTGCATATTTTTTCAACCAGAGCCTTATCCTTTGTCTTAAGTCTGAGCATATTTAAAAGCCTCTGGCGTTCCAGGTTCTGCCACTGTCCTTCTTTTTTTTCATGGCGTTCCTTTTCCCTGACAAAATCCACTGCCTTTTTGACCGCCCCTTCCACCTTTTCCAGTTCTATGGGTTTTTCCACAAACTCCACGGCATCCAGGGATATCGCTTTTTTCAGATATTCTATTTCCATATAACCGCTCATAAACAACAGCTTGCTGTCCGGGCACTGACGGATCAGCCGTTCCGCAAATTCCAATCCATTAAGTTTCGGCATACGGATATCAGTAAGGACAATATCCGGCCGGAACCACGAGGATATTGTCAGGGCCTCCCGTCCGTCCCGTGCCTGCATAATTTCGTCAATTCCGTATTTATCCCAGAAAATAGATGAAATCAGTCCCTCCCTTACATAATCTTCATCGTCCGCGATTAACAGTCTCATTTCAGCTTTCCTCCCTCCCCGCTTTCTCCTGAATATCCTTTTCCTTAATTTTCCTTACCCGAATACTGACGCAGGTTCCAATTCCCTGTGTGCTTTCAAAGGTGATGCATTTTTCCATATTATAGAACAGCTTCAGACGTGTTTCGATATTACTGAGTCCATATTTGCTGCCCTTGTGTTTCTGTTCCATTTCCTGCCCCGTAATCATACCCACTCCATCGTCCGTTACCGACAGGAATATATCGTCATCCTCTTCCCATCCGCTTATGAGGATGTTTCCCCGTCCGCTGCTTTTTTCCATAATGCCATGGGTAATTGCATTTTCTATGAGGGGCTGCAGGGTTATTTTAGGTATCAGGCAATCGCGGATCTGCTCCTCCACATCCAGTTCAAATAAAATCTTCCCCCGGTATCTTTTCTGCTGTATGGCAATATAAGCCTCACATAATTCAATTTCCAGTCCGATAGTAATTATATCCCTCCCTTTATTCAGGATCAGTTTATAATATCGGGCGAGGGACAAAACTGTGTCCCTGATATTTTCCGTTTCGTTTTTAGAAGCCATCCAGTTAATCATATCCAGAGTATTATACAGGAAATGGGGGTTGATTTGGGACTGCAGTGCCATCAGCTCCGCTTCTTTTTTCTCCTGGCCCAGCTGGTATTGCTCTTCCAGCAGCTTCCTGATGCGCCGTATCATATAATTATAGTTCCCGATCAGCTGGCCGACCTCGTCCTGTCCGGCTTCCTCATCCAGGGTTTCCAGTTTTCCGTCCTGTACCTTCTGGACGGTTTTGGATAAGTGCCGGATTCTGGAAGAAACGGAACGGGAAATCAGCCAAATCGCCAAAAGCAGCACAGCGCAGTCTGCAATAAAAAGGAAGGCTGTAAAAAGGCCTGTTTTCCGAAATACTCCCCGGATGGTATCTGACGGCATAACAGCATATAACAGGAGACCGCTTTCTCCTATCTCGCTCATTCTGGCATAATATTCTCTGCCGCCGGATCTGACCTTTCCTCCCTCTGGCGAACATGCATTCTCCAATTCTGCGTCCGGAGCAATTTTATCATAAAGACTCCGGTCACTTACCGTAAGGAGTTTCCCGTCTCCTGACTTTATATAGTAAACCTCTTCCTGCGGGGTATTCAGAAAGCTCTCCGCCAGTTTATCGCCATGAATATAAACATGCATGCTTCCCAGATTCCGGCTGAAATCCTCCAGGTTAGTTACCGGTCTGACAAAAATAAGATAGCAGCCTTCTTCCCCGTTTTTTTCCATATTTACTGTCTGCCAAAAAGGACGGTAGCCGTTTTGTTCCATGATCCGCCATATCTGACGGCCTTCTTCACTATCCCAATCACGCACATAGCCGGATATACCATCCGCAAAAGGATATTCCCCATCCAGATACAAAACAACGGAATCATAATCCGTTCCGTAATATATATTTTTTATCCATTCCCAGGCAGACTGCACCTGCACATATTGATCAGAAAAACCATTGCTTTCCATCAGCTGTTTCATGCAGAGATTCAGATTTTCATTTCCTATGGCCATTCTGGTTATGCTCTCCACTCGTTCCAGGCGCTCCTCCAGCATGGCCTGCGTCTGCTCGAAGCGCTGATGCGCCAGGTACTCCTGATTTACTCTTGTAGATACATAAAGCTGCCGATAGGATATGAAAAACGCAGCTCCCATTGCAGCGAGGCAGGCACAGGAAAACAGCAGAAACATTTTCACTGTTAATGATAAATTGGAAAACCGGCGTCTTTTCTCTGGTATGCTCCTTTTCATTTACCCTCCCGTCCGTACATATGGTACACTGCTATACTGATTACTCCTGCAGCCTACGCCCAAAAACCTCCCTGCAGGCGGGCTGCCGCAGGAAGGCTGAGGATTTCATTTAGTCAGCTGCTTTCTTTTCCTGAAATGCTGTCAGCTGCTGCTGCATCTCAGAGATATACTTTTCGATGCCTGCCTTCTTCAGCTGAGCAAGAACATTTTCGTAATCCCCGTCCATATCCTGGGTCACACCGCAGAGGAGGGGCGTCATATACTGTGCTTTTACGGATTCCAGTGCCGCCGTTTCTGAGGAAAGGGAGGAGGCGTCGAAGATAAAGCCGTCAAGGGGGCTGAATTCTTCCGGTGTCACGCGGGTAGCATCCATCTGTTCCTGCCAGTAAGCATTTTCACTAGGTACTTCCGTTTCCATATAACCGTCTACCAGACCGGTCCAGGAAGGCTTCACATTGCTTGCTTCAATACCGGCCGTGGTAATGTTTCCGTCCTGCCTGTTATAGTTTTCCCCTTCCACTCCCCATCTGAGCAGGTCATAATAAGCCTGGTCGGTATGCGCCTTTTCAATAAACTGCAGGGCTTTTACCGGTTCCTTGCATTTGGGGTTAATGGAAATACATGTGGCGCTGGAAACAGAGGGCAGATATATGGGTGCTTTTCCAAATCCATAATCAAACCAGCCCATTTCCCATTCCGGATTATTTCTGGCTATTTCATTCACGGTTGCAGTGAGCGACCATGCAGGAGAATTGGTTGCAGTTACTTTTTTATCAGCCTTTATCAGCTCTGCAATCTTGTTTCCTTCATTGGCACTGGCAGCAAGGATATCATGGTCAATGATTCCGTCCTTGTACCATTTCGTCATATATTCCAACATAGTTTTATATTCCGGCGTCTGTGTCCTGTCAATGACTGTGTAAGGATCATCTGCTGCCACAACGGTATAGGGTGTGTTCATATAGCTGTCCAGCTCCAGATATTTACCGGCCGCAAGAATGTTCCACACAGCAGACCAGATACGATTATCCATGATCACCGAGCTTTCAGGGTATTCATCCTTCGCTTTATACAAATACTGTTCCATGGTTTCCAAACTGTTGATTTCCGGAAGCCCCCATTTCTTACGCAGGTCTTCCCTGTACATGAAACCTTCCCCTGCCGTCACACTGTCTGTCGCTTTTCCAAACTGGGGGATTCCGTACAGCTTACCGCCGATCTCACAGCTTTCCAGTGTTTTATCGGATACCACAGAGTAATGGGCCACCAAATCCGGCACTTCACTGAGTAAGGGTTTTAAATCAAGGAAAGCATTCTTTGTCGCCATAACCTTATAATCGGAAAAATTGCCGCCCACATACAAATCATATTCTCCGGAGGCAATGTTCAGATTAATCTTATTCTTCTCATCTCCCCATGGAATATAATCAAATCTCACCTTAATACCCAGATCCTTTACCGTCATGGCATCCAGCTGCTCATAGAAGGCATCCATACCTGACGCCGGTTCGTTGCCCATGGTAAATCCTTTTAAAGTAATGACCTCCCCGTCATCTGCCGCCTGTTCTGCCGTCTCCCGGGCATCTGTTTCCGCCTCCGTACTGCCTGACGTTCCTGCATTGCCTGAGGTATCCGTACTGCCCTGGCCGCATCCGGCCAGAGAAAAGACGAGAGCCGCCGACATTCCCAGAGAGACTGCTTTTCTCCATAAACTTCTTTTCTTCATAAATTTGGTGTCCTCCTTTTTTATTATACATCAGGCGTCTCCCGCCTGTCTGCATCACAGTTCATTTATTTCCTGTTCATCCCTTTACACCGCCTACGGTCAGGCCGCCTACAAAGTAACGCTGCACAAACGGATAGAACAGCAGGACCGGGCCTGTTGCAATGATTGCTGTGGCCAGCTTCATTGTCTCACTCGGAAGGGATGCCACACTGTCCACCAGCCCCTTCTCGCTCATCATGGCAGACAGATTTGCCATCATAGACTGCAGAAAATACTGCAGGGTATACAAGTCGGTATTTTTTATATACAGGTTGCAGCGAAACCATTCATTCCAATAACTCAGCGCCAGGAAAAGCCCAATGGTTGCCACCGCCGGTTTGGCAAGCGGCATGACCACCTTATAATAAATTTTGAAATCACCTGCCCCGTCAATCCGTGCCGATTCCACCAGTTCATGAGGAATGCTCTTCACAAAGTTACGGAATAAAAAGATATTGAAGGGATTCATAACCGCCGGAAGAATCAGGACCCAGATATTATTGTTCAAATGAAGGATATTCACATTTACCAGATAGGATGGAATCATACCGGCCGAAAATAATGTTGTAAAATAAATGAAAAATGCAAATTTATTCCTGTGCTTAAAATCCGGCCTTGACAGCACATAGCCGCTCATGGATGTGGTAAGCAGCCCTGCGGCCGTTCCCATAATTGTGATAAAAATCGTAACCATATAGGCCTGCGGTATGGAATTTCCCATATTAAAAATAGCTTTATAGGCATCCAGCGTAAATTCCCGGGGAAGCAGGGAATAACCGTTTACTGCGATTGCCGATTCGCTGCTGAAGGATCCCGCCAGGATGAGAAGGAAGGGAATTACGCAAATCACCGCCAGGGCTGCGATAACAAACATGCTGATCCCTTTAAACAAAGCGGCCCGGAAGCCATGACGGATATGTACTGATGTCTGTGTCGGTCTCATAGTCTCTCCAATCTGCGGGTTGTACCGCTTTTTATTTTAAAACAGGGCATTTTCCGGACTTACCTTATTCACAATCCGGTTTACCGCCATGACAAGCACAAAACCGAAAACCGACTGGTACAATCCGGCCGCAGCCCCTCTTCCCATGTTAAAATCCACTGCCAGGGAACGATAAACATAGGTATCTATAATGTCCGTCTTGTCCAGCAGTAATCCATTGTTTCCCACGATTTGATAAAAGAGTTCGAAGGAACCTTTGATTATCCCGCCCAGAGCCAGCATGATAAGCATGATAGCCGTAGGCTTCAGCAGAGGAAGCGTTATATAACGAATCCGCTTCCAGTTGGAGGCGCCATCCACATAAGCGGCCTCATAAATACTTTCATCAATTCCCAGAATTGCCGCCATATACACTACGCTGCCATATCCCAGCCCTTTCCATACCTGGACTGCCACTATAATAACGGGCCATACCTGCGGATTCTGATAGAAGTCAAATTTCTCAAACCCAAAAGAAGTAATGATGTTATTGGCAATCCCGTATTTATAACTGAAAATGTTATAGACAATTACCCCGATGGTTACCATGGATACAAAATAAGGCATAAACATCAGTGTCTGGGAAACCTTAACAAAATATTTTTTCTGGATTTCCTTCAGAAGGACCGCTACCGTAATCTGTGCCGCATTCCCGA
>OLRD01000012.1_pt1 | contig 185123 bp, 160 predicted proteins | sample 1672051 | NCBI WGS metagenome assembly OLRD01 (sample SAMEA3136640, study PRJEB25190) | human gut metagenome | biome: human gut; feature: human-associated habitat; material: faeces | place: Austria | collected 2013 | reverse complement strand
CGGAGAACTCCTCTCCCTTGCGGTTGACCATGTTTTCCAGAAAGACCGGCTGTCCCTTGCGGAGCAGCTCCTTGTCCTCGTGGGTGAGCTGCACGTTGCAGATCTCCTTCGGGATGTAGATTTCGCCTGTCTCCGGATTGTGGCGGGTATAGTTCGGACGTCCCGTCACCTTGTCCAGCGTGACGAATGAGGAGAACACCTCGTCGGAGTTCCTGCGTTTCATGTCCTCGACCAGGATGGTGTGCCCCTCGCTGAGCATCTTCAACTGGGTGGGCGAGAGCTGTACCCCGCCGAGGGACTGCTGGTTGAACGCCTGGTCCTTGGGAAAGATGAACTCCAGCCCCCTGCGTTCGGCACTGTACTGTAGTGTAGCGCTGAATTCTTTCCCCTTGTTGGAAATCATCCCGTCCACGAACACCTGTCCGCCGTTCTTGAGGGTCTGTATCTCGTCGGGACTCAACTTGACACCCCTTACCTCATCCTGCACGTAGACATGCTCCTGGCGGACGGCCACCAGCTCGTTGGTGTTCTTGTCGATGGAGATCAGACAGGGTTCCGTCGTGCCTCCGCGCAGGTTCAGTTCCGCCACACGTCCCATGTTGCCGCTCTCGCGCAGGTTCTTCTTGTCCTCCTCGGTGAAGATATGCCCGAAGTACGGGCGTTCCAGCTGCGGCTCCTTGCGTATGCCGTGGACGCCGAGCCCGACCTGTCCGTTCTGCATGGGTATCAGTGAAAGGCGCGCGTCCATACGGATGGTGGCGGCGTCCAATGTCAGCGTAAGCGGTACCAGCTTGTTCGTCTTGTAGCCTTTCAGCATGGAGTCAAGCAGTCCCTCCTGTTCGAGCGACGCTTTGGAAACACCGATCTTTTCCAGTGCGTTCCAGTCAATCATGTCCTCGTTGTAGCGGTAACGCGGTGCCTGCGGCTGTTGTTCCGCCTGCGGTACCTGCGGCTGCGCGCCTTGTGCCGCCTGTTGCACCTCGCTCTGTTGCAGGGGTTCCTGCGGTTGTTGCGGCTGTTGCTGTTTTTTCTTTGCCATCGTTTCTGTTTTTTCTTGGTTTACATTCTGTTCCTTCCTGTTCTCTTTGGGACGGATCTCGTAGCGCTTGAGGAACTCCTTCACCGCGTCCGTCTGTTTTCCTTCCGCCAGGTCCCTGATGGCCTGCTTGTTCATCTTGTAATCGTGGACGGTCATGCGGATCAGCCGGAAATGCGTGGGGTTCTTGAGCTGGCTCCAGAAATTCTTGATGAAATTCTCGAGGATACTTGAGTTCTTGTCGAATTTCAGGAATGAATTCTCGTTCCGTTCATCCGCCGGAACAGTTTTCACCTTTCCTTGTCCGTCGATTCCGCTGACCGCACGCACGCCCGCTTTCGGGTCGTTCTTGTTGTGAACCAGCATCAGTTCGGTAATCTGTTCCACCGGAAGGGCCTCGTCTTTCGCCTTCGGTTTTCTGGTCCGTTTGGGTTTCTCGTTCATGTTCTTTTCTTGTGCCATACATCATCTTTTTGAGGTTAATGAATCGCTTTGACACTTCAAATGTATGAGTATATTTTGGATAAAATGCTGATTTTCAAAAAGGTGACATCGGACGTCATCAGATGTCATCAGATGTCCGGAAAGGTGCTTCAAAACAAGTAGGAAATACAAGGGCGGCAGGAAAAAAGAGTAGGGGCAGGCGAGGGGACGTACCGCAGGGAAAAGGACAAACGGCGTGCATGGCACGGAAGAAAAAAGGAGCGGGTACGGCGGCCCATGCAGAACAGAGGGAGCTGAAGCCCCCTGTTTTTTCTTGTGGTCCGTCATATACTTAATAAGAAGATTTCAGGCGGGACGGGATATGGTATGGTCAGTATTTGATTTTCAGGGAATATAAGAAACGGTTCCTCCGGAATATCTCCTGTATGTATTGCCCGTGCGTCACGTCGGTCGCAGTTTGCCCCTGTAATCATCCTTCAAATCGAAGCGGGATTGCCGCCGCATTCTTTTTCGCGGCAATTTTCCCCGGCGCCAGCCGCAAGGAAAATTGCCACGAAAAGAGTGTGGAAAATGCGGCTGGCAAGACCGGTTCGATTTTCCTTTGATGGAAGGGGAAACTGTCCTGTATATTATTATCCGGTCCTTTCAGACCTGTTCCTTGGTAATCCCGTACATGCCCATTTTCTTGTAAAGGGTCGGGCGGCTGATGCCCAGCAAGGCTGCCGCCTGTGTCAGGTTGCCTTTGGATATGGTGACCGCCATCCTGATCTGTTCCGCATTCCGCTGTTCGTCTTTTAGCAGGCAGTTGTTTATCTTTTCTTCCTTTGCAAGATTCAACACTGTCTTTCCCGCCTGCTGCAACCGTAAGCACTGAGGGGTTATCAGTTTTCCGCCACATATCAGCACCGCCGCATGGACAACCTGTTTCAATTCACGGACATTCCCCGGCCAGCCGTAGCCCAGCAATATTTTTTTTGCCGCCTCGTCAAAATCCGGAATCTCCTTTCCCAGTTGTCCGGCAGACTGGATACGGAAAAAATCAGCCAGCGGGAGTATGTCTTCCAGGCAATCCTGCAACGTGGGCACGGTGATTGTAAAATCCTGCAACCGGTATAGCAGGTCCTTCCGGAAGCGTTTTTCCGCGACGGCACCCTGCAAGTCCTCGTTGGTGGCGGCGATGACGCGCACGTCCATCCGCTTGTCCTGCCTTCCGCCCACGGGGCGGTACCTCCGTTCCTCCATCGCACGCAACAGCATCTGTTGTATTTCCACCGGCAGATTCTCCACCTCGTCCAGGAACAACGTGCCTCCCCGCGCTTCCTGGAAATATCCCGGTTTTTCATCCGTCGCCCCCGTGAACGCCCCTTTGACATGGCCGAAAAAGGCGGATGCCGCCAATTCCCTTGACAGGCTTCCGCAATCCACGGTTATGTACGGCTTGTTCGCCCTCAGGCTCCGCTTGTGGATCTTGCCCGCCAGATGCTCCTTGCCCGTCCCCGTGTTGCCGAGTATGAGCACCGTCATGTCCGTGGGGGCAACCAGGCGGATGTAGCGGTCCAGCTCGCGGAAAGCGGCGCTCTTGCGTTCATAAATCACTTTGGCGAATGCCTCGTCCGCCATCCTTATCTTTTTCAGTGCGGGAAGCAGCTTGTCTTCGAGCAGCGGTTTGAGGATATAATCCTCCGCTCCCAGTTTCATGGCATGTACAGCCGTGTGTATCTCCTCATAGTTCGTCATCATGATGAACGGATGGGTGTAGCCCTGTCCCCTCATCCATTCCAGCAGCGCGGTGCTTTCCCCGTCCGGCAGTCTCAGGTCGGCCAGCACGATGTCATCCTCCCGGACGGAACGGGCGATGACCTGCCGCGCCTGTGCCAGCCGGTATGCCTTCACTGTCTGGTAATCGGCATTCTGCAAGAAATTGCAGATATAATCGCAGAACAATATATTGTCCTCAACCACAATCACTCTCATAGCTTTCCTTTGCCTGTTGTGCCAAATCAATTATTTCCTTTCCCTTGTCCAGTACTTTCTGGACCGCCCGGCCGAACTCCTCCGCCGAATATTCCCCGTTCCCCTGAAGCAGCATGAACAGGTCCCGCAGGGGCTTGCCGGCATGGATTATCTCCCAGGAACTGCTCAGGTGGTGGGTCCATTCCCTGAGCGACTCGTAATCGTTCCTTTCCGCACTTTCCGCCATCGCCGCGATATCGTCCGTTGTCTCCCTGATAAGCGTCTCCAGCATTTCCAGCCTGTCGCCATACTCCAGCAACGCATGGAAATCGACCTGCTCCTGCTGCCTTTCGTCGCCCAGGCATCCCGTACAGACTTGCAGCAGCTCTTCCACGGAGAACGGTTTCTTCAGGCAGGCCGAGAACCCCGCCTCATGCAGGTCCGCCGTATTGCAGCTTCCCGAAGCGGTGGCCGCAATGACCGGAATGGTCCGCGAGTTTCCCACATTGGCTGTGCGAAGCAGTTTCAACACATCAAACCCGTTCATCTGCGGCATTTTCAAGTCGGTAATCATCAGGTCATAGTTCTGACGGCGGATGCATTCCATCAGGTCACGTACGCACCCGCATGTCGTGCACATCACCCCATGGTGCGCGAACATCTCCTTGACGGCGGCCAGCAGGACGGTATCGTTGTCCAACGCCACGACGGTAAAAGGCTGTACGAGGGACCGGGTGCCGTTTTCTTTCTTTGCCGTCTCCTCCGCAGTTGACACGGGCAGAAGCACCGTGAAGCAGCTTCCGGACCCTTTTCTGCTTGTCAGTTCTATCGTGCCTCCCAGCAGTCCGACCAGCTCCTTGACAATGGAGAGCCCCAGTCCCACACCCTCCTCGGCCATCGCGTTGGGCAATCGCTCGAAAGCGGTGAAAACGCGTGCCTGCTCTTCCGCGCTCATCCCCGTACCGGTATCCTCGACGGAGAGCTGCAAGGTTCCGTTATCAAACCGCATGCGTAATGTGACCGCCCCCCGCTCCGTGAACTTGATGGCGTTTGACAACAGGTTATGTCCTATCTGGACAATCCGTTTCTTGTCCCCGATGACCACCCTGTCCCTTGGACTCTCCATATTCAGGAAGAGGTTCTTGTCCGCCGCCAGCGGCATGAAATCCGCTTCCAGCGTCTCGATGACGGTATGCAGCCTGAACGGAACCGGATTGACTTCCTCCTTTCCGCTCTCCAGCCGGAAAAATCCCAACAAAGTGTTCAGCATGGCCTCCATGTGTCCCGCCACCCGGCGTATCGTCCGGTTGTATTCTTTCCGTTTGGATATCTTTTTCTCCGTCGCGAGCAGTTCAGCATAGCTGTTGATTGTCGTAAGCGGTGTGCGCAGGTCATGGGTTACGGTCAGCATGATTCTTTTTCTTGCCGCGATCAGCTCCTCGTTTTCGGCGACGGTATGTTCCAATTGCCCGATTGTTTCCTCCAGCCTTTTCTTGTAGCGGTTTATGCGTGCCATGTCCCGGTGTATAATCATGTAGGAACCCCCGAGCAGCAGGAGCATGAACACCACCAGCCCGGCGACTATGGCCAGTGACCGTTCGCCCGTTCTGCCCAGCTTTTCCTCCCGTTGCTGCATCTCTTCCTGGATATTCCGGTCCATGTGCCTGATAACCTGTTGAAGCTGCTCGTTGAGCAACCTGTTGCGGGAGGCGAGGATATGTGCCTGCTCGGAGAACTGGCGCGCATATTGCCGCTGTCTGTCCGCTATGGTCCTGTTGAGGGCATGGAGTGCGGATGTGTCCGGGGAGGTTTCCGTCTTCTCTTTTTTCCCGAACAGCCTTTTCAGGAATCCTCTCTTCCTGCCGGTCTTTTTCGGGGGGCTTTGTCCGGCTGTTTGCGGAAGCTGTCCGGCTATTTCCCGGCCGGCTTGCTGCTGCTTGCGCATAATCTCCTTGATTTGCAGCATGGACTGTTCCTTGTCCCTCCATAAGATGCGGATACTGTCTATCCGGGCGTTGGGATGCAATTCCTGTAAACCGTACAACAGGCTGTCGACTGTCGATTTCTGTTTCAGGTACGTGTTGAAATCCTTCTCGTCCCACTCCGTGAATGTGTCGCAGAACAAAGAGAGTTCAAGCATTTTCATATATACATTGCGTATGGCCCGCTTTTGTCTGTTTATTTGCCGGACATTCGTTTCTATAGACCTGATCTCCCGCCATTCGTGGATACCTATATATATGATACAGCCAACCGTCAGGAGCACGGTGATGTACCCCGCCGCAATCTTGGCAAGAAGCGACCGCGGGTGTGAAGTCTTTCTTATCAGTCTGTTCCAATTTATCAATGTATGAGCCTTTTTATTTTTGTTATACCCGGTTTTAAACAAGCGAACAATAAAAACCGACCAGTCGGTATTTTATTATTCGCAAAGATAAATCTTTCCAAATAATAACAAAAGAAAAAGTATTCAAATGCAAGGCAAATGTGCCGTTTACATTAGAAAAATGCGGCTTTAAGCGAAGAGAAGCGGTTATTGTATTTGAAAAAGCAGTGCTCCAAAGGTTTTTCCTATGGAATTTTCGAACAATTGCCGGCTGAACACCTGTATGTCGTCCACAGACTGCTTGTGAATGACAACGACCGCATTGAAAAGAAAATCCTGTTCCCTGGCAAGAAGTTCGTGATACATTTGCGGAAATTCGTCCATGTATTCGTTGGCGGAGGATACGAACTGCATGTAATACATCAATCCGTTGCCCTCCAGTTTTTCAGGAAAACTGTCGATTACCCGTTCAATCGGGTTTTTGTAGGACCGGAGAAATTCGTCCCATCTTCTCCCTTCCAGATAATCCATTTCCGGAGAGAGCTGGGAAGCCGGGAAAAAGCGCATTTTCACGACAGTGTCAATCAAATGCCGTTTGGATGAAAAATAGTGCATGACCGCGCCTTTGGACTTATGCACGGCTGCCGCCACATCGCAAAATGAAGTCTGTTTCATGCCTTTGGTAAGGAACAGTACATACGCCTCGTCAATTATCCGCTGTTTCAAGTTTGGATCCATATCACACCTGCATTATATAAAAAATAGCACAGATGCAATCAACAACCCAAACGTGGCAGTGGAAAAGCCTAGAGATGAAGTCGACGCACCCGTGCTATATGTTTTGATATAGCGCAAGCTGTCATATCCCATCTTCTCTCTTTGAAATTTTCCACTTTTCGTTTGAAAGATGTATATGATACTATACTATTTTACCTGTTAGTTTTGCAAAATTAAGCTATTTATTGCTTATTTCCAAACTTAAACACTTAAACTACACTTAATAACACAGTTCCATAGGAGAAGCGTCCGCTTTCAGGAACAAGCAACAGGATTTTTTCACCGGACTTCAGTTCGTGTGTTTTCCAGAATTCATCCAATATGGCGAAGATGGCGGCAGAAGCTATATTGCCTACTCTGGATAGGTTGGTAAACCACTTGCTTTCGTCAATTCCGATTCCAATCCCTTTTAATTCATTTATTATCTTATCATAAAAAAACATGGAGGAAACATGGGGCAGTACATAAGAAATGGATTCCGGTGCCACATTGTGTTTCTCAAGACAATATTTTATGTGTTTCGCCCAATATGGGACGGCATTCTTTTCCAGTAATTTAATATCTTGCTTTACAGTAAAAAGTGAGCGGTCTGTTAGTTCCTGACTACTGAAACTTTTCCAACTTTTCAATTCTCCGTTTTTTTCTTTTTCCGCTCCCATAAACATGCATGTCGGCAATTCATTGGCATACGAAGTCATTTCCACCCATTCGATATGTAGAGCTTTTCCTTTGCCCGGATTATCCTGTAATAATACCGCACTGGCACCATCACTCAGCATAAAGCGTAGAAAATCTTTTTCCAATGCCATGTATGGTTGTATTCCAAGATTAGCGCATTTTTCGTATTCAACATCAAAATTTTTGGAAAGCAACCCCGCTGATGCCAACTCGGAACAACTACAAACAGCATTACGCTTATCACCCGCTAAAATGCTTAGATATGCAATCTTGAATGCTTGAACGCATGACAAACAGATGCCGGATGCTGAAAATATTTCCATAGGAGCATTTTTTAGCAAACCATGTACCATGGAGGCATGTGAAGGCAGCACTTGGTCCGGGCTGGCAGTTGCACATGCTAAAAGTTCTAATTCTTGCAGAGGTAATAAAGCTTCTGTCAAAAGTTTCTGTATCGACAGTTGTGCCAGTTCCGCATTCGTATGCGTCATTTCCTGCTTTGTGTTGACGGCATAAAAACGTTGTTTTATTCCATTTTGTCTGAGTACAATATTTTTGACACGAGAATGTACTCCAGAGATTAACCCTAAATAATCTTCCATAGAATTATTATCTATCGGAGAGTTTGGGAAGTAAGAGGTTACTGTTGTTATAAAAACTTCCTTTGACATTTTAAATCATATTTTAATTAAACTATATATAAACATAAACTGTTCCTTTAACAGGGGAATATTCAATCCATTTACCAATGCATCATTATAAGATTGTCCAAAATATACGTATTTGAACTGCTTGGCGATATTTTTGCAATTGTATTGAGTTCCAATTTCTCCTTTCTCTTGTGCATGTTTCAATATCCTTTCCCATAGTAATAGCTCTTTTTGGGTAACTATCGTTGTTTCCTTTGTAAAGTTTGGATAAAATTTTTCCGCCTGTAATATCAGACTCATATAAGCCCTTGTTCCGTTGGTATTAGCGTTCGGCAATATGAACTGGTATAGATAGTCCATTGTACGTTTTACATTGTCAATGTAATAGTTGATAAAATCATGCAGTGATAGACTTTCGGAATTTTGCATTTTATTATCTACATCTTGTTTTCTCAAGATATATTGATCAATCACATCCATAAACAATTCTTGTTTGGTCGGATAATGATAGGACATACAACCTCTTGACAGGTTGAGACTTTGTTCAATATCTTTCAAGGGGACCATATTATACTCCTTTGTCAGAAACAACTTGAATGCGGTCTCCCTTATTAACGCTTTTGTTTCTGTTCCTTTTGTTCCTTTCATAAATATGTATTTTAAAAACAAAAATAGAACATTTGGCTGAATATTCAATCTTTTTTGCATACTTAGTTTAAAGCGAATAAGAGTTAAACTACATACGTTAACAGTATGATACTTAAATCAATTCCATTATTTTAGACAGTTTTGCTTCAGGCAATATGGGGGTCTTATTTTTTTTTGTTACATTTGCTTTTAATAAAAACCGACTAATCGGATTTTATTCAGGCGTAGAGAAGAACTCAAACGAAAAGTGGAATTTATTGTATGAGATGATTCTCTATGCCTTTTTCAACTTACTACTCCCCCAAATTATGACTCTTCCGCGTAATCTTGTTTTCATCTAAAATTTGAAAACCGAATCATGCCTGTTGTCAATCCGTTGAATGAACATCAACGAACATAACTGCGACAATTTCAGGTATTGCTGCAATCAGCGGTATGACCAATTCCTTAGCACAAGTTTTGTATATCATAATTTTTTTCATATAAACCGTCCAGTCGGTATTTATTGCAAAAATATAAACATTCGGAATAAAAACAAAGGGAAAGATGAAACTCTATGTTAATAAACATTTCATCCTTCCCTTTTGACAAGTGCTGATTTATCAAATTTATCTTGGAGTCATTTTAACTTTAACCTGTACTCCCATGGAGTTTAAGACACGAACCGGTGCTTTTTCACTGGCTTTCAAATAAAAAAGAAGGTAGTCTTTTGCCCGTTGGGATTCGAAATAACCTTTTTCGTGGTATTCGGCAATCCACTTTTGAATTACCGGAACCTGCCAGCGGTTCATTAATACATAGTAACCGAATTTATACTCCAAGTCACTCAAAAAAATATTGAGTTTCAGGTAATCCCACCAAAACTGTTGCTTCTTTTTGCTTTTGGCGTTGAGTATGACCACCTGATGGTCAAAGGTGTCACGGGGATTTTCCCAATCTTGGCGGGAGATAAATACATCAGGAAGCGCATTGTCCGCGTTGTCCTTTGCCGGAATGAAAGGGGATAACGCCTCAATGGAACCTTTCATCTTTTCATATAATGCCGGCTCATATTCTTTGTTATACAATATGACGTCTCTCAAGCGGGTGGACGTAAGATGGGTTACTACCGGGCGTCCGCTTATACAATGTTCAGGGACAGTCATCCTTGAGGCCAGTTTTTTCATAAACTTGACTTCCGCCGTTATCTGTTCTTCCTTATCCGCTTTTTTGAAAGGGTAGTCCGTGCAGGCTATTTTCCGCATACCCCGATGCAGTTCCGTAAGCTGTAAGGCTCCATAAGCGCAGAAGATGGAAGCACGGATAATCTTGAAGATAGGGGTACGGTCGCCCTCGTGTGCCACATACGGCAGGTCTGTCACACCAAAAAGCATTTCATTTTCCACTATCAAGTCGGCGGAGATTGTCTTGCCCTCTTCCAGGCGACCCTTGATTTTGAATTTACGTTTTTGCCATCCCCAAGTGTGAATGGGTTGCGTAGCCAGCAGTGTCACACAATAATTGCCATTGTGCGGGGTGAAATCTACATTTTGCGGGGTTGCCTTGGACATCAGCTCATTCAGCAACTTGATTTTTTGGATATTGTCCATAAATAAATTGGTATTAAGTGAAACATCTTGTTAACAGTGCAAATGTAGGCATCGGCTTTCGTACCCGAGTTCCGTTTTTCGCCGAAAATCACTGCAAGGTCAACCAATTATTCGATATTTATTCTATTTTCGATTCTCAATATATAGTTTGTTTCCAAGAAAAAGCGTTCCATTCATCCGTCCATTGCGGAGACCGTTTCCTTGAGCGGACCGAAATTCTTAATCTTGATTCTACTCATATCGTTGTTATATAGACCATGTGCAAATATACCATTTATAAATAAGATGACCTAATATAAGGTAAGTGTTTAATGGAGTGAGCCCATTACTTTTGTTCCATGCTTATTTTGCACATAACAGACCAAACAGTCTGTTATGTGCAAATATATTCTTTTTGTATGAGAACGGAAACAAATGTGGTACTTTTTTTGAAATGTGGAAAAGAGGGTTTTGATACCCTCTTGTTGTACGGTAGGTATTTATATGAATGAGACTTCCGTATCGGGCAGGAGAGCGGTAATGTTGTCAACCGGATTGATGGAGATTTTAACTGCATGGAGCCATGACAGTTTCTGTTTCAACTTCTGCATCCATACGCTCATTTGGGCTTTTCGCTCTTTGTCGTCTGTCGCATCCAGTTCTATGCAGGCAATGATGACTATCTTCTTCCGGTCATCAACCAACAATTGGTTGACTTGGGTAAAAAATGCTTCGTCATTTGTGGAAAAACGGGCAGAACCGATTACTGTGGCAATCGTGTCCCTTACTTTGACGGCAATCCTGCGCATCAACTCATCGCCTTTTGCCTGAAGCACATTCCGGGTCTCCTCATCATGCGTGTGCCCCCTGTAATTCTTCACCTCAATCAAAAACAACTGTCCGTTATCATGAATACCCAAAAAGTCCACCGCTTTGGTAGGCTGCAAGGCATTGCTTACCTTTTTGTGTGCCAAATGCTCGTCATACTTGACAACAGTCCATTGGGGAGACTGAAACTTGAAGTTTATGCCGCTTTCTTGAAAATTACTCATATTGGTTGATGAATTGCTGTTCCAAATCGTAAAAAGCCGCATATTCCTCCAGTATCGGATTGTTCCGTATGCCTGCCAAGGTTTCGCTTTCCTCCACAATGATTCCCTTATCTTCTTTTTTCAAACCGAAGAACTTGACGGATATGTTGGTGTGTTCCTTATATTCGGAATAGAGAGAAAGCGTGTGTGTAAGCAGGTAGTCGTGAGTGGCGACGAAAATCTGCAAGCCGCATTCTTGAAGCACACGGATAAACTTTGCCACGACTTTTACAAGAGCCGGATTCAGGTTGGCTTCGGGTTCGTCCCAGAACAGGATGGTGTCCGTATTGATTTCCCCATTCAGTATGAGGTACAAGATGGAAGCCAGCTTGCGGAGTCCTTCGGCTACCAGGTGCGCTTCCATGTTCCCTTTTTCAGTCTGTATATAGAAACGTCCGTTCATCTGCAAAACCTTGAACTGCAATTCCTGCTCCAGCAGCTCGATGGCCGGTTTCAACGGATTGTCTTCCGACTCACGCAATATGGGGAGTGACAACGCGTGTGCCAGGTTGATATACGTTTGGTCAAATGAGATTTCACGCTTACTGCTCAAACCGATAAAGCCTTCGAACAAAGAGAACATCTCACGTGGGGGGATATAGATAGAGTGGCGGTCGTCCCACTTTTCGTCCGTTTCTAATTTTACAGTTGTTTTGGAAGCGGATGAGAAGCTGTATTGCAACAGTTTGCCGTCTATCGTGACTGTAATGTTTGCCCTGCCTGAAGGCACTCCCTTGTTGACCAGGTTGCCTATGACATCCGGCTTGAAATAAAATATCATGTCTTCCGCCAAGATATACTCAAACTGTTCCTTGGAAGCTGAGTTCTTGCCGAGGAAGTCATGGCGTGCCTGCAAAGTTGCCGCCAGGCATTTGAGAACGTGCGTCTTGCCCGTACCATTCTTGCCAATAAGGACGTTTATCCCTTTGGTGAAATCAAACCGGGTATTTGCAAAGCCTGTAAAATCAGTTAATAATATGCTGTTAATCATTGAATATGTTTCATTTATACTAAGTAACTACAAAGGTAATTTAAAAAACGGAAGAGACAAACCCGGTTTTAAAAAAGTTATGATTATTAGGCTTATGTTTTAGAACTGTCAATGATTACCTGGCAGATGAAGCGGATGTGTCCGGCAGCTCCGTTGCCGAAGCCACCGCCCGTGCGGTCTGTCTTCTGTCGTTTATACGCTCCTTGTATGAGAAGCATCCGGGTGTTGTAACCAAAGACGGAGTTGCTATTCCTGTGGGGAATATATGGAAGGAGAAGCAATTGCCTTCCATCTTGTTTGAAAGGAGAGGGAATTGTCTCTCAAGAAGTATATCACGACTCATTTCGGTGAAGGAAAACTTGATTTCAGCCTTATTGATGGCACTCATGGATTTTCCCTTATTGACAATGAGAACCAAAACGAGTTTATTGATTCATTCCGCAAATTTGAAGAATTGGGTTGGAATACCATAGCAACGGACAAAGGATTGGATTACAAAACGTATAATAAGAATAAGAAAAGCAAGCGTTATTTTTCAGATGGCCTATGGAAGAAAGGCATTAAGAAGTTCAGGATCACTCAGCGGAACAGATGTTTTGGTTATGTGGAAAATGGCGTTTTTTTATGTGTTGAGGTTTGATTTGGACCATGAGTTGAGTGATGTGGGGTAATGTTTTTATAGTCTTGGTATTCTTTTTATATATAGAAAACTGTCCAAAAGCTCATATCCTGTTTATACATACTATACTATGTGTTCGATAAGAGTTCTTGGACAGTTTGAAGTATATTCTATCCCTTTCCTATTTAAAGTTTACTAAAAAAGCAAGCAATTGCAAATTTATAAAGATTTGAATCCTGTTTATCTCCATATACTTTCAAATCAAATGTGTAATTCAAAAAAGCTTCTTCTAATCTTTCTATTTCATCAACAGACAAAAAAGGTTCTTTGAAAAATAGAAACTCTACAGATTTTACTTTTCCGTACGAATCACAAATAAATGTAGTGGCTATCTTTTCAGATTTCAATTCTTCCAATCTTGCCGGTGATAATACTTCTATGTATAAGTTATTGACTGGTGTCGTTTGTTTGGCTACAAAATTGTCCAGTATTTTATCTTGCTGAAAACTTCTATTCAAAGTTTGACGATAAATCTTCTGGTTCTTATAATCATATACATAAGATTTGCCATTGGAAACTTTAACTTCGTTTTGTGCACAAATATTATTTGTAAAAACAAATAATGCGACAATTACTGAAATGAAAAAACTTAATGTCTTCATAATATCTTTTTTAAATACCGTAATTATTACTTATATAATCAAGTAGCGAAGGTTGCATACTATAAATGATACCTTTATTATAGCCAGGATCTTTAACTTTAAAAAACTCCATATAGTTGTAATAACCATATCCAGCATATTTAGTAGATAACACTTCTGATAGAGAAGGAAATTTTTCATCAAGAAAACCATCTTCACATAACAACATAATCCATCTTGTATAATCATCGGCATGTGTCGGTCCTGCTCCTAAGCCACCAAATCCATATCCATTAGCGCAATATATAAGTTCTTGAATAATCTTTGCTTCAAATTCTATGTTTGGAGTTCCTTCTTTACCTGCATATTGAAGAATTCCATTGAAATATACTCTATCTTGTGCGGCATGTATAAACTCCTCCTGTATTGAATTCGTTGCGATTGTTGAGCCTGTTTTCAACAATACCTCATTCGTTTTTGCATTGTACGAAGCTGGTGCTGTGCCTGTATCGCCTCGGGATATTTTTGATACCTTTTTAGTTGTCAGTTTCTTGAAAACACATCTGTATCCTTTGCCTAAAGGATTACTTTGTAATTCCTCAAGAATGGAATTGACAGAACCTTGGTCTGTTAAACTCAACGCCACATTACTAATAAAGCTACTCATAGGATAAGTCAATGAAGCTCTACCCGAAAGTCCCCTTGTGGTAACATCATCTTCATAGGAGAAAAGTAAATCATCCCCAGAGCATGAAACCATAAATAAAATGGCTATGCATGAAATAAATTTGAACATCTTTTTCTTCATAATGTTTTTCAATTAAAGATTAATATTTAATTAGAGTTTACACTTTCTTAAAGTCGTTGATATACTGGCGAATTGGACTGCATTTTGTTTAATGTCGTTGAATTTAACGACATTAACTATATGAACTAACGTATCTAATATAAATTCCATTCTTGCTTAAAACCGATTAGTCGGTTTGTTTTTGCAAATATATAAGTTAAAATCAAAAAATGAAAACCTATCCTTGGTTATTTTCAAAAAAATATCAAAGGGTACTAACGGAAGCTGAGTGATGTAGAATATCTCTCAGAAAAACATTGTATCTTTATGTTAAGAAGAAAAAAGGAGTTATGGATTTTGAAGGAGAATGTACCATGCGGACAGCTTTCGTATTCCAATTGAAGCGGAAAGGGGAAAAGATTACTTCAATGCTGAATCCAACTCCCGATTTCCTGGAGGTTTGGTATGGAAGCCCAAACAGAAAAGCAAATGGATAATCCCCGATTTATTTACCCGTATCATGGACTTGCCATACGGTTACTTCTGTCAGGTGGTAAAAAACAGCTGATAGACATAGCTAGAGTTTGAACTGCTTGTTCAAGCAAGGAAGTTTTTAAGGGGTGTAAACCACTTTCGATAAGACTATCAACGATCTGTTGACAGCACCGGACGCCCGTTTCATAGATGAAGCGGATGTGTCCGGCAGTTCCGTTGCCGAAGCCGCCGCCTGTGTGGTCTGCCTTCTGTCGTTTATACGCTCCTTGTATGGGAAGCATCCGGTTGTTGTAACCAAAGAAGGAGTTGCTATTCCGGTGGGGAATATATGGAAAGAGAAGCAATTGTTTTCCATCTTGTTTGAAAGGGGAGAATTGCCTCTCAAGAATTATATCACGATTCGTTTCAGTGGAGGGAAACTTGATTTCAGCCTTATAGATGACGCTCATGGATTTTCCTTTGTTGACAATGAGAACCAAAACGAGTTTATTGATTTATTTTAAAAATTTGAGGAATCAGATTGGAATGCCATAGCAACAGACAATGGGTTGGATTATAAAACGTATAATAAGAATAAGAAAAGCAAGCGTTATTTTTCAGATGACCTATGGCAGAAAAGCATTAAGAAGTTCAAGATTACTCAGCGGAACAGGTGTTTTAGTTATGTGGATAATGGTGTTTTTTATGTGTTGAGGTTTGATTTGGACCATGAATTGAGTGATGTGGGGTAATGCTTTGTACAGCCTTAGTGTTATTTAATAAGAATAGTAGGCTGTCCAAAAACTCATATCCTGTTTATACACATTATGCTATGTTTTAGATAAGAGTTCTTGGACAGCTTGATTATACTTTTTCTATTTTAAGTCCTTTTACTAATTGAACAAACAATCGCAGATTTATAAAGATTGGTATCCTGCTTATCCCCTATACTTTTAGAAAGAAATTCAAGGATTGCAAATCCTAATACTCATAACCGGCAGATTATAAATCCACCGGGACGGGTTGTGTTATTCAAACAATTTACTAAAATCTGTTTCAGATGGATCTGTTTTTGAAGTTAGAATTTGTACTTGGGTTAATTCGAAAAGGAATCCATAATTTTCCATGCCATTTTTATTTTTTATTTTACGAGCTAAACCATAAATTTTCACTTCGTATTTATTGGAAGGAATATTATACCTGATAGCTTTATACTCAATATGCTCATTGTCGTTTATATCATAATAAAAACCTTTAATATAACCACTTTCTTGATCAAGGTTTTTAATATTCCATTTTTCCATTTCATCAATACCTACTGCCCAAATTTCATTTGAAGCTCCAACTTGTAAATTGAAACCATTCCATTCTGCTTGAATTTCCCATCCATTCAATTTTGATTTTTCACATTTGCCAATAGAAAATAATAATGTGTATCTATCATAATTTATATGATGAATAGGAATTAGTACTCCTTCTGTAATACAATAGTAAAAAAAATCATTATCTTTACTAAAATAAGAAATTACTTTTTTCGCTTTAATGTTTTTATTTTTACGACATTGTTCAAATTTTTCCGGGGATATTATTACAAACCCGTATCCTAAAGCACTTATCTTTTTGTTTTCCATTTAATGATGTGTTAATTTGTTTTTGACTTTTATTTTATTTTCTACATGTTGTCGAACTTTTACCATTGCTTCTGATGGGGTTAGATTATCATATCTTTTACCATCAATCATTAAATACCCCTTTGTGTCAAAAGATTTATAGGCATTATCCATTGCATCTAGTGCTTGTTCAATCGTTCCTTGATATTGACTTCCGTGAATAGGGATTCCTGATTCTCTTAGTTTTGCATGGAGTTCCTGATGTAAGCTTGCTGTGTTTTTTGAAACATTGGGATACCAACTGACTTTCTCTATAATATCCCTTATTCCTAGTTTGTCTCCTATGGCACGAGGAAATAAATGGTGTCCATCTCCTGTCGGCTTTAGATCACTGAATAGTCCAAATATATCAATCCATGTGTTTGGGTTTTTTACATAGTTGTAAAAAATAAGATTATTGCCAGTTAATCCAATCAAATCTTGATTTAAATAACCGCCTATTTCAGATATATAATATCTAAATCTGTTATAGTACAATCCTGTTTCTTCATCTTCATATTGCCCTTGGAATCTGAATGGACAATCATTTAAAGAACGTCCTTCAAAAGTTGCTACTTTTCCATAGATATCTAAAGTACAATCCCAAGTTTTGTTTTCTTTTTCGTCGTACATCTGAATAGGTGTACCCAAATAGTCAGATACAATGGAATATTGCTTACCATCCTGTATCTTTGCTGTTGGTATAAACGTGCCTGCCTCGAACACCCAGGTGGTAATATTCTCTGTCGGTTCTTTTGACGAAGTGTTTTCTTCCTCATCCGGTTGCATATCGGTGACTTTGTAGCCCCATTCGTGAATAGGCACATTCCCGTCCCATACCCAACGTGTGACTTTTCCGAAATACTGCTTTGCCGTGCGCCGTCCCAACGCATCATACCGGAACTCCACCGGTCTTCCGTCCGGGCGTATGACTTTCTTCAGCATCCCGTTGGAACTCCACTCGTATAGCCATCCCGTCCCCGTTGCCAGAAAATGGATACCCCGTTCTTTCTCCATTCGCTTGCGGTCGAACCTTACGCCCGTTTCCTGCAACTGCTTGAACTCACGGAAAATGAGGTTCCCCTCGTCATCGTAATGATAGAAACAATCCTGGTCTTCCAAAAGTTTTCCCCCGGCACCGTATTTGCGGTCTTTCTTGTCCGGTGTCTCAAAGAGGTTACCCACGAAGTCCGGCACACGGTAAATCACATCCGTTTCCGAACCTTGCATGGTCTCCTGCCGGATAAGGAAGTCGAAACGGTCGTAGTCGTACCGTGTGACAGTACCTGTCAGATCGTTCTCCTTGGAGAGCAGGCGGTTGGCGATGCCCCATTGGTAGCGGTAGGCACCTTTCTCTATGCCGCCCGACCGTACTGACTTGTGTACCTCCCTGCCGAAGCAGTCACGTTCCGTCCTGACAGTCACACCGCCAGAAAAGGTGCGCTGCACCTCCAGCCCGGTATTGTCACGTACCCATGATGCCTGCCAGCTCTCGCCCGCCTGCATGGTCTGCAAGTTGCCTTCCCGGTCGTACGTATGGCGGATGTCCGCTCCCAGGCTGCTGGTGATGCGGGTACAGTTGCCCTCGCTGTCGTACGTGCGGTTGACGGTATATTCTCCCTGTTTCTCCTCTATAATCTGTCCCGTCTTCCTGTCACGGGTGAACTCCAGCAGGTTCTCGCTATTTTCTGCCTTGACAAGCATTCCGTCCTTGTCATACGTGTAAAGGGATACCTCACCATCGTACTGTTCTTCCTTCAGGATGTTGTCCAACCCGTCATACAGGTATTCCGTCCATTTGTCCCCGGGACGGTTTACCCGTGTGACACGTCCGGCACCATCGCGCTCATACTCGCGCCGCAGCCCGTCGAAACCGATTTCCGTAACGACTTGTCCCAGCCCGTCCAGCTCGAAGAAATAGTTGTCGCCCGCCTCATTCCCGATGCGCCGTAGCTGTAACTCGCTGTTGTAACCGAATGTAATCCGATGGCGTTCCTGCTCACGGCTTTTCAATACCCCCAATGCCCCATAGGTGAACTTCACCTCACGGATGTTGTCCGTGGCATGTACCATGTTCCCCATGGCATCGTACTCAAACCGGTGCACGTTGCCGTCCGGTTCTTCCAGCCGTATCAGGTTGTCCGCCCGGTCATAGGCATACCGGGTGGCATTGCCTTTGACATCCACCGCCTGTATGAGCCTGCCCCTACCGTCGTATTCCCACCTGCGGAACAGGCCGTTGGGGAACCGCAACAGTTCGAGGTCGTAGCGGTCGTTGAAGGTGAGGGTATAGACGCGTCCCTGCCCGTCGGTAATGGTATGCAATACGCCTCCCTCGTAAGTGTATTTCACAGTCTCCCCGCTGAGCGTGGTGCGGCTGACGACACGGTCCATCCCGTCGTAATCCCAGGAGAGCTGTTTCCCTCCCGGCGTGCAGAGCAGGACCAGGTTACGCTTTCCGTCGTAGCTCAGAAACGTATCCTCGCCGTTCTCGTCCGTTATCCGGACAGGTTGACCGAACTCGTTGTAGGAGGTCTTGCGAGTATAGCCTTCGGGGTTGACCGTGACCTCCAGTTCCTGATATCCGTTGTACTGCTGGCGCGTGATTCCCCCATTGGCATCCACTATCTTGTAGATGAGCTTGTCCTCCCCGTAATGGTATTCGGTTTCGGCACCTTCCCCGTTACGGATATGGGTGTAGCCTTTGCCGTAGCGGATGAAGTACTCCATGACGCCGCCGTCCCCCCATGTATGCACACAACGGGCGTTCTCACCTTTGCCCTCGTATTCCCAATGGAAAGACATGCCTCCCTGATTGGTCAGCTGTACCAGCAGATGCCCGTCCGTATAGACGAAATGCTTGCTGACATCCAGCGCGTCGGTGGTCTCCACCATGTCGCCCCGGTCGTCATAACGATAGCGGACAAGCCTGATTTCCTCACCGTCCTGTCTCATGGACACACAGCATACCCGTCCCAATCCGTCGGTTTCCACCTTCAGGCGTTCCCCCCGAGAAGATACGATTCCCGCCAGTTTTCCAGCCGAAGCGTATTCGAAACGGATGCGGAACCCGTCTTTGGTGGATATGTCCGATACCATGCGGTAGCCGAAGCGGTTCTCCGGTGCGTCGAACCGGTATTGCAGTCCCCGGATGTCGGTCAGCAGATAACCCTGCCCGTCAAGCGTCCAGAGCAATTGTTCCTTGCGGTCAAAATAGGAGTCTCCCGGTTCCAGTACGGGCAGGAAAGACTCCCGTCCATCGGCATGGCGGAAGAGGAAAGCCCCTTCTTCCAGCCGCCGGATGCCCAGGTTGTAACTGTGGTGCCAGTTGTAGCCCAACGGGCCGTCCACGGCGGCATCGCTGTAATAGGTGCGTTCCCAAACGATGGGGATGGGGCCTGGCAGCTCGAAATCCACGTTGGTGTGGTACACCCTGCCTGTTGCCGCATCGACCGGCTCGCCGAATGTCTTGCATTTGATGGGCTGGAGAATGTCCGCCAGCCGGTTCTTTCCTTTCTTTCTCAGTCTGTCAATCAGGTCCTGGAACTTGTCGCCCAGTTTCTTCCACATTTTCCCCAGCCCCTTGAGTCCGAACTTCATTGCCAGCGCGAACATGTCGATGGTGGGCGGCCCGCCCACGAGCACCGGCTTGCCTACGGAAGTGATGGTGGAGAGCATGGAGGTGGGTGCCAGCAACGCCTTGCTCACCTTCTTGGGCTTTCCCTTGCGGGGAATGGTCGGGATGCCGACCAGGTTACAGGAGAGCGCCGGATGTGTCAGCGTGGAGCAGGGGGCACCGTCCGCCAGCACGGTCGCGCTGCCCATCCACATCTCCGACTCGGACATGCCGCTGACCAGCGGTGCCGGGTGCAGGACGAATGCAGGCAGGTGCACGATGCCTATGCCCGCCTGCGCAATCCACTGGTTATGCACCTTCACCGTAGGTGCCATCCCCTTGAGAATGCTGCACGCCACTCCCGCCACCCCTTCGGTGACGGGCGGCATGGCGGCGGCGATGCCTGCCATGATGTCCGCCATGAGGTCATATACTTTCCCCACATGCGGCACGGGCATGACGGGTGACGGCGGTGTGACCGTAGGGTGCATGTCTATCCCTATGGCAAGGTCGCCGAACTTGGCTACGGGCATGCCCGGCATGGATGGGAGCAGTCCGCCCAGTCCCGCCTGGAGCTTGTCCAGGGCAGCCTTTGAGTCGGCGAAAAGGTCGGAGAATCCCCGTCTGGTGCTGTTGTTGTCAACGGCATCAGTTATATTTTTCAACACATCTGACATAGTGAGAACGGTTTAGAAAAGTAAAGAAAGGAAACAGCCGGAGGGGTTAACCGGAGCTCTCCGGCTGTCTCAGAAAAGGGATTGCTTATGCATCCTGTGCATAATCGCTGTTCCAGTCATTCTCGTCATCCCCCTTGGTGCCTTCCAACTTGATGACAAAACTCTTTGCCGGGAAGTAAGGAGTCAGGTGAATGTCGAGGAAAATGCGGTCTTTCTGTTTCGGGTCACGCTCGAAGCGGAGGATCTTGAATTTTTCAATCAGGCGTCCGGGACCCTGGATACTGTCCAGGAACTTGCTGATTTGTCCACGCAAATCCCTCTCCGCCTTGCTGTTCCAGTTCTCGAAAGCGCGCCGGTTGAGGAAGTCCATCAATACCTTGGTCACCCAGTCGAACACACGTACCACCGAATAGGTCTGCAAGCCCAGGTTGTCGCCGTTGAACAACGTCTTGGCGGAGAACGCCATCACCTTGCCGTATTCCTTCACCATGGGAATCAGGCCAATCTTCTCCAGTTCGGAGATCTCGCTCTTCTTCAGGTTGAAAGCCACTCCGTCCACCTCGCTCATGGAACCGTATTTCTTGCCAGCGGTGACCTGTGCCATCACCGTCTTGTACACGCTGCCCGCCAGTGCCGCGGAAGGCGGAATCAGCAAGTCCTCCGTCTCGCCGAGTTCGGCATAACGTCCACGTCCGACCAGGTAGTTGCAGGCCATACATACGTTGGACTTGTACACATCGCCTCCCGACAGGTTGGAGTCGAAAAACATTTCGATGACATCGTCCGGCTTTTCAAGGTCGGCGAAGTCGGTATAAATCATCACCTTGTTGTCATGCGCTATCTTCGCCCATTTCTCAATCACTTTGTTGGAACCCAGGTAGCCGGGGATGACCAGCAAGGAATAATTGGTACGCAGGTCCAGACGGTCGTAGTTGGCACGCAGCTCGTCCGCAATGGCATCGATGAAGAAAGAGTTGTCCAGGTCGGTGAGCTGCTCCATGGAAGCATTGACGATGGAAATGTTCTTAATCTTGTCGGAGTCCGTATTCTTGTAGAAAAGCATGACCGTACGGTATGACTTCTCCAATTGTTTCACCTCTTCCACCGCCTTCAACTGGTTCTGGGAAAGCAGGTCGGAAACGGCTGCCGATTTCTTCTGGCACAGTTCAATCATTTCGCTGATGGACTTGTTGCCTTGCAGCATGTCCACCCACATTTCGAGCCGTTTCTCCAGTTCCTTGCGTTCAGATGCCCGTTCGGGGTCTGTAAGGAAAATGTTACGGCGCGCCTTGCGCTCCGGATTCAGGTTCTGTATGCCGTCCACAGAGGACTCCAGGACATTGAAACCACCAAACTTAGCCAGGACCTGTAGCTCCGCGTTCAGGTTTCTGGGCTGTGCCGCAGCCTGCTGTTGTTGTACGGCTGCCTCCCTGTGTGTGTTCTGTTCACTCATAGCTGTTGTCATTCATTTGCAGGGTTAGACTTCTCGTTTTTCTTTAAATCGTCCAGCATGGCAGAAAGCGAATTGACGAATGCCTCGCGTGTCGCCGGATTCTCCAATACCCGTTGCAGCACCTTGTTGGAGCGCAACGACTTCTCCATCCTGTCAGCGAACTGCTTTTCCGTATTCAGTCCTGACAGGAAATGACTTTGCTCCGTCATTTTCTTGACAGAAAAGTCCCCCACATTGTGAAAACGGAAGTTTTCCTCCACGGGAGCACCTTCCGCATCGGTGAACTCAATATCTATCTCCGGTAAGAAATGCGCGAAGACCTGGTCGATATTGGTCAGCCCCGTGATCACTTCGGGAGCCACCGGTTCGTCTTTAGTCAACTGCTCCACCAATAATGTCCGGTTTTGTGGAATTTCCGCAATGCCTTCGGAGGCGTCAATCTTCACTTCGTTTCCGCCGATTCCGTAATTTCCAAGATCCATAAATTCGATATTTAAGTTTAAACTATATGTTGATTAAATTCTCTTTCAGTTGAAAATACCTCCTTTTCTTCTGGCTTCCGCTTGCCGCATGGAGGGGTTCTCCACCAGTTCCTTCCAGTCCTCGCCCAGCCATTCGTGAAGCTGGCGTTCCAGCACCTCGATGTCAATCGGCGCACGCACCTGCCTGCCCGTATGGAGCGCCAGGTGTGCCGCGTAGGTGAAGGTGGAGCTCCGTCTGATGTCTTCGGAAAGATAGCTTCCTCCCGCCAATGCCAGCAGGAAATATTCGAACGCCTGTTCCAGCTTTCCCTCCTCGTACCGTAGGAAGCCGCACATCCGGTAGCCCTCCATGACATAATAGGGGTCCTTCCGTTCGACAGCTTTCCCGGCTATCCCCTCGTATAAAGCCACCGCCTCTTCGCGTTTCTTTTCTGCCGTCAGGATTGCCGCCTTCATGGAAACAGCCATCTTCCAGTAACTGTATCCCGCCGCCTCGCCATCCTTCATCGCCTTTTCCGCCTCGCGGATGGTCTTGTCGCTGTATTTCATGCTGCTTTTGTATTCACGGATAGCATAGCAGGCTTCGGAAGCGATGAAGAGAGCGGATATCCGAATATTCGCATCCTTCAGTTCCCCGGCGATATCCAGGAGCTTCCTGATTTCCTTTTCCAGCGGTTTCAAATCCTGTTTTCGCGTGCAGTCCATGACCGCCGTCACCTGCTGTTTGAATCGGTTCTCGGGCGCAATCAGGTCGTTGCCGGTATCCGCCCGTGCCATCCGGTTATGCAGTGCCGCCGCCATGTCAAAGCGGGGGCGTATGTGGACCACCTCCGGCGACTCGTCCAGAGCGACATTTCTGTCCTTCTTCAAATCAATGGTTGTCAGACGGATGCCCTGCGGAACACCCTCTTTCAGTACCTGTCCGAACCATTCCGTCCGGGGATATTCCCCGGATTGTTCCGGAGGAAAATAGATGCAGAAGAAGGCATTCTCCAAACGGGATATGCACTCCTTGAAGCGCAACATCTCCTTCCACAGGTTTGCCGCCGTAGGCTCGGCCGACGTGTCGGGGCGGTACTCCGTCTTGAGCAGCCCGTCGTGCCGCAACGCCTTGAGCATGTCATCCTTCTCTTCCGCCTGTTCATCAAACCATCCGGCATACTCCTGCCAGAGCTGTGCGGCATATTCGTCGTCATCGCCTCTGTAGGGCGTGTCGAAACGGAAAAATATGTCATCGAACTGTCCTACAGGGGAACGCTCTATCTCCAGGAACTTGTCCACCAGGTCCACATCGTTCCTTCCGACAATCCATATCGCCAGTTTCCAGTCTTTCTTTCCGGCTATGTCCGCCCAGTAATCGACCGCCTTGTAGTATTCCTGTATTACAGATGCTGATGCTCCCATATCCAATCCGTTTATGAATTAATTTTCACAATGCCTCCCGTTACGGTCATGTTTGCCGTTCCCTCCACGGTGAGGTTCGTGCCTTTCATGGTTCCGGTCTGTGTATTCAAGTCATATTCCTTGGCCGCCTCCAGCTTGATATTGGTGGCACTGCCGTTGATGATGTTTTTTTCGCTGCTGAATACCATACTTTCCTTGCCCGAAACCAACGTAATGTTTTTCTTTCCTTCGATGGAAATCGTGTCCGCCTGCATACCGATGGACTTTTCGTCCATTACGATAACGGACTTGTCCTCGTTGGTGATGACTACGCTCTTTTTCGCCATAATCGTAATGGCGTCCTTCCCGTCCAGCAGGATCAGTTGTTTTCCCGTCTGGTCGGTGATGACAATGCTTCCCGTCTCATCATCGAAAACGATGGCGCTTCCGCTGCGCGTGATAATGCTTTTGGTCTTGTTGTCCTTGTCCCCTCCCTTGCCTGAAGCGGAATGGAACATGGCTCCGGTCACATAGGGGCGGTCCGGATTGCCGTGTTCGTACCCCACCATGACCTGGTCACCGACTTCGGGAACAAACACCCATCCGCGGTTTTTGGATACGGCGTCGCTTACTCCCGCATTGGGGCTCTGCACCCTGATCCAGTTGGTTGTTTTCCCGTTTTTCTGCCAGTCGAAACTCACTTTCACCCGTCCCTGCTCCTTTTCGTCGTCATTTTTCTTCACCGTCGCAAGCTCGGGCAATGCCAGCGGGAGTTTTGCGTCGGGAACAGGGATGTTTACCGTTCCGTCAGGAATCCCGGCAAACGTGTTGGCATAATGCCCGTCACGGCGCACCTCGTGCGTGATTTCGGTGATGCGGAATTTACCCAGGGGCGGCAGGTTCATGTCACCGGGGAAAGAGACCTCAATGACTTCGCCTATCCGGATCCGGCATGTCTTTCCTATGCCCCTTATGTTCAACAAATTGGCGCCGGACTCATTTTTGAGGACTTTCATCTGCCCGTCCAGTCCCGCTTTGTCGGCGATGTGCGGATTGGCGGCGGCAGTCGTCTTGGCCCCATACGCCTTTTCGGAACAGTCATGCGCAATGGACTGGAGGTCATTCATGCCATCGGGTTTGGCGGGCGTGTCTGCATTATGTTGTTTGTTCTCCTGCGCTACATAATCGTATCTTGCAGATTTGCCCGGCACCAGATTTGCCACCAGACGTACCTCCTCCAGGTCCACATCGTACATGATCTTTTCCGTGTTGTCCTTGTCGGGTTTTCCGAAATAGACTTTTTTCCCGTCGTAATAGAACCACTCGCCGTATTGGGCGGAGAGCCGGTTCATAAAGTCGAAGACGCTCTCGTTGTACTGCGCCATGTAAGGGATTTTGGCGGAGTATTTGGGATTGGAAGCCAGCGGGACTTTCCCGTATTCCTGTGTCGCCTCCTTTATGATGGCGGAGAGGGTCTGGTCCATCCACGAGTCAAGCGTTCCGTTGTTCTCATACAATATCGTGGGGCTTGCTCCGTGAATGGCCACTCCGCCCGCCTCACCCATGCTTCCGACCATTTCCACCTGTGTGACAACCCCTTCGAAGTCATAACTTTCGCCCGTCTGCTTGTGGGCGAACGAGATGTTGACAGTCTCCCCGATGTAATTGATGAATTTTTCAGGTGTCTGCTTGAACGTATTGCCGGGCGAGAGGTAATTCACAATTACAGTAAAGGCGTGATGCCGGTTAAACCGCTGATGAAGCCGCAGTGAAACGAACTTCTGTTCCTCTCCTTTCACTGTCACCTTGGTAGTTACCAAATTCAGAAAACTTGCTCCCATACTATCTTTTGCTATGAAAATTAATTAATCAATCCGACCAGTCGGTATGTTTTTTGGTGCCGAAATAACCGGAATTGGTATATTCCGGCACCTTAAAAACTTTGATTAGAAAACAACCGTTAGTTGTTTTCCGGCCAATCCTGTACAAATGTAGCCTCGTCCATCTTCACAGTCTGTGCGGAAATGGCGAACTTGATTGTCATCGGATAGGGGTTGGCCACATTCAGTGCCTCCTCGTATTCCACCACGTAACCGTTCTCAAATACCAATTCCTTCATCTTGGCATCCTCATCCGCTTTCTTGAAGACGATACTTCCGTTTACGGGCTGATACTGTTTGAACATCTTGTCCAACACAATGGTGTCCGGAGTAGATTCAACCTCCACATAGATTTTACCACCATAGATGTCAGATGCCGGACGGCCTTTGGGGTCCACATCACGATTGAACTTGACATCCCATCTCAATACATCAAACTCTCTTGAGTCTGAAAACTTAAATGACGCTTTAAATGCCATATTCTCAAAGTTTTAAAGTTTGTAAAAAAGTTGATTACGGAATTTCCGGCTATCGGCGGTTCGGCGCCTCCCCGCCTTTGGCTTTCAATTTCCGGGGGCTAATATATGGAGCTTTCTGAAAATTACAAAAGTTTTTTGGGAAATTTTTTGCGATATTTTTTGGTTTTTTCAAAAATTATGTTCGTTAACATAAAAAAATCTGCCCTGAAAAGTGGCGGGCTTATTTTTTTGCCTTATATTTGCAATGTTCTCCTGCGCAATTTTTAAATCTTATTGATTATGGATACAGGAGTTGGTTTCATTAATCTTGATGATTCTGTAAAAATTGCGCTTAACATAGCACTTGCAGTGGCTCGTGAAAATGCGAACGAGTGTTACACTCCCTCGCATTTGTTGAAGGCTCTACTTCATAAAGATGTAGGGCTAAGAGATTTTATAATAAGTATAGGTAAGGATTTGGGGTATCTGGAGGAATGGGCGGATGTCCATATCGAACAATGTCCGAAATCCACCCGGTTCGCCGAAATCAAGCCGTCGGAGAAGATTGACGCCGTTTTCCGTGCCGCCGATGACGCACGGATACAGATGGGGCTGTTTGACATCAATCCCATCTGCGTGTTGCTGGCACTGACGAAACCGGGCATCGCCTTTTCCAGTGACCAGCTCAGGTCTTTCCCTATCCTGGAGAAAGATATCCATTCCATATATACAGGCAACGAACCGGCGGGAGTTTCCGGCAACGTGCCGGAGAGTTTCATTCAAAGCTCCGTTTCCTCTTCCACTTCCTTTCTCACCAAGTATTGCGTGGACCTTACCGCCACCGCGGCAGACAGGCTTTACCCGACCATCAACCGTGACCGGGAGAACCGCATGGTCATGGAGGTGCTGGGCAGCCGCAGCAAATCGAACGTGCTGATTGTCGGTGACGCCGGGGTGGGGAAAACAGCCCTAGTGTACGGGCTTGCATGGAACATAGTCAACCATAAGGTGCCCTCGTTCCTGGAGGGAGCCCGTGTGTTTGAGCTTGACAATGCCTCGCTCATAGCAGGCGCCACCTACAAGGGGGAGATAGAGGACCGTTTGAAAAATATCGTGAAAGAGTTGCGCGGCATTGACAACGCCATCCTGTTCATTGACGAGATTCATATCCTGCTGGACAGCCGGCAGGGCAATTCCGGCGCCGGCAATGTGCTGAAGCCCGAATTGTCGCACGGCGACCTGACCGTTATCGGCGCCACCACCATTGACGAATACCGTAAGATTATAGAGCCTGACCATGCGTTCAACCGCCGTTTTGAGGTGGTGCAGGTCAATGAGCCTGACTTGAAGTCCGCCATACAGATGCTGCATTCCGTCCGGCAATCATACGTGGAGTACCACCGGGTGGGAATCAGCGACGATGCCGTGGCGGAATGCGTGCGCCTTGCCAAGCGGTATGTGAAAGACCGCCGTTTGCCCGACTCCGCCATCGGCCTGCTGGACATGACACTTTCGGCCATCAAGATGGTCAATGAAACAGGAAAGAAGGATACGGAAGCCTTGCTTGCCCGACTGGACGAGATAGAAAAGGAGGAAAAAGCACCTCAAGAAAAGGTGGAAGAGCTGAAAACGCTGCTTTTCCTGATGCACAACAAATTAAGCCCCATCCTTCTGGGTGTGGTTTCCGATGAGGCGGATATCCATGAATTGCAGGAGTATGAAGAGCTGGCGGCTTACCTGCGGAGCGCACTGGCTGCCATCCTGTCATTTGCGGAAAAGAGCATAGAGGAGGTAGGAATTTATGAGGTTGCCGCCGTTGTCGCCAGCAAGACGGGCATTCCTATCGGCAAGATACAGTCGCAGGAGAAGGAACGCCTGCTCAACATGGAAGACTACCTGCGCCGTCGGGTTGTCGGTCAAGACCAGGCGCTGAAAACGCTGACCGATGCCATTCTTGAATCCCGCAGCGGTATGAACAAGCCGGGCCAGCCCATCGGCTCCTTCTTCCTGCTGGGGCCTACCGGTACCGGTAAGACCGAACTTGCCAAGGCACTGGCGGAGGCGCTGTTCAACGATGAAAAGTCCATGATCCGTTTTGATATGTCCGAATTCAAAGAGGAGCACTCCGCCGCCTTGCTTTACGGGGCGCCTCCGGGATACGTGGGCTATGAGGAGGGCGGTATGCTGGTGAATAAAATCCGCCAGCAACCCTACGCGGTGGTCCTCTTTGACGAGATAGAGAAAGCGCATCCGTCCGTCTATGATATTTTCCTGCAAATCATGGATGAAGGGAAACTGCATGACCGTCTGGGCAAGGAAGGGGACTTCTCCAACTCCATCGTGCTGTTCACCTCCAATGTGGGCAGCGAATGGCTGACGAAGCAGTTGGAATCGGGCAATGTGCCGGCTACCACCCAGATCATGGAGGTGATGGGGCAGTATTTCCGTCCGGAGTTCCTGGCGCGTCTGTCGGAAATCGTTCCGTTCTCTCCTATCCGTGAAGACATCCTGTTGAAGATATTCGATATACAGTTCAACAGTGTCAGGAAACTGCTGGACAAGCAAGGTATCGGTATCACCATCAGTGACGATGCCCGTAAAATGCTTGCCCACAAAGGATTCACTCCCAAATACGGCGCCCGTCAGGTTGCCGGGGTTATCCGCAACTACCTGCGCAGACCGATTTCGCGGCTTATCATCAATGAAGAGCTGTGCAAAGGAAAAAATCTGGAAGTGGGTCTGGACGAACAGAATGAATTAACCTGGAATATTCACTAATAATCAAGTACAGTATGTTTGGATATACAGTATTCTTAAAGATCGGCAATCTTGCCGCTTCCTCGCTGGTCGATATGTATAAGGACAGTTACCAGCTTATCGGCTGTGAGTTCGGGTTCGCCCAGGGGATAGACATCAAAGGACAGGCCCAGACCGAGGTGAAAGGCGGTACGTTCTATGTGACTTACTCCCATCTTCCCAACCGTGACATGATCCAGTGGATGCTGGATGCCCGCAAGTATCAGAACGGAGCCATCGTGGTCCATGACAACCAGGGTTCCACGCTCGAAAAGATACTTTTTGAGAAAGCGACCTGTGTGGATATGGAAATCAGCTATATCCGGCAGGGGAAGAGCTATATCGCAACCAAGCTGACCGTGCAGGCTCAGAAGCTGACGTTCGGGTCGGAGGAATTTGAAAATCAGTGGGTATTTTAAAAACAACAATGTTATGGGACTCTTTAGTTTTCCGCAAGTGGACAGCAATGTGAATGTCATATTCAGTGTTGACGGTGACGAGTATGCAGTGGAACAGTTCAAAATCGGTTTTCACCAGCCTGTCGATGGCATAAAGAACCAGCCGGAAGGGGAAGTGCGTGGCGGACGCATCATGATTACTCTTTCGCAAACAGTGAAGAACAACATCTACGGATGGGCTGTGAAACCGTGGATGAAAAAGAACGGGGCGGTGCTGTTCAAGACCGGTACGTCCGGGGTGATATTTGAGGTGGCGTTTACGAATGCGTATTGTATCAGTTTGAAGCGTTCAATAAACATTGGTATAGGTCTAAGCACCAATTTAATACTGTCTCCTGAAAGTGTGAATTTGAATGGTATTGATTTTGATAATAACTGGGTTAAGTAGCAAGATATATTATGCCTATACAAAATGATAATGTAATTATAAGCCCTAATGATTTCTTGGAGAATAATAAAAGGGGAGAATTTTATACAGGTCATGTATTTGGATTAGGTTATGCCTTTGTGCAACATCTCCCCGTTGAAGTATTCTCGGGTACAGATTGCTATCATCCAATAATTGACATACAATGTATAGACCAGTCTGAAGAATGTATTCAAGAAGGATTTGATATTGTTGTGGAAAGACTTAAAAGAAAAATCTTGAAAACAGACATGGCTGGCCGCTATTATGTTGTTTATCAGGGGAAGCAGTTGTTTTTACCTAGTCCTGATTCTTTAAAACTTAGTATAAAATTTAAGGAACAAGAGGCTATTGTTGATGTAGAAATGCTTTCTATTCGCTATGTTGATGAATTAAATAAGACAATTGAAAGAATAAATTATGAAGGTAGTCTAAAAAATTTTGAATTTGAATTTAGAATCAATATTGCAGAAATAATATGGGCTTCTTCTTCTGCATTAGGGGTGGTTGAAACAACTTTAGGACCATTAAACGAGATGTTTAATATTGAAAGGAATTTTTACGACAAGTATTTAAATAACCCCTATCCCCAAAGGGCAAATAGAGCCAAAAAAATTTCAGAGTCCGTATTTCAATCTTTAAAAAGAAATGGAATAAATACTTCCTCAAGAGAATTGAATGATAAGATTATTCCCAAAACATTGAAAACAATAAAACGGGGACTTTGGAGGACTAATTTAGCTTTGACTGCTTTCGATATTTACAATTCTCACCAATTAAAAGTTTCTCATTTATTCAGTATTTTTATGTTAACTTCGGCATTTCCTGCTTCATGGGTACTTGGTGGAGTTATTATAGGTGCAGATATATTGTTGTATGCAACAACTGACAAATCTTTAGGGGACTGGATTGATCACTATGCAGGAAAAATTGGTTTAGGAGATGAAAATGGGGTTGTTTTCGGAGAAGATAAAATACATTATCAGATGCAAAGACATTATGATGATGATTTTATCATTGTACCAGATAACACTCGTGTAGTTAAGCCTATGATTGATATTTTTTATGAAAAAGTTTATTGACTATTTATTCTATAGATATTATTTGGTTTGCTTGAAAAATGAGGAATTTCCACGTTTTGGTGCAAGTTGTATATTATCGGAAGTTATTTCAATAACTTATATGTTCGTGTCTTTTTTATTCTCGTTTTTTTTAACAGGAGATTTCTTTTTTTCGTATATGTCTAAACTAACAACACTTATTGTATGGATAGTCGGTTTTATACTTCCTTGGATTGTTGTGTACATATATTATAATAAGAAAAGGACTCGCATCTTATTTAAGAAATTTCAAGATAGTACTTATAATACAAAATATTCTGATAAAATTGTATTGAGTATTAGATATGTAATACTCATTGTAGGACTCTTATTAATGTGTTTTATTTATCAATTTTAATTGTGATAAGTTATGGAACAATATAAAATAATAATCATTTATGCCATTTCCGATGATGAACGAAAAAAGTCATTTGAGACTGAGTTGGAAAAATACGGATTAGAACGCGTGGGAGAGCAAGACATCTTCGCACTTCCCTTAGACGAATACCGCACGAAGGTACAAGCATTCAAAGCCTACCTGCGAGCCTATTCGCGCAAGCATCTGGACAGTCAGGACACAGTATTGTTCGTGGAATCACGCATGAATCCAGAACGAACCCTGACTACTATGTTGCAAACCAATCTGATGAGTGAGGACGAATAAAAGATTACGGATATTATGAGTGCACAATCGTATATCAAACTTTGGACCGCCGAGCCCTCGGAACATGATGAGGTGCAGGCTTACGACCTGTTGAGTTATGAATATGACTTCCGGAAGCCGATGACCCCATGCGGGCAAGCGGCCGGAAAGACCATCGGGGGACAGATGCAGGTAAGCATAGCCGGATTTCCCTCGAAGGAGTTGCTGGAATGGATGTTCAATTCACGTATCCTGAAAAGCGGGGAAGTGATGAACACTTCGGGAAAGCTGGGGACACCAAAGGAAACAATCAGGTTCAAGGGAGCCCAATGTCTGGATTTCCATGTGCATTCGACCGTAAAAGAGAGTTGTACCTCGCTGCTTATCCATTTCAGGGAAATGGAAGCCGGCGATTCGTGTCACCTAAATTTGAAATGAGATTATGAACTGGTTTGCTGCCTTGTTTAAACGGAAAGAGCCCGGAACGGTGAATGACCGTTATGCGATGAAGCTGTCTGTATGTCACGAGACATACACGGTAGAAGAATTTGACCTACAATTCAAACGGAATACCGACCGTGACGGATTGCCGGAAGGTGAGGCATACGGCGGTTTCGTTACCTGTACCCTTGCGGGTATGCCGGGTGACGGCCTGTTGCGGTGGGGTGCCTACAGCCAACCATGCGAGGACGGGAACCTGCGGGTCTACCGGAAAGACAAACCGGACCAGGAAGCCGTATTCGTCCTGCGTTTCGTGGAAGGGAACTGTATCCGTTTGCAGCGTAAGGTTGACCGTATGAACCAAAAAAGCAGCATCACACTCCTGTTTGCCGCAAGGATATTGCAATTCAGTGACGACGAATTTGAGAATAACGAATGGCGCTGACAAGTATGGAAACGAAATTTTGCAAACTGCCTCTGGATTTTGGAGCCTTGCTCAGCGAGGATGTGGAAAACAGCCGCCTCGCGTCCTGTACGGAGATAGAGTCCATCGACCAGTTCATCGAGATGCTGATTGACACGGCTCCCGGGGAACACGCCTTTGACAAGGATTTCGGTTGCGAGATTTTTTATCTTGATTTTGAGAGTATCATTTCGCATACCCGTTGGGAAGGGCAGTTTTCCGACTATATCACCCAAGCCATCACCCGGTACGAGAAGCGTCTTACGAATGTGAACGTCCGGGTCATTATCGACGATACCACCCGGCAGGACAATGTGTTCGAGGCTTCGACCATAAAAAAACGCGTGCAGGTATATGTCTATGGCAATCTGGTGCATACCGGAGAGAAGCGTTGTTTTTACTATGTGATTTATTTAGGACCCATTTCAACCCGATGACAAGCGTATGAGTATGGAGAAATATAACAAGGAGCAGATCAGGAACCGTATGCTGAAATACGCGGCGGCGTTCTGGGGAATCAAGAAAGCGGAAAATTTTGACCCTGTCGTCAAGCTGATGCTGGAGGCGCTGTCCAACGAACTGTATATGCTGGGGGAAGACTTCACGGCCATCGAGACGCGGCTGCTGGAAAAAACCGCCCGCATTCTGACACCGGACATACTGACCTCGGCACTTCCCGCACATGGTGTCGTGCATGCCTCTCCCATCGAGCCCGGCTACCTGATAACGAAAGAGTCGGGCATGTATTATGAGAATGACCTGCTGACCCAGAAGCTGTCCGCCGGAAGCATTTCCTTTTATCCGGCCTGTGACACCCTGCTGCACAAAGCCGATGTGAAATACATGGTGTGTGACGACATTCTCTATCAGGTGGACCATACCCTGTCGAAAACCATGATTGCCCGTACGGAAACAAGGACGCCCGCCCGCACGGTGTGGCTCGGCCTGGCGGTGGACGACTCGCTGACGGACCTGGAAAACATTTCTTTCTATCTTGACTTCCCCAACCTTACCGAAAGCTATGAATACCTGTTCCTGCTTCCGTGCACGGAATGGTCCGCCGGTGGAACCCCCATCCGGATGGAGCCGGGCATCTATGAGAAAAGCCGGTTGCCGGAGGAATCCACCCGTGCCTTCTTCCAGAACTATGATGCGATGTCCGTCATAGACAAGGAGGTGATGGAACTCTACAACAAGCATTTCCTGCGGGTTTCGCAACCGGTCCCCCTCAATGAGGTTGACAAGGAGCCCCTGCCGAAAGCCTTGTCTTCCTGTTTCGGGGAGCGTGTGCGGGAAAAGATGCAAGAGAAGCTGGTGTGGGTGAAAATCGTATTCCCCGCCCATTTCACTCCGGAAATCCTGGAGGAGCTTCATGCGGGCATCAACATCGTGCCTGTGGAAAACAAGCTGCTGCACGAACAGACCACCTCCCTCGAAGACACGTTCAGGGTGATTCCCCTGCGTACCGGCAATTACGAGTCCCTGCTGTCCGTGCACAGCGTGAAGGACTCGGACGGAAAGAGCTATCATGAGCTCCAGTATCCGGTACCCGGCTCCACGGAGAGTTACGGAACCTATTCCATCCGCAAGGGAGGCTGCGAGCGTTTTGATTCCCGCTCCGCCAAGGAACTGCTCGGCTATCTGCTGGACCTGCTGGATGACGAGACCCACGCCTTCCATGCCGTTTCGAGTGTCAAGCTGCAAGCGCTCGCCGGCCAGATGGCGCAACTGACGGCGCAGCTGAAACAGGCGACCGACAACATGAACGAATACAGGGAGACCCCCTATTACCTGATGATCGACCAAATGTCCGGCAAAGGGCAGGTCACCGTGAAATACTGGACCACCCACTGCGAGACAGGCAACCAAATACAGGCCGGCGTGGAGCTGTCGCCATACGCCACCACCTATCTGGATCCGAAGACACTCGCGCTTGTCAGTACCACCTACGGCGGGAAGCAAGCCCCCAAGAACCGGGAGCTGATCGATATCTACAAATACGGGATCATTTCACACGGGCGTGTGCTGACGCAAAACGACATAGCCAGCTTCTGCAAGAAAGAGCTTGGCGAGCTTCTGTTGCGGACAGAAATCCGCAACGGGGTGGAAATCAGCCCGGTTCCTACCGAAGGGCTGATACGCACCAAAGAAGTGCATCTGGTCCTGGGAACGAAGCTGGACGGGCCGTCGCAGGAAAAACAGATGAAAGACAGCCTGCACACCAGACTGTCTGCCTGCTCGCCGGACACATTCAATTACCGCATATTCATCGAATACAATAACGCATAAACATAGAACTTATGGACCCTGTCACCCAACATCTGATTTCATCGTACCTGCTGATGCCCGTACTGACTGTGATTTTCGGGATTGCAGCCTATTTTATCGCACGGAAAAACAAGCTGCTCAACAATAAGAAACTGATTGTCTATCTGCTGCTGTGCGGCATTGTACTTGCCCTGCCCGGCCTGTCGGGATTCATGGACTACAACTTCATGCCCTACATCTATGTCCTGCTTGCCATCCTGTACTGGACCGCCGGGTATTACAACCGGTTCCTGCTGCGGAAAGTGTTCGCTTCGGGCAAGGAGACACCCTCTTTCGGTATCCGGTGCCTGCTGACGGTTACAGTCGTGCTGCTGGGCGCGGGGCTCTTCTCCGTAGTGTTCAACCTCTGCAACGAACTCCAGTACGGCATCTGGGCCTCCACCTGCCTGCTGCCTTTCGTCTTCCCGCTCCTGTACACCCAGACGGTAAACAGCTATTTTGACATACCACTTGAAATATACAAGGTCTGGAAGTATTCGGAAGAGTATGATTCGGACTCCTTGTACATCAACCGTGAGCGGAGTATCGTGGTGGATGTGGAAATATTCCGCAAGGTGGACGATCCCGCCGCGGAGCGTATTACCGGCAAGGCGTCCGAAGATGTCATTTTCGGGCATTGGTTCCAGCGCATGATTGACGACTGCAACCTCAAATCACCGTCCTCCCCGATAGTCTATCAGAATGACGGCGGCGCCTATTACGAATGGGTGTTCTATACCAAATCCTCCTTTTTCAAGAGAAGGTTCTATATAGACCCGGACGTCACGCTTGCCGAGAACCGACTGAAAAGCCATGATGTGATCATAGCCAAGCGCGTGGCGAACGAAATAGTGAATTACAAGGAATATTAAAAAAACAGACATGATGAATACAGGAAAACAGAAACCGGGAAAGAGATATCCGCTGGTAAACTGGGCGGACGGAATGCCGGTCAACAAGAAGCATTTTATCCAGCTGGAGGACCATTTCACGGACCGGCTGTGCGAATACCAGTCATTCCAGCTGAACCGTGCCAACTACGGGTTGCTCCCCTTCAGGAAAGGAGAAGCCGTTTCCGGTGATTTCAGCATCACGGAACTTGTCACGGGCACTCTGGAAGTCCGTTTGAAACGCTGCCTCGCCCTTACCGCCGGCGGCTACCTGATAGACTATGACGCGGGGGGAGACGACGAGCTGACCGCCAGTTTCCATATCGCCATTGACGAGACGGAGGATAAGGACCAGCGGTGGGATGTCATTCTGATGGCCGACCCCTTCGAGCGTCTGCCTTCGGGCGTCCCGGACGAAAAGGAGACCAGTCCCCGCCAGCCTGACGCGCTGCCCAACTACGCGTTGAGCGTCGTTCCGACGGGGCAGATTGACGGCAACAACCTGGGAAGGCACTTCCTGGTAATCGGCCGCCTGCGCAAAAACGGGAACCGCTGCGAGGTGGACGGGAACTTCATCCCTCCCTGTACCAGCATGTCCAGCCATCCGGACCTGAAAAACTACTATCTGAAATTCGGGCAGCTGGTCGATTCCATCGAGAAAGCCTCGTCGGATATTCTCGCCAAGGTGGAGAATGCGGAGAAGCAGACCCCGCTTGCCGTGAACATCGGCATGTTGTGCCGCCATGTCATGCTGTTCATATCCGACATCTATTTCTCCTACCGTAACGAAGGGCAGTATTATCCGCCCCTCCGTTTCCTGAACGTATTCTCCACGCTGGCACACCGCCTGTATGTCTGCCTGGGATTTATGAACAAGGAGGAGAAGGAGGACCTGCTGAAATATTTCAACGAGTGGAACGGCATCAATCCCGGCGCTTACGAGGGGCTGTTGCGGGAAAACAGCGGCCTGTTGTACAACCACCAGAACATCCGTCCGCTGATGATAACCGCGGAGCGTTTCCTGTACCAGTTCAATGACCTGTGGACCACGCTCAGCCGGCTGGAATACATCGGCAAGCACAAGGAAAACATCGTGGTTGCCGAACGCTCCAGACAACCGAAGGAGACGAACGAGTCACGCTGGAACATATTGGACTGATAATTCATACAAGAACAACCATGACAGAAGAGACAGACAAAATCGTATGTTTTGAGGAACGCCCCCATCTGTTCAACCAGCCGGATACCGACTTCAAGGCGGAAGTGGTGGCCAGCGGGCTGAAGGAGGGCGGGTATGACGCGGAACGCACCCTTATCTCCAGGCGGGGCGACATGCGTCGCGGCTTCTCGAAGGACATCCAGGAAATACGCTCGGAATACTCCCATTACGACCTGACGGATTATCTGTATCTCCACGTGAACAGGCGCAGCATTTACGACGCCCTTCCGGAAGGCATCTTCCACAAGAATCTCCATCAGTCGGGGAAAGTGTCGAAAGAACAGGTACTGGATGAAATCCGCATCCACCGCGAGGAGGAATTCTTCGCCCGGCGTTTTTTCAAGCCTTTTGAAATCTCGCTGGACCATCTGCTGGTCGCTTTCCAGAACAAGGAGCGCCGTATCGACGAGATGAACGTGCACGCCGACTTTGTGAGCATCTTCTCCGGACAGTGGCCGGTGCTCAAGCTGCTGCCGCTCCATCTGGCGGTCATGCTGGTCCATCTGCTGCCCTATCTGGAACAGATTACCGCCAGCCTTGCGAAGACGGGCGAGTGCATGAGCATCCTGACCGGGGTGCCTGTCCGCCTGAAGAGAGGCGACAAATGCGTGACAGAGGCGCCTCCCGGTCTTGTCCCCCGGTTAGGCCGGTGCCTTTTGGGCGACACGATGGTGGCGGGGAACCGTTTTGCCGACGGCACATACCGGCTGCTGCTGGAAATCGGCCCCTTGTCCGCCCGGAAAATGGAGACCTTTTTCCCGGGAGCCGCCAACAACCGGATATTGAACGCCCTCATGGAGCTGTTCCTGCCATCGGACAAGGAGGTACAAGTCCGCTATATCATCCAACAGGAGGACGCCCGTTTCCGGCTGGGTACACCGGACGGACAGTGCGCGTACCTGGGAATCAGTACTTATTTATAAAGAAACAAAACATCATCCGACATGAAACCGAAAAATAACACCGAAGTGAGAAAGGCCTATCTGAGGTTCTCCGGCTACCTGACAAGCTGTATCGTGCTTGCGGTAACCATCTTTGCCTGTTTCCTCAAAACCTCCGGCACGGAGGTGAAACGGATTACGGAGCAGACGCTGGAATACGACCATGTCTATGCCAGGGAACTCGCCTTGGCAAACAGCGTGGATTCCGTGTACCAATACATGAAACTGATGAACACCTCGCCGAAGATCAACGACGTGCTTTTGCAAAGTGTGGTCAGCACACGCAAGATGAACCTGCTGAAGGATATCCAGGGCATGGATGCCAGGGATTGCAGGCTTTACAGCCGGCTGCTGGGAAATATCAACATATTCCTCGGGGTGAAAGATTCCATCCGCCTGTTGAACATTCAGGAGGAGATGGTAAAAAAAGACCTGATGCAGTGCATCCAGGACAACTGGAAGACACGGCGCAGCCTGAGTGTGGGACCCAATAACAAACAATGAGAACGCTATGATGGACAATAATAGAAAAACACTGAACAAACGGGAAATCCTTATGGGACACGCATACGTATTCCTGTTTTTTTTCCTGACGACCGTGGCGTGCTGCCTTGCCATCTTCATGTGGAATTCGGACTTCAGGATGTTCGAGCAGAAGGAGTTTGTGAAAATCAAGATGGACCGTATCAAGGACTTCCAGCAGGAACAGGCCGAAAGCCAGATGCCCGTGGACTCCCTGTTCCGGAAGATAGAGGCTTTCCAGCCCGGCGTGTATGCCCAATACGAGGAGGACGACATCCACTACCTGATCAACAACCTGCGGAACACCTACGAAAGGAACAGCTGGGACAAACGGTACAAGCTGTTCATGCATATCGCCGATTTTTATGCCATGTGGCTGTCGGACAAGAAACAGCTGTGGAGCATCGAACAAAACATACGCCTGTTCAAAGCCAATCTGGAGGAGTGCGAGATAGGCTTGCGGAAGAAAGAGGAAGACCTGCGCTCGGGAACTAAAAACAAATGACGCCATGGGAAAGATTCGTACCAGAAAGATTCTGTTTGTAGTTGCAGCGATGCTGCTGTGTGTGCTTGTCGCCGTGCTGATCCGGCTGTTTTTTTCCAACCGTATCGTACGGATGACCCTGACGCCCATCGAGGTGGAAGTTGGGGAAGCCGTTCATTATGCGGACAGCACCCGCAACGCGAGCTCCTGGCTGTGGGAGTTCGGCAACGGGGATGTCTCGCATGAACGGAGCGGCCAGTACGTGTTCAAGGAACCGGGGCGTTACCAGGTCCGCCTTCAGGTGGACCATTCGCTGGAGAAGAAGCAAATCGTCAAGGTGAACAGACGGGCCAATAATTACGGAAGCGACCAGCTGGTCAAAATAGAGGCGCCGGCGACCGCCTTCCAGGGTGAGATCATTTCATTCAAGGGGTACGGGCCGTCGAGGGAATGGCGCTGGCAGTTCGGTGAATCGGGCATTGTGGACTCACGGGAGCAGAATCCGCTCTATGCCTACTCCGAGGCGGGCAGGTACGAGGTGCTGCTGACCACGGAAGAGACCCAGTATCCGGTCCGGCACACCATTGAGGTTCTTCCGCAATATGCGGAGAACGACTCGACGGACGTGCTTGTCGTTATCGGCAACGACATCCGCGAGCATTTGCAGGCCATCGTGGACGGCAAGCCGTTCAATGTCCATTACAATTATATCCTCAAGAAGTATCTCTGCGGAAATCCGGACATTGCGGTGACGGTCAACAATAACAAAAAGAATGACTTCTACTCCTATTGCCAGGGTTTGAAAATCATTGCCCGTCGGAAGACCCTCATCGACGAGGTGTTTGTGGATATGGGTGACAACCTGAACAATGAATGCGTGATGCAACTGATGGTGACGCAGCACGAACGTTTTTCCGAATCAAAAAAGTAATGTGAGGCATGAAAAAGAACTGTTTGTCAATCCAGTTGAAAAGAGGATGGATTTGCGGAAGCATTATCTGTCTGGCGGCCTGCGGACCGGTACACCGTTTTACACGCGTGAAGAATGTCCCCCGCGAATATGTACGGAACTATTCCGTCGAAGGCGTGAAAGTCCCCCGCAGCCTGTCGCTGTTCAAGCATGACCCGTGGATTGTCTTTGCCAACGAGCCGGGGACAACCTACCTGAGTCCGAGCGGGAAGAATGAAATGCGCCCCGTGAACTATATGGATGCGTTTCTGGTCATCAAGCGCAAAGGCGACTGGCTCCAGTTGATCCAGTATGACCCCGCCATCCTGAAAAACGGAAGGCTGAAAGAGTGGAAGCAGGCCCGGTATTGCGGATGGATCAACCGGGACAACCTGTTGCTGACCCGAAGCGGTGTGACCGACATAGCTACGGGCTTCAAGAACAAGCAGGTGGTGATGCCGGCCGACAGTGCGGCACTGGCTGAACCGGAAACGTATTTCGTTGATGATTCCGTAAAACTGTTCAAAGATACCGACCTGACACAGGAAGTGGGCAGAATCCCGTTCTACGGCATTGTGTATCCTTATCAGGCATCGTCAGACAAAGGATGCGTGTTTGTGGCGGACCGGCCCAAACTCGACGCTGACAGTATCGGGGGGATGCCTGTCGGGTGGATAGACCGGCGGCTACTGACCGAAATAGGCCAGCAATTGCATGTGGATATCGCCTCGCTGCCCGACAGCGCACTGTTGTTTAAGGACAGTGAACGAAAGGATACCCTGACGCTGGCATCCGATGATATGCGGCAGGTACGGGAGTTTGCCGGGCGGCATCCCGCCATCCGGTACAGTCCGGTGTTGTCCTACCGGCACAATGATACGGCGTTCTGTTTCAGAACGCATATGCCGATGCCGGTCATTGACAAACGGGAAAGCTATGTGCTGAACGTGAACGGCCATCCGATTTATTACGGAACCTTCAAGAACAAGATAGAAAAGGACCTGCAAAAAATAAACCTCGTGTTTGTCCTGGAAGGAAAGGATAAGGCCATCGAACAGTTTCCTGCCGTGGTGAATGCCATCCAAGGGTTGCAGTCCCAGCTGGCGAACGATGAGAGTTTCTCCTTCAAGTTCGGCGCCGTGCTCACTTTCAACGAGCCGGACAGCCGGGAAGATCCCATCTGCAAACTGACTCCCGACTATATGGAATTTCTGGACTTTTTGTCGGACAAGGCACGGAATGCGGAAAAACTGAAACCTGTGTACGGGAGATTCGGCAGCTGGTCGGGTGTCCGTACAGGGGTGGAACTGTTCAACAAATGTCGGGACGAGAGCAATGTCCTGGTGGTGGTAGGTGACAAGGGGTTCAACAGCGAATGGGCGGATTCCACTCTGGTGGACCGGCTGGTGGAGAACAACTGCCGGTTGCTGGGGTTCCAGCTTTACGGCGGAGAACCGGACAACTTCAACAATTTCGTGCTGCAAATCGGGAACATGATAGACTGCTCGGCTCCACGCATCAGCCGGAAGAAACGGGAACTGATTGTGTATCCCGAACAGCTGCGGAACGGAAACGAATATGCGGAGGTGAACCACAATACGTATTGCCTGGACTTTCCGAACCGGAGCATGACACAGGGATGGCTTGTCTTTCCGCAGAAAAACGAGTCGCTGGAGCTGGAGGGGCTGACTACCGCCGTGGACTCCATGCTGTTGCAGGTGAAGTTTGACAATACGCTGTTGGGCAACAGCCTGACAAGGGCGTTTGAGGAGGTGGGAACCCACCGGTATAAACTTGACTCGACGCTGGTGGACTACTATCATATCCGCAGGTCAGGCGTGCAACCGATATTGTCTGTCCTGCCGGGTATCGAGCCGGGATGGAAACTGCCGGCAGAGCCTGTCGTATTGCCCGACTCGCTTTCGTCCGTAACGGACTATTACCTGCTCGTCAATGAAGAGGAGTTCAAGCGGCTGAGAAAGTATGTGGAAGTGCCCGCCAAACTGGTCCTGGACTATAAATATGAGGCGGTCAGAAAGAAAAAGCAGGCGAAGACGGATATCTGCAACTGTCCGGACGATTATCTGCCGGCAGATACAGAGGAGGCTACCATACGTGTGAAGACGGACAGCCTGAACATACCGGAATATGTCCCGACGCGCCGTGTGAGAAGGCAACTGGTAAGGCATCTGCTTTCGGAACGCAACAGGGACAAGTATTGCAAGACGGGAAGAAGGGATTTCCTGAACATGCCTTTGTCGGAAGCGTTGCAACGGTTCACATCGTGTCCTGTGGATTATCCGTTCTTCGAGGTTTACCGGGTCAAGGACTTGCGGAAAAAGGAGATGATTACGGATGTGGAACTGGACGGGCTGATTGAGTATTTCAAGGAAAAGAAAAAACTGCTGGATGAGGCTGCCGGCAAGGCGTTCCAGTCCAACGGACAAGCTTATTATTGGATTAGTCGTGATTTGTTACCATAGTTGATTACTTGAAATTTTATTATCATGATTTATCAAGCTATATTGAAAATTCGTGGCAAAGAAATTCCGATACTTTATTACAATTATCGCTGCCATATCCAACACTATGATGATTCGAACCTGAGAAGAATCATCCAGCTGCACATACAGGTTTGTGAAGAAATCGGCAACCGGGAGAATCTGCCGGTCGAGGGGGATTTGATTACGCTTGCGTTTGAATGCAGCGGAGACGAGGCGTTTTTTTATGACTGGCTGAATGAAGGGATGATGCAGGACGGGGAAATCCATTTTATCTATAATGAGGTGGAGGTTGCGGATATTTTCCGGTTCTGGGATTGCTATTGCGTGAAAATAGAGGAATACATGAGTGTCGGGAGCGCTCCGATGATGATGGTGGTGTATTTGTCGCCGGGGATTATCAAGAGGAATAATCTGGAGGTGAGGGAGAAGGTTTGGAAGGTGTCGGAAATTTCACAACAGCCGATTGCTCCGATTGCATCTGAATCGAAGGAAGAAAAACAACCTGAGATTGTGGAGGTGTATTGGAAGGATGCAGAAGGTACTAATAGAATTGAAGAATTACCCAAAGATGGAATTGTAACTTTATATGCAAAAACAATAAATACACAACCAGGGGATAAACTATCTTTTACGATAATATTGGAAGATGGGAAAACATTAATTAAAGTTGATGATTGTATTGTAGATGCCCAAGGTGTCGCTAATATGATTCATTTTGATTTAAAAAAGTATAAACAAAATAACACAATGCTATGAAAATGACATTAAAGGCTTCGTTATCTTCTTCTACAAAAGAAATTGATATTTATTATGGAGATCCATTGTTATATATTCGTCCTAAAGAAGGTTCTTATAGGTTTCCCGAGTTATACACTACAGATGGGTGTGAAATAGTAATATCTGAATTGTTTTTAGATTATGTATCAGATAAAATAGTTGATTCAATAGAAGAAGGAGCAAAACAACAGATAAAGAATATTGCCTTGTTAAAATTGGAAAAAGGGAAAATGGTTACCAATACGGGGAAAGTTTATACAGGTAATAGGAAAATATATGAAGCGACCTATTACACTATTGACGGAAGCGAAGTTACGGTAAAGCAAGGCAAAAATTTCGGATTTCAAGTTGATGGTAAGATTGTAACAACTAAAGGTATTAATCAATATCATTTTTTTGCAAATAATGGAATGAGAGTTTCAATTTTTCGTTTGTTAAAACACACAAGTATGATATTGGACGTTTTTAGTTTTTTTGATTGGGCTAAAGATCCGAAGTCTTCATTATCAATACCTTTCGTTCCTAATGCTATCGTAGGGATGGCAATTGAGTGTATGGTTCAAGATATTGAAGAAGGCATAAGTGCTGCAATTGAAAACCGTTTGCAAGCAGCAAAAATAGAAGGTATTGATGCTGTAAGAAGATTTGTAAATAGTTGGAAACCAAATAGTGGTATTGAATTTAAATTATTGAAAATATCTACTAAAACAGCATCGGATATATTACATGGCAAATTCAAAACTTTACACGAAGTGGAATTACGGGAATATAATGAAGCTGATGGTATAAACTGGGTATATATTTTAGTTAGAATAGTAGATACCCCCAAATCTTATGCTCCCGAAGCAATTATTGAAACTTTTTTTTATTTAACAGATTAAGTCATGAAATGGTTAGTGGTGTTTTTTGTTTTTAGTGGTATTATATTATCTTCATTTCAATATAATGCAAACTCAGTTTTAGTAGAACAAATAGAATCAAATTTTCCTATTGTAATTCGATATGATAGTATAAAAGATTATATATTTAGGATTCAATTCCCTCTAATGTTTAAAGTCTGTAATATGTCAAATAATAGCAAACAAATGGGGCATATTTCTTATTATTATAAAGATATAAAATATGCGCTTTCATACGAACAAGGATGGAATTATAATCTACTTATAAACAAGGAGAAGAATGGAGAACTTTTAACTCCATATAGGAGGGGACGAATAGTAATTGATAGTTTGTCAAATGAAAATTTTGTATTTCATACAGGACATTCTATACGCTATGAAGATAGTATATTACAATCTGTTTTTCGTCCATTTATTTCTCAATTTAAAAACACAGGAAAAGATACTTTACATATCGGTACTATTCAAGAGTTTAAGAAAAAATATCCTGAAATTATTAATTTATTGCTTCAAGATGATAGCATTCAATTTTGGATTTATACTCCTTGGAGTAAAGATAATGGCAATCATTTCATTTTACCTATTGAGCAGAAATAAAATATAGTTATGGATCGAGGAATATTATTAAATCAGTTTAATTTATCTGTCGTTTTTTTTCTTCGTATTGAAAGTGATTATAATTATACGAGAGATTATGTGGAAAACGTAGCTCGGAACTTCACCCAAAAGTATCCCAGCTACCTTATCCATAAGAAAAGCGAAGACAAGATAAGAGCCTTTCTAACTGATACAGTCAAAGTTAAAGTGGAAACTTTTGCCGACGCAGAGACAAAGAACGTAACCGTGACCGAAGTACGTGAGATAGCGGACTTGATAGCAGAATATGAGGGCATGGAAGGAGAACGAAATAGTTCTTCATCTTTCGGCAATCATCCTACGGATGCTCCCTCTTTGGGTAGTACCGGAGTGGAACTTGCCATGAGCATGGATAATGGGGCTTCGGATATCCGTCCCATCAATGTAGCCAAACCTACAGGTGCATCGGGAAAACCCAAGATAATGAAACGAAGTGTTATTCGTGTAACCATGGAGTTGGAAGTGTTGATGGAAACCAAACAATACCTGCATTTCTTGCAGGAACTGCCAGAGTTGTTCAGCCTGCATGAATTTCCGAACCTACGTTGCAGAGTAACATGGAAACAGAAACGGGTGAGCTATCAGGAATCTCCATTGCCTATTGAAGTGAAGGTTGTGGAAGACCGTAAATATCAGCGGTGGTTTGTGACCTTTACGGTATTGATGGTGCTGTGTTTCATCGGGATTATCACCCTGTTCTTTTCCATTCCGAACCTGTATAAGCAGGACATTCACTTTTTGCGGAATGATACGATTCATCAGGAGTTCTCCATTTCTAATAGCCGGATAGACTTGAAGAATGTTAATTTGATGAATAATGGTGGGAAGGATACGCTTGTTGTTAAGGATAAAAAGATTATTATCGCCAAATAAAAAATGATGGAAAATTTGATTCAGATACATAGCGTAAAAAACGTGTTGTCTCATAGCGGATGTCCAGAAGATCTGCTGGAGAGTTATTTGAAATTCTTACAAACCGGAGGGCAACAGGTGCAAATCGTCAGAGGCGAAGTTACTATGATGTTCCAAAAGGAGATGCAATACCGTAAACGAAGGAATGAGGAGATGAAAGGAACCGTCACGTTTAGCAATAAGGACAAACATAATGCAGGAAACTCAGATATGGGAGTGTTTATCGGGATGGAGTTTATCCAATGCTGCTTCGGACATGGGATTCCTGCACGGGTGTTGGATGTGCGGAGGGTGCGTGGAGAGGTTGTGGAGGTTGTTGTGGAGTTTGGGAAGTAGATGAAAGAACTAACGATGCTGCGTGTAATAGTAATATTGCTTAAGAACTTTGTCTTAAATATTGTTATGATAGTGAATTGATTGTTGCTATTGGTATTAAAAGTGATGACTTTAGCCATACCAATAGAATAAATTACTATATTTGCAATAGTATATATTTAATAAATGATTGAGATGAAACGTTTATCAGAAGAACTTTTGGAATATTTCAGCAACACCCCAGAAGAACAATTACAAAAAGATTGGGAAGCTATACACAGCAAGTATGCTTATGGACCTGAAATCAATCAATTTATTGAAGAATGTGAAAAGAATGCCTTACACAATGAAATTGTAGATGGCATCTACGGAAGCCATCCAACATCCAGAGTGAATGTAGAATCCCCTATATCCCAGGATTTCGGGTCTGATTCATATTTACCTATGGCAGTATAAAACATTAAAATACATCATAATGCAGCAAGCCGTTTTTTCACTAAAAAATTACTCCGTAGTCAAAGTAATGCTTGACTTGGAGAATATTCCACCCCAATGTATCTTCGATTTGAAAATAGAACCATCCGGCATCTATTTTCAGAGAGAAAGACAATATGTATTAAATCTGGTATTCAAGGCTTCATATAAGAAAGAAAATACTGACTTTGAGGTTATAAACATCAAACTTAAAGCCGTCTTTTCTTTTGGGGACATGGTACAGACCGATACCATCCCTTCTTATTTTTATGCGAACAGCATTGCTATCATTTTCCCTTATGTACGTGCTTTTGTAAGTACTATAACATTACAAGCAAACGTAGCTCCGATAATGATACCCACACTGAATGTATCGTTGTTAGAACGTGAACTAAGGAGAAACACGGTCTTAAAGTAAGAAGCCTTCAATGAACAGAATCATATATCAGACCGTTGAAGACAGAGAGAACCCTGACTATGTGGAACAACATGGGCCGTTCATTTGTACGAATAAAAACGCATGGCTTGGAGAAGGCTATTATTTCTGGGATACAATTATAGAGCTCGCCCATTGGTGGGGAAATCTTTGCTATAAGGACAGTGGGTATATAATCTGCCAGTCAGCTTGTGATGACAAATTAGAAAAGGTATTTGATTTGGTTGGAAGACCAGAGCATCTGATAGAGATGAAAAGATGTTCGGAAATCATCACTAAAAAGTGGCACAAGTCAACTGTTTACGTTCCTGAAATTATTGCATACCTGAAACAATTTACCCAGTTCTCGACTCTCTACAAAGCTATCAGGGTCAATCCTTTGTGTACTTTGCCGAACTCGTACATCCAATCTTCTCTGTTCAGATTCAACAACCGGAACAAGGCATTTATAGATGTATGTCCTGCTATTCAATTTTGCTTTTTTGATAAAAGCCTGTTTACGGAAGATTACTTGATTGTCTATCCTGAAATGTATTGTCAAACCCCTGTCATATAGGCATTATCATACAAAGCAATAATAGTGTGAGGGAAGCTTTTATATCGTTTCCCACACACTTCATGGAGATTTAAGGGAAGATGAATCATTCTTTCTTCTTTGATGATTTTTCATCATCCAACCCCAATCGCTTGCATAACTCCGGATCACTTTTGATTCGATTCATTTCCTCATTGATGATTGCCTGGGCATCCAATTTAATCCGGTCATAGTTGCGCTGTATCTGCTGCATCATGATGTCGTTTCCATCCTTGTCCTTGAACTCGTTGATGACAGGGATTTTCCGGTAAGCCTTTTCTTCCGCGCTGACTTTGGCATGGTCCACAATGATTTCAGCATGGAATATTTTCTGGTCTATCTTTTCGCCAAAATTGTCGGAAACGGCTCCGACAAATGTGCCTTGGGACAGGTTGGCAATCTTGGAAGCCGGGATGAGCGAGTCAAGCTGTGTGCTGATGGAGGTGGATACATCCTGGCGGTTGATGGAAACGGACTGCCGCTGCTGGAGCACTTTGCCGAAACGTTCGGAAAGCGTCTTCGCGGTTTCTCCAACCACCTGACCGCTGAAAATATTGCCTACCGTGTTTTGGATGACCTTTGACTCTTTTTCACCGTAATCGCGGTTCAACTGGCTGAAATCCTGAAAGCCGAGACAGACCGCCACCTTGTTGCTTCGGGCGGTAGCGATGAGGTTGTCCAATCCACGGAAATAGATGGTCGGCAGCTCGTCTATGATGACAGTACTCTTGAGCTGCCCTTTCTTGTTGATGAGTTTGACGATGCGGGAATTGTATAGTCCAAGCGCCGCCGAGTAGATGTTCTGCCTGTCCGGATTGTTGCCCACGCAAAGCAGCTTGGGCTCTTTCGGGTTGTTTATGTCCAACGAAAAATCATTACCTGTCATCACCCAATACAACTGTGGGGAAATCATGCGCGTAAGGGGGATTTTTGCCGAAGCGATCTGGCCCTGGAGCTGGTCCTGGGCGCCCCCTTTCCAGGCATCCATGAAGGGGGAAAGGTAGTTTTCCAGCTCCGGATACGAGGTCAGGATGGTAAACAAATCCGAATAAGGCTTGTTGAGCAGCTCCACCGCGTGCGGAAAGGAACAATAAATGCCGTTTTTGTAAATTTTTAAATACCAGATAATTGCGGCAAGCAGAATGATGGGTGACTCCACGAAGAAATCGCCCTGCTTTTCAATCCAGGTGCGATTGAGGTTGAGCATTATCGTGTAACTCGCCTCATACGCGTCGGAGATATCCGTCATGAATTCCGGATTGATGGGATTGCAGCGGTGTGACCTGCGCGGATCGTCGAAATTGATGACATAGAACCGGGGCTTGACCTTGTACTTGTCCATGTTGTTCAACAACGTGTTGTAAGCGATGGTGGAGAGGTCGTCGAACTTGTAGTCGTAGATGTAACAACTGTATCCTTTGGAAATCATCTGGCGTATGTAGTTGTTTACCACGGCATACGACTTGCCCGATCCGGGCGTTCCCAGCACGATGGTGGCACGGAAGGGATTTACCACGTTGATCCATCCGTCATGCTGTTTCTCCTGAAAGCGGAAGCTGGTGGGCAGGTTGACGGAATACTCGTTCTCCAACAACCGGGTTTCCTGCTGGAAGGATTCGTTTTCGATATTGAACACATCGCCCATCAGGTTATGCCTGTAAAGCCGGCTCATCCACAACCCTGCCATCAGCAGGCCGAGGTAACCTGCGGTAAGTGTTATAACGTACAGTATGGTGCTTGTCATGTGCGGCAGGGACAGGTCAAGCAGCCACCAGTTCAGAAAGAACAGCACGCATCCGGCTACCAGCGCCGCATAGATTTTGGGCCAGGTGATTTTTTCACCCTTGACTCCATGTGTTCCCAGGCAGGATATTGCCAGTAAGGTCACAGCCAGCAGCTTGGTCCAGAGGATGCAGTTGAAAATGCCGGTCGTGTTGTTGAAATTCACCAGAATCCGGTCTGTCACCTCCAGGTTCAGGTTCCATGCGGTGATACTCGGATAGCAGTACACATAGACGTGCACCACCAAAAGAAAAATACTCACTGCCCTGCCAAATTCCATGATTTTGGCAAGTGCCCTCAAATCGTCTTCCTGTTGCATAGGGATGGGGATAAATGGTTTTTGAAAATTGTCTTCCGTTTAAATGCCGCGCGATTTGCGTTTGGCTTTCTTCCTCTTTTTCATACGGCGTGCGAAAGCCTCCTCCTGGTAATCCCTTGGGTTGGTTTCCAGGGAGAGGATACCCGCCGCCTGCTCGAGCGCGCTTTCCGGGCCCGCCTTGTGCCGGTGATGCTGCCAGAGCTCCACTGCCGTATGTCCGTTCCGGTCGTTTTCGGAGATGCCGTCCAGCCACCTGAAATAGTCGTTGAACACGTTTGCGGAAAACTCCTTGCCCATGCGTGAGCCGTTGAACACCTCCCTGCGGTCGTGGTCAATGAAGGTGACGCCGTAGATGCGTCCCTGTTCATTCTCCCGGAACACCACGCCGATACGTTTCTGTCCGAGCAGTTCCACAAACCGTTGCCGTGAGTCAGCCTGTTGCAAGGCGTGGGCAATGTCCGCCTGTATGGAGGGAGCCCATTTCCCTTCCTTGAGCGCCTTCAGGTTGAGAAGCATCCGTTTTTCCAGCTGTTCGTTGCCAAAACGTTTTCCAAAGCGGGAGCTCTTGAACGGAGGGCTGACCACCTTGCCGGCATCATCCGTGGCGGCATAGACAATGCCGGTGTAAGGCACGCCGTGGTATTCCCCCCTGACCTGTTTCGCCTCGATATTGAGGGTGGAAAGCAGGGCGCTATACTCCCCGAAGGTTTGGAAACGGTAACTTTCCAGCACCGCCTTGAGGGTGTTGCCGATTTGATGGCGGACATCCCCCAGGGAAGCATCCACTTTTTTCAGTTCCGCTTTCGGATTCCGTTTCTCCGTGTCCGCACCGTTGCGCAGGCCGAAGTCCGCTTCCAGCTCCCGGCAGGCGGTCATGGAACGGCGGTGCTCGTAGGAGTCACTGATCTTTTTCCCTTGTTCGTCCACACAGACACTGACGATATGGATGTGGGCATTGTGGGTGTCGGCATGTTTGTAGGCGATATAAGGCTGGTCTCCATAGCCCATCTTCCGCATATACCGGTCGGCCAGTTCCGCCAGTTGGTCGTCGGTCAGCCTGTCTTCCGGTGCCGGGGAGAGCGAGATATGCAGGACGGGCTTCTCCGTGTTGCGGTTTGCCAGCAGGTAGTTCTCGAAAGAGAGCAATGCCAGGCGCATGTCTTCACTTGGCAATCCCAGCCGGTCGGAAATCATGCGGTTCCCCGAAAGAATCCCCGCCGCCCCGGTCGCCACCTTGTTATGGTTGTAGGCCAGTGCCCCGTACAGGCTGGCGCCATGACTTATCTTTGCAACCATTTCCGCTCGTATTCCTGGGTGAGTGCCGTGATTTTCTTGCAGAGAAGCATCAGCTCGACGCTCAGCTTCTCCAGCCTGTAGAGCAGTGACATCGCCCGTTTCTCCCCGAAATTGTTCTTCAAGGCACGCACCACCTGGTTGTAGTTGTTTCCTATTGCCTGGAACTGCTTGTGGAATTCGGTCAGCTTGATGTAGTAATCTATGGTCGCCTTGTCGATTCTCACTACCTTTATCTGTCCCGAAAAGATGGATTTCTTGATGAACAGCGTGCGGTCCCTGGCTCCGGAATCCGCCAGCAGCCTTTCAAATCTGGTGTTCTCCTCGGCGTTCAGGCGGAAGCTGTACTTGCGGTCCGCCGGGTCATTCTTGGGTTTCCTGCCTGTCCTTGTCCCTGTTGTTTTCTCCATAATGCATGAGATTGTTGGTTTGTACTTTTTTTCTTTTCCAGAATCCGCGACTTTGGAGCGGATTCCCCCGCCCGGGGGCGGGCAAGTTGGTCCTTGTCGGACAAAAGACTTTTTGTCGGACAAGGACACAACTTGCTCTGTTCGTTTGAACAGAGAATCCTCCTTCGTCGGATTGCTGCGCGACGTTCACGGCGTGCTGTGGTCCGATGAAGCATGTTCCTCTCCATTGACGGATTTTGATTTTGCAAAATTAGAGAGTGTTAACCGGCTGGTAAATAGTGTTTTATATGACGTTTGATGACATCTGACGACATCTGATGTCAGGCCGGGGAAATGTTGGCAGAAGTCTCAAAAATAGCCGCTACTTTTGGCACAGTGCATGAGGGCATACATTGGAACATTGTCCTGTAAGGTGTATTGCTTGCCTGCCACAGGCGGTACATGGCACGGATGCAATATCATCCCTGTAGGTACATTGCCATACATGTTGTACGGTGATCCTGCATGGCGGATTACATTGCATGAATGCAATACAGTACGGGTTGCATTGGACTCCGTATTACATGAATGCAATGCACCTTATATGGCAATACCCTCCGGTAACCGGCAATACATTGGTGCAATAGGGTACGCAATGTATTCATGCAAGCGGGCAGGCAGTGCGTCATTGCCATATACCGACAGATGCATTGTCATGTAATGAAACAGGAAAAACATATCCGGACAGATATGAAACCAAATTATACACTCTAAATTCAAGCCTATGAAGAAGGAACCTTTATTTGTCGCTTTGAGCAACCAGAAGGGCGGTGTGGGAAAATCCACGTTCACCGTGTTGCTCGCCAGTTACTTCCATTACCTGAAGGGATATAACGTGCTTGTGGTGGATTGCGATTATCCGCAGCACAGTATCAGCACCATGCGGGAGTGGGAAGTGGGGACCATTGAAAAGAACGTGCATCTGCAAAACCAGCTGGTGGAACAGTTCGGAACAAGCGGAAGGAAAGCCTACAGCATCCTGAACTCCACTCCGGAGGAGGCCCGGGAAACTGCCGGCCGTTTCCTTGAAAAATCGGGACTGGACTATGACCTTGTCCTTTTTGACCTCCCCGGAACTGTGAATGTGCCCGGTGTCTTCCGGTCCGTCATCAATATGGACTATGTATTCACTCCCGTCACACAGGAGAGAATGGTTATGCGGAGCAGCATGGCTTTTGTCCTTGCCATCCGGGAATACATGCACCGTCATAAGGATGTGCCCTTGCGTGGCATCTATATGTTCTGGAACCGGATGGACAAACGTGTGTCCAAAGACCTGTATAACAGCTACACTGAAATTTTCCGCTCGCTGAAATTGCCGGCGATGGAAACCGTCATTCCCAGTGCGGAGCGCTACAATAAAGACTTCGGGATAAAGAGATTTTTCTTTCGCAGCACCTTGTTCCCTCCACCCCCTTCCGCATTGAGGGGCAGCAATCTGGACTTGCTGGCAACAGAGATAGAAACCATACTGAAACTTCAATAAGAACAATCATGGCTACCAAAAGAAGAACGGATTACCAGGTGGATGAGGAGGCATTGAAACGTATGATGGCCGGGGATGTAACAGCATTGGACAAAATGGCTTCTCCCGCTGAGGCTCCGGAAACAAAAAGCCGGCCTGCCCCTTCCAAGGAGAAGCAGGAGAAGAACTTCGCCGGTTCTCCCAAACAGCAGATAGGAAAATCCACGGATGAGGCGTCCGGCCCGGATGAATACCGGCGACGGTTTCTGAAAGAGAGGCTGTCCGGTTCAAGAAGGCAGACCTATATTCACGATGCTTTGTACAGGACTGTTGCCAAATTATTGCCTGTCATTGCACCGGATATGTCAGTTCCCATGTTTTTAGGCAGTGTCCTGTCGGACCACCTGGAAAGATATCAGGATGTTATCAATGAAATATATAACCAGGAAGCAAATCAAAACCCTTTGGAATGGAAGAAATAGTTTATTTGTCAGTAAGGATCGGCTGTGCCGGCTACTTGTTATACAAGTTATGGAATCAGAAAAAACGGATCCGTAAGATTTGCGGGCTACTCTATCCCCCCGGGAAAAAGGAGAAGGAGGAAGAGGGAACATCGTGCGGTACAGGACCGGGTGATGTGATGGGGGCTACCCGATTTGTCTATCTGGACGAAAACGCGGGTACGTTTGCCGCCCCCTACATGAGCCAGCCGTTGGAAACCGGGAACGATTATCTCGGAGAGGAAGAGGCGGTGCCGGAGAATGAGGTGGAGTGCGGGCTTCCCCTGGAAGAGATGAGACTGTTGAAAGAGGAACAGGAAAGGCTGGACGAACAGGCTCCCGGCACGGAAGGTATCGCTCCGGTAATCACGTCCGATGACCTGCTCAATGCCGGCGATGTGCTGCTTAATCTGGATGGCGCCCAAATGGACGAGGAGAAAAAACGCCGGGCTGCCGTCACCTTGCATGCCATCCGGGAAACGGACATGTTTGAACTGATTTCATCCCAGGTGGAGAATAAAAGCCTGATTGAGGAGCTGATAGACCAATATATCGGCAATGACGGAAATGTATTGTCGGTGAAAAGAAAGAAAAACGAAGGACAGCCGGAACATGCCTGGAGACAGTTTCTCTGAACCCAGCGGCAATCAGTCCGATACGAAAGGAAGAGGCTTTGGAAGCACTTGCCTTGTACCGCTATCATGGTTGCCTGTTCCCGGTTCCTTTGTCATGCCTGGCTCTTTAAATGTCCATATATTTTGATTATTCGGTTGGTAACGGATTCCTTTCCGGAATCATATAGAAGCTAAGATGTTAATGAAAAATAATTCATTACGTTTATCCTATTTTTTTTAAGAAAAATATTGTGTTCTTGAATGGAATCTGTATATTTGAGACAGATTGCAAAAATGAATTATAGAGCCGTGATTTATCAGGAAAAACGAATGTCAGTATCGCGGCTATGGGATTTGAATAACCGGTAAACCATATCGGCATTGCAATATTTTAAAGGAGTGAAATGTTGCAAGTATGAACTAACTCCAATTTTAAAGGCTATGGGAAAACAGATTGCCAAACTAGGTATCCGTCCGGAAGACCTGAAAGACAAGACGGTCACTTCGGAACAGTTGGAAAAGACGAAAGGCGGGAAAGCCGCCGGGTCTGAAGAGTGTGTATGCTACTGCGGTTGCTATACCGATGACTCCGCTTTCGGTGTAGATTTCAACTGGTGGTCAAGAGACTGGGATTGATTCCTGCATTGTACGATGCTTTGTAAACAGATTAGCCACTATGGAAAAACAAAAAACGAATAAGTTTCCCCTGGTCAAATTGTTCACAGTTGACGGGGCGTCCTGTTATTTATATGACGGCAGAGCGAACATGTTCCTGTCGCTGTCCGAGACTGAGAAGAACCTTGTCTGTGAATACATGGCGTCGTATGGAACTTCTGAAGGAGAGCCTTGCCCGGCCTCCTTCCCTTCCGGTGCCGCCGCTTTCATCGCCCGTCTTAACGGAAACGGCATCCTGCTTCCGGGTCCCCTGGAAGCGAGGACACCTTCCGGAATGCGTGGTGAGGAACAGTTATGGCAACAATGGGAGGAGGAAGCCATTCCCAAAAAACTGACACTGGAGATGACCAATACCTGCAATCTGCGTTGCAGGTATTGCCCCTATACAATCAACGAGCAACGCGGACAAGGAAAAATGCACGCCTCCCATCACTTGAAAGAGGAGGATGCCCGGAAAGCCATTTCGGATTATTTCCATGAATACACACGTGTTTTCCGCAAGGTGGAACCGGAACACAGGACGCTGTTCCTGAAACGGAATCCTCCCGCCGTCAGTTTCTACGGCGGAGAGGCGCTTCTGCGTTTTTCCCTGCTGGAACCGTTGGTGAAATATGTGCTCTCGCTTCCTTGGGAGGAACACCATATACCTGCGGAGAAGGTCGTATTCCACATAACGACCAATGCCACGCTGCTGACACGGGAGATGGTGGAATTCTTTATACGGTATCATTTCACCCTCGCCATCAGCTTCGACGGTCCGCCGGAGGAGAATGACAAGTATCGCGTGTTCAAAAACGGGCAGGGTACGGGAACGGTCGTGGAGCGTGCCCTTGACATGATTCGTGAGGTTTCGGAAGAGTACCTGCTGAACCATGTACACATACAGGCCGTGCTGGCTCCCGAATATGACCATGACAAAGTCGGCAGATACTTTGAGGGGCGTAGCCTGAACGGTTGTTATGGCGGGGTCCGCCAGTTTTCCTATCTGGAATTCAGCGATTACAGTGAAAGCAAGAAGACGGACAAGCAACTGGCGCAGTTCAATATCCGGGAGCGGATCAAGGAACTTTATGAAAAGGACCTCTCTCCGGAGGAACGGTACCAGTATATTCTTCGTGACCCCCTGATCAGCGCGTGGCTGCGGTATGTGTACGCCATTCTGACCAAGGTCGGTGACGCACCCTCGCACAAAGCCGGATATTTCAATTCATGCTATATCGGGCGTACCAATCTGTTGCTTGACACATACGGCAACCTGCATCTCTGCGAACGGTCAGATTTCTCCATGCCTGTCGGTGAGGTGAACTCGGGCATCAACCGTACCGCCGTCCGGCAAATGTACCGTGATTTTTTTGAGAAGACAGACAGCCCGTCCTGCCGTTCCTGCTGGGCCGGCCGCTTCTGTACCCTCTGCACCGCCGCGCTTATCAAGAACGGTGCGGTTCAGGAACCTGACCGTTCCATTTGCAGGAGCTTGCGGCACGCACAGGAGAAACAGATAGAGGACTTGCTGTATATCAAGGAGTATTATCCGGAAATTCTGGAACAGATGGAACGTATGTATTTCCAGGCGAATGACATAACGCTCGGCGCTTTCCATGCCTACGTCAAGGAACAACAAGACGTCGCCCCATGAGGTTCAGGGTGTCCTACCAGCATGACTCCATGCAGTGCGGTGCGGCGTGTCTCCGTATGGTCTGCAAGCATTATGGAAAGGAATATGCCCTTGACTTCCTTTCCGAGCAATGCGGCTGCATGATTGACGGGGTTTCCTTGCAGGCCATTCGCGAGACGGCGGAGGACCTGGGATTCCGGACATTCGCCGTATCGGTCGGTCTGTCCGAATTGCAGGCCGGATGGTGTCCCTGTATCCTTCATTGGGAGCGTAATCACTTTGTCGTCCTGTACAGGATTCATAAGGATAAGTATCATGTTGCCGATCCGGCCAAAGGAACGGTCATATACCGGAAAGAAGATTTCCTGAAGCGTTGGGCGGGAGACGGGGAACAGGGAATCGCCTTGTTACTTGAACCCACACAGGCTTTTTATGACTTCTCTTCGGGCATGGAACCAAAAGTCCCGTCCCCTTTCCGTTTTTTATGGAGGTACATAGCTTCTTATAAAAAAGCATTTGCATCGGTCGCCTTGACCCTGCTTGTCGGCAGTCTCGTACAGCTGGTGCTTCCGCTGCTTGCGCAAATGATGGTCGACAAAGGTATCGGTCATAAAAATATCCCGCTTGTCTATCTGATTCTCGGCGGCCAGCTGGTGCTTGTGCTAGGTTCTGCCGCCATGGAGTTTGTCCGCAACCGTCTTCTGCTGTTTGTGGGGATGCATGTCAATATATCATTGATAACCGACTTCTTCGCCAAACTGTTCCGCCTGCCGATTTCATTCTTCGAGACAAGGACCACCGGGGATCTTTTGCAGCGTATCGTCGATCACCGCAGGGTGCAGGATTTTCTTACCGGACAGGTTCTCTCCGTCTTGTTCTCGGTAATGGTCTTGTGCATATTCATGGGCGTCCTGTTTTCATATAACAGCTTCCTGTTCCTTGTCTTTCTGGCGGGAAGTATCGGCTACGGCCTGTGGACCCTGTGTTTCCTGCATAAGCGCAAGTTGTTTGACTATATGATTTTCGAGAAACAGTCGGCCAGCAACAACAAGGTATACCAACTCCTTACTTTCATGCAGGAGATAAAGCTGCAAGGCGGCGAGGGAAGGCGCGCCGGGGAATGGGAGGCGTTGCAAAAGGAGCTTCTTGACATCCAGATGAGGTCTTTGAGCCTGCAACAGTTCCAGCAGACAGGCGGGATATTTATCAGCCAGTCCAAGAACCTGGTTGTGACGGTCATTGCCGCCGTTTCTGTCATTGAAGGGGAGATGACTTTGGGTATGCTGCTTGCCGTGCAATTCATTATCGGGCAGTTGAACATCCCGATTGAACAACTGATGCAGTTTCTCTATAATTTCCAGAATGTGCGGCTAAGCATCGAGCGTATCAGCGCGATTCATGGGAAGGCGGAGGAAAGAACGGGGAAAGAGATACCGGAACAGCCGGAGATTTCCCGAAAGGATATCCGGATTGAACACCTGGATTTTAAATATAACCTGCATGGCAAAGCCAAGGTGCTGGATGACATAACGCTGACCATTCCGGCACAACGTACCACCGCCATCGTGGGCGCAAGCGGAAGCGGAAAGACCACCCTTGTCAAACTGTTGCTGGGCTATTTTGCTCCTACAAGCGGAAATATCTTCCTGGGAGACACTCCCTTGCAGGATTATGATATGACATCGTGGAGGCACAGCTGCGGCGTAGTACTGCAAGACAGCCATGTGTTTTCCGAATCTCTGGCAAGGAATATAGCAGTGGAGGACAAGCATATAGACCGTACACGTCTCCGGACCGCCGCCCGTCAGGCCAACCTGGAAGAGTTCATAGAGAAACTGCCCTTGAAATATCAGACGATGGTGGGGGCTGAAGGCGTGGGGCTGAGCCGGGGACAGGAACAGCGTATCTTTATCGCCCGTGCGCTCTATAAGGACCCTTCGTTCGTGTTTCTTGATGAGGCTACCAACTCGCTGGATGCCAACAATGAGAGAATCATTACCGGGAATCTGCTGGATTTCTGCAAAGGAAGGACGGTCCTGATAGTGGCCCACCGGTTAAGCACCATCCGTCATGCTGACAAGATAGTCGTTCTGCATAAAGGCAGGATTGTCGAAGAGGGTACCCATGACGAATTGTGCGCCCGCCATGGGTATTATTATGAGTTGATTAATAACCAGTTGATTGCTATGGGGAATGAATAAGGTGTATTGTCATAATGAAGTGATGTAATTGAAAAAACTCAATTCTTGTATTAGGATTGAATCATTAAAAGAACGATGGAGTTAAAAGCTATCTATTTAAAATCGGAAAAAGTATTCCTTTTAATGAATTTAAATCATAATTATATTCCACATAGCATTTGATCATACATTTCAGCACATCTTCTTTTTTAATTGTTGGGTTTGCAAGATTGATTTTTTCTGCGAAATTTTTGAAACAACCTTTTGCCCAATGACGTAAATTCCCGTTTTTGTTTCTAAGCTCTTCAGAGGAGGTTTGAGATACAATCTCAATCATGTCAAAACTTTGTGTACCAAAAACTTGGTCAAAAAAGATTTTAAACTTTGAAGAATTTCCTTCTATCCATTTCCAAACGCCTAGTTCTGGGGTTATACTTAGGTAAGTAATATTTTCGTTATTATTTCGAAATAAATCAAATTTTTTATTTTCAGCTTCTGATCTATCATTTCCTTTTGCTTTCAATTCATTAAAAGCCTCTTCTGCATCTTTGTCTAAAAAAGCTTGAACTTTTCTTTTATCAATACTTAATGCAGGAAATGACTGTGTTATTCTGATAACTTGGTCATAAGTTCCTGCCGGAATTATTTTGTAATCCAATATACGATATGTGTCATTGAGGAATTTCTGTACTACTAATTGTAGGTATTCAAATGCCATTTCATCTTCTACAAAAAATATAAAATCAGGACACCGGTCTTCAATAGCCGACACACTCCGCAGAACATAAGAAGGATAGCAATTTTCTAAAACAGAAACCACTCCGTTATCATCTTTTTCCAAAAACAACCTATTGTCTGCATGTTTAATCAGAGAACTGGAATGTGTAGAAATTACAATAGCTAAATTCTTGGAATTGGCTTGACGTTTTAAGAAGTCATAGAATTTAATTTGTGCGATAGGATGCAATGATAGTTCCACTTCATCAATGAGCAGTAGTGTTTTAGGAGCTATATTTTGTAATAAATCAAGGATGTTAAGAAGCAATCTTTCTCCTAAACTGAAGTTTTGTTCCGAGTAAAGATTATTGTTAGCGTCCTTTATAACATATAGTTTATTACTGCGATGTAATTGCCGTTGTCTTCCTCTTTTGTTTTTTACTGTTATAAATTTTAAATTATTAAATTTTGTTGTTCCTAATATGTAATTCATTGACTCAATCATATCAGGAGCAACCGTATTGAATGTAGCTCGATTTATATTAAAAAGTTCTTGAGAAAAAAAACGTCCACCTGTTGTAGATACAAATAATGTATTTGTAAAAGGAAATCTTGCTATTAAGTTACTGCTTGTACGCGGGTTTGGAACCCATCTTATACCTTTTCTTTGATATTTTACTTCTTCCGTATCTATACAATAAGTTATGGAAGAATCTTTGTAAGTGTCTATCTGAATATTTCCTGTTTTATTGGTGTTAACTTTAAAATGAGTGAATGCCATTTTATCCCCAAGTCTACACAATGCTATAAGCAATGAAGTTTTACCACTGCCATTAGCGCCTGTGAGAACATACACCCCTTTTCGTTCAGGGAAAGGAAAATCCATTTTTTTAATCCCTTTGATATTTCGTAGTTTTATTTTGAACATTTCTATATAATCATTATTCTAATTTTACACAACAGTCATCTTCATAGTTGACACATACAACTTTGCCTATAGCTCGCCTTTTCTCTTTAAGATGTTGGATATTATATCTAGTACATACGATTTCAAAATCACTACATCCTTCTTCTTGATTATCACCTTGTTTCCATAAAGTTGTACTTGGCGTAGAATCTTCCATAATACGATTGAATGGTTTCACCCAATAACGTGCACAATCGCTCCATCCTCTGTTGATTAAAGCTTCTTTAATTTCAGTGTTCAATTGGTTATCACCATTTTGAACTAAGTCATATGTCATTAATAGCATAATAAATATTTTATTAATTATGCCTTTATATTGCCAAAACTGTGCCAGACTCTATTTAAACTTGATTATCTGTCAATATGACATCTGATGACATATAGTGCCATCTGATGAAACCGTTGAACCATAGCCTATTATCCCCATTTATCTTCGCCGTCGAATTCAAATTTATGTCTTACCCAAACGATTCGACAATGAAGAGAAGAATCCTTTTTTCCATGGTGTGCGCGGTGATTGCCGCCCACGCTTTCGCGCAGGGCCAGGGCCTTGCCGGTATCAACGAGGCGACCAGCCTCATGACCTCGTATTTCGACCCCGCCACCAAGTTGTGCTACGCCATCGGCGCCGTGCTGGGACTGGTGGGCGGCATCAAGACCTACGGCAAGTTCTCCAGCGGTGACCCCGACACCTCGAAGACCGCCGCCAGCTGGTTCTTCGCGTGTATCTTCCTGATCGTGGCCGCCACCATCCTGCGTTCCTTCTTCCTCTAAAGGCATGGAGTACCCGGTAAACAAAGGCGCGGGCAATTCCGTCGAGTTCAAGGGGCTCAAGTCGCAATACCTGTTCGTCTTCGCGGGCGGGCTGACGGCGGTGCTCCTTGCGGTGGTCATCCTCTATCTGGCAGGCGTGAACCAGTGGATATGCATTCCTTTCGGAATCGTATCCGGTGGCCTGCTGGTATGGGTGACGTTCCGGCTGAACGCCCGTTACGGTGAACACGGGCTGATGAAGCTGCTGGCCGGAAAACGGCACCCGCGCTACCTGATTCACCGAAAAAGAGTTTTCAGATTATTCACGAAAAGAAAGAAGAAACAACCATGAGAAATGTATTGAAAGCGGAAACGCTGGAACGCAAGTTCCCCCTGCTGTCGGTGGAGAACGGCTGCATCGTAAGCAAGGATGCCGACCTGACCGTGGCTTTCGAGGTGGAGTTGCCCGAACTGTACACGGTGACGGCGGACGAGTACGAGGCCATGCACGCCTCCTGGATAAAAGCCATAAAGGTACTGCCCGAACACAGCGTCGTGTGCAAACAGGACTGGTTCGTCAAGGAGACCTACCGCCCGAAAACCGGCGGGGAGGAACAGAGCTTCCTTGCGCGCAGCTATGAGCGGCACTTCAACGAAAGGCCCTTCCTGAACCACAGATGCTACCTGTACCTGACGAAGACCACCCGTGAGCGCAACCGCCGGCAGAGTGACTTCAGCACCCTCTGCCGCGGCTTCCTGCTGCCCAGGGAGATAACCGACAAGGAGACGGCGGAGCGTTTCCTTGAAGCGGTGGAACAGTTCGAACGCATCATGAACGACTCCGGGCACGTAAGGCTGCGCCGCCTGGATACGGACGAGGTGACCGGGACGAAAGAACATCCCGGACTGGTGGAGAAGTATTTCTCCCTCTCGCTGGAGGATGGGACCGCCGTGCTCCAGGACATCTGCCTCAAACCCGGACGGATGCGTATCGGTGACAAGCGGCTCTGCCTGCACACACTTTCGGACACGGAGGACCTGCCGGGCAAGCTCTCCACCGACATGCGCTACGAGCGTATGTCCACGGACCGGAGCGACTGCCGGCTGTCCTTTGCCGCCCCCGTGGGGCTGCTGCTGTCGTGCAACCATATCTATTCGCAATATGTGTTCATCGACAGCGCGCAGGAGATCCTGCAAATGATGGAGAAGAACTCGCGCAACATGCTCTCGCTGTCGAAATACAGCCGGAGCAACGCGGTGAACCAGGAGTGGACGGAAATGTACCTGGATGAGGCGCACGCCAAAGGGCTGCTGCCCGTCAGGTGCCACTGCAACGTCATCGCCTGGGCCGAGGATGCGGACGAGTTCCGCCGTATCAGGAACGATACGGGCAGCCAGCTCGCCATGATGGAATGCACGCCGAGGTACAACACCGTCGATACCCCGGTGCTCTACTGGGCGGGCATCCCCGGCAATGCGGGCGACTTTCCCGCCGAAGAGTCGTTCTACACCTTTCTGGAGCAGGCGGTCTGCCTCTTTGCCGGGGAGACCAATTACCGGAACTCGCCCAGCCCGTTCGGTATCCGCATGGCGGACCGGCAGAACGGCATCCCGGTGCATGTGGACATTTCCGACCTTCCGATGAAGCGCGGCATCATCACCAACCGCAACAAATTTATCTTGGGGCCAAGCGGCAGCGGCAAGTCCTTTTTTACCAACCACCTGGTGCGCAACTATTACGAGCAGGGTACGCATATCCTGCTGGTGGACACGGGAAACAGCTACCAGGGGCTGTGCCGCATGATTCATGACCGCACCCGGGGAGAGGATGGGATATACATCACGTACGAGGAGGACAACCCGATATCCTTCAACCCGTTCTACACCGACTCCGGGCAGTTCGACGTGGAGAAGCGCGAGAGCATCAAGACCCTGATACTGACCTTGTGGAAGCGGGAGGACGAGGCGCCCACACGTGCGGAGGAGGTGGCGCTGTCGGGCGCGGTGAACGCCTATATCCGGAAAATATCGGGGGACCGGAGCGTCAGGCCGGACTTCAACGGGTTCTACGAGTTCGTGTCGGTTGACTACCGCCGGATGATTGAGGGGAAGAGGATGCGTGAGAAGGATTTCGACATTGACGGCTTCCTGAACGTGCTGGAGCCTTTCTACCGGGGAGGCGACTACGACTTCCTGCTGAACTCCGACAAGGAGCTGGACCTGACAAACAAGCGGTTCATCGTGTTCGAGCTGGACAACATCGGCAGTAACAAGGTGCTGCTTCCGGTGGTGACGCTGATCATCATGGAAACCTTCATCGCCAAGATGCGCAGGCTGAAAGGTGTCCGTAAGATGATATTGATAGAAGAATGCTGGAAAGCGCTGATGTCCGCCAACATGAGCGAGTATATCAAGTACCTTTTCAAAACCGTCCGGAAATATTTCGGCGAGGCGGTGGTGGTGACGCAGGAGGTGGACGACATCATCTCGTCCCCGATTGTGAAGGAAGCCATCATCAACAACTCCGACTGCAAGATACTGCTGGACCAGCGGAAATACATGAACAAGTTCGAGCATATCCAGCGGCTGCTCGGCCTGACCGACAAGGAGAAGGGGCAGATTCTCTCCATCAACCAGGCGAACCATCCCGGACGGTCCTACCGGGAGGTGTGGATCGGGCTGGGCGGCACCCATTCGGCGGTGTATGCCACGGAAGTGAGCGAGGAAGAGTATTTCACGTTCTCGACGGAAGAGTCCGAGAAGCTGGAAGTGCAGCGGTTGGCGGAAGAATCCGGAGGAGACCTGGAGGCTGCCGTCAGACGGATGGCGGAGAAGAGACGGGAAGAACAGAGACAAACATCAACCTTCAAACAAGAATGATTATGAGAAACAGACCCTTTGTGAAACTGGCGGTGTGCCTGATAAGCATGGCCGCCCTGATATTGCAGAGCTGCTCGGAGAACGGTACCGACCGTGACAAGCTTTGCGGCTCGTGGACCAGTGTGGAAGGCAAGCCGGACGTGCTGGTATATAAGGAAGGAGAAGCCTACAAGGTGACGGTATTTGCCCGCAGCGGCAAGGCACGTGTGCTGAAACCGAAGACCTACCTGCTGGTGGAAGAGAACGGCAACCTGTTTATCAACACGGGCTATCGCATCGATGTGTCCTACAACGAGGCGACGGACGTACTGACTTTCTCCCCCAACGGGGACTATGTACGCAGGGAGGAACGCCCATGAGCATAAGGATATTTCTAACCGGAATGATGTTTGTGCTGTGCGGGGGTGCCATCCGGGCGCAATGGGTGGTGACCGACCCCGGCAACCTTGCCCAAAGCATCATCAACATGTCGGACAATATCGCCCACACCTCCAAGACCGCCGTGAATACGGCCGAGAGCTTCGCCGAGACGGTGAAAATCTACGAGCAGGCGAAGAGGTATTACGATCAGCTCAAAGCGGTGAACAACCTGATACAGGACGCCCGCAAGGTGCGCGACATCATCCTGATGGTGGGAGACGTGTCGGACATCTACGTGACCAACTTCGGGAAGATGATGAACGACGGGAACTTCTCGCCCCGTGAGCTGGATGCCATCGCCTTCGGTTACGCCCGGCTGCTGGAGGAGAGCAACGGCGTGTTGCAGGACCTCAGGCAGGTCATCAACGTGAGTACGCTCTCCATGACCGACAAGGACCGTATGGACGTGGTGGACCGCTGCTACTACGAGATGCGCCGCTACCGCAACCTGGTGAGCTACTATACGAACAAGAACATTGCCGTGAGCTATCTCAGATCCAGGAAGAAGAATGACCTGGACCGTGTGATGCGGCTCTACGGGGATGAAACCTCCAAATACTGGTAGCCTATGGTACTTTTGTCGATAGATTTCGCCAACCTGCATACCATACTGGAAACCCTGTATGGAGAAATGATGCCCCTCTGCAAGGACATGATGGACGTGGGCAAGGGGCTTGCCGGGCTGGGAGCGCTCTTCTATGTCGCCATCCGCGTGTGGCAGTCGATGGCGCGCGCCGAGCCGATAGACGTGTATCCGCTGCTCCGTCCCTTCGCCATCGGCATCTGCATCCTGCTCTTTCCCACACTGGTGCTCGGCACGCTGAACAGTGTGCTCAGCCCCATCGTGCAGGGCACGCACAAGATGCTTGAGGGGCAGACGCTGGACATGGAACAGTACCGTGCCCAAAAGGAGGAGCTGGAACGGGAAGCCATGCTGCGCAATCCCGAGACCGCCCATCTGGTGAGCGACGAGGAGTTCGACCGGCAGCTGGACGAGCTGGGCTGGTCGCCCACGGACGCCGCCTCGCGGCTGGGCATGTACGTTGAGGTAGGGATGTACAATCTGGAGAAAAAAATCCGTGATGCGTTCCGCAGCCTGCTGGAGCTGATATTCGCGGCGGCATCGCTGCTGATAGATACTGTGAGGACCTTTTTCCTGGTCGTGCTCTCCATACTGGGCCCTGTGGCGTTCGCCTTCAGCGTGTGGGACGGCTTCCAGTCCACGCTCGGGCAGTGGTTCACAAGGTATATCTCCGTCTATCTGTGGCTTCCGGTGAGTGACCTGTTCAGCACCCTGCTCGCCAAGCTCCAGGTGCTGATGCTCCGGAACGACATCCAGGAGTTGCAGGGCAATCCCGACTACTCGATAGACAACTCCAACAGCGTGTACATAATTTTTATGCTGATAGGGATTATCGGGTACTTCACCGTTCCGACGGTGGCGGGCTGGATCGTACAGGCGGGCGGTGCCGGGAATTTCAGTCGCAACCTGAACCGGACAGCCACGAAAGCGGGCAGTTTTGCTGCCGGGGTGGGTGGTTCCGTACTGGGGAATATCGGAGGACGACTGAGAGGAAAATAACAGAGACCGGTTTACGGGATGCGTACGCCGCATACGGCTACTAACGTATGCAGCCTAATACGACTAACGTTAGTAACCGTGCACAACTAACGTATGTAGCGACCTGCTACTAACGTATGTAACGAGCCGTCACTAACGTATGTCGCCAGGAGCACCATACGTATCCCACCGGAAGAAAGAAAAAATCAATCAATCCAAAGAAACGATTCATACATGGAATTCAAGTCATTGACCAACATTGAAAGCAGCTTTCGCCGCATCCGGCTGATGCTGGCGGTCTTCACCGGCTGCTGTGCGCTCGTCACCAGCTATGCGCTGTGGAGCTCGTACCGCTTCGCCGAGAGGCAGCGTGAGAAAATCTACGTGCTGGACGGCGGCAAGTCGCTCATGATGGCTCTCTCGCAGGACCTTTCACAGAACCGTCCTGCCGAGGCGAGGGAGCACGTAAGGCGCTTTCACGAGCTGTTCTTCTCGCTCTCGCCCCAGAAGGACGCCATCGGGCACAACATCAACCGCGCCCTGCAACTGGCGGACAAGAGCGCCTACCACTATTATGTGGACTTTGCCGAGAAGGGTTATTACAACCGGCTGATTTCGGGCAACATCAACCAGGTGGTGCATGTGGACAGCGTGGTGTGTGATTTCGCCGTTTATCCTTACAAGGCAACGACGTATGCCCGGCAGATGATTATCCGGGAGAGCAACGTGACCGAGCGCAGCCTTGTCACCTCCTGCTCGCTCCAGAACACAGGGCGCTCGGACGACAATCCGAACGGGTTCATCATCGAGCAGTTCACCATCCTGGAGAACAAGGACATAAGGAGCACAGAGCGATGAAAAGAGGATATTCCTGCCTGAGACGGGCGGACGGACGGATACGGCTGTTCTGCCGCCACCTGACAAGAAGGCAACGGAGCCTGGTGACAATCACCGCCTTCCTTCTGTTCCTGGCCGCCTGCCTGTACACGATTGTCTCCGCGCTCTCCGGTCCGGGAAAGAGCGACGGGACGATGAGAATAGAACATATCCGGCGGCTTGACTTGCGGCCGGAGAACAATACCCATCCATTCAAACAACTGCTACGATGAAAACGGATATACAGAAGATAAAGAAACTGCTGGGACTGTCGGGTGACGAGCCGCTGACACCCGAAGAGAAACGCCGGCGTGCGAAGTTTGTCATCTACCCGCTTTTTTTCCTGATGTTCGCGGGGGCCATTCTGCTGATATACAGCCCGACACAGAAGGAAAGGGAGGAAGCCGGAAAAGGCCTGGGCTTCAATACGGAGATTCCCTCGCCCGAAGAGACCCGCATGGAGGGCAACAAAGTCAGCGCCTACGAACGGGATGCCCTGGCGAAAAAGGAGAGAAAGCGCAAGGACACCTTTCAGGAAATGTCGGAACTGTTCAACAGGAAGCGGAACGACACCCTGCGTGTTGCGCAGGGCGGAGTGAACGTGGAGCTTCCCCCGGAACCGGAAGCCCTGACACCCCGCAGTCCGGTGCGTTCGTCCACGGAGGCCTACCGCAACATGAACCGCTCGCTCCATACCATCCATGAGCCGCGCGACCATCCGCAGGACAAGGAGCTGCTGCGGCGCATCGAGAGCCTGGAAAAGAGGCAGTCCGGGGAGCACCCTGACGGCGGGCAGTCACTGGAAGAGAAGATGGCACTGATGGAGAAGTCATACGAACTGGCGGCCCGTTACAACGGGAAGCAGACAACTGCCGCTCCGGCAGCCGACCGGAAAGAACGGACCTCCGCCCGACCGGTGAAGCAGGTGCGGCAACAGGTGGTGTCCTCCCTGTCCCGGCCGGTGAATGACGAAGAGGGGATTGCCGGAGAGCGGAATACGGGATTCCATACCCCTGTCGGCAAGACGCTCTCCCCGGACAGGAACACCATCACCGCCTGCGTGCACGGAACGCAGACCGTATCGGACGGGCAGGCCTTGCGCCTCCGGCTGCTGGAACCCATGGCGGTGGACGACCGCCTCATACCCAAAGGCACCCTGCTGACCGGAAGCACACGTATCCGGGGGGAACGGCTGGACGTGCTCGTCGAGACGGTGGAATACAAAGGGGCGGTCATTCCGGTGGAGCTGGAAGTGTATGACGCCGACGGCGGGCAGGGAATACTTGTCCCGAACTCGCTGGAATACGATGCCGTGCGTGAGATAGCCGCCAACATGGGAACCTCGATGGGGAGCAGCATCAACATCTCGACGGACGCCGGTGCGCAGATAGCCTCGGACGTGGGGAAAGGCGTGATACAGGGCGTGTCACAGTATGTCACCAAGAGGATGCGGACGGTGAAAATCACGCTGAAGGCCGGGCACAGGCTGCTGCTCCATACCCCGGAGTAGAAAAAGAGAAAACACAATTATTCAACAACCAACCAACAACAATCGGACATGAAGAAGATTCTGATGATGTTTGCCCTTCTGACGGGCTTTTTAGCTGCCCATGCGCAGCAGAGTAGCGGAGATTATTTTGAAGGGCTGAGCCGCAAGATAGGCTTCAGTCAAATGATACCTCCGCATGGCCTGGAAATCACCTACGACAAGACGGTGCATGTGATTTTCCCCTCATCCGTCAAGTACGTGGACCTCGGTTCCCCCAACCTGATAGCCGGCAAGGCTGACGGCGCGGAGAACGTGATCCGGGTGAAGGCCACGAGGAAGCATTTCCGCAACGAGACGAACATGAGCGTGATTACCGAGGACGGGAACTTTTACACGTTCAATGTCAAGTATGCCGACGAGCCGCTGCTGCTGAATGTGGAGATGTGCGACTTCATCCACGACGGGGAGGCGGTGAACCGTCCCAACAACGCGATGGAGATCTATTTGCAGGAACTGGGCAACGAGTCGCCCAGGCTGGTGCGTCTGGTCATGAAGTCCGTGCACGGACAGGACAAGCGGAGAGTGAAGCACATCGGCTGCAAACGCTTCGGCGTGCAGTACCTGCTCAAAGGGCTCTATGCGCACGGTGACCTGCTCTATTTCCATACCGAGGTAAGAAATTCCACCCATGTGCCTTTCGATGTGGACTTCGTGACCTTCAAGATCGTGGACAAGAAGATAGTGAAACGTACCGCCATGCAGGAACAGGTCATCTGTCCGCTGCGTGCCTTCAATTACCTGACCCGTGTGGACGGGAAAAAGAGCGGGAGAACGGTGTTTGCCCTGCCCAAGTTCACCCTCCCCGATGACAAGAAACTGGTGGTGGAGATGTATGAGAAACAAGGGGGACGCCACCAGGTCTTTGAGATAGAGAATGAGGACCTGGTGCGTGCCGAGACTATCAATGAACTGAAAGTGCGATGAAAAGGTATGTGTATATCACCCTTGCGCTGCTTGCCCTTATGGCGGGGCAGGCCCATGCGCAACGCTGTCTGCCGGGAATGAAGGGTGTCCGTTTCACGGCGGAAATGGCGGACGGCTTTTACTGTGGAGCGAACCGGCACGATGCCGGTTATGCCTTCTCGCTGGCCGTTTCCACCTATACGAAAAAAGGAAACCAGTGGGTGTTCGGCGGGGAGACGCTCCGGCGCAACATCCCATACAGGAACACGCATATCCCGACGGTGCAATACACGGGCGGGGGCGGCTATTACCATACGTTCTTTTCCTCGCCGGGCAAGGTGTTGTTCCTGAACCTCGGTGTCTCGGCCCTGCTGGGGTATGAGACGGTAAACGGCGGCAAGAAACTGCTGGATGACGGTGCCGCCCTGCACAGGTGTGAATCCTTCATTTACGGCGGTGCGGCGACACTGGAGGCGGAAGGCTACCTGTCGGACAGGGTTGTCCTGCTGCTTCGGCTGCGTGAGCGGTTTGTGTGGGGCGGCGCCTCGGGCCGTTGCCATTGCCAGTATGGAATCGGAGTCAAATACATTTTCTAACCCTAAAACAGATATATACCCATGAAGAGAAAAATCCTTGATTGCATGATGGCGGCCTGCTGCCTGGCTACCTCCCTTTTTTGTCTTGTTTCTTGTGACGGCGGGCTGGATGTCCGGCAGGAATACCCGTTCACGGTGGAAACCATGCCGGTAGCGGACGGGATAGCAAACGGTGAGACGGTGGAAATCCGTCTGGAAATCAGACCGGAAGGCAACTTTTCCGGAACGGTCTATACGCTGAGGTACTTCCAGCCGGACGGCAAGGGCAGCCTGAAGATGGAGGACGGCACGGTGCTAAAGCCCAATGACCGCTACCTGCTGAATGAACGGAGATTCCGGTTGTATTACACTTCGCAAAGTGCGGATGACTCGCAGACCATCGACCTCTATTTTGAGGACAACTGGGGGAATATGCGGCAACTGACCTACGGTTTCAATGTGAATGATGCGGAAAACAACGTTCCGGACAATGAGTAGGGCATGGCTTAGGCTGACGGCCGGAGTGTTTATGGCGTTTGTGGTCTCCTCCGCTTTTGCCCAAGGAAAGGGGGAAGTGCCGGATTCGCTGTTTGACAAGGCCGTGGAATTCATCAAACGGGCGGAAGGCTGGCATCGGGGACAGATGCCTTACATAGGTTACGGGCACCGCTTGCTTCCGGGGGAGACATTGACCGAGAACCTGAGCAAGGCACAGGCCGATTCGCTGCTGAGGAGTGACCTTAGGAAGTGTTGTGATGCGTTCCGGGAGTTTGACAATGATGCATTGCTTTTGGGCGTTTTGAGCTATAATGTGGGCATTTTCAGATTGAAGGGCCATGGCAGGATACCGAAAAGCCGGTTGATACGGAAGCTGGAAAAAGGGGAGCGTGACATCTATGAGGAGTATGTTTCCTTTAGGTGCTATAAGGGGAAAGTAATTCCGAGCATAGAGAGGAGAAGGAAAGCCGAGTTTGCGCTTTTCTATATACCTTAGATTATAAAAAAGCCGTGAACAACGATGGGAAGATCGATGTTCACGTTTTTTTTACTGCAATTTTTACTCATTTTCAAATCAGTATATACGGCTGGTTATTCCAATTTGTGCTTTAGATTGAAATGATAATGTCTTGTGGTATTCCCGTATAATATGCTATTTTTTCCACTGGTATATTATCTTCCTTCATTTTTATTATTATATCAATGGTTTCTCTGGTAAGAGAAGATGGTATAGGAGTGAACAGAATATCTGACAGTTTATTTATGGCTTTAATAACTCTTTGCCTGTCTGATTCCACTTTTAAATTTATACCACTGAAAGTAGAAAGTTCATCATGCAAAATGAGATAGTATATTCCGCCTATTATCAGTGCGGATATGGTTACAATGTCAATATCCGTATCTGAGAACAGTCTTGAATATTTTTGGCATAGAGGCAATGTATGTAGTTCTCGTAACCGGGCGGTACGCTGACTGGTTTCATTATTATTAGCCAGTTCCCATTTCAGAAGCTCTTGCATTGCTTTGTTCTCCGATAAAGAATGGAACAATCCTGTCAGAATGTTCGTGTACAATTCTTTATCATTGCTTGATTGTTTCTGGGACTTTATGATATCATTGAACCAGTAATCGTATTTTTTGACATACTCATCAATAAACTTGTTCAAATCCTCATATCTATGATAGAATTGGACAGGTTCGATTTCTGCCAGATGTATGATACCGGTAACTGTCAATTTTGAAAATCCATCATTTTCAATCAATTGATTTGCCGCATCAAGTATACTTTCTTCTATGTCCTTTGCACTTCTTCGCTTTCTCCTTTCTTTCATTATTCCTTTTTTATTTTTATATCTTTATTTATATCATTAAGAGCGTTGATTAAAGCATCCAACTGTTCATGTTCATGCGTGGCAAGAACACTGACCCTTAATCTGGCCTCTTTGGTTCTTACTGCCGGATATACAATTCCAATTGTAAAGATACCTTTTTCCTGTAACATTTTAGCTATTTCATAAACTTTTTTATTATCTCTTATCATAATGGGGAAAATAGGTGACACGGATTTGCCTATGTCAAACCCTTCGGTTGTCAGCCGGCTCCTAAGGTAATCGGTATTTTCCCAAAGTCTGGCTCTTATTGCCGGTTCTTTCTTTATTATTTCCAAAGCTTTCAAAATGGATGCGGTTACTTGTGGTGTAGGGGCTGCCGAGAAGACATTGCTGTCCGCATAAAATTTCAGGTATTGTATTATCTTTTTTGAGGCGGCAGCAAATCCTCCTACACAACCAAATGATTTGCTGAATGTTCCGGTGATGATATCCACTTGCCCTAAACAATTGAAATGTTCTGCCGTTCCCTTACCGTTGGCTCCCATTACACCTATTCCGTGTGCATCATCCAGCATCAACATAGCTTCATGGGTTTTGCAAAGAGAAATTATTTCCGGGAGCAAGGACAAATCCCCATCTTGTGAATATACCCCGTCTATTATTACAAGTCTGGTCTGATATTGATCTTTGGTTTCTTTCAGCGTTTTCTCTAAATATTCCAAATCATTGTGTCCTATTCGCTTTACATTTGTTCCTTTTAATCCTGCCATTGCGCTTGTATGGATATAAGGATCCACTAACGCAATGTCATTTTGACCTAATAAGGCTCTTAATATCCCTGCATTTGCCCCGAAACCGGAAGAAAACAGTATTGCGTCCTCCTGCCCTACAAAAGATGCGATTTCTTGTTCCAGTTGTTGATGTATATCGAGATAGCCACCTATAACCTGTGCGGCACAAGCACCTGTTCCATATTTAATAATAGCGTCTATTCCAGCCTGTTTAGTTTCCTCTCGTTGTGACATTCCCAAATAGTCATTGGAGATAAATGCAGTGACAGGTCGGTCAAAGCCTTCAATGGTCATTGTTGACCCGACTCCTGTCTGGGAAGTTATCCAATAGCTTTTGCAACCAAATTCATTTAATTGATTGATGTACTGCTGGAAGTCGTCAGCTCTCTCGATAGCGTTTTTCTTTAAAGAAAGTTCAAAGTCTTTTAATGAGTAATAAACATTTTCCATATTAATATAATTTAGATTGTATAGTACAAATATAGATATTATTTATGTTTATCAACATATAATGGCAAAAAACATCTAAAAATATTATTTTATATACAATATGGATTGTATATTTGCGCTGTAAACAATAAAAATAAGGATATGAAAATGGATTTTAAATTAAGGTGGGTGCAGTTAATTGCTCTTTTCTGCTTGATTGGAATGTATTCTGGTAGTTTAGATGATGAATGTAAAAATAGGAAGGAAAAAATAAACTTATATATAGGATTTGAAACTGTGGATTTGTCTTGAAGGTTAGCAAAATGGCAATAATAACTCTCAAATAAATAAAGTAATATGAAAAGTAAAAATTTAATATCGTTGTTACTGACTACCTTATTTATGGTGTCATGTACAAATGAGATGGATGAATTAGTCAAGGATTCTTCTGAAAATGTTTCTGAAAATCTTCCATTGACGCGTTCGTGTTCAAATGACACGATTGATTGGGGAGAACTTGTTTGCCTTGAAGAGACAGAAGAACTTCTGAATTTGAAAAGACGTTATGAGGAAAATCATTCTGGAAATCATAAAGTGCAAGTTCTTTCTACGGCATTAGATGATTTTTTTTCATCTAATGTATATGCAATCAGAGAGCTCCCCATAACGATCAAAGTCCGTTCTGTGGCAAGTGGATCAACTGCGGCGAATGCATATCTTTTCTGTGACGGGGCAGAAAAAGAGGTTACACTTGGCAATTCTTCCACAGTGGCAGGCAGCAAATTCTATCTCAAGATTCTCCCTGCATCATCAGGAATTCCATATTTGATATATTCAAATGTGTCAAAAACCCCTTTGACGGTAGGTCATTATACTAATAATCCTAACAATAAAATACTCATGTCTGCAAAAGACAATTCAGGTTCATTGTATGGTTCTGGTTGGAATCTTATACCATCGTCTTATAAAGGGTATTTTTCAATTCAAAGTGAATCATATTTGGGGCAATCGGATCCTAATAATAGTTGGTCTATATTCTATTATGTGCTTGAGGCAAAAGCAGACAACAAATTGGGTTATGGCCAAAGAGTGAATTACAAAGCACAACAGGAATTTCTAATCAATCCAACCACTACATTTACTCTGCAAAATGTGACTTTTGACTTGGATAATGCGGTAGTAACTAACAGTACTGCTGTTTCCAAGGTCACTTCTTTGACAAATCCATATGAATATGTCAAAAATATGCCGATTACTGTAGCTGCAAGTGTTGAGGAAACATCTAATTTTTATGAAACGGCAGGTACTTTAAAATTGAATATATCCTCTTCAAGTACAACTAAATTTCCCCGTCCTATACCTATTGCAGGAAAAGCTGTGCTTATGGATAATACGGTCAAGGATGCCATTTATTCAAGTTCTACTCAAAAGTTTTCTGCAAAAGTAGAATATCAAACGAGTATTGACATGAAACCTCGGAGTCTATTACAGCTAACGACAAAATTTAAAACATTTATTCTTAATGTCCCTTATATTGCTACGGCAATATATGGAGATCGTGAGGTGAAAGTTAAAGGGACTTGGAGAGGATATGCTGTAGCTAATCCTGAATATAATACTCCGATTAATGAACCGCATTTTTATGATCTGGAAACGGGAGAAGAATTGAATTACTCACTGTCGCTTGATGCTTTACGTAACACTTTTATAGTTAGATGACATGAAAAAATCATATTTATTTATTACACTGATATTGGGTCTTATGGTAACAGGATGCACTAATGATGAATCCTTTGACAGACTTGTTGGAACAAATGGCAATGGCATTATTGTATTGCAAGAAAGAAATTCGGATTTGCCAAAAACAATCCAGACCCATCCGGTAGTTTTAGAAAAAAAAGAAATAACAAGAGCTACGAATGAAAATGGAGGAATCATTGGTAATTCAGATGCACTTTTGGGCTATTCCTATTCCATAGGCAACTCTATCTTGGGAGATTATGAGAATGTGATATCTCCAGTTGTAAATTTGGCGAAAGTGAAAGAATATGGAAGTGATTATATTACCGCACGTTCCTTGCAAAATTTCATGTCGGACCGTTTTTCTTATTCAGATTATGATAGTTATGCATCTAAGCTATCACAAACTAAAAAAGTGTCTTCTGGATTCCAGCTTAATCTGGGGCTTTTTAAACTAGGGCGAAAGAAAAAGACAGAGGAGACTTTTAAGTCAGAACTTACCTCATCTCAAAAAGTCGTATATGGTGAGTTGAATTTGTTGCTTAAGAATTCCTCTTTCAATCTTCAGGCTTCAGATGGTTCACGAAAATTTTATTCCCGTGAATGTCTGTCTACTGTTTTTCTTAGAAATCTATATTCATCTACCATTGGCAATATTATGGATACATATGGCGGTTTTGTGCTTACAGGCTATGTAACAGGTGGAAAAGCTTGTGCGCTTTATACTGGACTAAGCCGTAGTGGAAGTAACAGTACTTCGAAAGAAACCGGAATGGAAAAAAGTATTGACGCTTCTTTTTCATGGAAAAACAATTCAGCAAGTGGTGATTTCCAATTTGGGAAAGGCAATTTTAATTATACCTCTTCTGAGTATAATATGGAGCAGTTGTTTACAAAAATGTGGGTCTATGGAGGTGATCCTGCTGGGCTTAATATGAATAGCGCCCAAGATCTCACAAGTATTAATTTTGATTTATCTCCTTGGGTTGCATCACTTTCTGACAGTAAAAAACATACTATTATTGATATTACAGAAAATGGTCTATATCCTCTGTCTGCTTTTATCATAGAAGAGAATTTCAAGAAAAGAATGGATGATACGTCTGCTGGCATCCTTGAAAAATATCCGAGTTTTGTTGAACCTCATATTGAAATAATGCGTGTTTTTGAAAGATATGGTTCTTCAAATGAAGCATTGTATGATGTGGTGCCCGTACTTTTCACTAGGCAAGGGGATAGAATAATACTTCGTTCAGGAAATACTGTAACTGACACTGAATTAAGACGTAATGAGAATGTAACAGTCTTTAATCAAAAAGCTGTAGAGATAAAAGAACAAAAACAAGCTTTTTATGGATTGCGTATCAGTTCCAACTCTGTTACGCGTCTTAATCCAAACCTTGGAAAGCCTTTGTGTATAAATCTTCCTAAAGTGGATGAAAGCACAATGTATACCTATACGAACCCACGGACAGGTATTCAATATATCTATGATACAGTGAATAAAATAGCTTTTTCACATTATACGGATGATTTAGACGGAGATTGGATCTTGGATGATTATGGAATACGTGACTGGATTGAGGCATTGCCCACAAAATCGATTTCAATGGCCACTTTGGCAAACTCGTATAGGATTATAGGATTGTAAATTTATGATTATGAATAAGATATTATTATTTTTTGTAATGGGTATTTGTTTTATCCTTGCCGGATGTGACAAGGATGATAATGAAGAATCTGAAATTTTGCTAACATCTCAAGAACTTATCCAAACAACTTGGGATGCCGAACTCTATAAATATAATGAGAATGGTGAAGTTGAACATAAAGAATCTTGCATCATAGAATTTCTTACAGATACGGAAGGACTATATATTAATGGAGAAGGTAGTGGCGATCCTCCTGCTGTAAACAAATTCTATTATCAAGTTGACAAACGAAAAATTGTCTTTGAGAATAGTGCTTTGGTCGGGATTTGGACATTAATAGAAAAATCCCAAAAACAGATAATCTTGCAAGCATATTTGCCACAGGAATACAAGACCGTTCTTACTAAAAAGTATTGAACTATGATTATAAGTCGACGATAATCAATGCAGACCTTACTGTCCAAAGGAGCGAATACCGAAAAGCTGACAGAGTAGGTTCATGGCATATATTAGATGGTATTATGGAATATATTTGATTGAAACAATTAGAACAATTAAAAGTATTGCGATTGAATTAGTGTGAAATTAAAGCCACTTATGTTAAATTAAATTATGTAAAGATGAAAAAAATAAGTTTTTTACTAGTGCTATTAGTGGGCATATCTATTGTGTCATGTACTAATGAATTAGATGAAATGGTAGGGAAGCAAAATTTGCAAACCCGTTCTATTGAGCCTAGGTTTACAGGAAATATATCAGAAAATCAGGCGATTGCATTGATGAATAAATTCTTGGATGCACCATCCTTTTTTTATTTTGAGGATGTCATTGGCTTCGATCCGACAACGTCTATTTCCACAGGAAGTTTCACCGTTACCAGAAATGGAAAAACGATACATGTGCGTTCTATTCAAGTTGGGGTAATAGGAAAGAACGGAAAATATGGGGTTTATGGAACTCCAGTAACGAGCAAGGAATTTTATTCATTGAGAAATGGTATGGTTTTGCATGGAGAACCTATTTATGAAGAGAATGATGTGGAAAGAGCCAACCCGGTAGGAATGCGTTATTACTATACGACTAATGATGTAAATCATAGTCAAAATTGCTGGATTGCTATCAATTGGGCTGATGCTTCTACATTTGAAAGTATAATTGGTTGGTGAGTGTTATGACTATTATATCTTTAAGAAAGTTACCATCGTTTTGGTTGGTAACTTTCTTTATATTGCAAGTTTCCTGTACTGTTACAAGAGAATATCCTTTTATGAATCGTAGTTGTATACACTGTGATTCTTTTCCTGTATATTATGCAGATAAATACGATCAATTGGTTTTCATGCAAAAATTTCAAGATGGCAGGCAATATTGCAATAAATTGGCCGCCGTTAAGAAGAATGAGAAATGGGGATTTATGGATAGAAACGGGAATGTTATAATTCCTATGATGTATGATTGGGTAAGTTGTTTTGGAGAATATGGATTTCATAAATCCTTGGCAATGGCGAAAATAGGCACTGACCAAGATAGAATGCCTATTTTAACGCCTTGTTCGACAGTGCTTATTAATCAAAAAGGGGATACTATAACTCCTGTATACTGTATAATATTTCCGATTGAAAAGAAATTATCTATTGTTAATAACGGATTGCAACTTCAATCTGTAGGGAAGTCATTTGCGGTATCAGACGGCAAATGGGGATGCATAAATGATAAAGGTACGGAAGTGGTGAAATGTCAGTATGATTTAATTTATCCGTTTCGGGAAAAGATAACATTTGTCCAAAAATCAGGTAAGTGGGGAATGATAGACGAAAAAGGCAGGGAGGTTATTCCATGTATCTATGATGATGTATGTTACAAGAGTAATTGTCAAACTATAGATACTCAATTTGATATAGCACCAACAACTGTTTTAAAGAAAACAATAATACCATATCAGCAAAATGGGATAATTTATATGTTTCAACAAAATAGAATCTATTCTTTTTCAAGTGACGGAAACATTTTAAATATAAATAATCTATCTAATCATTAGATATAAAAATGATAGTATGTACTTATTGAAATACAAGTCAAATGGTATTAACCATTATATCAATGGTATAAGATCAATATTTTGTGATACATTTTTTATATTGTATTTATGGTTGCTTGTATTCATCAAATTATTAGTAAGATATCCTTGTAGATAATTTTATGATATATACAGAGTACAAGTAGGAGAACGATACGGATTCAATCATGTACTAATTTAATTTTGCTAACAGATAATAAAAAGGAAGTATTGAATAACTCAAATAAAAATGACGGTATCAGATTCTTTTTCAGGAGGGTGTGTCGTTATATAACATCTAAAAGGGTCGTATCAAACTCCGTTTGAGTAATGATACGACCCTTTCTTTAGTCTTTTTAGGATGTTCTAATTTCAAATTAAAAGTTTATCTTTTCAAAAATTGAGTTTTGACACTCTCATAATGTTGTTTTACCTGATTTTCTATATTCATTTTCAGGATTGCCTTGATGCAAGAAAATTGAGATAGTCCGCAATGGCACGCTGGCAGCCGGTGAAATCAGGTGTCCGTTTGCCTTTACACTTTCTAAAATAGATCGTTCCCGATTTTGTAAGACCGTTTACGGATTTGTTGAATGTACCTTTGGTACGGATATGGATTTCAAAACCGTCCCGTTTGGCTATTTCAAGAAAAACATTTGCCTCAATTCGTTCTCCATTTAGAAAACTCTGTTTACAATCGTCAATTTGCCGTTGCCATTCTTTTTCCTTTAATCGCTGTTCCTCTTCCTCCTTAGCCTTCAGTTCCAGCCGTTTTTGTTCCTGTCTTTTTAAGTACGCTTCACGGGCTTGCCACAAAGGTGCAGTATCAAGCCCAAGAGCTTCAAACACACGGATAGAAAGAAGAGAGATATGAACTCCTCTTTCTAAATCTTGAAGTGTATTTGTAATCCAATTTTTACAATAAGCGGCAGTTGTTTCTTTGCGTTCCTCCTTGTCAAGGAATCGACGTGAATGCTGTCCGCAAGAGAAGAATACATTTTCTATCTTGCAGACAACATGGAATATGTCCTCGCTTTCGTTTCCATATTCGTTTTTTGTAGATAACGAGAGATAAACATTCTCCGCATACGGCTCCAACTCCATATAAGGAGCGACGACGGTGTTCCCGTCAAACTTGTATTTGAATACTTTTGCTTTCATAATTATATCTGTTATTATTGTTCATTCATATAATCCAATATGCTCCCTTCCAGCCTGTCGTATATCCGGTTGAATTGGTCCTGATATTCTTCCAGAAAAGCCCCGTCCGCATCGCACATTTCATCGAGTGTCTTATTGTTTGTCCGACATAATTCAGTATCGGTCAGTTCACAGACTATTTCGATAAGCATCGAGCGTTCCTTGTCTTCGGGGAGTAATTTGTCTTTTTTCAGGCAACAATAGTTGCGGATATTGATTCTCAGATACAGGTCTGCCTCTTCCCAGCGTTCATCCGGTAAGAATGTGAATGCCTGTTTCAGTTCATCGGGTTGTTTGTCCCACCATTCGTTCAAACTCTTCGGTTCCATATTCATAAGTTTAATTGGTCGATAACCGTTTGGTTTGCCATTGCCGATTCCAAATCACCTTCCCGCAAATCGTTCGCGTCGCATAATTCACGCAGGTTTCTTACTTCGGCATCAAGGTATTTCCGTGCCGTCTCTTTGTCACACCTGCAAGAGGTGCATATCCTGTCAATGATTATTGTTTCCATCATTATTTTTATTTAGTTTTTGTATTGGAACCGGATAAAAGCTGTACGGTTGTCCGGAGTATTTCGTCCAGCCAGTTGATGCAACGAGCCCCGAGTTCAAAAGGACCGTCAATTTCGTACAAGTCACGGGAATGTTTGTCTTCCACAACGAGATGGAGGTCCTCCCCGAAGAATTGTATCCTGCGCACCAGGCACTCATAGGGATCGCCGTCATGGTCGAACCATATCACGTATACGGCATCCACCGTATCGGGAAACTCCATTTCCGTTTTCCCATATTTCTCCAATACCGCTTTTATGGCGGCTGTAATCTCCTTGCGGAGTTTTTCTACTTGTTCGCTGAAATCTGTTTTCATAAGGCATAAAAATGAATGCGGGAGTCGCCGGCGGACTCCCACGATTAGACATTCGGTTTATTTGTCGGAAACATTACGCGTGGATATTGATGCGATTGAACGATTCCGGACAATGCTGGAAGACAAGCGGCAGATTGACGTGTACCATCGGGTACTCCATCCAGCCGCTGCCTCTCCGGTAACCGGTATCGGTGGCAAGGTGATTCAACTCCAGAAACTCCATCGCGTCGGGATTGTTGTTGGTGTCGATGAAAGCCCTGTCGGGCAGTCCGATGGCATCCAATTCTTCCAGATTGACCGTCAGGATCGTGTAAGGCTCTTCCGTATCGGCCAGTTCCAGACAGAGGGCGAGCCAGCCGTTGTGATAGATTTGCGGAACCAGTCGTACAGCCTGCCCCTGATAGATGTAAAGTTTCTCCCGATAGGATTTGTCAGTCGGAATGATTTCAAACTCGTCTTCCTTTTCCGTGAAAGAAAGCATCGGGTTATGGACTGCCACGAATGTATCCTCTTCCATCCGGTAGCACAGGTGATCCGTTCCTGCCGAACGGATGATTTCCAATGAAGTGTTCATGATCCGGTTGTTTTTTAAGTTATGTAATGAGTAAATGTTATTTATTAGTTGGTTTTTACCCGGTTCATAAGTTGTCCCGATATCTCATGCAGTTCCCGGCAGCGTTCCGGCTCCTGTTCCCGTGCGAAAGCGGTGATGCCCTGCGTCAGTTTCCACAGGGTGGCCCCTCCGGTCACTCCGTCCTCCGGATTGTTGTTCATCAATAATTTTTCCACTTCGCGCCCTTCGCTCTTCAGCAGGCCGCCTTTCTGCACCAGTTGCTTGAGCTCCTTGTCGAAGTCCACATCTATTTCCGAAGCACTTTGTATTTCGATGGCTTTCTGCATAAGGGTATCCTTGTTGTATAGTCCTTTGGTCAGATCCGATACCGCCGATACGGTCGTCTGCGTGTCCAGTTCGTAGGTCTTCTGCGACAGTGCCAGTGAATCGGGCAGTCGTGCCCCCAGATGCACCTGCCGCATGACGGATTCACGTACCATCCCGTTCAGGCATGCCCCGTTGAGCAGGAACGAACGCATGTCCACGGAGCCGTTGCCATAGTCGGAAGTGGAAAAGCGTGCCCCGGCAAAGATGATGACCGTCCCGTTCTTTCTGGTGGGAATCTCAATGGGTGTGGGCAGGATGGTCTCGCACCAGACCTTGGTGTCATTCATGTAGGCGTCCGATACGACCGCCCCCTGATGGGCCGCCTCCCGGATGAATGCGGTCAGGATATCCACCGAATTGAGCCGCCGGTACGAGTCGGACAGTACGCCCCGCACTTCCATGCCTACCGCCCGGATAAGTACCCGTGTGCGCGCGGTCCAGCCCGAATGTTCGTTAAGGATGGTGGCGCAAAGCTGTTTCTGCCATACATCGCCACCGGACAGTTCGCGCAGGTACTTGGCCGGCACCCCCATCTTCTCCGAAATCTGGCTGATGGCATTGCCGTGCAGACTGAAATTTCCCTCCGGCATGGTCATTTGCACCCGGTCCGCCGCGCGGAATGAAATGACAGGCTGTTTCTCCTTGCCGCGCAGGTTCACCCCGATGGGGGCGATGAAGTCTTGCGCTATTTTTCCTTCGTCAAGCAGCCGTGTGATGGTCTCCATGACTCCCTGCCGTTTGCCTTCCACCATCCGTTGTACCTTGTTGATAACCACCTGGTTCAATCCCTGCTGTTTTTCTACCGATGCAGGATTCGGCATTACTGTTACTTCCATATTCTTTTTTTTAATGATAGGTTTATTTCTTTATTCTCCATCCGTTCCTGTAATGGATGGTCCTGATTCCGGTCCGCACATACCCCTGATTCTTGTCATGCCTGTATTCGTACATGAGCAATGCATGGTTTATTGCCGGCAGCTCACCTTTCTCCCTCAGTTTGTCCAGATGCGGCTTTGCCGCCTCCAGGCAGGAAAACCCGCCGAAGAAGCGGTTGCCCGTCATGTTGTAGAGTTCGATAAAATCATAATTTGTTCCCATGGCCTGTCTTGTTTTGGACGGGAGGTTCCATCCCGTATTTTTTCATGAAGCGGATATATTCCTTCTCACTGTATCCGGTCATTCCGAACAGTTCGTAGTAACCGTGTATGAAGGTCTTTTCTGTTCTTGCCTTGTGTGGACTGGCGCTCTTGTGGCAGCAGACAATGTGCCGGACGAAGCGGTAACACTTGCACAAGTCCTCCCAGATGGTATATTCCCTGTCCGTATGAGGTTCGTAATAGCCGCAGGAGAGGTTTATGCAGGATACGGACAGCCCCCTTGCCTTCAGGGTATGCACGTCCGTGCTCAGCCCGCTTGCCGGGTGATACCCGTATCTCCCGGGACTGACGGTTTCCAGGAATTCCTCCGAGCAGAGTTCCGTCCCGTGGACTCTTGTAATGATATCACTGTTGCCCCTGCGGTCACATCCGATGACGAAGCGGCAGTCCGCAAAGAAATCCATGTCGGCTTTCCGGCTGCCTATACATCCGTTTTCTTCCTGTACGAAGAAAGCACATTTCATCGCCTTGAAACTTTCCAGGCACTTCAAACAGATCCAGATGCCGTTCTTGTCATCGGCACCGATTCCGGTCATCCGCCTGTGTTTATGGTCGTACCCGACAATCATTGATTCCGCGACAAGGTGGGCTGCATACGTGCCGGTCTTGCGGCGGTGTACCTCGTCCATGTGTGCCACGACACAGGGGTAGCTTCTCCGGTTGCCTTTGACCGCGTAGATGTTGCCGTACCGGTCTTTCCGGTAAGGAATCCCCATGCGTCTGAGCTCGTCCGTGATAAACCGGGCCATCCGCTTCTCCCCGCCTGAGGGGGAGGCGATGTTGTAAAGTGCCATTAATCTTTCCATATTCTGATATTTAAGAGATGAATAATTTCTGAATTTGCAGGTAACTTTTGAATCCGGGTATGGGCCGTCCCTTTTTGAACAGCGTGGAGGGATAGATTTTTCCCTTGTATTCCGTTGGAGTCCCTTTCATGGTCGTGCCGAAGGCCGTTTGTGTATAATAGAGAGGGTAACACACGTTGCAGTACAGCCTGTTGCTGTCCTCATGTATGCCTCCGCATTGGGGGCATACATTCCTCAAAACTGTTGCGCAGCCTTGTGTGTGCTGGCAGGAGGCAATCGCCTTACGGCCGTTGTGATTGGCCAGTTCCAGCCCGGTACCGTCCAGGTGGATGTAATGGAACGTATCCAGATAGGGAACCCCTTTCTTGTGCCACCGGCATGCCGGAACCTTCACCGACAGCCGGGCATGCACCTCCGTGCCGGGTTCCTCTGCCATTCCGGGTATCTGGCTCATGCTGATGAAATCTTCCGGATGCGCATAGTCGTTGTATTTCTTCCTTAGGTTGATGCCGAGGCTTCCCGCCTGCTCCCTGATCAAATCCATGACAAAGGCGTGTGACGTATAGATACGGTCCAGTACGGAAACCTGTACGGCCGGCATTCCGGTTTCGTTCCACACGGCTTTCTCCCATACGACAGCCCTGCCGAGCACGTTGTTCCCTTCATCCCTCGCTACCAGAATGCCGGCACCCGCGAAGTTGGCATAGAAATCCGCCGCATTGCGCGCCTTGTCTTCGTACCGCATACATGAATTGTGCAGGGTGGACGTGTCACCATCCGTAATGGAACTGTAGTTGGATTCCATATAGGCGTCCAGAAAGTCATTCATTCCCGTATACAGCCTGACGGAAACTTTGCTGTCGAGCGTGATGGCACTGCGGAAATAATTGATTTCGCAGGATGTGTATTCGCGCAGGTTCTTGAACTGTTCGATGAAGGTGGATGGTTCCAGGTCTGTCCGGTTTTCAGGGAACCAGGGTGCCTGCGGGTTGTTCCTGTCCGGGAAATTGGGATGTTCCGGGTCCTTGTTGAAGGCGGTGAACACAATCCGGATTTTCCGGAAGGAGCCGCAGTCCGTCCACTTCCGTTTGGTGGACAGGAAATTATATGATCCGCGGATAATCTCCTGCGCCGGGCGGTTTTTCTTCAACTCGGACAAGATATCCGCCGCGATCACACTTCCGTTTGCCGCCGCATGCGTCAGACGGGATTTCAGTTCGTTGCTTGCATAAAGTCTCATGATATTATTTTTTTAGAAGTTAAACATGTGGGACGGGATACCGGGGTATCCTTCCGCTTGTGGAATTGTGCCATACGTTGTTTCAGACCGGAAATTGGGATGTTCCGGCTTGTCCGGTATTCGTCCTCGCTCATTTTCCGGATAGTGGGAATGCCGGTCGTCGTCAGGACGGGATTCACGAACCATCCGTCTTTGAAGTCCTCGGGGAGCAGGCTGTCATGCTGGATGACCTCGCCCACGCATCCATGTATGAGCATGTTGCAGACGGTCATCAGGCAGCAGGTACGGCTGATGTCCTCCGCAACCAGGTAATTGCCCAAGTTGCGTACGTGGTACGCCAGTAGCAGCCTTCCGCTTCCGCAGGTCGGGTCACTCATCCGTTTGCCGGTCGTTTTCTCATCTGTGGTACATTGTACCATCAGGTCACAGATGTGCACGGGCGTGAAGAACTGTCCGTGCGCCTGCTGTCCGCCCCGGGAAGAGAGGGCCATGAACAGGTCACCGAACGCGTCGAACCACTCACGGGTCTGCAATTCCCGCTGCATGAGCTGTATCCATCCGGCAAGCAGTTCCATGAAGAAACGGTTCTGCTGCCGTTTGTATTTCCAGTCCTTGACGGGCGGCGCACCGGGTGAGAACCCGTGGATGACGTAACGCAGGAAATCGTTGAAGACGGACATCGGCTCGTATCCGTTCGAATATGCGAAATCGCAGATAAGCTTCTCAAGCGGACGTAACGCTTGCGGAGTGTTGTACTGTGCCATATTATTCTGATTTTTTATAGATGGTTACTGTATGCCCGTCATGGTCTGTCCGTATCCTGACGGGGGAAACGCCAAGGAAAGAGAGGTGGGTTTCCGCTTTCAGCATGTTCCATTCCCATGCGGGGAGTTCCTTCCATTCCATCCTGTATCCCCATAGTATGAACAGGCCTTGGCGGAATCCGTCGAAAAGTCTTCCGTGCAGGATTCCGACCATCCGGTCCAGTTCTTCCTTGGAATAGACAGTGAATGATTCGTTCCGGTAAATGAACGCGCCTGCCGGCTCAATGTCCTGCCGGCGTTCGATGAGGTATTTTGTCCATTCTTTTGTGGTGTACTTTCCGTACAAGGGGGCAGGTTCCGTATATTTCCATGCCCTGACGAATGTGTGGAACAGGACTGCGCCGTTCTCGTGTCTTCCGGTATGTCCCCATGTCCGGAACTGTTTGTCGCGAATGCCGTCCGGAAGTAATAATCCCGGGTCTGTCGTAACCCAAGGCCCTCCTTCCGTATTATAACAGGTCTGTTCTTCTTTCTCATGGCAGAACGGCATCCGGGGAAGAAGGCAGAGCTGGGTTTCCCGGTCATCGCTTCTTTCAATGTGCGCCTGCGGATAGTAGTCGCCGCCACGGGTGGTATAAGTGACGGTGTCTCCGGCTACGGGTACCGGGTTCTCTTCCCGTTCTTTCCGCATCCTGGAGATCAGCCGGTTCACTTTCTCCACATCGCGCTCCTCTATGGAACATGCGCATCCTTCACGCTCATTGAGCCGGACCAGGCTTTTCAGGTCATAAAAGTTACTGTATTCCATGTCACGACCGGTTTTGTTGGTACAATCCGACCTGGCGGGCAACCATGTCACAGAATTTCTGTCCGTTCTCCTTCTCGCTTCTGAAATAGGCGATCATGTCCCAGAGGTTCCGGTTGAAATAGCCGGTCCATTTCTCGTAGTAGTGGCTTCCATCGACCTTTCCGAATGTTTCTTCAAAAAGCGCGGGAGTCAGTTCCTCATCCCCGTGATGGTTGTATTGCCACAGGGAGACAAGCAGCATTTGGTTGTAATCCAGTGTTTCCATATCTGTTCTTTTTTAGTGAGACATCGGCCTACACGGGTAGGCATTTTTATTTCTTGATGTCTTTCCTGCCTGTTTGCCGGGGATTGCGGCAAGGCTTGGCGAAAGAAAATACCGGAGCGGAGCGAGGATGATTTTCTTTCGGCCAACCAGCCCCTGCAAGGGGCCGCCTTGCGCAATCATCCCGGCAAACGGCTATCTTTACAGCAAGAAATGAAAAAGCGGACCTCAGCTTTTCAGTTCTGAAGTCCACTTTCCGGTCATTTTGGGATTTCATGCTTTCAAATGAAAGGTAAGGTGGTGTCTTCCAACATGGGGGCCAGCATCCGGCACATCTCGTAAGCCGCCCTGTTGCGCCCGTCAATATGGCTCGGCTCACGTTTTGCCATACCGATGATGCATGCTTTCATCACTCTGAAGAAAGCCTGTTCCAATGTCTTGTGAAAATAGGGAAGAGTTTCAGCGAAACGTTCCGGATTGAACCCCATGTCATTCAACGCCTGTTCCAGTTTCCTGGCCGTCTTGTATTCATGGCTTTCCTCCAGTCGTTCCGGAATGTTGCCGAAACGGGCTGCATGCAACTGGCGTTCCAGTTCGGTAACGGTTACTGAAAGTAGTAGTTGGATGGCAGCGACATTGCCGATTCCGAATTTCTGACCGTCGGTTGTGTGGAACTCTATTATGTCCACAGTACCGTTTTCTTGCATTCTCTTGTAGTGGGCAAGATTCTCGCCCAGCATTTTTGCTTTTTGATTGTCCATAATTTTATTTTTTGAATTGGTATCTGATTCGTTCTTGTGCAGTTGTTTTCAGTCAATCCAGAATGTGCCGCAATGCGGACATTTGGTTCCACATGGGAAACTGTTTATATAATAGGTGTTCCTGTGGCGCTTATGGTTCATGTCTCCCAAGGTGCATCCGCCTTCCCGGAATCTTTTTTCATAGAGGGCTTCCTGTTTCTGATGCTCGCTCATGCGGCTTTTCCGCATGGTGGACTTCAACGGCTTCATTCCGGTTTCCCACCGGGTGGAATCACACCAGTTGTTCAGCATCCCGCAGATTTCATTGGCATAGGAATAATGCACTTGGGAGTCCGCAAAGAGGTTGTCCCTGCAAAACGGGAGGGTGATGTCCGTTGGCAGCCTGACATGGTATCCTGCACCGTTGCGGCTGTCCGCAATGGCAACGATGACATCTCCGTAGAACCGGATGCGCTTGAAATCATTTCCGGTATCTCCCGTGAGCAGTCTGGAGAATCTGGCATTGAAATAGATGCGGAGCTCGCCTCCGTATGGGGCATTGGCCAGAAGCTCATGAAGTTCACCGGCAAACTGCCCTTTTTTCAGCTTGAGCGCCCGCCTGATTTTACGGAGGGAGATGGCTTCGGACTCTCCGCGTGCGTTACTTCCGTACACGTATCCTTCTATCTCCACCCCCAGGGAATAGAACATGTTGGTGACGGCGGAGTTGTCTATCAGCTCATCTGCCGGGTCGATGCTGTTCCGTTCGTAAAGCAGGTCTTTTATGCCTTCTTCATTTCGGGCATATTCGTCGGCTTTTCCGTCCGCTTCCATGGCTTTCCTTATATCTGCAAGATACCCTTGCAGGTTGTCGTGCTCCTGTTCGGCATACCATTCCCAGACCTGTTCTTCCAATGGATGGAGGCTGTTCCGGCGGATGCACCGTTCCTGCAAGTCCTCACGGCTGTCCAGATTCTCATTGTAGTCCACATAATAGAGGCTGACATATCGGGGGACATAGTCTTTCCAGGATTTCGGGGACATATTCAGACTGCTTCCTGTCCGGTGGCCTCCTGTTGATTGTGGATGGGAGTTTTCTGTCAAGATTGTTGTGTTCATTTGTTTCATTATTTAAAAATTAGCGTGTTGGTACTTTTGAAAATATCCACAGATAGAATGAGAGAAAGAGCCAGACAATCCCTGACAGATAACCGAATTTTAGGATATAGCGTTCAAATATGGGATGTAGCCTGTACAGGAAGTGGCGTCGCGCATTTGACAACGGTCTGTTTCCCACCATTTTCCGTTTGCAGGCTTTGTATATGATAAAGTCAGCCATTCCGGTCAGGGAACTGATGTAATAAATGATACTTATGGTCAGATATAATGTATCCATTTGTCTATTCTGATTATTGTCCGGCAGGGGTGTTGGCTGTACGCACTTGGGAAAGTTGCAGTTTCACCACCTTTATTTTTTCAATCAGTTCATTCTCTCTTCTGAATGACGGGGTACATTTTGTACGCCGCATCCCGGCTCCCCAGGGGATATCATCACACGCCTTTCTCAGGCGTGCCCTTTCGGTGTCCAGGGCGGACTCCAGACGTGCAAGTTTGCGTTGCAGCGATTCTTCGGTCATTGTTTTCATGATTCCATTATTTTTTGAGATATGGCGACTGCCGTTATCGGGCTGTCGCCATACCAGATTGATTATTCAATTTATATTTCCGCCTTTTCCCTTCTGATATTGCGTAAGGCGTATAGCAGGTACAGGAACAAGTCCCTGTCATAAATCCGGAAGAAGAACGGTTCTTGTGTCTCCTTGACCGTTCCGGTAAATGATACGGATTCCCGGTTCATGGGGAACTGGAGAAGTTTTCCGTTTGCCAGCAGGGTGTGCCCTTGTTTTTTTACTTCTTCCAGAAAGGTTTCCATATCATCCCGCCTTTTATGTCCGGAGAAATAGAGGAAATGATGGCGGCGCAGGCTGAGCAGGATTTCCGCCATGTTTTTTCTTGCGCTTCGGATATCCGGTTCTTCATCCGGGCCGGTGACCAGGTTGCAGATGAATTTTTTCTCTCCGTCCATATCGGTGAAGAAATAGGGTATGAGAAGATACCGCCTGTTTGTTTTGCCGGTAATGGCACAGGCCGGCCCTTTGGTGACACCGCCTCTGAAAGTGAGGCTCCGGTAATGTCCCTCCATCTGCCTTTCCAGTTCTTTTCTGGATGTGGTGACGGAGCGCAGTCCGGTGAAATAACGTCCTTCCACATGAAAACAGAATGTGTACAGGTCTCTGAAGCAGGGCTCGCCGATGAAAAAGAAATTTCTGGTATGTCGGACGGGCGGCAGCATATCCATGTTCTCATAGTATTGGCTTTCTGTTATTTCCTTGAACGGAAGGCACTTGGATTTCAGGTGGATACGGAACATCTTGTCTGCCGTGTTCCTTGAGACGGTGACAAGCCGGGGGTTGTCCTCTCCGGCTCTCAGCTCTTCCAACGTCTTGTGGGTATAATCGCAGTGTATGCCGTCCGACATGGAGGTGAGGAAGCTCCCGTCGAAACGGTACGGGTCGATGACGAATCCGGGTCTTGCATTTTTCATGGTTCAGATGTTTTGAAGGTTCAACACTCTCTTGGCGGCGCAGAGGGCATTGGCGGTAAGTTGCCGTTGCCATGCCTTGTTTTTGGGTGACCAGCGGAATCCGGCGGATTTCAGTTCCTTGCGTCTGCTGTCTTCGGGAATCCTGTCAAACAGGATTTGGAGGCGGTCTTCCCCATAGTTCCATACAAGTGTTCCGCCCTCGAACGGCACTTCCTTGCTTCCCTGGCTTTGCACCGCTTTCAGCTTCTCGCGCATCCGTTCCGCAAGTTCCGGCAATTGGAAGAATCTGTTTCTTTGGGTGATGACGGGTTTCTTCACCCTTGCGTTATATTCGGAAATGAAGTCCACCGCCTTCCGGACGATTTCCACTTCCCCGTGATGGGCAAAGACGGACACCTTGTTCAGGATGCTGCTGACGAACAGGGCACGGCTGTAGCCCCGGCATTGTCCGGTATCAATCCCGTGGATGGTGTCGGCACTGCTCCTGATGTCGCGCTTGAGCGTCTGCCATGCCTTTTCCCGCTTCTCTTCCTCCGGTCTGGCGGCTTCCTGTTTCCGCTTGACGGACGCAAGGACCTTTTGCCGCCAATCGCGGAACTCCTCGTAGCGGTTCTGGTAGCTTCTGTTCGTTTTTTCCTGCCTGCGGTAATCAAATCCGCCCCGTCCCGTCACCATCGGGTTGGCGCAGTGCGCGAGGGCCGATAGCTGGGCGGACAGTTTTTGCCGGTAGGCGGTGATATAGTTTTCCCGTTCCCCTTCCGGCATGAGTTGCAGGTCGTTGTGCAGCTCCTCCCCATAAATCATAATGTCCGTTTCTCCGCGAATCTCCGGATCGAAGGAACTCCAGGCGTATGCGTCGCAAGCCTGTTTCCACATATCTTCCAGATAGCCCGGATGTTTGAATGCTACGGCTTCCCAGTCTTTGAAATTGCTGGAATGCAATTCATTCCGGTCTTCCGGATTTCCGTACAGATGTACAAAGTGGTGCATTCCGTGATGCTCCTTTCTGAAATGGAACGGTACGGGAGGATGGTCCGTACCCTTTTCCCGGATCATCGTGACCCGGTGTGCGTTCTCTGCGGTAAGGTCCGTTACTTGTTCTTCCCGGACCTTTGCTGCTGTTGTTTCAGTCATAACCATTGCTTTTTTGATGTCAGTTGTAAATCATTTCGTCCAGTTCTTCGTCCGGCAGTGTGCGGATTTCCCGTGCCGGATAACTCTTTTCCCGATAGACCAGTGTAGTGGTTGCAGGATTCGTATTCTCCTGTCCTGTTCGTACTTTGGTTACTGTCATCTTGTTCATACTTCTATTGTTTTAAAGTTAGACATGACCGGCTCCGTGGAGCCAGTGTTTCGGTTTCTTACTTGCCGGGCAGCCCTTTGCCTTGATTGTGCAAGGCTTGGCAAAAGAAAATACCGGAGCGAAGCGAGGATGATTTTCTTTTAGCCAACCAGCTCCTGAAAGGGGCCGCCTTGCGCAATCAGAGAGGCAAAGGGCTATCTTTGCGGGTAAGAAAATGAAAGAATGGCAGGTGTTTATGGATTTTCGGATACAAAAAAAGCCATCCTTGCGGGGACGGCTTTAATGGTGTGTTGTACGTCTATTGTGCCATACGTTCCTTTACATTGTTCATGGCTTCTTTCAGGCTGCTGTTCATGACTCGCGCATAATGTTGGGTCATGCGTGTGGAGGCATGTCCGAGCATGACGGATACATCCTGCAAGGGAACGTTATTGGCGAGCGTGACGGTGGTCCCGAAAGTATGGCGGGCCACATGCGTGGTCAGATTTTTCTTTATGCCGCAGAAATCGGCGATTTCCTTGAGGTAGCTGTTCATTTTCTGGTTGCATAAGACAGGCAGGCAGCATCCTTTCTTTATGCAGACCGGGTGTTCCCTGTATTTCTCCAATATGGCCAAGGGAACGGGCAGCAGCGGGATGTTGCTGATGGAAGACGCTTTTCTGCGGCGTTCCAGTTTGACCCTTCCCTTTCTTATCCACCAGTCCCCGAGATTGTCCTGCACCAGGTTTTCCTTGTTCAGGCCGGCTACATCGGAGAACGCCAGGCCGGTGAAGCAGGCAAAGACAAAGATATCCCTGACCAGTTCAAGCCGGGGAACCGCGAATTTTTTCTTTATGACGGCCTGTAGCTCGTCGTAGGTCAGGAATACCGGATCGGTCTCGTCCTGCTCCATCTTATAACCGTAAAAGGGATTCTTACGCATCCATTCCTTTGCCAATGCCATATTGGTGAATTTCTTGAAGCATTTCATGTAGCGGACTATCGTGTTCCGGCACAAGCCTCCTTCCGTTTTCAGGTAGATGTCGAACGCACGGATGAACTCCGGTGTCAATTCGTGGAAGGTGATGTCCTCCTTGCCATAATAGGAGGGGATAAGCTGCCGCAATTTCTTCACCACATTCTTATATCGGTTAATGGTGACAGGGGAATAGTCTATATTCACCAGGCTTTCCATTTCCTCGATGCCTTCCTGCATGGTGCCGAGCAACGTACGCATTCCGGTATCTTTTCCGAAAACTCGTTTCAGGATTAGTTTCGGGGTAATCAGAGCCTGTTCCAATACCAGTTCCTTGTGTTTCTCAAGGGCACGGGCATGTAATTCCGCAATATAGGTGTTCAACGCAACGGATGCCCTGTCCCTGCCTTTGCTGCGTCCTTTGGCCGCGTTCCATAAGTTCAGAGGCACGCTTCTTTGGATACGGGCATCGTCATAGTCTCCGTTGATGGTTATCCGCATCAGTACGGGCGCCTCACCGTTTTTCAACAATTTCGTTTTGAGCACGAAAAAGAGAATGTTCATTGTTCCTTGTTTCATCACTTTTGTTTTTTAGAAGTGTTACATCCAATTGTTTCGTCAAAACCAGATGGCATGAAGAGGTGAGACGAAGTGTTAAATTCGGTGGCTTTTTTGAGCGGCTTGTGGCAAAGCCATAGAAAAGCCATAAAAATCCCATTTTCTTAGGTTCGAATTGCCTTTGGTATCCCAGGGTCGATTCCTTTTTTTTATTCTGATGGGATATTCCGTTGTTTTAAACTTCTTTCACAATTTCAAGTTCATTCGGTCATGTGTGCAAAATTACTTTTTTACACCGGAGGTTGATGTTGGCAAATGATTGAAAAACAATGAAATATGGTGCGCGTTTATGGCTTTTTTCAAAGCCTTAAAAAAAGCCACTGAATTGGCAAAACCCAACTTCACAAATATGTAATGAAATGCGTATCGAGGGTAAAAAAAGAACCCTTGAACTATCTCTAATTCAAGGGTTTTCTAAAATTGAAAAGCTTTTTGGTGGTGCCACCAGCAACCGAAAGTCGGTTTGTATAACACTATTTTTCAATAAGTTATATCTTTTCTACGATGTTAATCCCTTGAATAAGGTTTTCACAGCTTTGCACCGTTTAACACAAGTTTGTATCTTGGGTACGATTCCTAAGGGCAAATATAATAAATTATTTTGTTATTCAATTTATGATCTTGGAAATTCTTTCTCTTTAACTTCATTCATGTAGCGCTGAGTAGGAAATGGGATAGCATTAACAGGATTAAACCTAAGATTATGAACATTGTGTAGTTGAATGAATTCTGAATCTTGTGCATTTGTTAATTCTCCATTTGACTTATGCCTTTTTTCAGAACGAATTAGGATACAAACTTTTTTTGCTCTTGTAATGCCAACATAGTGTAAATTCAAATCCTGTTCCCAGTTTGGATATAAAGGTTCCTTAAAATTATTATTTTCCACCTTTTTTGAAGGTAATCCCCATTCATATAAATCAGCATGTATTACAGCATCAAACTCTAAACCTTTTGATTTATGAAGGGTCATTAAATTTATCTCATTAGAATCTTCAGACCTATAGCTATCAAGTTGTTTGGAATCAAAAACAACTTCCTTCAAAAGATTTATATCATTAATATTGTGTGCTTCAGGCATTAGGATAGTAGCTATATTAATGGATGTTTCTATAAATAAGTCTTTATTGCAGATTTCTCCATGATCTACAATTCCATTTAAAACAATGTTGCTTTTTTGCAAACTTCTTTTTTGTGTATTTCTTAAACTATCGAAAGAAGAGTAAGTTTCTACTATATCAATAAAACGATTTGTTGGATTAAAAATGAAACGTAATATGGATGCAAAGATAGATGCCCAAATACTAATTTGCATATCTAATTTGGTTGGTGATACTATTTTATGAGGAGTATTTAACTCTTGACTGATATATTGAGCATTTTTGGAGTTCCTAAAAAGTATAGCAATTTTATTGAATTTGTCAATATTGTATGCATTCATAATAGATGCTATTTTTTCATCAATAAAAGATGCTATATGTTTTTCATCTCCTAAACTAATGAAATAAAATACCCGCCTGTCTTTTTCCGGTATATCAGTGATTGTGCATGTAGAATCTATTAACCTATTGGAGTAATTTACAATAGATTGATGTGAACGATGATTTTGACTGAGTATAAAACTTCTAAAAGTTTTGTCTTGTCGTATTCTTTTTAGGTAATAAGATTTCTTTCCGGAAAATTCAAAAATAGACTGATTAACATCCCCAACAGCAGCCATTATTATACCCATGTTTTTTAACTTAATAAATAAATAATGTTGATCTATCCCAGTATCTTGATATTCATCTACATATAAATATTTGTATCTCGATTTTAGGTAACTTCTACAAGCTTTTGAGTTATCAAAGATATAATTAGCTAATATTCCTATACATTCTATTAATATAATATTTGCTTCTAATAAGGACAATATTATATCCATATGGTTATATTCTATTTTTTCTCTTTTTTCAACTTGCCCTAGCTGAGAACGCTCAGAATTGTTCATTGAGCGAATTATGAGATTGTCGAAAGTCTTTTTCTCTTGCATTAGGCTTCCAAATGGTATAATTATATCTTGAATACAAAACTTATCAATGGTACCAAAAAATGAACTTTTAGGGGAAATGCCATTTGCTAGGCTTCTGTTTTTTAGTTCTAAAGAAGCTTTATTTGTGTACGATATGGCGATAATTCCTTGATAATCGAGCAGTTCCTTAATGTCGTTTTTTATTTTTTCGGATAAAACAAATGTTTTTCCAGATCCAGGAGCAGCAATGACGACAAGATTTTCTCTACATTCTAATATAGCCTTTTGTTGTTCTGTAGGAGTCATTTTATCTTAATAGATTTGTTAATGAATGTTCCTTCAATTTACTTAATGATGTACTTTTTTGTCTTATGAAATTATACATGAAATTTCCTTTTGCTTCTTGCATTGCCGTGATAATTTCATATTCCTCTAAATCATTGAAAAATTCTATTAAATCATTTTTTATAGGACTATTGAACATATCATTCTCTAAATCTTTTTCTGATAGAAAGATTCCATGATTATTTAATATACTTCTTAAAGTGGAGCAAATAGTGTTTATTTCATTTGTAGGAATATTCGTTGGTAGTTCTTTAAGTTTTTCCTTGTTTTCCTCAATTATTTTTTTTTCTGATGCATCCAATTCTCTATAATCTTCGAGAATACTTATGGCTCTCTGCATTCCTGCCATTCTATAATATTTCTTTTTGGGTATCTTGAATATATCATTATCTGTTCTAAGTTTCCAAGGTATATTCATGGCATTTAATATTTTGATAAAAGTAGAGAATCCAATCCCATTAGCCATTAGTATACTTATGTTGTTTTTTAATAAATCTACACCACAAAATTTCGATAATGCTTTATAGAAAATAACTTCAGAGATACCTTCAACGAGCCAAACCTGATCAGCATAAAATGCCTCAGCTGGGATTATGCTCATTCTGTAGCCAAAGTTTATTATGGAACCTTCAATAATTTTAGAACAACCATTTGATGCAGCTTTGGTATCTGATTGTTCTGTTTTGTATAAGCGAACAATTGAATTTGGAGAAAATTCACTGGTGATTTGTGGAGAGTGACTAGTTAAGAATATTTGCCCACATATCTTGTTACTCAAATAAGTTGCAAGCTTTTGCTGTTGATGTGGATGCAAATGAGCCTCAGGTTCTTCGATGCATACAATCGAAACTTCTTCAAGCTTGGGACGTTCAATTTCATGTTTAGTTGCCCACAATGATAAGTAAATTTGATTTAATCGTCCATCTCCACCTATATTTACGGGCGTGTCATTTGTCTTTGACGAAACGGAGGTACTGTCTATAAATTTGTCTATATTTGAAGAATTTGTATCAAAATATACATCTTGATTATTGTTGTAAATAGACATTTCTTTTAATTCACTATTGATTGAGTTTGTCGCTTTAGAAATGTAATGTAAAGTCGGTATTAAATTGTTAGCTTCTTGTAATTTAGTTTTAATCTCTTGTAAAAGTGTATTATCTTCCTCTTCTTCTTGAGTGCTCCTGCTCTCTTTGGCATTTTGAAATAAAAAATTTCTTTCTTTAGATATAAAAGCATACAAGTCTCTTCTGCAACTGATGTATTTAATATTTAAATATTTACGATAATAATGTGCTTCAATATCCGACAAAAGTTCAACGGAAGCTCCTGCTTTTATTGTATAGGATATTTTTCCCGTATTAGGATCTCTTGATGCATTATAGGACATATACATCTCATTAGCATCACTTATTTTTCCTCTTAGTTTAGACAAAACACATTCCTCAGTAATATCTGTAAAGTGTAATAATATGACAAATGAGTTAGTTTCTTCCAATACATAAAAATCACTAGATCGTGGTTCTATATCATAATCTGACAGGCTTCTATCTAATAGTAATCGCATCGCCCAGATTAAATTTGTCTTACCAACATCATTTGCCCCAATAATAAGTGTATTTTTCTCTAACTTAATATGTGCATCTTTATAATTTCTAAATCCTTTGAGAGTTATATCTGCTAGTATCATATCATGTATTATTAAAGTTTTTTAATATAATATCCTCCAGTTTTCGGTGCTCCTTTAAATTCTATGAGCTTTTTATTGTTTAAAGATTTTAGATAACGTTTGGTGGTTCTTACGCTCTTCAAAATTCTTTTTGAAATTTCCGTAGCATTCAAACCTTCCTCTTTTCTTATCAGATTCAGAACGGACTGTTCGTTTGCATTTACAGTGCCATTTACAGTGTCATTTACAGTGCCATCGGTGTCACTGTTGTTCTTCCTTTTAAACACTACCGTAAACATCCCGTCCGTATGAAATTCAGGTTCAGGAAGATTAGCTTCCTTCATAGCTTCCTTCATACGGGGGATACCGGATGCAACCCTTTCAACCAAATGCATACGGGTAAACAGACCAAATATTAACGGGTTACGTGTCATGCTCTTGTGTCCGAAATCTTTAGCTACAATAGGCAAAAGTCCTCCGGGATTTGAAATTTCTACTCGATCGTCGAACATTTCTATCGTAATGGTTGCTCCCTGTTCGTAATAATCACGATGGGATAAAGCGTTTATAATGGCTTCTTTGAATACAGTAAGAGGAATTTCCCAAATTTCTTCTCTCGGCCCTGCTCCTTCAATTTTATAAGCTACTTGCAGTTTGCTTTCCAGCCATGTCATTGCTTGTAAATATTGCTGGTATAGTGGACCACCGAAAGATTTATCATCAATAATAAATACTTTGGTTGTTCCCTTGAAAAGAACACATCTTGTTATTGCGTGCGGAAATTTCCGTTCAGGTTGTTTTCCAAAGAACATGGCAGCACCATTTTTTGCTACACCTTTATCTGTAAACAGTTCCAAATTCTCGAATATCTGTTTGTCGGCTGTCGATGGACTTAGTTGTGCTTCCGTACGGAAGTCTTTTATCGCTTGTTCGTCTGCATCAGTGTAAATGTTAAACCATGAGCAGGGGATAGCATCAAAAAATATTTTGTTGCACTCCTGAAAGAAGCTACGCATTTCTTCGACAGTACGAAGTTTTTGAGAGTTTGCTCCCTCGCGTACAAAGATAGAACCGGAAAAGATATAAGGTTTGTCTTTACCTGATGGAACATCAATCACCCAAACTGTTTTATCTTCAATATTCACGGTGTACAACTCGCAATGAAGCGTCGGAGATATTTCACTGATAGAGCCTTGAATAGCAGAACGTTTGTCATTCTCTAAACTTGTGCCTATAATCTGTCCGTTATCATCTATACCAATAAGTAAGTATCCTCCGTCTGCATTGGCGAAAGCGCAAATTTCTTCTGTCAGTTCACGAACTTTAGAGGGAACACGAACTTTGAACTCAACATTATAGCCTTCTCCGCTATCAATGAGCAATTGTATGTTTTCAGTATTCAACATAAGTATCTGTAATTGTGCTGCAAAGGTAGTTATTTGTTTGATAAATGCTTCGTTACCTATATTCTATTTGCAGCAAAAGTTATTTCTTTGTGAGAAGTAAAAGAAAAGGGGTCAGTATTACTATAGAGTTTATGGGTTACTTCTATGGTAAAAGCTTGTTTTGAGTAACAAGTAATGATAGCTCTATATGTTAAATAATAGATATTTATAAGGAGTGTAATAGATAATGGGAACAATATGGATACGAGTGAGATTCTTCAATCTGCTTTGTGTTTCCATTGTTTTATGACCTCATTACAAAAGTAATGCTTTTGTTTGGTAAATAGTACGTCGATTTGAAGTCTTTTAGGTAATTTTGTAGCATCAAACTGTAAATATGGTATTAGAAAACTTAATAATCAAGGAAATAGGACTCTCTCTCGATTTGTTTAGAAGGCTGGTGGGTGAATGCGATGAAGTTATTTTGAAAAAGAAAGAATATTTATTACGTCAGGGACAAGTCTGTTCATTTATTGGTTTTGTAGAGACGGGAGTTTTACGTTCTTACATAGAAAAGGAAGGAGAAGATTATATCAGTGATTTTCATTTCCAAGGTTCATTTGCTACGTCCTATAGAAGTTTCTTGACAATAGAAGCAAGCGTAGGAAGTATACAAGCATTAGAAAATTCAGTCTTATATTGTTTGTCTAAATCTAATTATGACCAATTACTACAAACCTCTAATGAAGGGTATAAATTAGGAAAATATATAGCGGATACTCTCTTCATTAAAAAATGCAGAAAAGAGACTTCATTACTCATGGATGATGCTTTAGAAAGATATAAGTTGCTTTTACGAACTTATCCTCATATAGAACAACACGTATCACAATATCATATCGCTTCTTATCTTGGAATAAAGCCTGAATCTTTAAGCCGTCTTAAATCTCTTAACATAGGTCAATGAAATAATCTCTTGCTCCATTCTATCTTTGCAGCAAAATAAATCATTTATGAATAAGATAGTACTATTCATTTTATTAATCATTTCAAGTTGTTGCACAAGTATGGAAAAGAAAAATGTAGCAAGAACCAATCTTCTTTCAATCCAATTGAGGGAAAAACAAGGTTTGTCAAAAGTCGAAATTAAGAAAGTTGTTATACCGGTAAATGGTAAGGCAGAGTATCATTTGCATCCTTGTCCGGTTGTAGGGCATATCGTTTCAGGTACTTTATTATTTCAGATTGAAGGAGAAAAACCTCAATTAATAAAAGCAGGCGAGGCATTCTACGAACCTAAGAATAAGCCGATACTGCATTTTGATAATGCCTTAGATTCCGAACCTTTGGTGTTCATGGCATACTACTTAGTAGAAGAAAATGAGGATTTATTAATGTTATTGCCTGAATAGTAAGCTATTGTTCGAAAAATAATTGTTTGTTTTGCAATAAATAGCTATATTATGCCAGAAAGTATAACACAATTCTATAAGAGAATACAAAGTTGTGACCTCCAACCGGATGCAACCTATTCAATGGAGAAACCTTATTTTAATATTTTCTCCCGGCAATGTAATTTTGGAACTGTACAATTCGGTTACAGGGAATTTTATAAGATTACATTAATTATAGGTGTGGGAAAACTGTATTATGCAGACAAATGGATTTTAGTAGATCGTCCTGCATTATTGTTTTCCAACCCTTTAGTTCCTTATGCTTGGGAATCAATCAGTGAAGAACAAAAAGGAGTGTTTTGCATTTTCAATGAACAGTTTGTGCAGTCAGATGAAAAGAACGGTTCTTTGGCAAATACTCCTTTGTTCAAAGTAACAGGAGATAAGGTTTTCTTTTTAGATGATGTGCAAGTTGCTAAAGTGATGGATATATACAAACAAATGCAGGAAGAGAACCAATCAGACTATATAAATAAGTCCGATGTCTTGCGGTGTTATCTTCATTTGTTGGTTCATACAGCCCTGAAAATGCAGGATTCCAATCAATATGAATCACATCCGAATGCTTCGCAACGCATTACTGAATTATTTATAGAATTGTTGGATAGACAATTTCCCGTTGATTATCCAAACGCGATTTTAAGTCTGCGCACTCCTGCCGATTACGCAAACCGCCTGTCTGTACACGTTAATCATTTAAATAAAGTGGTTAAAGAAATAACAGGAAAAACTACCTCTGAGATGATTGCGGAAAGAATAATCAAAGAATGTACCCAACACCTACTACATACTAATCTTTCAATATCAGAAATAGCGTATAGCTTGGGATTTGAAACGGTTTCTTATTTCAGTAAATTCTATCGCAAACATACTGGTAAATCGCCAAGCGAAGTCAGAGAACAGGCAATTATTTGATTTGTGCAACTGATGCTTTGAATTGTATAATTCTGCTCAATTAGCATCTCCTAATTTTGTATCGACTAAAAATATAAATTATGAAGTATAGAAAATTAGGTAAAACAGAAGTAAGCCTGTCCGCCATTGGATTGGGATGTATGGGAATGAGTGCTGCGTATGGAGTAGCCGATGAAAAAGAAAGTATTAAGACATTACATCGTGCCTTAGAGCTTGGTATAAACTTTTGGGACACTGCGGATGTGTATGGCAATGGTGCTAATGAAAGATTACTATCTAAGGTATTGGCTGAAAAAAGAAATCAGATTTTCATTGCTACCAAATTCGGTTTCCGTTTACGTAATCATCAAGGTACTGTATTTGATGGTGGTGAAAGTTATGTGGATGCTTCTCCTCAATATATAAGACAAGCTGTAGAACTCAGCCTGAAAAGGTTGAATATTGAAACCATAGATTTGTACTATGCGCATCGAATAGACCCGACAATACCGGTCGAAGAAACCGTTGGGACTATGGCAGAATTGGTAAAAGAAGGCAAGGTACGCTATTTAGGACTAAGCGAATGTTCTGCCGAATCATTGCGGAGAGCCTGTGCCGTTCATCCTATATCTGCCGTTGAAAGTGAATATTCTCTATTAACCCGTGATGTGGAAAAAGAAATTTTGCCCTTGACAAAAGAATTAGGAGTAACCTTAGTTCCCTTTTCACCATTGGGTAGAGGATTGGTAACAAATACTATTAATGTGAATGCATTGGGTGAAAATGACTTTCGTAAGCATTTGCCACGTTATAACGGTATATATTGGGAGAATAATCAAAAATTAACAGCAGAATTTGCAGAAATAGCAGAAAGTAAGGGAATAACTCCTGCTCAACTTGCATTAGCTTGGATATTGGCACAGAGTGAAAATATCATCCCTATACCGGGAACTAAACGAATCAAGTATTTAGAAGAAAATGCGAAAGCTACCGATGTTAATTTATTGCCAGATGATATATCTAAGATAGAATTGCTTCTGAAAAAATATCCAAATATAGGCAATCGATACAACGAATATGATTTTAAATTTGTAAATAAGTAAACTTTACAGTAGGAAGTTCTGTCAATATTTTAGCAGAACTTCCTCAGATAATTATAATGAACGACCTATTACAACAGAGATTTTTCCGTTTATTATCGGAATACTCACAGCGTGAAGTTTTTGCAACAGAGCTTGTAGGAGCTATTGAAGAATTGGCGTTACATTTAGCTGATTTCAGCATGTATGAACAGGATAATAGCATTTTACTACGGTATTTTTCTTTCGGATTACATCGTCTCAAATCGTACCGTGTACAGTTTGAGCAAGAAAAAAATGCCTTATTTGCATCTAATTGATGAAGCGATAGGACTAATAGATAACGAAATACGTATTGTAGAATGGCGTATCAAATACCCCGAACAGTTTAAACGGCAACTTGATAAACCACCTCTTTCCCCTCTCTATTTGGCTGACAAAGCAACCCTTATCAACATTATGGAAATTGTCAGCGGTTTGTTCATCTCTAAAAACATCGTATATCAAAATGGTAAACCTGCCTACTTGGTGGATTTGGGAAAAGCCTTTGAATGGCTCTTTAATATCAAGATAGGCGACTATCACCAAAAGCATGAGGATGTGATAAAACGAAAGCCGGGCAAAATCACGGAGTTTCTTAATGGACTGGCAGACCTTATCCGAAAGGAACATGATAAAAAAGGATATAGATAATCAATAACTTAACACCCATTTATAGGGGATTCCATGTCTGCCCTCGTAATTTCTTTGCCTTCCATTTCTGAACTTTGCTTCATCAATCGATTGACAAACCATAATGTATAATCAGAAAATGAAGCAACTATGTATATAGAAAACTACGATTTCAAAGAGTGGATGCAAAAGTTATTCGACAAGCTGGACGAGCTTTGCAAGGATGTGCGGGCATTGCGCAATGCCGACAAGGTGCTGCCCGAAGATGATAACCTGCTGGATAATCAGGATTTGTGCCTGTTGTTCAAGGTTAGCATCAAAACTTTGCAACGCTACCGTGCTTTGGGCGTATTACCTTACTTTACAATCAGCGGAAAAGTGTATTACCGGGCTTCGGACGTCCGGGAATTCATAAAGGAACGGTTCAGTTCGGTAACGCTACGCAAGTTCGAGAAAGAACACGGTTCGGACAAGAAGTAAACAGATAAGCCGGAGCATCGGGTAATTGCCTGTCTGCTCCGGCTTCTTGTTTATGGCTTGCCTAATTTGCCTGCTTCTTCCTTTAGCCGTTCGGCTTGTTCGTTCAGTAACCTTGCCCTTTCCAATGCTTCCGCTTGCTTTCTGCTACGGTATTCAAAATCAATAACTGTCTCTGTCAAGTCCTGAATGAAAGCGTTGTCCCGTTCCCGGATAAACTTTAGTTCCAATAGATTAAGCATATTCCCGTCCGCTTTCCCTTTCATCAGGAGATAACGGTATTTTATATCATTGTCCTGTAACTGTTGCATACGTTCCATAAAACGAACATTCAGGATTAACGAAACAATACCGATAATTATTCCTGCTGAAAAAAGAAAGAACTTCGGTTGCAGATATGGAGTTATCCGGCTTAGGATTTTATCGTATAACGAAACGGCTTCTACCTTTTCCTGCTGCCGGGTATCTGTCGGAAACAGTTCCTTTAATTTCTCTTTGAAATATCGGTGCGAAGTCACAATCATTCCCTTTATATCATCAAGGTCTTGTTTCTGATTGCCTGACTGTCTTTTCTTAATACAGGCGATTTGGTTCAAAATCTCCTGCACCGTATTTTCAGAAATGGCAGGTTTGTTCTGCATCTCTAAAATACGTTGTTCAATAACATCCAGTCGGCTTATCGTCTCTTCCCGGCTGGCTGGTATCACCTGCTTTTCTTGCTTCTCTTTCAGTTCCGCAACCATAGAGAGAAGTCCTTCTAAAATCAAATTCTCTTCCATTCGTTTATAACTTAAATTGTCGTTTCTTTTTCTTCTTCTTTCTCAAATCGGGATTGTCAGGCGTTTCATCAGCCGGAGAGGACGAAACGGAGAACAAACCGCCCAAACCTGTTATCAGTGAATTATTACTTTTGTTTGTAGCTGGCTCCTGAACAGGTGTATAAATTGTCTGTTTGTTGTTTCCGGCTGTCGTCAGTCCTGTATTTCCGAAGTATTTATCCAGTTTTGAAAAACTGAAACTGCGGTCAATCTCCGAACCTTTGAATGTATATTCACCTTTGGAAAAGGAAATACCCTGTATCTCATCCGTCTGTCCCTTGCGCTTGAAATGAATATTGATACCCTTTTCCACTAACTGCTTCTGTAATTGCTGCCAGTTCCTTGTTTTCCCGATTTCGTTCTTTACAGCCGTGTAAATCTCGTATTTTGATTTATCCGGCTCTTTCAAACGGTGTTGTTTCACCTGCTCTTTCCCTTTAGCGAAATAAAGCCCGTGTCTTGCTTTCAGTTTCTTGCAAACCTGCTCGTTCCGGTACATATCGTTTTTATCCGAAATCGTTTTTCCGTTGTTGTCTATTCGGTTGAATACGATATGCACGTGCGGATGCTCCCGGTCTTGGTGGCGCACGATGATATACTGCGTATCGGTGATTTTCATTTCATGCATATATTCCTGCGCCAACTGTATCATTTTCTCGTCCGTCAGCTTGGGCGCATCCACTGCCGAATAACTTAACGCAATATGTCCGACCGGCTTCTTTAAATTGGGATTCATTTCGGTTTGCGTGCAGAAGCTACGGATAATATCCTGCTTGCTTTCTGTTAGTACTCCCTCCGCATGAAGCAAAGTCGCTTGTTCCTTATCCAGCACATAGTTTACACAGCCTTTAAATCCGCTTCCCTTTTTTATTTTTCCAATCATTCGATAACTGGTTTATGATTTCAATAATCCTGTTCTTTAGTTTCACGAGTTCCACCGCTACCAGTGCGAACCCTCCGGCATTTGCCCGGTGCGCCAGTTGATTGATGTTGTTGGCTTCCCCTGCCAGCTTGCGGATAGTGTCGGCATCCTGCCTGTTCAACCGTGGCGTTATCTCTGCCGAAACGACCGCTTGCCGGACGTACTCGCTGACGGGCAGACCGGATTCTCCGGCTCGCTTCTTGATAGCGTAATATTGAAGTTCGGTCAGCTTTGTACTGACTACTCTCTTTTGTTTGTCTATCCGGCTCTTTGCCGGGCGACCTCCTGCCTTGTTCCTTATCTCTGTCATACGTTTTGCTTATTGAATGGTATCTTTAAAATTGCGACCAACGGGAGAAATTTTCTTTGCTGTCAGGCAAAGCAAGGGGTTTCGGTCTACCGAAACATAACCTTGCTCTCCTGAATCACACCGCTTGCCGTTGGTATGCCTTGCCTGTTCTCCTGCCTACAACCGTCTGCCCCTTTTTCTTTTTTCACCGGGAGATTGTTTGTTTTTCTCTTCCTGATTCGGCTGCTTGGCAGACTGCGTTTGCTTCTCCGGAAGACTGGACTTTTGACATAGGTAGTCGTTCAAGTCCTTGTGTCCGCTGTACAGGTGTGAGGCATCACGCACACGCCAGCCGTATTCCTTTTGTATGGCTTGGGTGGCTTTACGTCCGGCTTCGTCATTATCCAAAAGGCAGTGTATCTTTTCGTACTCGCCTAACGGGTATAATGCTTTATCCACATTGGCGGTCGAGTTCAGGATGATGTAATCCTGCCAGTCGATACAGGGATAAATCGGGCTGTTCTTGTGCCGGATGGTTAGGAAAGAAAGGTAGTCCATAAATCCCTCGAACACGAAACAGGCATCGTTTTTCTTTCCTGCAAACTGTATGCGTGTGATGTCTTTGGGAGAGGTGCAGCCCTTGTAACCGGGATTGCGTAGTTCGTACCCTCCGGCATCGTTCTTGAAAGCGAGCGCAAAAAGCGGCTTCCCGTTTACACGGTAATACATTTCCTGCACATGGTCCGCTGCCACTTCGGGCGCAATGCCCCGGCTTTTCAGATAATTGGTGAGTGCCGGATGCTGTAACGGCTGGATGCTACGGATTTCTACCGGGCTGGCTGGTCGCTTCCTTTCCTCCCTTGCCGGATTCTTTTCGGGGATATTTTTCCCTTGAAAAGAAAAAGTATTGGCGGAGTAATAGTCCTGTTCCAGTCGGCTGATAGCCCCGTAAGCGTTGCATCCGTACTGTTTCATCACAAGGTCGATGAGCGAGCCGCCCTCACCCGTCCCAAAGTCACACCAAAGGTTTACACCGTAATCCACCTTGAAACTGGGCGTATCGTCCTGACGTAACGGACTGTGGTACATACCGTAATAAAGTTTATCCACTACGGGCAGGATGCCCAATGATTCCAAATAGTCCTTGATACTTATGCTGTTAGCTTCCTGATAAGTCATAATTTTTGTTTTTTAGATGTTGGATGATTGCAGTAAGGCAGTAAGAAAGCAGTAAGAAGAAAAGATACGGACTTACTGCACCTAATTCTTTTTCTTTCAATGTATTATCTCTTATGCAGTAAGATAAGTAAGTTATTCCTATATAAAAAGAGAGAAAACTATCCATGTTGGCATCTGCTTTTTCTTTTTTCTCAAATTTTCCGAAAGTTCCGGGTTTTATCTTACTGCTTACTGCACCTGTTGCAAATGGTTGATATTCAATAGTTAATGTGCAGTAAGTTGTTTTTAGGGTAGTTGCTGCATGGCAATATCAACCTACTGCAAAGCGGATTCCTAACCGTAATCGTTATCGGTGTAAGGGGTTGGAACAGGCTTTATCCTATATCCATATACCGAATAACCACCGTTGTTTATGCGTTTCTGTACCCGTTTGAACCCAGCTTTCCGCAACGCTTCCCCCAACCGTTTTTCTGATAACTGCATGGGGCACACATTCCGTAAACAGGTGAGGATTTGTGCCGTTGTCATAAAGAACAGGTTTTCTTCCCCCTCTTCCGGTTTCTCGAAATGCTGCATCAGCATCTCAAACTCCACCGTCTGCACCTGAAAACCTGCACTGACCTTGTACAGCTCTTCAATCTCCGTATCGTTGAACCAGTACCGTACACCTTGCCGATACAGGTACATGGCTTCGGAATAGACATTATCCATACGGATGGCTTCTGTCCCCGGCTTGTCTATATGCAGGACTTCAAACGGCAGGAAACGCCTGCTGCCTGTCGGGTCGGTCAGGAACTCGTTCCCGTTCACCGATGCCATGAAGCTGGCTAAGTGCGGATATTCCTCTATATAGATGTCATACGGTCTGCGGTACTTGACTGCCGGGGTGGTTATCAGGTTCTTCAGGGCGTTCTCGTTCTGCTTGTTGAGTTCCTTTAGCTGGTCGTCTATGTTGATGAACAGGTATTCGGCTATCAGTGTCAATATGTCCTTTCCCTGTGGGTCTATCTTCCCGGTAAAGAGATAGCTCTTCAACGGCAGTGGGCAAAGGTTATCCAGCCACCATGTCTTGAACTGCCCCTGCCGTTCCCCGGTCAGGACTAAGCAGGTGTGGTTCTGACATCCCGTGTCGTTCATCGCATTGGCAACCACGCCTACCAGCCATTTGGTGAAATATTCCTCCCACTTGTCGGGGTTGGCTACCTGTACCGTGCCCAGCAGCCTTTTGATATGTCCGTTTTCGACAGGATTCAGCAGGGGCAGGGCGGTTAGGTATTCCCGTATGGGATGCACTTTCACGGCAAAGTTGCTTTCCAGTATCATGCGGATATTGTCGGCGGAGGTGGTGATGCCTGTGGTCGCATCCAGTTCACGCCTGAAAGAGTTCAGGGCAAACTTCGTGACGGGCTGGTACAAGCCGGAGGTATCGGCAGGCTTGTATTCCGTCCGGCTCTTCACGGTGTTAAACCGGAAGTCGTACAAGGAATTAAGCTGCCTTTCGATACGCTCGTTCTTGGACTGCCTGCCCCCGATACGTTCCGCTTCGTTATCTCTTTTCTTTTTCATCGGGAAGTCTGTTGGAAGCCGGGACATATTGCTGCCGCATCCACTGTTTCAGCTCGTCCGCATCGAAACGTAGGGTGCGACCACGCTTCACACAGGGTATCGTCCCGGTGCTGGCTAAATGGTAGAGGTAATTGACCGAATATCCGGTTATGCTGCTGGCTACGGATATTCTGACTAAAACGGGTTCTTTGCCGTCCCGTCCTTTGGGCTGTGTGCCGACTACGGGGGAAATCATCTTTTCGATGTTTTCCAGCCGCTTGAAAATTTCTTCAAATGGATTGTTCATGGTGCTTTGTTCTTTGAATTAGCACCACAAATAAAATAAGAAAAATCGGTAAAAAGCAAAGTGTCAAGCGTTTGGAATTGCTTTGCACTGCTCTGCACCGTATTAATACAAGCTATCCGAAAACGCCATGTGTACTTCACCTTACTTATATGGGAAGAACAGAGAAAAAGGGCTTATTCCCATTATCGTTTTATCGGGCTGGGACATTTGAGGACTTCTAAGGACATCTGAGGATAGGCAGTAACAACCTGTTATCCTGACCTGTATATTTGTACCGGACAAGAAAAACGGAGTAATAACAAAAAATATCAGTATATGGAAATAGTAACGATTGAAAAGAAGACATTCGAGTTGTGGAAACAGAGGTTTGAAAGTTTTGTGGGGCGTATGGATGCGCTCTGCCTACCTTTGCGGAGAAAGCAGGACAAATGGTTGGATAACAGCGAAGCCTGCCGCCTGCTGAATGTTTCTTCCCGGACGATGCAAACCTACCGTGATACGGGCAAGCTGCCTTATTCGCAAATCAACTGCAAAATTTATTATAAGGCTTCGGACGTGGAAACCTTTATACTCAACCAAGTAAAGAACACCCCTAAAACATGAATCGTATGGACTTGATAACGAAAGATTCGGAAACTACGCAGGTATTGTTTTCATCCCTTGACCGGGTTTTGGAGAACGTGGAGCATATTGTCACCAACTACCGCCCGGTGCTGAACGGTGAACACTACCTGACGGGGGAGGAAGTCTGCCAAAGGCTGTGCATCAGTAAACGGACTTTGCAGGATTATAGGGACACGGGGCTGCTGGGCTACGTGCAACTTCCGGGAAAAATCATTTATCGTGAAAGTGACATCAGGGATTTATTGGATAGGCATTACCGGAAATGAAATCTTGAAAACTTGCTATCTTGGAATCTTGATAGCTTGAAGTCTTGAAATATAGCTGTCTTGTTTTCTATATTTATGGTTTGGTTGAAAGCCAGCAATCGTGTTTTTAATAAAACTGTATTGCTGGCTTTACTTATATTTATACAGATAGCTGTTTTTCAACCGCTTGCATATCTCTTAATATCGTTTGGTCTAACACTTTTGCATAGTGCTGTGTCATTCGGGTGGATGAATGCCCCAGCATTTTAGCGACATTTGGCAGTGACACGTTGTTAGCCAGCGCGATAACCGAAGCGAAGCTGTGCCTTGCGGTGTGCGTGGTGAGGTTTTTCTTTATTCCGCACAGGTCGGCAATCTCTTTCAGGTAGCTGTTCATTTTCTGATTGCAAGGGACGGGCAGCAAAGTTCCTTTGTCAAGGCAATAGGGGTTATCCTTGTACTTGTCAAGTATCTGCTTGGGGATGCTCAAAAGCGGAATGTTACAAAGGTTGTTTGTTTTTTCACGGGCTTTCACTATCCACAGGTTGCCGTTGCTGTCCTCTGAAATGTGTTCGGAGCGCAAATTATATACGTCTATGAACGCCAGCCCGGTATATACGCAGAAGATGAAAACATCCCGCACCAGTTCCAGCCGTTCAATCTTGAACTCTTTCTGCCATATCCGGTTTATTTCGGCTTGGCTTAGGAACTGCTTGTTTACCTCCACCTCGTGAAACTTGATTCCGGCAAACGGGTTCTTCGTCAGCCACTCGTTGGCAATGGCAAGGTTTATCACTTTCTTAAAGCATTTCATGTACCGGATAACGGTATTCTGTGCACAATGCTTTTCTGCCTTTAGGTACAGGTCGAATTTGCGGACAAGTTCCCCGTTCACCTCACGCAACAGCATATCATCTACCTTATAATCCCGTTTTACCAGTTCCATGAGATATTTCAGACAATTATCGTAACGTCTTACGGTAATGTCGGCATAATCCGTTCCGATTAGTTTCCGGCAGTTGTCGTTATGTTCCTTGAATACATTATATAATGTCTTGAAAGTTTCGTCCTTTCCCTGATAGCGGTTTACGATGGCACGGGCAGAAATAATCTTTCCCTCCAGTTCTAGATCTTGATAGATTTGATAGAATTTCACACGCAAGGCATCAATGTAATGGTTTAGTTCTACGGAATTGCGGTCTTTGCCTATTGATTTCTCTTTGTCCTGCGACCAAAGTGGGACTTTTACACTTCGTTTTAGTTGAAGTTCCACATATAAACGGTCATAAGTGACGCGTACACGCACGGGAGCTTCCCCGTTTTTTAACAGTTTGCTACGCTTGATGAAGAACAAAACGCTGAATCTTTTTCTTTCCATACTGCTCAATTTTTAATGATACAAAGTTAGGAAATCGAACCGAGGACTCTGTTATGTAAAATAGCGCAACGTGCTGTAAAAGAATGAAGTAACTATTGAGTAGTGGAACATTCGGGGCTTTCTAAAACCGTCCCCCGAATAAGGACGTACAGTTTGCTTTAGTCCCACTAATTTTGCCTATTCTTGGAAAAGAAAAATCCCTGAACTTCTTTGAAATTCAGGGATTTACATCGTTTTGTTTTCTCTTAAAGTGGTGCCACCAGGAATCGAACCGGGGACACAAGGATTTTCAGTCCTTTGCTCTACCAACTGAGCTATGGCACCGTAAGGCTAATTCAACTCAGTTGTTTCTCTTTTGCGGTTGCAAAGGTAGTTAAAGTTTTGGATTCTGCAAGGCTTCTATAAATAAAAAACACTGATAAAAAGCTACTTTGCTTATTATCAGTGTTGTATGGAATGAAATATTTTTCAGTATATAACTGAGAAAATCTATTTATCTTCTTTTAGCGGATTCCATCCCTGAGCCTTCAATTCAAATTCTTGTCCGTCACGGGTAATCAATGCGCAACCGAGTTCGGGTTTGGTGATATGCCCGATGAGGCGGATTCCCTCCATCTGTGATACTTTCTCATGATCGGCGATGGGGACAGTGAAAAGCAATTCATAATCTTCACCGCCATTCATGGCACAAGTGGTCAGGTTCATGTTGAATTCTTCTGCCATGACAGCCGTCTGATAGTCAATAGGAATATGTTCCTCATAGACACGGCATCCGGTATTACTTTGTTTGCAGATATGCATTAATTCGGACGACAGACCATCGGAGATGTCCATCATGGATGTGGGGACAATATTGGCAGCCGCCAGTTTTTCGATGATATCTTTACGGGCTTCCGGTTTCAACTGGCGTTCCAGTAAGTATTCTTTGCCGGTGAAGTCCGGTTGGATATCTTTTTCACCCTTCAGTACTGTTTTCTCACGTTCCAGGAGTTGCAGACCCATATAGGCAGCGCCCAAGTCACCGCTGACACAGATTAAGTCAGTGTCTTTGGCTCCGTTGCGGTAGACCACTTTGTCTTTATCGGCATCTCCGATACAGGTGATGCTGATGGCAAGTCCCGTAAGAGAAGAGGATGTATCGCCTCCGATAATGTCAACATGATACTGTTGGCATGCCAGACGAATGCCTGAATAAAGCTCTTCCATGTCCTCTACGCTGAAGCGTTTGGAAAGAGCGAGCGATACGGTGATCTGCCGGGGCGTACCGTTCATTGCATAGATATCGGAGAAATTGACTACGGCCGATTTATATCCCAGATGTTTCAGAGGGACATAAGTCAGGTCGAAATGAACACCTTCCATTAATAAGTCGGTTGTTACTAATAGTTGTTTCTCCGAAGGGTAGGAGAGGACGGCGGCATCATCACCCACTCCGTATTTGGTTGATTCGTTTTCTGGTTTAATTCCCTCGGTGAGGCGGTCGATCAGACCGAACTCGCCGAGAGTTGCTATTTCAGTTCGCATAAATAGAGTTTAGTATTAAGCACGGTTGATAAGTTCACGCATGATAGTGGTCATTTTAGGTTGAGCTGCGTCCGCTGCCTTCTGAACTTCTTCATGCGATACTTCTACAATTTTTCCTTCTACTCCCAAGTCAGTGATGACGGAGATTCCGAATACCTTGATTCCGCAGTGGTTGGCTACGATCACTTCGGGAACGGTAGACATACCGACTGCATCGGCACCCAGAATGTGGAATAGTTTATATTCAGCAGGAGTCTCGAAAGTAGGGCCTTGCGTACCGATATAAATTCCATGTTGTACCTTAATGCCTTTTTCCTGAGCAATCTCGTCAGCTTTACGAATCAGTTCCTTATCATATGCTTCGCTCATATCCGGGAAGCGTGGACCATAAGGTATATTCTTGCCACGAAGCGGATGTTCGGGGAAGTAGTTGATATGATCGGTGATAATCATCAGGTCACCGATTTCAAAAGCTTCGTTTGTACCACCGCTGGCGTTGGATACAAACAATGTTTTGATACCCAGCTCACGCATTACACGTACAGGGAAAGTCACTTCCTTCATGGAATAACCTTCATAATAATGAAAACGCCCTTGCATTGCCATGATGTCTTTGTTGCCCAACTTGCCGAAAATCAGTTTACCGCTATGACCTTCGACAGTAGACACCGGGAAGTTAGGAATATCCGAATACTTTATTTCATACTTCTCGGTGATCTCGTCTGCCAAACTGCCAAGTCCGGTGCCAAGGATGATGGCTGTTTCAGGACTGGTGTGCATTTTCCCTTTCAGAAAAGCTGCTGTTTCTTGTATTTTCTCTAACATAGCCAATAATGTGTTGGTTAAATTTATCTTGTTGATTTTGTAATATCTCAATCTCAATCGGCAAGGCGTAAATAAACGGTTTCAGTTCCTCGCTCAATGCCGGATGATGAATCAGGCGGGTTGCATCTTTCTCGGTGGTGACAATCAGTTTATGTTCACCTTTCAGTTTTCCGAATCGTTCCTTGATCTGTTGTATGTCCCGATGACTGAAATGATGATGGTCGTCGAATGAAAGCGAATCAATCTGATCGGTATACATTTTCAACTCTTCGAGAATAGGCGCAGGTGATGCAATGCCCGTTACCAGCAAAATATCCGTATTCGTTAAAGCACTCAGCGGTAACTCATTCACTGTAGAATCAATCTCTGAATTTGCTGATGGAAATACCGGTTGCAGATTTCCATAACGAAACGATGAGAAGTATAACTGCTGATAAGGATAAAGGTTCAGTCGTTTTGTGATAATATTATAGTCAATCGGCTTAATATCCTGCGGACACTTTGTGACAATGACGATTTGTGCCCGGTTTTTACCGTTGACAGACTCGCGCAGACGACCTGCCGGAAGTAAAGTATCGTCGCAGAAGAGGCGGTGATAATCCGTCAGCAGGATGCTTAGTCCCGGCTTGACGTAACGGTGCTGGAAAGCATCATCCAGCAATACAACTTCAATGGACGGTTCTTTGATGGATAGTAATTGTTCTATGCCATGGCAGCGGTTCTCATCGACAGCTAGTGTGACAGACGGGAACTTGGTATGCATCTGGTAAGGCTCGTCACCGATGCTGCGTGCAGTACTTTGGGGAGTGGCAAGCACATATCCTCGGCTATGCCTTTTATATCCCCGGCTTAATACTGCCACATGATAGTTATCACGAAGCAGCTTTATCAGATATTCGGTGTGCGGCGTCTTTCCCGTGCCGCCTACAGACAGGTTGCCGATGCAGATGACAGGAACGCCAAAACTCTTTGACCGGAGGAATCCCCAGTCAAAGAGTTTGTTTCTTACTGTTACCACTGCCCCGTAAATCCATGAGACAGGGTAAAGCCACTTATGTATCTTGATAAAGTGTTCGTCCATGCAGTACAGTTTACTTGATATTTAGTTCAAACGGAATGCGTGCCTGAATCATGGAACGCTCTTTTAAATTTTTCAGCATACCGAATTGTTGATAATACTCTCCTAACTTGCTTTTCAATATTTGTGATTCCACATAATTAGTGGGTTTCGTATTGAGCAGTGAAGAAAGGAGGTCTTGTTTTGCCGGATAAGAAACAACTGTATATCCTTCGATTCCTGCTTTCCTGACAGCAATCTCCAAAGCTGTATCAATACCTCCGAGTACGTCTACCAGTCCAAGTTCTTTAGCAGCTTCTCCTGTCCATACACGACCTTCAGCTATTTTCTCAATGGCCTCTTTGCTCATATGGCGCCCCTCAGCGCAGCGATTGACGAATGTATCATAACCTTGGGTAATCATCATCTGCATCAGTGTCTTCTCATCCTGATTGAAAGGACGCATGATATTTCCAAAATCTGAAAATTTATTTGTTTTTACCACATCGTAGGTCAAACCGATCTTTTCTGATAATTCCTTAACATTCGGTACCATACCGAAAATTCCGATGGATCCCGTCAATGTAGTCGGCTCTGCAACGATTGTATCGGCTACACAAGAGATATAATAACCACCTGATGCGGCATAATCACCCATAGAAACAATTACTGGTTTCTCTGTTTTCAGTTCTTTCACGGCATGCCAGATTTGTTCGGATGCAAAAGCACTTCCACCCGGTGAATTAACACGGAGAACGACAGCTTTTACATCCTCGTCATCTTTTAGCTTACGCAAGTCACGAATAACTTTTGTGCCTACAATTCCCTCTTCAGAAGTTGAAGAACCGCTGTAATCTGTGATTTCTCCGGAGGCATAATAGACCGCTACGATGTTACCGCTTTTATCTTTCGGCATGTTTTTTTTCACATTGATCATGTCACTCAACCCTAGCACCGGAAGGCGGTCATCTTCTTTCAAGTCCACCCACTGTTTAAGATAATTGCGAACATCATTGCGGTAAATCAATGTGTCCGCCAAGCCACATTGCACACTTTCCTCTGCCGGATAAAACATCAGCATACGGTCAGCTAAAGCATTCAGTGAATCTACGGGGAGGCTGCGGGAAGCAGATACCCCTTCGGTAACCTGTCCCCAGATCGAGTTGATAAAAGCTGTCACCTGTTCACGATTGGCAGGACTCATTTCTGTAGAAATAAACGGTTCTACGGCGGATTTATAAGTACCTACTTTAAATATCTGCATTTCTACCCCGATCTTTTGCAGTAAGTCTTTATAAAACAGAGGAGCGGAAGCGATGCCTTTCCACTCAATCATTCCTTTCGGATTGAGCAATACCTTGTCCGCTACACTGGAAAGATAATAAAGTCCTTGTGTATAGCTATCTCCGTAGGCTATGATGAACTTTCCGCTTTCTTTAAAGTCGAGCAATGCGTTACGGATTTCCTGCAAAGATGCATACGAAGTTCCGAGTATACTTGCCTGCAGATAAATTCCTTTGATATTTTCATTTTCTTTTGCTTTTTTGATGGAAGAAAGAATATCGTCCAGCCCGTATGTATTGGAGTCGTCGCTGAACAACTGTGATAAGATACCTAACGGACTCTCCTGAGTGCGTTCGACTAATACACCGTTCAGGTCGAGCATCATCACAGAATTCTTTTTTACTATTGTTTCTGTATCCGCGGTTGATACAATGCCGAACAATGTTACCATGCCGATAATAAATAATACAATGCTTGACAGGATGATACCGGTCACAGTAGCGAGCGTAAATTTCAAGAAATCTTTCATTATACTATTGTTTTTTTGAGTCAGCTTGTTTTAAAGCTAACAAAGATAAATAATTGAGTTGATATTTATTCAATAAGTCGTGCGAATTTTTGTTTTGTCACAATGAATCAGGTTTATTTGCTTTTAGAATGCTGCCCGGAACAGGGTAGATATAAATTTTGAATGATCGGACTTGGGGACCATTTTTCTATTGTATTTTAGTGTAGCATTGAGAATTATTCTCTAAATTTGTAGCATTAACTTAACATTATGATTATCATGAAAAGAAAATCCCCTGTGATGGCCGTTGCTTTGGCGGGACTGTTTATGTACACTTCCTGTTCTCCGACGGAGCAAGCGGAAACGAAAGATTACACTCAGTATGTGAATACCTTTATTGGTGCTGCTGACAATGGGCATACATTCCCCGGAGCTTGCTATCCCTTCGGAATGATACAGACCAGTCCGGTGACGGGTGCAGTAGGTTGGAGATATTGTTCGGAATATACTTATCAGGACTCTCTGATCTGGGGCTTCACTCAGACTCATCTGAACGGAACCGGATGTATGGATTTGGGGGATATTCTGGTGATGCCGGTTACCGGTACCCGTGCCCGTGCATGGGATGCTTACCGCAGCCATTTCCCGAAAGACAAGGAAGCTGCTACTCCGGGATATTATACAGTCGAATTATCCGATCCGCAGGTAAAGGCGGAACTGACTGCTTCTATCCATGCAGCTCTTCATCGTTATACATATCATAAAGCGGATTCAGCTTCTCTGCTGATTGACTTGCAGCACGGACCTGCCTGGAGAGAAGAACAATATCATTCACAAGTGAATAGTTGCGAGGTGAACTGGGAAGATGCTCAGACGCTGACCGGACACGTGAATAACACGGTCTGGGTTGATCAGGACTACTTCTTTGTGATGAAGTTTAATCGTCCGGTAATAGATTCGCTTTACCTTCCGATGGGAGAAACTGAGAAAGGAAAGCGAATCATTGCTACTTTCGACTTGAAGCCGGGAGATGAACTGATGATGAAGATGGCCCTTTCGACTACCAGCGTAGAGGGAGCAAAGAAGAACTTGCAGGCTGAAATACCAGACTGGAACTTTGACGGTGTGAAGCTGGCTGCCCATGACGAATGGAACAGCTATCTGAGTCGCATTGACGTAGAGGGTACGGATGATGAAAAGACGAATTTCTATACTTGTTTCTATCACGCACTGATTCAGCCTAACCAGATTTCAGACGTAGACGGTATGTATCGTAATGCTGCCGATTCGATTGTGAAGGCCGGAACAGGAACATTCTATTCAACCTTCTCTTTATGGGATACTTATCGTGCCGCTCATCCATTCTATACATTAATGGTTCCCGAACGTGTGGATGGTTTTGTTAATTCATTGATAGAACAAGGTGAAGTACAAGGCTTCCTGCCTATTTGGGCATTGTGGGGAAAAGAAAACTTCTGTATGATCGGCAATCATGGTGTATCTGTTATTGCTGAAGCCTACCGAAAAGGTTTCCGTGGTTTTGATGCGGAACGTGCTTTCAATATGGTGAAGAAGACACAGACTGTATCTCATCCGTTGAAGTCCGACTGGGAAGTGTATACGAAATACGGATATTTCCCGACAGATCTGACAAAAGCGGAATCCGTCTCTTCAACTCTGGAATCGGTATATGACGATTATGCGGCAGCTGACATGGCCCGTCGTATGGGAAAAGAAGAAGATGCTGCTTACTTTGCGAAACGTGCAGATTATTATAAGAACTTATTCGATTCACAGACGAATTTTATGCGTCCGCGTAAAGCTGACGGAACCTGGAAATCTCCGTTTAATCCTAGTGATGTAGGACATGCGGAAAGTACAGGCGGTGACTATACGGAAGGAAATGCATGGCAATATACCTGGCATGTGCAACACGATGTTCCCGGTTTGATTGCTCTCTTTGGTGGAGAAGAACCTTTCCTGAACAAGCTGGATTCCCTGTTTACAGTGAAACTGGAAACAACCCAGGCTGATGTGACAGGTTTGATCGGACAGTATGCACATGGTAATGAGCCCAGTCATCATGTTACTTATTTATATGCTTTGGCAGGGCGTCCGGAACGTACACAGGAACTAATCCGTGAAATCTTTGATACTCAATATAAGAACAAGCCTGACGGACTTTGTGGTAATGATGACTGTGGTCAGATGTCCGCATGGTATATGTTCAGTGCAATGGGTTTCTATCCGGTAGATCCGGTAAGCGGTGATTATGTATTCGGAGCTCCTCAGTTACCGAAGATTGTGCTACATCTGGCTGATGGAAAGACCTTTACTGTGATCGCTGAAAACTTATCGAAGGAACATAAATATGTGGATAGTATCACGCTGAATGGCGAACCTTATACAAAGAATACGATTTCTCATGAAGATATTCTGAAAGGTGGTACACTCGTATATAAGATGAAATAGACTGTATACAGAGTAGTATAAAGAAGATCCCTCCAAAGTTTTTTTCTTTGGAGGGATTTTTGGCTTTATATGCTTTAAATTCGAATAATTCTCTAAATTTGTGCTATTAATCTGACTGGTACATTCATGGAGAATACTGAAACTTTAATAGTGGAACAACTGAAGATAGGCAATGAAAATGCTTATCGTTACATATATGATCATCACTATGCCCTGCTCTGTTATGTTGCCAATGGTTATCTAAAAGATCAGTTCCTTTCCGAAACCATTGTAGGAGATACTATCTTTCATTTATGGGAGATACGTGAGACTTTGGATATTTCAGTCTCTATCCGTAGTTACCTGCTGAGAGCTGTCCGTAATCGTTGCATTAACTATCTTAATTCGGAACGTGAAAAGAGAGAAATAGCATTTTCTGCTCTTATGCCCGATGAGATAACGGATGATAAAATCATACTGTCCGATTCGCATCCGTTAGGTATTTTACTGGAACGTGAACTTGAAAACGAAATATATAAGGCTATCGATAAATTGCCGGACGAATGCCGTCGGGTTTTTGCTAAAAGTCGCTTTGAAGGAAAATCATACGAAGAAATTTCCGGTGAACTGGGAATATCTATTAATACAGTTAAGTATCATATAAAGAATGCTTTAGCTTCTTTACACGCTCATTTGAGTAAGTACCTGATTTCTCTATTACTATTTTTTTTCAGGTAAAGCGAAAAAAAATCATTTTCTGACTACCCTTAATTAAAAAACAACTGTCTCCTTTATAGAAAGCATAAATATGGAAGAAGAAAATAAACATATTGATGAACTGATTGCCAACTATCTGACTGAAGGTCTGGATAAGAACGCTTTAGATGAACTAAAAACATGGATTGCCGCATCGGCTGAAAATCAGCAATATTTTATCCGTCAGCGGGAGATCTGGTTTTCAGCTGTAAGTCGTGAAGCCGCATCTGTCTATGATAAGGATAAAGCGTTTGAGAATTTTAGAAACCGTGTCGAAAGTCAGAAGGAAATTCAGAGCACTTCCCGTCGAGGTTTTAGCCTGTCAGCGTTGTGGCGTTATGCTGCGGTTGTTGCAATCATAATAGCGGTGGGATGTATTTCTTATTGGCAGGGAGAGGTGAATGTGAAAGATACTTTTGCAGATATTTCAGTAGAAGCCCCTTTAGGATCAAAAACAAAACTTTATTTGCCGGATGGCACATTGGTCTGGCTTAATGCCGGTTCACGCATGACATACTCGCAGGGGTTTGGTGTCGATAACCGAAAAGTAGAACTGGAAGGGGAAGGATATTTTGAGGTAAAGCGGAATGAGAAGATTCCCTTTTTCGTAAAGACTAAAGATCTGCAATTACAGGTGTTGGGAACAAAATTCAATTTCCGTGACTATCCGGAAGATCATGAAGTGGTCGTTTCTTTGTTGGAAGGTAAGGTCGGATTGAACAACTTGTTGAGAGAAGAAAAAGAAGCTGTCCTTTCACCTGATGAAAGGGCCGTATTAAATAAGGCGAACGGGCTTTTGACTGTAGAGTCGGTTACCGCATCCAATGCGTCTCAGTGGACGGACGGTTACTTGTTTTTTGATGAAGAACTCTTGCCGGATATCGCTAAAGAACTGGAACGCAGCTATAATGTGAAGATTCACATAGCCAATGATTCCTTAAAAACATTCCGCTTCTATGGCAACTTCGTTCGTCGCGAACAAAATATCCAGGAAGTACTGGAAGCACTGGCTTCTACGGAAAAAATGCAATATAAGATTGAAGAACGTAATATAACTATCTATTAACCGGTTACCAGAGATTATAATGCTATGATTGTTTAACCTTAAAAAATGAAAAGTATGAATAAAGAGAAAAATACAGAATAATCTTTAGCTGACAAATAAGGAGAGACAAATAAAAAACCGGAAGATTTCGGACATCTCCCGGCTCCTTGAATCTCTTCTTTCAACAATCATCTAGTGTGAATATGTTTTCAAAAGAGAATGTGCAAAGTTAGCAAAATACATCTCTTTTAAAACGAGTTATTCAAGTTTTAATTAATAATTTGTTTATTTTATGAATTACAGGAAGAAGGCCATATTAATGGTCATGGCTCTGTTTTGCCTTAACATAGCAATACTAGCCCAGGCTGTTTCATTGAAAATGGATAACGTTTCAGTGAAAGAAGCAATGACCCAGTTGAAGAATAAAAGCGGATATTCTTTCGTTTATAAAGTCGGAGATCTGGATACAAAGAAGATTATAACTGTAAAGGCGAAAGAGCTGAATGAGGCTATCGATCAGATATTGTACGGACAAGACGTTGTCTATGAAGTGAAAGGGAAGAATGTAATTGTTCAGAAAGGACAAGCCAGGCAGAATACTTCAAAGGATGGTAAAAAGCGTAAGATCACAGGTGTGGTGAATGATGTTAACGGCGAGCCTATTATCGGTGTTACCATCAAGGAGAAAGGAACAACTAACGGAACGGTATCGGATATAAATGCGAAGTTTACGTTGGAAGTATCACCGGGAGCGGTATTGGAACTGTCTTACATCGGCTATCAGCCTCTGGAAGTGAAAGTTGGAAATCAGACAGATTTATCCATCGTTTTGTATGAAAAGCAAGAATTGCTGGATGAAGTTGTGGTAGTGGGATACGGTACAATGAAGAAAAGTGACTTGAATGCTTCGATTGTTTCTGTAAAGTCTGAGAAACTCAATAAAGCAGCTTCACCGAACTTCTCTGAAATGTTGATGGGACGTGCGGCAGGACTTACTGTAAAACAGGGGAGTGCACAGCCCGGTGGTGGTATTGAAGTTCTGATTCGGGGTGCGGCTTCTACCGGTGCGGGGAATGATCCGCTGTATGTGGTCGATGGTTTCCCCATAGTGAATGCCGGTGTCAATCCGGGAAGCGGTAATCAGTGGACGGCAGGAAGCAACAGCCCTTTGAGCAGTATTAACCCTAACGATATCGAATCCATAGAGATTTTGAAGGACGCTTCGGCAACTGCCATTTATGGTGCGCGGGGTGCTAATGGAGTTGTTCTGATTACGACAAAAAGAGGTACTCAGGATACGAAAGTAGAGTATAACATGAATATGTCGTTTCAGACTATAAATAAACGACCGGAATTATTGACGGCCGGAGAGTTAATGACTACTCAGAACAGTTACTATAAAGAACAGTATTTAATGCAGAATCTGGTATATCCTTATGGGAATACAGATCCGGGTGCTGTCAGCCCTTATGTGCCTATGTACACGGATGAAGAAATAGCAAAAGCCGGAAAAGGGACCAACTGGTATGATATGATTACCCGTACAGGTCTTATCCAGCAACATAACCTCACAGTGACTTATGGTAATGAAAAGATGAGATCATTGATTTCGCTGAACTACTTCGATCAGAAAGGAGTGGTGAAAACATCCGGTTATAAACGCTATAGCTTCCGTTATAATCTGGACCATAAAATAACGAAATGGTGGGATTATGGTATTTCTGCCACAGCCTCTTATGTAGTCGATCAGAATGCGACACTGGGGGGAGGATATGACAGTACGGCAGGTATTATTGAATCGGCGTTAAGTTATAGTCCGACAGTGAAGGCGGAACGAGACCCGACGACCGGCAAATGGATGGAAGATCCTAAGCAGGCATTGCTCAATCATCCTTTGTCTTATCTCGACATTGAGGATGAGACAAAGACCAAGCGTTTTCTGGCAACAGCATTCACTAATTTCTATTTTATAAAAGATGTGTTCTGGTTGAAACTGTCTGCCGGTGCGGATATCCGCGACGGGTCCCGCCATAGCTACTATCCGATGACTACGAAATATGGAAGTAGTGTGAATGGAGATGCGAATATCAATTCCGCCAACCGTGAAGACTATGTGGCAGATATGGTTTTCAATTTTCAGAAGACTTTCAAGGAGAGACATAAACTTCTTGCATTACTGGGATATTCGTATCAGGTGCAGAATGATGACGGAGCGTATGCACGTGCTATGGGATTTATGTCTGATGCGTTGATGTATTATAAACTACAGGCAGGTGAAACGCGTCCGGTGGTCAGTTCTTATAAAAATAAACACGTGTTGGCTTCTTATTTTGGTCGTGCCCAATACTCTTTCAAAGACAAGTATCTGTTTACTTTTACTGCCCGTATCGATGGTAGCGACCGTTTTGGAAAGAACAACCGTTATGCTTTCTTTCCTTCGGGAGCATTTGCGTGGAGAATGAATCAGGAAGATTTTCTGAAAGATGTCAACTGGCTCTCCGATGCCAAGTTGCGTGTCAGCATGGGACAGGTGGGTAATGAAAATCTGCCTAACGATGCTGCTTCCGAGTACTTTGCCTTTGACGGCAGAAATTATTATCTGGGAGATACAGAAAAGAGAGGAGTAAATCTGGGAAAGTTCGGTAATCCTGATTTAAAGTGGGAAACGACTACAGAAGTTAACTTCGGACTGGATTTCGGTTTCTTCCGGAATCGTATCAATGGTAGCGTAGATGTTTTCTTTAAAGAGGTAAAAGACCTGCTGAGCTGGCGTTCGCTGCCGCATACAGCTGTCACTACCGGTATATGGTCCAACATTGGAAAAACAAAAAGTACCGGTTTTGAACTGACGCTGAATACAGTGAACCTGGAAGGACCGTTACATTGGGAATCGACATTGACGTATACTTCCTATCGTGACAGATGGAAAGAACGTGATCCGAAAGTAATTCTGGCTCCTTATGTCAAAGAAAACGATCCGGTAAGTGCTATCTATACGCTGATTCCGGACGGTATAAAGCAGGCGGGTGAAGATACGCCGGCTATGCCGGACTTGTTACCGGGACAGCGCAAATATAAAGATGTGAACGGACTCGACGAGGAAGGGAATCTGACAGGAAAGCCTGATGGGAAAATAGATCAGGCAGATGTCGTATATCTGGGGACACGTGCACCGAAGTTTACTATGGGATTTTCGAATGATTTCCGGTACAAAGGATTTGATCTGAATATCTATCTTTATGCTTCGGTTGGCGGATACTCCTATCCTTACACTCAGGTAGAACACGGGGTGTATGGTGGAAACGGCATCCAGAGGCTGAAAGACAATAATAACTTTTTGGCGGATATAAAAAATCGTTGGACTTCCGACAACATGAGTTCTGCTATGCCTAGTGGCGAAGTGAACAGCTATGATAGCTACGGTGCTCCGAACTGGGAGAAGAATACATATTTACGTCTGAAGAGCGTAACGTTGGGATATGATTTGAGCAGACTGTTTAAAGCTGATAAGTTGAAAGTAAGATTTTACTTTTCCGGTCAGAATCTGCTGACGTTTACCGGATATAAAGGACTCGATCCGGAAGTTGAAAACGACCGGGCGTCATATCCTCAACAGAAGACTTTTTCATTTGGACTTGATGTGAAATTTTAAACTGGAATGTCATGAAGAAATTAGCTAAAAAACTATTATTACTATTTATAAGCATTCAGTTTGTAGCCTGTGAGGGGAGCTTGGAACCTCACTTGTATGGAGTTGTAGATACTGGAAATGCGTTTAATACTCCTGCAGACCTTTCGGCTGCAACGGTTGCCCTTTATTATGAATTACGCCAAAAAGGCTGGGGACCTTATTTGTTTTGTGATGGAAGTTCTTTTGTAATGGATGAGGTTTCAACCGAAGAATGGACTACCAAATGGTCATGGGTTGCTTTTCTGAATGGTTCGTGGACGGATGCTGACCAGATGGTGAAAGGATTCTATAACTGGACTGCTCCTAATATCACCCGTTGCACTTATACGATAGCGAAAATGGAAGAGTCTCCGGTAACCCAGTCAGTGAAAGACTTGTATATTGCGGAGGTCCGGGCGCTCAGAGCCTTTTTCATGTTCGATTTATATCGGCTTTATGGTCCTATGCCAATGATTCTGGAAGCCGACCAGGCAATCAATCCGGACCCGGATTATAAACCTTACAGACCTACGTCTGAAGAAGTCGGAACTTTCCTGACGACAGAACTGCGTGCTGCTGCCGACGCACTTCCGGTAGAACAAGCAGAATACGGACGTATCACAAAGGGAGCTGCCCTGCATTATTTACTGAAATATTATATGCATGAAAAGCAGTGGCAGAATGCTCTCGAAACGGCAAATGAGATTATCGGTCTGAATTACTATGAACTGGAGAAGGATTATGCAAGTATATTTTCAGCTCAGAACGAAGGTAATAAAGAACTGATGTTTGTTGTGAGAGCTGAACCACTGGCAGATTATGGTAATCATACATATGCAAATATTTTGCCGGGTGACTACGCTTCACCTTATGGAAACATCGTAGAAGGATGGTCCGGACACCGGATGCCGTGGGAATTCTATGATACGTTTGATGAAAATGACCGGCGAAGAGCTTTGGCACAGGCCGAATATACATCAAAGTCCGGTGCTACAGTTGATTTGAGGGCCAGTGGTGATGTAGGTGCTTTGCCTTTGAAATATGGGATTGATCCTGAAGCTACAGGCACATGGGCAGGCAATGACAAGGTACTCGACCGATATGCAGAAGTGTTGTTATTTAAGGCGGAAGCATTGAATGAACTGAATGGTCCTAATCAGGGGAGTGTCGATCTGATTAATGATATCCGGAAACGTGCTTTTGGCTTTGGCACCTCTCTGCCTGCAATACCCGTTTTTAAAGAGAGCTTTGACGGAGAGTTTGTTGACAATGTTATAGGGATATTCTCGATGAATAACTACGATCAGGCCGGTGGATCTGCCTGGAAGTATGATGTGGATAAAAACAACACGTTGAATAACGGAAACAGCTTACATGTGGAAGTTGAATCTTCGGGTACGGAATTCTGGACTTTGCAGATGCGAACAGAACCTTTGGTTGCAAAAGGGCGTAAGTATTCAATAAAGATGAAGTTGAAAGCCTCGAAAGACATTCAGTTTGAAATACGCGTTGAAGGACCATTGAGCCACATGGAATCCATCTCTTTGAAAGCAGGCGAAGTAAAGGAATTCTCCACACAGACAGGTAAAGCTACGGAAGATCAAAATTGTGCTCTGTTCCTTGCCTTGGGAAATTCCGGAAGCGGATATGAACTTTGGATTGATGAAATCGAGTTTACAGCAATGGAACAGGCTGCTGATGGTGGAGACGCTATCATAAAGCAATTATCCGATTTCCCGGATAAGGAGTCGTTGAGAGACTGGATTCTGAAAGAAAGAGGCTGGGAGTTCTGGTATGAAGGAAAGCGCAGGGAAGATTTGATCCGGATGGGGAAATATGTAGAAACCGGTAAGAAGTATAGTACTAATTTCTCAGAGAAGAATCTTTTGTTCCCGATTCCTACTTCGGTTATTATTGAAAATTCTCATATCGAGCAGAATCCTCATTATTGATCTTGAACAATTTATTTATCAGTTTTCAATAGGTATTTTATTAAATAATCATTGATATATGAAAAAGTTAAAGCATTCTATTCTTTCGCTCTTGTTATTGATGGGAGCGTGTATTGTCAGTTGTAGTAATGATGATGGACAGACTTCCTCCACCGATCCGGATGAAGTAGGGGGAGAAAGTTTCACGATTCCTGTATCGAGTTTGCGTTTGCGGGACCCGTTTATTCTGGTCGACAAGAAAACTTCGATGTATTATCTTCATTTCAATAATAACTTGAAAATCAGAGTTTATAAAAGTAAAGACCTGTCCACGTGGAAAGACGAAGGATATTCTTTTATAGCTAAAACTGATTTCTGGGGGCAACAGGATTTTTGGGCACCGGATGTGTATGAATATGAAGGACGTTATTATTTATTTGCTACTTTCAGTAATGCGGGAGTGAAGCGGGGAACTTCTATTCTAGTTTCCGATAGTCCGAAAGGTCCTTTCACTCCACTTGTAAACAAGGCGATTACTCCTTCCGGCTGGATGTGTCTGGATGGATCTTTGTATATTGACAAAGAAGGAAATCCCTGGCTGTTGTTCTGTCGTGAGTGGCTGGAGGCTATCGACGGTGAAATTTATGCCCAACGGCTGGCGAAAGATCTGAAAACGACAGAAGGTGATCCGTATCTGTTGTTCAAGGCTTCGGAAGCTCCCTGGGTAGGCTCTATTACAAGTTCCGGGGTGACGGGCAATGTTACGGATGCTCCTTTTATCTATCGTCTGGATGATGGAAAATTGATTATGCTATGGTCCAGTTTCCGAAAGACAGATGGAAAATATGCCATCGGGCAGGCTGTCTCGGCATCGGGTAATGTTCTTGGTCCTTGGGTGCAGGAGCCCGAAACGCTAAATAGTGACGATGGCGGACACGCGATGGTATTCAAGGATCTTAAAGGCAGGCTGATGATTTCTTATCATGCACCGAATTCGCAGACGGAACATCCGGTGATAACACCTATTTATATTAAGGATGGAAAATTTGTAGCTCTGAATTAATGTGGCTTTTTCTTTCTGAACCGTCTATTGTATATAGATTCAGTTGACAGAAATAAATAATCTATTTTGCGGGTATATGTCTCATTATTTAGAAGGAAGTGTTAACTTTGGCGAAATAGATTCTGTTGACCGATGTTGCCGTTATTGTATAGAAGGTAAAGTCAGAAAAGTAAATAAATAATTTGAAGAGCTTATGAAAATAAGAAATCTGGTGTTTGGTGCCATTTGTGGCATTATATTCTTTTCCTGTTCGGAGTCTGGTGGGGGAAAAGAGGTAGAGATGGATCGCTTTGTCACAGACCTGATGGGTAAAATGACGATCCGTGAGAAGCTGGGACAGTTGAACCTTCCTTCCGGTGGCGACTTGGTGACAGGCTCGGTGATGAATAGTGAGCTTAGTGATATGATTCGCAAAGAAGAGATCGGTGGCTTTTTCAATGTAAAAGGAATCAAAAAAATCTATGACCTGCAACGGCTGGCAGTGGAAGAAACCCGATTGAAAATTCCCTTGATAGTCGGGGCGGACGTCATACATGGTTATGAAACGATTTTCCCGATACCGTTGGCCCTCTCATGCAGTTGGGATACGTTGGCTATTCAGCGGATGGCGCGGATTTCTGCCATTGAAGCCAGTGCGGATGGCATTTGCTGGACATTCAGCCCGATGGTAGATATCTGCCGGGATGCCCGTTGGGGACGTATTGCCGAAGGAAGCGGTGAGGACCCTTATCTGGGTTCACTGTTGGCAAAGGCCTATGTGCACGGTTATCAAGGTGACAGTATGCAGGGAAAAGATGAAATCCTTTCTTGTGTAAAACATTTCGCCCTCTATGGAGCATCAGAAGCCGGTAAGGATTATAATACAGTCGACATGAGCCATCTGCGTATGTATAACGAATATTTTGCTCCTTATCGGGCGGCGGTTGAGGCTGGTGTCGGTAGTGTGATGAGTTCTTTTAATATAGTAGACGGCATACCGGCTACGGCAAATAAATGGCTGTTGACAGACGTGCTTCGTGACGAATGGGGATTTCAGGGACTTTTGGTCACAGACTACAATTCCATTGCTGAAATGTCCATTCATGGTGTGGCTCCTTTGAAGGAAGCCTCTGTCCGTGCTTTGCAGGCTGGGACGGATATGGACATGGTTTCCTGCGGCTTTCTCAATACGTTGGAAGAATCGCTGAAAGAGGGGAAAGTCACCGAAGCACAGATTGATGCAGCTTGCCGTCGTGTGCTGGAGGCTAAGTATAAACTGGGCTTGTTTGCCGATCCATATAAATATTGCGATACGTTACGTGCGGAAAAAGAACTTTATACACCTGAGCACCGTGCAGTTGCACGCGAGGTTGCGGCAGAGACGTTTGTTCTACTGAAAAATGAGAATCACCTGCTTCCGTTGGAGGAAAAAGGGAAAATTGCATTAATAGGTCCGATGGCAGATGCACGCAATAATATGTGCGGAATGTGGAGCATGACCTGTACTCCGTCCAGACATGGTACATTACTCGAAGGAATCCGGTCGGCAGTAGGAGACAAGGCTGAAATACTTTATGCCAAAGGCAGCAATGTATATTATGATGCGGAAATGGAAAAAGGAGCTGTCGGCATCCGTCCGTTGGAACGTGGTAATGATCAGCAACTGCTGGCCGAGGCATTGCGTACGGCTGCCCGTGCCGATGTGATTGTGGCTGCTGTGGGTGAATGTGCGGAAATGAGTGGTGAATCTCCTTCCCGTACTAATCTGGAAATCCCTGACGCTCAGCAGGACTTATTGAAAGCATTGGTGAAAACAGGTAAGCCTGTGGTACTGCTCCTGTTCACCGGTCGTCCTTTGATCTTGAACTGGGAAAGCGAACACATTCCTTCTATTCTGAATGTATGGTTCGGAGGTAGTGAGACAGGGGATGCCGTTGCCGATGTTCTGTTTGGCAAAGCCGTCCCGTGCGGCAAGCTGACTACTACCTTCCCTCGTTCGGTAGGGCAACTTCCTTTGTTCTACAATCATTTGAACACCGGACGTCCGGACCCGGACAACCGTGTTTTCAACCGGTATGCCAGCAACTATCTGGATGAGGGTAACGAACCTCTTTATCCTTTCGGATACGGTTTGAGTTATACCGACTTTGTATATGGCGACCTGCAGCTCAGTTCGGAAACCTTGCCGAAAAATGGAAACCTGACAGCTTCCGTTACCGTCACCAACAAAGGGAACCATGACGGCTATGAAACGGTACAAATCTATTTGCGTGATATCTATGCGGAAGTAGCGCGTCCGGTGAAAGAGCTGAAAGGCTTCGATCGTATCTTCCTGAAAAAAGGAGAAAGCCGTGAAGTGAAGTTTGTACTTACGGAAGATGACCTGAAATTTTATAATTCCGGGCTGCAATATATCTACGAACCGGGAGAGTTTGACGTGATGATAGGTACGAACAGTCGTGATGTACAGACAAAGCGCTTTATTGCGGAATAATTATTTTGAAATCTAATATATTAGTTACAACCATGAAAAAACTTACATTTTTATTATTATGTGTCTTGTGTACGCTTTCGTTGCAAGCTCAGAAGCAATTTACACTAGCCTCACCTGATGGAAATCTGAAAACGACAATAACCATTGGCGACCGGCTGACTTATGACATTACATGCAACGGCAGGCAGATTCTGACTCCTTCTCCCATATCAATGACGTTGGATAACGGGACTGTCTGGGGAGAAAATGCGAAATTATCCGGAACTTCCAGGAAGAGTGTGGACGAGATGATACCATCTCCTTTCTACCGTGCCAGCGAATTGAGAAATCATTATAATGGACTGACCTTGCGTTTCAAAAAAGACTGGAATGTAGAGTTTCGTGCATACAATGACGGTATCGCCTACCGTTTTGTGAATCAGGGGAAGAAGCCTTTTCGTGTGGTGACAGAAGTATCTGATTATTGTTTTCCATCGGATATGACTGCCTCCGTGCCTTATGTAAAAAGCGGTAAAGATGGCGATTATAACTCCCAGTTTTTTAATTCTTTCGAGAATACGTATACAACGGACAAACTGTCGAAGCTGAATAAACAGCGCTTGATGTTCTTGCCGTTGGTAGTAGATGCGGGCGATGGAGTGAAAGTCTGTATCACAGAGTCCGATCTGGAAAATTATCCGGGACTTTATCTTTCTGCTTCGGAAGGCGCGAATCGTCTGAGCAGTATGCATGCTCCTTATCCGAAGCGTACGGTACAGGGTGGTCACAACCAGCTTCAGATGTTGGTGAAGGAGCATGAAGACTACATTGCCAAAGTGGATAAGCCGAGAAACTTCCCCTGGCGTATAGCCGTGGTTACTACCACCGATAAGGACCTTGCCGCTACCAATCTCAGCTACCTGTTAGGTGCGCCTTCACGTATGTCCGATCTTTCATGGATTAAACCGGGAAAGGTTGCTTGGGACTGGTGGAATGACTGGAATCTGGATGGCGTTGATTTTGTGACCGGAGTAAATAATCCGACTTATAAGGCATATATAGACTTTGCTTCTGCAAACGGTATCGAGTATGTGATACTTGACGAGGGATGGGCAGTGAACTTACAGGCGGATTTGATGCAGGTTGTCAAGGAGATTGACCTGAAAGAACTGGTAGATTACGCAGCTTCCAAAAATGTAGGTATCATCCTTTGGGCCGGTTATCATGCATTCGAGCGTGATATGGAAAATGTGTGCCGTCATTATGCCGAAATGGGAGTAAAGGGTTTCAAAGTGGACTTTATGGACCGTGACGATCAGGAAATGACTGCATTCAACTATCGTGCCGCTGAAATGTGTGCTAAATACAAGCTGATTCTTGACCTGCACGGCACTCATAAGCCTGCCGGATTGAACCGTACTTATCCGAATGTGTTGAATTTCGAAGGAGTCAATGGGTTGGAGCAGATGAAATGGAGTTCACCGTCAGTAGATCAGGTGAAGTATGATGTGATGATTCCTTTCATCCGTCAGGTTTCCGGTCCGATGGATTATACGCAGGGGGCGATGAGGAATGCTTCCAAGGGTAACTATTATCCTTGTTATTCAGAACCGATGAGTCAGGGAACCCGTTGCCGCCAACTAGCCTTGTACGTGGTGTTTGAATCTCCTTTTAATATGTTGTGCGATACTCCGAGCAACTATATGCGCGAACCGGAATCAACGGCATTTATCGCAGAAATACCAACTGTATGGGATGAAAGTATCGTTCTTGACGGTAAAATGGGAGAGTATATTGTGACAGCACGCCGGAAAGGGGATGTCTGGTATGTAGGTGGAATTACAGATTGGAATGCACGTGATATTGAAGTCGATTGTTCTTTCCTGGGTGATAAATCTTATCATGCTACTTTGTTTAAAGATGGTGTGAATGCTCATCGGGCAGGTCGTGATTATAAGTGTGAGTCCTTCCCGATAAAGAAGGACGGTAAACTGAAAGTTCATCTGGCACCGGGAGGAGGTTTTGCCCTTAAGATAAAATAATGTGATAACTTCATATAGTTCTATACTATATGAAAGTTTGAGATAGATTCGATGCTGTTTCGGGATATTCTGAAGCAGCATCGTTTTTTTGTTTCAAGTTTAGAAAGCCTTATATCTTTATATTCAGACGATACTGTTTACCTTTAAAAGAAGTTAAGAGGGAAGAGCCTTTGTAGGGATGGTTAGTTTCCGTGTGTATTTATACATGATAACATGTAAAATCTATATATTATGAAAACACTGACATACGAGAAAGCTCTTTTGATGTTTGTTCAGCTCAAAGAGAATCCTACTCCTACTATTGTGCATACAGATGCGGAGTGGGAGGATATATTAGAAACTATTGATTGGCTGTTTGGTGATCGGATAATACCCTTGAAAAAAATGTGCTGCCCTTTTTCTTTACGAATACGAGTTCTTTGTTATCTTGTCTATCTTGGATTTGATTGTAAATCTTTGGCAAATGTATTAAGTTTATCGCCATCCACTATTGTGAAGGAGAAACAACGATTAAAAAAGGTAATCGGGCTTTCAGGTACGGATAATTTTGATCATTATATACGTATGCTTTGATGGGATGTCCACTACTTTATCCACCTATTTATGAATATTGTTGTAATTAGTTGATCGTAAATGGTTGTAATATAAAGGATAACACTGCTTGCGCTTTTGAAATTTGTCCACTTCGATGTGTGAATTTGTCCACTAAGTAATCTGTTGTACTTTGTTCTTTTACCTTAACTTTGTGCTGCATGAATGACACACTTTGAACACTTATGAACAGACATCCGGCGAACATCTCTATTGTTATACCTTGTTTCAATGAAGCAGATTGCATCATGGCACTTTATGCAGCATTATGTCAGGTAATGCAGGAGAATGCGGTACTTTATGAACTGGTCTTTATCGATGACGGGAGCACGGATGGCACATTAGATCTATTGTCACATCTTTCAGAATATGATTCTCACGTGCATTGGCTTAGTTTCTCTCGTAATTTTGGTCATCAAAAAGCATTGAAGGCCGGTTTGGATCATGCAAAAGGCGAGGTTATCATTACGATGGATGCGGATATGCAACATCCGGCTGCACTGATTCCTGAAATGTTGGCTCTCTGGTCTGAAGGTTATGACATAGTAAATACTGTTCGAAAGAATGACAGAAAGTGTGGTTGGTTCAAGAATGCAACATCCGGTTTATTTTATCGCATCATGAATTCATTAGCCGATATTCCTGTATCAGAAGGATCGGCGGACTTTCGTTTGCTTGATGCTAAGGCGGTCGATATTTTACGGACTTGTCACGAAGAATATATGTTTCTGCGTGGAATGACTTCCTGGATTGGGTTTCGACAGACACAAATTATTTATGAGGCGCATACCCGTTATGCCGGAAAGACAAAATACTCATTCCGGAAAATGTTTTCTTTTGCTCTCTGCGGCATTACTTCGTTTAGTGTCCGTCCGTTACGTTGGGCGATAGCTCTGGCTGCTTTCTTTGCTCTTTTGGCTATAGCCGAAATCATCTATGTCATCTATGTAGCTTGTTTTGACGGGCAAACAGTTTCCGGTTGGGCATCTTTGGCTATACTGATATCTGTATTGGGGGCGGCCATCTTGCTGATGCTGGGAATAATGGGGGAATATTTAGGTAAGTTGTTTATGCAGTGCAAGCAGAGACCGGAATATATAATAAAGGATAAGGAATAACATAATAAACGGAATTGTAGACGATAGACCTACATTCATAGTATTAACCATTAATAAAGAAAGATGAAAACTAAAAGATTTGTGATTGCAGGAGTGGTAATGATAGTTGCTGCTATGCTTTGTAATTTGAATTGGGCAATGAATGATTACGGAATAAAAGAAATCAGCTTGGATTCCAGTATATTGGCTCAGAGTACTACTGCTGATAAAGGAAATAATGGACAGGACAACGGGGATGGGGGAACGGCTGGTGACTCGGATCCTAAAGGTGTAGGAATCGAAAAAGGTCCATGTTCTATTAGTGGAACGGTAGAAGCGAATGCGACTATTCGGGTGGGGATAATTCCGTTCAAAGCAAGTGCTGACGGGGAGATTAATATTTTGATTGATAATGCTGAAATACTTTGTTTGGTATCTGGAAATTTCCGTGAATGTGAGCAAATGTATTGTGCTGATTTTTGGCGTCAAGCGGGAGTGTTTTTGAATGGTGGTGGAACTTCAAATAACGGTGGAACTTCAAATGGTGCTACTACCGTTGCAAATTAATAAAATGAAAAATACAGTACTTTTATGGGGTCTTGTTATACTGCTATTCGTAGTAACAGGATGTGTATCATCTTCTGCTAAAATAGCTGGAGGAGAGATAGAAGTTTTTCACATAGATTCGCCGGGTGCGGAAGACTTATTGAAACTTTCTGATTACTGTGAATCGGCGACAGTAGTTCCTTTGGAGACAAGTGCGGACTGTCTGCTAAGTGAAATAAAGAAAGTGGAAGTAGATGGAGACTTAATTTATCTAAAAGATAACAAAGGAGAATCTGTTTACTGCTTTGATTTTCAAGGTAATCTAAAAAAGAAAATAGGTCATAGAGGAGACGGACCGGAGGACTTTGTAGAATTAACCAGTTTTACATTGGATAAGGAAAACGGATTAGTCTATGTTTATTCGCGTGCTAATGACAAGATTGTGGTATACCGTGTAAATGGGGATTTTGTAGAGTCCTTCCCTTCTCCAGGTTATTATGCCGTTGAAATAGAGTATGTGGATAATCGGCTTTTTCTCTCCGGTATAAATTCAGGAGTTGGTTTATTATATAATTTGATTTCTCTAGATTCCTCACACAAAGTGGAGGGTATGTATATGCCGTCCGCAGAATTTGGAGTCTCTCGCCATCCAATGTTGAAAAAAGTAAAAGATGATCTCTATTTTTATCCGCCTTTGTATGAAGATACAATTTATGTAGTGAGAGATGGTAAATTTGAAGCAGGGTTTCTTGCGGATTGTGGAAAGCACACTATGCCGAAAGAATTTAGAGAGCAAGCAAATGATGGAAGAGTCATATGGCCTACAATCGGCATAGATATGATAAAGAATGGCTATATTCTTTTGAAGAACTTAGCTGTGTTTGACCGTTTAGTTTTTTTGAGATTTGATTATCGGGGACAACCTCGTTATGGCTTTTATGACAAGGACCAAAAAACGTTTGTATGTACTTATGATTTAAAGGATGATGTAAGTTATTTGGCTTTAAATTCACAACATCTTTGGCAAACGGATGACCAAGTGATCAGTACTTTCGATCCAAACAAATTGGATCATTATAACAGTTTGTATAGTGACCCTGATTACTTAAAGAGAATGCATCTTTCGCAGCAGCAAGCAGATGAAGCGCTTAAACTTATTCGTGGTTTGCTTGACAAGACCAGCGAAGATGCGAATCCGATTCTTATTTTTTACAAAGTAAAGAAATAGTAAAAGAAGTGACAGATGTTCATTGAATTTTCGGTGAACATCTGTACTTAATAATAGTAAATATGGAATCCCATAATATAAGACGAATAGTAATTGTTGTAACTGCCTCTGTATTTCTTTTAGAGAATATCTTTCTTTTTCTGTATCTTGGCAAATGGCGGAAAGAAAAGGAAGAAGGTGCGAAAACCTTATTGGAAACCAGAAGTTTTTTCAAGAATAAAGAAAGTAGTAGAATTGAGTTTGTCAGCCTTTTGGATTATCTGAAACTGAGTGGGGAATTTTTGGAAAACATACCACTTTCCGAGGTTAATTTAAGAACGGCTAAAAGAAAAGAGAGCATCTTTCTGCATGATGTGGTAAGCAAGAATGATATTTTGTTCCGATTTTCTCAGTTTAGCTGTCCATCTTGTGTTACCGAACAAATAGATCTCTTATCTAATGTTCAGAGTAAAATGCATGAGAATCATATTCTATTGTTTACAGATGTTTTATCGAAACAGATTCGGGAGTATTTAGTTTTGAAGAATCTTTCATTTTCTGTCTTTGAACTCGGAAAAGAGCATCTGACCATATATGACAATGAGTTTGTTCCTTATTTATGTGTTGTAAATGCGGATTATCAAATAGTGAACTCCATACCAGTTAGTAAAGAAATAAAACAATATGCTAAATATTTCTATCAATCGTATGAAAACAAGTATTGTGACAGATAATAAACTGTTCTACCTTCTGCAAACTATTTTGATAGTCGTTACATTTATTGTTTTTTATCCGGTTTTGGGGCATGATTTTCTTTATTCATGGGACGACCAATGGCAAGTGCTTAATAGTTATACATTTAATGGATTCAGTCAGGATAATCTTATCAACATTCTGTTCAATTCTTATTATGGGCAATACTCGCCTTTAAATCAGTTCTTTTATACGTGTATATATAGCTTGTTGGGGAGTAAACCTGTTTATTTTCATGCAATGAATCTATTATTTCATTTAGGATGTGTGCTGTTAGCTTTTAATTTAATTAGTAGTTTATTGCTTTTGAGAAGGAGAGATAATAAGACAAAAATATATCTGATTGCTTTCGGTGTGGCGTTGTTGATGGGGATACATCCCGTACAGGTAGAAGCCGTTTCTTGGATAAGCGCCTCAAAAGTTCTTACTTGCGCTTTCTTCTTTTTGTTGGGATTGAATTCGTATGTTATCTTTCTGAAATGTAAGAGGTCTGGCTGGTATGTATGGAGCGCAATCTTTTTTTCCTTGTCTTTTCTATGTAAAGAACAAGCGGTCATTTTCCCACTCTGTTTATTGATTATCGATTTCTTTGTGCGTTGTAATAAATGGAACTCTTTAGATTATTGGCTGGAGAAAATTCCCTTCTTTATGTTAAGTGTCTGTTTTGCTTTGTTTACGATGGCTTCTTATTCTCATTTTTCCGATGATCTTTTAGCGGGTGATAAGTTTTATTCGTTGATAGACCGACTGGCATTTTCCGGTTATTCCATTGTTGAATATTTGACAAAATTGCTTGTTCCGGTTCATCTGTTATATATGTATCCTTTCCCTATTCAGTTGGGTGAGTCATTGCCGCTCCGCTTTTGGATATATCCGTTTGTTCTTCTGGTCTTGGTTGTATTATTATTAATAGGTCGTAAACACGCGGTTCTGATGTTCGGGGCATTCTTCTTTTTCTCGAATCTGCTTTTAGTATTGCACCTGGTTCCTATGCCACGTATTACTATCGTAGCGGACAGGTATCTTTATTTGGCTAATATTGGATTTTTCTTCGTATTAATATGGTATTTAGTTGATTGGTGGCATAGGCAAGCAACTTATCTGAAGCATATCACGCTTTATTGTGTCTTTATATTATTAGTGATGGCAGGCTGGTATTCTAATAATCATTGTCGGATTTGGCAAACTGACCGTACATTGAAGCAGGAAATGAAAAGTTTGATTGAAGAACGGATAGATGATAAACCGGGAGAGTGAAGTTGATTGAACAGGGTGGAAAATTATATCTATATGATTTTGAAGAAAAAGTACTATATATTGATTTTCCTGTGTTTGCTTCCCGCAGTGGTGAGGCTGTTTGTGGGAGAGTGGGCGTATATTCCTACTGCCAGTATGTATCCCACTCTATTATCTCGTGACTGGATTTGGTATGAGAAGTATACTTATGGCGCAGTCGTTCCATGTCGGTGGAGTGAAATCCCTTTACTTAATTTAGCTTGTCTGATTCCTTCTGTCTGGGCGAGCGATCAGACAAGGGACTGGGGCTACCGACGCTGTAAGGCTTTCCGGCAACCGGAACGTATGGATGTTATTATTTTCCGGCATCCGGCGAATAGAGACCTGCTGGTGAAGCGTGTCATTGGTTTGCCGGGAGATACGTTATGTATCTTGGGAGGTATCGTCTATATTAATGGTATCCGGACAGAAGAAAAAGGAAAGAGGTGCTTCTCATACAAAGAAGCCGATATAGACTTTCCGAAAGATAAGAAAGGGACATGGACTACTCTGAATTATGGACCACTGATAATCCCGAAGAATGATAGCGATGAAAGTCTTAATGGCTGTTTTGTAATGGGAGATGCCCGTGGGAATTCTGTAGATAGCCGGTTTATCGGATTGGTTCCATTCAGGAATGTGGTAGGCAAGGCTGTTTGCGTGCTTTATTCTCCCGAAAAAATGGGTGAAGGGCAAAAGTGCTTTTTCCGTAAAATAGAGTGAAATGTATCACATTGGATTTGATTTAGAGATGAATAGAACATGATATATCGACCGGCATCTTCTTTCTATAGTAACAGTATTCGGCTACTTTCTGCCAATGTATTCTCACAGTCGCTTACTTTACTGACATTTGTTTTACTGGCGCGCCTATACTCTGTTGAAGATTTGGGACGTTTCTCTTTCTTTCTTCAACTCGCAGCCTTATTGACTCTTTTAGCCAACGGGCGATATGAACTGGTTATTCTGTTGGGTAAAACAAGGAGAGAGGCGACGACTGCTTTCCAACTTTGTTGCATGATAAATATTGCTGTATGTGTTTTGATATTGTCGCCTTTCTTGTTTTTTGAGCATATCCGGTTACTGCCTCTGTATATTTTCGTGTCTGCATTATCTGCGTCATGTTCCTATTGGTTTAACTTTAATAGTCGACTTTCACTGATAGCTCGCTATGGTATAGTACAGAGTTTGTCTGCCAACAGCCTGAAAGCACTTTTAGGTTATATCCATCCGTGTGTGAATGGACTGCTTTGGGCTGATATCATAGGATATCTAGTCGGCATTGGCAGTTGTATCACTCAAAAGAGATTATATAGCGGCATCTATTATATCCATTGGCGGGAGATATGGGAGATGGCTTATCGGTTCAGACATTTTCCTTATTTCATGCTCCCCCTTTCATTAGTGAATGCTTTGTCGGTCAGTTTGCCCATATTGGTGTTGGCAGGGTATTTCAGTATGGAAAAGATAGGTTTTCTTTCAATGGCTCTGACACTCGGAGTCGCTCCGGTAAAGTTATGGGCATCGTCATTAGAGCAGGTCATTTCGGGCGAGCTGACCTCATACATCAAACAGAAACTTTCTGTATCTAGTCTTTTTAGAAATCTCTTGAGTAAAATATTTCGGTGGTTACTTCCTGCCATTATTTTTGCCTTCTTTTTGATTCCTCCGGCTGTGAAGCTGTTTTTGGGTGATGACTGGGAAGAGTCAGCCGGATATATGCAGTTGCTTTTGCCTGTGTTGATGGCTTGGTTTCTTAGTCTTTCATTCATTTCTGTTCCCAATTTGTTGGGAAAGCAACGGATGGCGTTGATTTTGGAACTTTTGTTTATAATTTGTCGTACGATAGCTTTGATGGTCGGGGTTGGATTTCATGATTTCTATTTGTCTGTAGCGCTGTATAGTGCTATGTATGTGGTAACTGTTGTTATACAGTTCTTTTGGTATGCTAGGGTTTTATCAGTTATCAGCTATGGTTAGTATTATCTCAGTTAGAAACTATTGCTAGTATGACCTCAGTTAGAAGAAATAAAAACGATAGCAAACATTTTGGTGTATAAGATTAATAAGGAGGAGGATTACTAAGACAGATGCTACCATGTATGCTGCAAGCTCTCAAATTAATACTAGAATCTGTCAGATTGCATTGATAAATTAAACTTAGCATAGAAACTTTGTCCCAAGGGAGAAGCAAGATGAAGAGTTTTTTTCATCGGCTTCTCTCTAAAATAATATGTCTATACTAGATTCAAACCAAACTGTCGCATTTATAACTTGAATTCAGCGGGATTTAGCCAACACTAATTATACACCGTTTTTGCTCTCATGCTCTAACAAATTGTCTGTATGCCTTTGTTCATCGTGGTTTTCGGTATGGCAGCAAGTGTGGTAGCAGGTGTGAGAGCAAGTGGTTGCTCTCACTCTTTCATATATCATTGTCCGTCATTTGTTTGATATTATCTTTTGAATCACAGGATGTTAATATCTGAAGTGTCAACTATTAATGATTGATCTCCCAGTTATTAATAATTGAGAAATCAGCCTTTAATAGCTGATAACTCATTCATTCTTGACCTGTAAATGATTTAATGCTTCCTTAAACAGCGGTTTTCTTCCTTCAGGAACGGGTTAATTGAGATGACCGCTGCGATTGTGTTCCTGTATGTACTGTTGTATGTCAGGTTCCTGCAGTCGTCCGTTCAAACTTCTCCCATAGTAATATAAAGTACCATCCCTTCCGTTACCAAGCACAGATGTCACTTTCATTTTTAGTAATGACAGCTTTTCCATCTGGTACGATACCGTTCGCATTTACAATCGTGCTTTCAGGTAAATCTCACCGGTCGTTGTTTGGGAAAGTCTCCTGCTTATATCATGTAGTTGCTATTTATATTGTGTAGATGCTGCTTAATATTATATATCTTTGCTACTTATAATTGTGTATTCCCGCAGCAAGCGTTAGTTTCCTCGGAGGAAACGTCCGTTCCCTTTAAAAGGAACTGTCGTTTCCATTAAAAGGAACGCCCGTTCCCTCACCGGGAAACGACAGTTTCCATTACAAGAAATGACAGGAAACTATAAATCATTGAGATCTAACCACATAGAGTTCTATCGGTAATCTTATAGAGTTTATGTTCATGTCCAAACTGTATAGCTCATTTCGACACTGTTTTGAACTAAATAATAGTCGGTTCTATCTTCAATTCTCCTCCTTCGGGAAGGAGGAGTACCCGTAGGGGGAGGTGGTAGGTGAATACATAATCCTGTCATTTACAAAGAAATAGGTATAAACATTGTTTTTCCTACCACCTCGGTCTTCGACCACTCCTCCTTCCCGAAGGAGGAGAATGGAGTTACTATTGTGTACTACTGTTTAGTTCATTCCTTTGCAGTTTTCAGGAATCTGATGATGGAAGAAAATAATAAACTGAAGAATATAACCATGACTATAATGCTTTTTCTATAACTCCCATAAAAACTTATTAAAAAAAGGGGAGCGAAGCCCCCCCTTGACTTCACTCCCCCACAATCTTTCTCCTCTACTTTTTGCCTAATACACGGAGAAAACAAGTTTGAATTAAAAAAAGTTACACCTAATATTTATAAACCTCTAGAAATTTCTACCAGTATCCCACCAGAGGCGAGTTCCACCGTTATCTTCACCTCCCAAAGCTTTCTTCAAAGCAGAATATTGAGTAGGATTGTTTTTTTGAATGTCTGACGGATATGGCAAGCGACGAATACGTATGTTGGTATCGATAGCTCCACCACTATTGTTCACAAAGACTTTGAACAACTGCGGATAACCTGTACGGCGTTGTTCTGTCCAAGCCTCATAGCCTTCAGGATAACAAGCAATCCACTTCTGTGTAAGGATTCTTTCCAGTTGCTCTTCCGGAGAAGCACCTCCATCCCACTTCGGAGTCACTTTAATCAGCGCTTTCACATCATATTTTGCTTCGAAGGCATCGACATAATCGGAAGGAGTAGCATCACTTGTGAGATAATCGCCTACATTCACTCCCCATTGCTGACAGGAAACCGTAATACCTTTCTCGTAGCAGTCTTTCACGTTTTCGGAAGTAAATCCACGCAAGGCAGCCTCAGCACGAAGGAACCATACTTCGGCAGCAGTCATCAAGATAGCATCGGTCTGTTTGGTAATCGTACTCTTGGAATGCAGACGGTAACGGTTTTCGTCTTTTACAGTAACTCCTGTTCCTTGGGGAACACCTTTATAAGTACCGGCAATCTTATTTCTTTCGGCAATAATCAAATTACCCTTTTCGTCTTTTATATCACCACCTTCCGCTTTCGAGTAATACTTAATCAGTCGCGGATCATTATATCCTACCAAAACAGACTCCATCGTAGCACCCATGAATACTTCTCCCCAGCCTTCATTGACTGTTCCCAGCGGATTCTTATAACCGCTTTCGGTAGAAACGGCAACTGTTTCATCCGCACTCTCCAACACGCCACCGGCAGTTGCATCCATCGCTTTGGCAACTTCTGCTCTCGCCAGATCAGGGGCACTCATCGATACACGGATTGCAAGCCGCAAGCGGAGAGAGTTTGCAAACTTCACCCACTGTGACAGTGTACGTTTGCCTGCCGGCATCAGAATATCGGCAGCAGCAAAAGGTTCAAGAGCGGCATTGGCTTTCTTATATTCGTTGATCAGTTTGACTCCTTCGTCCAAATCTTTGAAGAACTGACGGTAAGCGGCTTCCTGACTATCGACATTATCACCCTCTTCCTGTCCGAATTTAGTGTAGACAATAGGGCCATAAGTATCAGCTATACGGTGCATCAACTCGACTTTCAGGATTTTGGTCACTCCCAGCAAACCTTTCTGTTCCTGATTGATCTTCTCCGATTTCTGAGCGGCGGTCATTATATATCCATAAGTATATGTCCATGCCGAGCCTGTCCAGCCGTCATTCAAAGCATATACAGAGTTCTTGTCATTGAAACTGTTGTTCATATCGTGAAAATATCCGGCAAACATATCATGACCCAGATTCTGTATAGTCTGGAAAGTCCAGTCGGTACCTTTTCCCCAATCGTAGTTGAAGTAAATACCCTGTTGCATGACTCCGAGGTTCAGCACATATTTCTGAAGATCATATTCCTGAAGTTCAGGCGTATATCCGGCTTTATTGGCATTATCTGATTCAAAACCATCCGTACATCCGGTAAATGTCATCAGTCCGGCTACTAACAGATTCGCTATATATAGATTTTTTTTCATAATTCGCTTGCTTTAAAGTTAGAATGTAAATTTAACGTTGAAACCAATGTTACGGGTTGTCGGCATACCGAATACATCAACTCCCTGATTAGTGTTACCTACAGACAAGATAGCATCCGGATCGAAAGGAGCATCTTTGTAGAAGAAGAACAGGTTACGTCCCACCAATGATACATCGATACCAGTGAATACCTTAGTCTTGGCCAGCAAAGTAGACGGGAACGAATAGCTCAGAGATAATTCGCGTAAACGTATATTGGTCGCACTGTACATATAACGCTCGGAAATACCGTTACGGTCACCTACTACTGAATAGAAACCTTCTACATTCTCAAATCTTGTTCCGTCAACTTCCACATAACCTCTGTCACGTGCTTCAGCCGTAGCCTTCGTTACGCCTCTGCCGTCCAATGTAGCTTGTGTCAGAGACATGACATCACCGCCTTTGCGCATATCGATCAGGAAATACAGAGAGAAACCCTTATAAGTGAAGGTATTAGCCCAACTCAACAGAAAGTCCGGATTACAATTTCCCAGATATGTTTTATTACCTGACTCTGAAATAGGTTTGCCTTCATCGGATACCTTAATCTTACCTTGTTCGTCACGTGCGAACGTATTTCCATAGATGTCTCCCAAAGAGCCGCCTTCTTTAATCTGCATCATATATGCCATAGAGAAACCCGGGTCACCATATACGAAGGAAGTATAATTCGGAGCCAGTTCGACTACCTTATTACGGTTTTGTGAATAATTGAAAGTCGTTTTCCAACGGAAATCTTCGGTCAGCACCGGAGTAGCTCCCAATGTGATTTCAAATCCTTTGTTGCGAATCTTACCTGCATTGATATAACGGTATGCATAATCTTCACCCGCACTGGTCGGAACTTTCAGCAACTGATTCTTAGTATCTGTCTTGTAGTAAGTAAAATCAAAATCAACACGGCTGTTGAACAATCTCCATTCCAGACCAAATTCAATAGAGTTACTGATTTCCGGTTTCAGGTCACCTCTGTTATATACGTCTACTGCCTGCAACTTTCCTCCGGCCCCGATGATATCAGACAAATCGGTAATACCAATCGGTAAGTCGTTACCTACCTGCGCCCATGATCCGCGAATCTTTCCGAAAGAAATCCATTGCGGTAATTTAAAGCTTTCGTTGATCACCCAGGAGAGTCCTACAGAAGGATAGAAGAATCCTTTATCCATACTATTGGTATGTGACAACGTGGACGACCAGTCATTACGTGCTGTCAAGTCGAGGAACAATGCGTCTTTCCATCCTACCTGCGCTGTTGCGAATACGGATTGAATCGTACGTCTGCGGTCAATCACTTGCTCGGCAGAAGCACTGGTGTTCATTACAATATTGGGAACAGTGAATAAGTTGGGTTTATACAAAGAAGCTGTCTTGGAATCCAATGTCAATGAATTCTCGGTCTGCACATTAATACTACCACCCAAAGCGGCATTCACGGAGAAATCTCCGAAATGCTTGTTGAACATAGCCATCACGTCACCATAAATCAGGAAGTTCTGTGTGTCGGCATATACATAGCGGCCGTTATTTCCTACAATGGCAGGAGAAGTGCTCGCATACATTTTCTGGTCAAACTTATCGCTGACGTAATCCACATTCCCACGAGCTTGCAGGTTGAGCCAGTCGGTTGCTTTCAGATTGGCAGTCAGGGAGGCCAATGCACGGTAGCGCTTATTGTTGTTCAAGATACGGTTCTTTACCCAATATGGGTTTTGTGTCCATTCGCTCGGAGTGGTAAACCAGCTCTGTACGGGCATATTACGATTCTCGTCGAACTTTTCGAAATTAGTGGCATATTCGCTCAGGTCCTGTCCGCGCGGGAAACCATAAACGTCCACCAACGGATTGAGGTAGATACCTCCGGAAGTAGGAGAGTTTTTAATAGTCTGCACCATCAGGTTAGCATTGGCGTCCAGTTTCAGACGGTCATTGAAAAGGGAAGCGCTCTCACGCAAAGTCAGATTATGCTTACGCAACTTGTTGGAGTCGACAATACCTTTGGCGGTCGTGTTGGCATAAGAGAAGTAAGTCTGCAATTTCTCATTACCGGTCATCACAGAAACCGAGTTGATAGCGGTCACTCCATTGCTGAACCAGTTTCCGGCATTATCATAGTCCTTCACATTTTCCTTTTCTCCCCAGCTTGAACCGGCTTTCGCTCCATAACTATTTTGAAATTCCGGCAAACTGATCGCATGATCAACCGTCAGACCGGATGAGTAAGTAATTCTCTGGATTCCCGCTTTACCCTTCTTAGTCGTAATAAGAATCACACCGTTGGCTGCCTGCGAACCGTACAATGCAGCAGCAGAGGCACCTTTCAGAATACTCATGCTTTCAATATCATCCGGATTCAGATTGGAGATACCGTCACCCGCATCACGGTTGACACCGTCATTCTTACCGCCCATAACAGTAGATACGGATTCTGTGGTGCTATTGAGCATAGGCACACCGTCAATCACATACAACGGCTGGTTATTTCCGTCTTCGTTGGCCGAACGGATACCACGGATAGATACTTTGGCCGAACCTCCCAAACCGGAAGCACTCTTGCTGATCTGCACACCTGCCGATTTTCCGGCAAGGGCGGCAATCATGTTGGGGTCTTTGGCACGGGTCAGTTCGTCGCCTCCAAGCTGTTGGGTAGAATAAGTCAGCGAGGCGGCTTTTTTCTTGATACCCATAGCAGTTACCACTACCTGCTCCAGTGCCATCGACTCTTCTTCCATCTTGATCTTGAAAGTGGTTTGTCCGCTGACAGAGAGGCTCTGCGGTTGGTAACCTACATAGGTGATATTAATGATAGCGTCGCTTGGCACTTTCAAAGTAAAGTTGCCATCCAAATCGGTGATTGTACCATTCGTCGTACCTTTTTCCACGACACTGGCGCCAATGATAGGCTCGCCTCTCATGTCGGTCACGACACCTTTCACCGTAATTTGTTTCTGTTGCTGTGTGGATGCATGCTCCGTTACGTTCTTGGTCAGCACAATATTATTGCCTTCCACCACATAATGGATACCTGTTCCTTCAAAAGCCTTATCGAGTATTTCGGATACCGGCTGATTGGTAGCATCTACATTAACTACCCGCTTGGTATCGACACTTTTTTTATTGTAGACAAACAAATAGTCGGTCTGAGACTCAATCTGGGTAAGCAATTCGCTTACTTTCAGAGTCGAACGCGGAATGCTTATTTTAGCACTCTGAGAGTATCCATTCTCACAATAAGCCTGGAATGTTACGAACAGAAGAAGGAATAATGTGATCTTCATAGTCAGTATTATTTGCTTAGATTCTAAACTTTTTGGGCAAAAAAGCCCTTTCAAAGAAATTTTTCTCATATCTTTGCAACGTGTTAAGTTAATAAATTGATTAAGGTCGATTTTTGACTGTTTCGAATCGGGAAGTATGGGGGTACTTTCCGATTCTTTTTCGGTAAGGGGTATACTTATTGACTGTTATTCATAATCATTATGCTTTTAAAGGGTTAGTACTAATTTAAGGTATATATCATTGAGCTCAGTTATTCATCTTAATTTTTATTCCGGCTTTATTCTATCCGGATGCTGTCTCCTTCCTCACTGATCGAATAAGTAAACGGGTGATCTTTCTGGATAACCTTGAGAATGTGCTCGATACCGTCCTGTTCCTTGAACTTGCCCGTACAGCGATAATTCAGCACTTTCGGATTCTCTACGGTGATCTTCACATTATAATATTTCTCCAGCTTGGTGAGGATGCAACTGAAAGGAGAATCGTCGAAGCAATACAGTCCTTCCCGCCAACGCAGATAATCATAAGAAGGCAGAACGGCTTTTTTATATTTTCCCTGATAGGAGCCGAAGAACTCATTCTTAGTCAGGCGGGTCAGCGGACGTTCATTGTCATAAGCGTAGATATCAACGATGCCCTCTACCAAGGTAGTCTCAAATTCATTGCTTCCTTTATATGCGCAGACGTTGAAATGAGTACCTACCACTCTGACCTGATTGGTCTCCGTATTTACGTAGAAAGGTATCTCCTTATTCTTCGCTACTTCAAAGTAAGCCTCTCCGTCCAGTTCCACATCTCTGTCGCGGCGCCCGAAGTCAGATCTGTAGCTCAGCGTCGATTCAGAATTCAGCCAGACTTTGGTTCCGTCCGCCAGCGTAATCTGTGCCCGCTGACCGGCAGGAACAGTAACCGTCTGCAACTGTGCCAATTTATCATACCGGTATTCATTAATCAGAAGTCCGCAACTGACAGCTACGATTACAGCTGCAGCTATACGGGCACTCCACCTTAACATGGGAATGATGCGAGCGCCCGCGCCTGCTTTCTCTCTCATTTTTCTCTTAGAGTCAGTAAAAAGGGCGATGTCAAACAGCATACGTTCTTTCTGTAATGTCTTCCGGTTTTCTTCCGATTCGTCCACCCAGTTAAGAATGCGTTTTTCTTCGTCAACAGAAGTCTCGCCCTTAAAATATTTATGTAGTAAATCCTGGTTCATAGATGTTGTCTTTTCCTATTTATATTTATAGAAAGGCTTTTTCTCCCCTTTCTATATATAAAACAGGTCAGCCCTGAACAACCCTAACGAAAAATGCGATTATTTTTAAAAAAGAATAGAAACCAGGTAATCTTTCAGTTCGGTACGCAGAATTTTCAATGCTTTGGTGATGTGGAACTCCACACTTTTGACGGAAATACCGAGTTGTTCCGCTATCTTTTTGTTCGGAGTATTTTGATAACGGCTCAATATAAAAATCTGCCGGCTTTGGTTCGGCATACGTTTCAATGCTTTCTGTACGATATGCTGTATTTCCGAATCAAAGATCGTATCCGGTTCGCAGGCTTCCAGTGTAGAGATTCGCAGGTCCAGTTCCCGCTGGCTATGGCTATTTATTTCTTCTTCGGCCCGAAGACGCACTTGCAGATGTGCCAGATAGTTGAGCGCTTTGTTTTTGATGATCGTCAGCAGCAGACCGTGCAGATTGGAATCTTCTTCCCACTTATCCCTGTTTTCCCACAGAGTAATCATTGACTCCATCAATATATCTTCCGCCTCCTGCCTGTCTCTTATATAAGAATAGGCAAACGACAAAAACTTCTCTTGATTCTCATGAAAGAATTCAGAAAAAAGTTGAATAGAAGATATGTTGTTCGTTTGGTGCATCACGCATAAGATTTACAGGCTATTTTCATTAGTTCGTACAAAAGAACACATATTTTCGCAGAAAAGCAAAATAATAGACAAAAAAATAGCCCGAATACTGAGTAATCGGGCTATCACATTATCTAAAAGCTATCTGCTTTTTTACTTCTTTTCCGGTCTTGGCATCAATACTTTTCTTGAAAGTTTGAATTTTCCTGTCTTCGGATCGATGTCAATCAGTTTCACTTCGATCTCATCACCTTCCTTGATTCCGGCTTCTTCCACTGTTTCCAGACGTTTCCAGTCGATCTCGGAAATGTGCAGCAAACCGTCTTTACCCGGCAGGAATTCAATGAATGCACCGTAAGGCATGATAGAACGAACTTTACCTTTATATACTTCGCCTACTTCAGGAACAGCAACGATTGCTTTGATCATGCGCATTGCATCATCAATACACTTCTTGTTGGTTCCGGAAACTTCGATGCGTCCCATACCGTCTGTTTCTTCGATAGTGATAACAGCACCGGTTTCTTCCTGCATACCTTGAATGATTTTTCCGCCAGGGCCGATTACAGCTCCGATAAATTCTTTAGGAATAGTCATTGTTTCAATGCGAGGAGCATGGTCTTTCAGGTCAGCACGCGGTTCAGCGATTGTCTCGGTGATCTTGTCGAGGATGTGCATACGTCCTTCTTTAGCCTGGTTCAAAGCACGTTCCAGAATTTCGTAAGACAGACCGTCTACCTTGATATCCATCTGAGTAGCAGTGATACCGTCTCTTGTTCCGGTTACCTTGAAGTCCATATCTCCGAGGTGGTCTTCGTCACCGAGGATGTCAGACAATACAGCATATTTTTCTTCGCCCGGATTCTTGATCAGTCCCATAGCAATACCCGATACCGGCTTCTTGATCTTCACACCGGCATCCATCAATGCCAATGTTCCGGCACATACGGTAGCCATAGAAGAAGAACCGTTAGATTCGAGGATTTCCGAAACAACACGTACTACGTACGGATAGTCAGCAGGAATCTGTCCTTTCAAGGCACGCCAAGCCAAGTGACCGTGACCGATTTCACGACGGCCTACACCACGTTGAGCTTTTGCTTCGCCTGTAGAGAAAGGAGGGAAGTTATAGTGCAGCAGGAAACGTTCTTTTCCGTGTTCCAATACATTGTCGATAATCTTTTCGTCGAGCTTCGTACCCAAAGTGACAGAAGTCAGAGACTGAGTTTCACCACGAGTGAAAATAGCAGATCCGTGAGGACCGGGCAGAGGACCAACCTCACACCAGATCGGGCGGATTTCAGTAGTCTTACGACCATCCAGGCGCTTGCCTTCGTCAAGAATTGAACGACGCATCGCTTCTTTTTCTACATCATGATAGTAACGGTCGATCAGCGGAGCTTTTTCTTCAAGTTCTTCTTCAGAGAACTGAGCCTTGAACTCTTCGCGGATAGCATCAAAAGCATCGAAACGTTCGTGCTTGTTGTTATTTCCGGAAGCAGCTACTGCATAAGCCTTGTCATAACAAGCCTCACGAACTGCCTTACGCAATTCTTCATCGTTTACTTCATGGTTATATTCACGTTTCACTGTCTTGCCTACTTCTTCAGTCAGCTCCATCTGAGCCTTGCAATGCACTTTGATAGCTTCGTGAGCTACCTTCATTGCTTCCAGCAGTTCAGCTTCAGATACTTCGTGCATTTCGCCTTCTACCATCATGATGTTATCATAAGTAGCGGCAACCATCAGGTCCATATCAGCTTTTTCCAGTTGGTCAAAAGTAGGATTGATTACAAACTGACCGTCGATACGTGCTACACGTACTTCCGAGATCGGTCCGTTGAAAGGAATATCTGAAACAGCGAGTGCTGCAGAAGCTGCCAATCCGGCCAGTGCATCCGGCATATCTACACCGTCAGCAGAGAAAAGGATGATATTTACATATACTTCTGCGTGATAATTATCAGGGAATAGTGGGCGGAGAGCGCGGTCAACGAGACGACAAGTCAAAATCTCATAATCGGAAGCTCTACCTTCTCTCTTGGTGAAGCCACCAGGAAAACGGCCGAATGCCGCAAATTTTTCTTTATACTCTACCTGCAAAGGCATGAAATCTGTTCCGGGAACTGCATCTTTAGCGGCACAAACAGTAGCTAATAACATGGTGTTTCCCATGCGTAGCATTACAGAACCGTCTGCCTGTTTTGCCAACTTTCCCGTCTCGAGTGTGATGGTTCTTCCATCAGGTAACTCGATCGTCTTAACAATTGGGTTAATCATAAAAATTGTTTTATCTATACTTTTCTTTCAAAATTCCTGCAAAGATATACATTTCTCGTTGTAATCAGGTGGAAATGAGCTAAAAAGTTAGATGCTATATGTTTTTTTTGCAAAATAGAGGTGAAGAAGCAGGCAAAAAGCTTTGAGTAATCTCGAAAAGACGTATATTTGCAACTCTTAAAAAACACACGAGATATGAAAAAGATAACTTTTGTAGCGCTTGCCGCACTTACCATTACAGCTTGTAGTTCCGGTCCTGAGTTTGAAGTGAACGGAGACATATCAGGGGCCGACGGGAAAATGCTTTATCTCGAAGCTTCCGGTCTGGAAGGTATTGTTCCGCTTGATTCGGTTAAATTGAAAGGAGAAGGTACATTCAAGTTTAAACAACCCCGCCCCGAATCACCCGAGTTTTATCGCTTGCGGGTGGACAACAAAGTCATCAACTTTTCTGTGGATTCTATCGAAACGCTACAGATCAACGCTCCATACGTTGATTTCTCTACCGCCTACACGGTAGAAGGATCTGAAAACAGCAGTAAGATAAAGGAACTGACGCTGAAACAAATCAATCTTCAAAAGAATGTGGACGAGCAACTGAATGCGCTGCGTGCCAACAAACTGGGACACGATACGTTTGAAGAGAACCTTGCAACACTGCTGAAGAACTATAAGGAGGACGTCAAAGTGAATTATATATTCGCAGCTCCCAACACGGCAGCCGCTTACTTCGCCCTGTTCCAAAAGCTGAATGACTATCTGATCTTCGATCCGCTGAACAACAAGGACGATGTAAAATGTTTTGCAGCTGTCGCTACCAGCCTCAACAATACATATCCGGATGCTGTACGTTCAAAAAATCTATATAATATCGTAATCAAAGGGATGAAAAATACCCGTCAGCCACAGAGCAAGTCTCTGGAAATTCCACAGGACAAGATCATCGAGACCGGTATTATCGACATCGCCCTGCGTGACGTGAAAGGAAATACCCGCAAACTGACCGACCTGAAAGGGAAAGTAGTGCTGCTGGATTTCTCCGTATTCCAGTCACCGGCAGGAGCGCCTCACAATATGATGCTTCGCGAACTATATAATAAATACGCAAAGGATGGGCTGGAAATCTATCAGGTATCTCTCGACGCAGACGAGCACTACTGGAAAACCGCAGCAGGCAACCTGCCCTGGGTTTGCGTACGTGACGGCAACGGTGTCTACTCGACCAACGTAGCTGTATATAATGTTCGCCAGGTTCCATCCATCTTCCTGATCAACCGGAACAACGAACTGAAGCTCCGCGGCGAAGACATCAAAGACCTCGAAGCATCCGTCAAGTCATTACTCTAAGTTGTTATAATTTAGCATATTTCATTTAAATATGTTACATAGCATCATTTTTCACTTGACAGATATCACTTAAAAGTCTATCTTTGCAGAGAAATAATTGAAGAGAGGGTTCCAACATGTGCCATGTTGGAATTCTTTTTTGTTTATATGACCATTTTAAATAAAAGGAGGAAAAACATCATGGCTTATATGTCAGAAGAAGGTTACAAAAAGTTAATGGCAGAATTAAAGGAACTGGAAACAGTGGAACGCCCCAAAATCTCTGCGGCTATAGCCGAAGCAAGGGATAAAGGCGACTTGTCGGAAAATGCAGAATATGATGCAGCCAAAGAAGCACAGGGGATGCTTGAAATGCGCATCAACAAATTGAAAACGGTCATTGCAGATGCCAAGATCATCGACGAGTCCAAACTAAAGACAGACTCTGTACAGATTCTGAACAAAGTGGAGCTGAAGAACGTCAAAAATGGCATGAAGATGACTTATACCATCGTTTCCGAAAGCGAAGCTAACCTGAAAGAAGGCAAGATTTCCGTAAACACCCCGATTGCACAAGGTCTGCTTGGCAAGAAAGTAGGTGATATTGCAGAAATTACCGTACCGCAGGGTAAAATTGCATTAGAAGTAGTAAACATATCAATTTAACAGAAAGGCAGGTCTCCGTGTGAGGCTTGCCTTCTTTTATCTATCAAAGATTATGGCAACAATATTCAGTAGAATCATCGCAGGCGAAATTCCTTGCTACAAGATAGCGGAAAACGATCGTTTTTTTGCTTTTCTTGATATCAATCCATTGGTAAAGGGACATACGCTGGTAGTCCCCAAACAGGAAGTAGACTACATCTTCGATTTAAGTGACGAAGACCTCGCAGCAATGCACGTATTCGCAAAGAAGATAGCCCGTGCCATCGAAAAAGCCTTCCCTTGTAAAAAGGTAGGCGAAGCGGTTATCGGCCTGGAAGTACCGCATGCCCATATCCACTTAATTCCTATTCAGAAGGAATCGGATATGTTGTTCTCCAATCCGAAACTGAAATTATCGGATGAAGAATTTAAATCCATTGCGCAAGCAATCAGCTCCTCTCTATAAAACATGATGACGACATAAGCGAGCGGGCACCCTGAGAAGGGCGCCCGCTTTTTTTCATATCATACATTATATATGATTATTTCTTCAAGGGGTCCGGCGACTTGTCTTTGCTTTCGGCTACCTCAACCAGATAAACGCCGATACAAATAAAAATGATGGCACACGTCTGCGTCCAGCTAAAACGGTCCTGTCCGAGAGCCAGAGAAGCAATGGTCGCAACAATCAGAATCAGATAACCGTAGATCGCGACGACTGTTGTTTTCAGATACTTCAGACCGACCGGAAGCAACATATAGCTGATCGTTGTCGGAAATATGAGTACAAACATCAATATCAGGAAAGGTGTCCAATGGAACGGCATAGAGAACACCGGCGCATCGAATCCTGTAATAAATGTCACAATAATAGCAGAAACCGCCGCACCGGAGAATGTATATCTCAACATAGTCATCGCCCCGATAGATGAAAGGATACGCTGACTCAGAATCAGATAGACAGCATAAACGATGGAACTGATCAGGCAAAGCATATTCCCCACGAAAGCATCGGAGGCCAAATCATCGCTCTGTTGGGTCAGGATGCAGACCAGTGCACCGACCAGTCCGATTGAGATTCCAAGAATTTTCTTCCATGTCGCCTTCTCCTTATAAAAGAAAATCATAATCAGAAACACCCAGATAGGCTGCAGACTGGTAAATATGGAACTGGATACAGGAGTCGTTTTACTCAACCCCGCCAGATAAAGAAACATAAAGCCGTACAGTCCGAATGCCCCTAACAGGAAAAGCAACCATTTGTCTTTGGCGGATGACTTTTCCGGCGGCATGAACCATCCGATCACCCAAAATGCAGCGGCGGCAAAGGTACAACGAAGTGTCGCACCTGTCAACGGGCTCATCCATAGAGGAAGCAGATACTTCAGGGCATTCATATTCAAACCGCTGAATATTTTTGATACAGCCATACTCAGATTGGCTTCCAGTTTCTTATTCTTCATCTTTTTTTATTTCAGTTGATCGTTAAACAAAAAGGTATCGCGGCGCAGGTAAGCCCAAAAGAATGTGACAATAGTTATCAACAAGTTGAAGACAAAAGGAAACTCTTGCGACTGGGTATGAAACAGATTTTGGAGAAAATCTATAATAAAAGGATAGAGCAAGATGGCGAGATAATTCATCATCATCACAAAAGCCAATGCCATTGTCGCCTTTTGAGGCAGTGCCGTATGCGTCGTTTTATCATACAGCATAGGCTGAATAATGCCATATCCCAAACCGACCAGGATACATCCCGGAATAATCAGCCATTCGATCGGGGCAATCCAGATCAGCGCCAGCCCCACAGCCATAGACAGGAGGCTGTATGCTTTGGTACGTTCTTTCAGTTCATCCACTATCTTGTCCAGACAGAAACCCGGAGCCATAATCGCTAAAAAGAAAAGCGAGATCATCAGTCCCGAATTGCCACTGGAGAAATGGTGTTTCTCCATCAGGAAAGAAAGGTTGAATATGACTGCCAGCACAATAAAAGTCGTCACTCCGTAGAAAAGCATGATCTGAAGCAGATGCTTGATATGGATTCCATATTTACTTCCTCCGGTATCTACGGCAGCCGTTTGTCCGGATGGCGCGGTACTTTGAGAAGAAGGTTTGACGGCAGCGTCAGACCGACTTTCTTTTAAGTGACCAACCAACAGAATAGAAATCAACGGGAGCAGATAGACCAAAAACGGCAAATGCCAGCTGACTTCCGCCAGATATCCGGTCACGGCAGTAGCTATCACCAATGTAAAATTGGTAATGGCAGAACTCAATCCGAATTGTTTCACCCGATAAGTACCCACAAAATATTTTGAGATTAACCCCGTGGACAGAGGAATAATCAGTCCGGAGCCGATACCCAGCAGGGCACTCACAACGATCAACTGCCACATTTTGTTGGAGATCAGATACAAGATACCGCTTGCTGCAAAGAGCCAGAGTCCGATTTTCAGGATACGGACAAAATCGACCTTCTCGGTGAGTTTACCGCCCAAAAGGATAAAAGGGATAATCAACAATGATGGCAGCGAAGTCAACATCTGAATATCCAGGTCGGTCGCTTTCGGAAAAATTTTGGTAAGGTCGCCCAATATAGGCGAAACAGCCAGCCCCGGCAAAGAGGTCAATGCCGAGATAGACCAGATAGCTATTAAAGTGATAAGAGGTATTGTTCCCCTCCCAGTTTGTATTTTCATATACCGGTTCGTTAAAAGTTTAGGTCTGATGAAAACAATGATTACCTTATAAAGTTCAAATGAGACAACAGTGAATATTCAAAAAACGGGTGAAAAACACCCAAAAACTATCAGATTATGACCTAAAAACTATCCGTAGACAGTTTTTAGGTTAAATTCCGTCAGTTTTACCCCTGCCGGACTTAAAAAAATCCCGTAAACTTGCATCATCGAAATTTAACAACGAATATTCACAATTTAAAAAGCAACGTATATGAAAAGTGTAAGCTTCAGAAAAGATTTAGTAGGAGTGCAGGACGAATTACTCCGTTTCGCTTATAAGCTGACAACCGACCGCGAAGAAGCAAACGATTTGTTGCAGGAAACATCATTAAAAGCATTAGACAATGAAGATAAATATATGCCTGACACAAATTTTAAAGGATGGATGTATACCATCATGCGCAATATCTTTATCAACAACTACCGCAAAGTAGTTCGTGACCAGACATTCATTGACCGTACGGACAACCTTTACCACCTGAATTTACCGCAGGACACAGGGTTTGAAAGTACCGAAAAAGCCTATGACCTGAAAGAGATGCACCGTGTAGTCAACTCATTACCCAAAGAATACAGAGTACCGTTTGCCATGCACGTTTCCGGCTTCAAGTATCGCGAAATCGCGGAAAAGCTGAACCTGCCGTTAGGTACGATAAAGAGCCGCATATTCTTCACCCGCCAAAAACTGCAGGAAGAACTGAAGGACTTCCGTTAAACCTTAACAACACAATTCAATAGGTATCAGATAACTATAAGCTGCCAGTTGTCAGCGAATAGCCAAAGGCAAGAGGGAAACAACCCCTTCTTGCCTTTTTTATTTCCGTTCCCACCGCCTTACGCCTGCCCCAAAGCCGCCCCTTAATAAACGCCAAATAATGTAAAAGCCGAAAACTTTCAAAACCATCTGCTGTTGTTGAGGGAAATTCGACGGGGAAAATCCCCATCGCCCTAAACCTTTAAAAAAACAAATTAGTATGGAAGATTTAAATTTCAGAAAAGGTGATGCAAAAACCGACGTATTCGGTTCAGACAGAATGTTACAACCCTCTCCGGTAGAAAGAATTCCTGATGGACCAACCACCCCTGAAGTCGCTTACCAGATGGTTAAAGATGAAACATTTGCCCAAACTCAGCCACGCTTGAACTTAGCTACTTTCGTAACCACCTATATGGACGATTACGCTACCAAGCTGATGAATGAGGCAATCAACATCAACTATATTGATGAAACCGAATATCCTCGTATCGCCGTAATGAATGGCAAATGTATCAACATCGTCGCCAACTTGTGGAACTCTCCGGAAAAAGATACATGGAAAACCGGTGCGTTGGCAATCGGTTCTTCCGAAGCTTGTATGCTGGGCGGTGTAGCTGCATGGTTGCGCTGGCGTAAGAAAAGACAAGCTCAAGGTAAACCGTTTGACAAACCTAACTTCGTTATCTCAACAGGTTTCCAGGTTGTATGGGAAAAGTTCGCGCAACTGTGGCAGATCGAAATGCGTGAAGTGCCTTTGACTCTTGAAAAGACCACTCTCGACCCCGAAGAAGCGCTGAAGATGTGTGATGAAAACACTATCTGTGTTGTACCTATCCAAGGTGTTACATGGACAGGACTGAACGATGACGTTGAAGCACTGGACAAAGCTCTCGATGCTTACAACGCCAAAACAGGTTATGACATTCCTATCCACGTAGACGCCGCCAGTGGTGGTTTCATTCTTCCGTTCCTCTATCCGGACACGAAGTGGGATTTCCGTCTGAAATGGGTACTTTCTATCAGTGTATCCGGTCATAAGTTCGGTCTGGTATATCCGGGACTTGGCTGGGTTTGCTGGAAAGGCAAAGAATATCTGCCCGAAGAAATGTCATTCAGCGTCAACTATCTGGGTGCCAACATTACTCAGGTCGGCTTGAACTTCTCTCGTCCTGCCGCTCAGATTCTGGGACAATATTATCAATTCATCCGTTTGGGATTCCAAGGTTACAAGGAAGTACAATATAATTCTTTGCAGATTGCCAAATACATCCATGGTGAAATCGCCAAGATGGCTCCGTTCGTCAACTACTCCGAAAATGTAGTGAACCCATTGTTCATCTGGTATCTGAAACCGGAATATACAAAAACAGCCAAGTGGACATTGTACGATTTGCAGGATAAACTGTCTCAGCACGGCTGGATGGTTCCGGCTTATACATTGCCTTCCAAATTGGAAGATTATGTAGTAATGCGTGTAGTTGTTCGCCAGGGATTCAGCCGCGATATGGCAGATATGTTGCTGGGTGATATCAAGAATGCAATTGCCGAACTGGAAAAACTTGATTTCCCGACTCCTACCCGCATGGCTCAGGAAAAAAATCTTCCGGTAGAAGCCAAGATGTTCAATCACGGTGGTCGTCGTCATAAAACCGTAAAAAAATAAATTGATCTATGGACAAAAAAGTAACACTCGCTCAATTGAAAGAAGTGGTACAGGAGGCATACGATCAGGTGAAAACGAATACAGGCGGTAAGAATGCCGACTATATCCCTTATCTGGCCAATGTCAACAAAGATCTCTTTGGAATCAGTGTCTGCCTGCTCAACGGGCAGACCATCCATGTGGGAGATACTGACTACCGCTTCGGCATCGAATCCGTATCCAAAGTACATACGGCCATCCTTGCACTGCGCCAATATGGTGCCAAAGAAATATTAAACAAGATCGGAGCTGACGCAACGGGCCTGCCTTTCAATTCAATCATCGCTATCCTGCTGGAAAATGACCACCCGTCTACTCCATTGGTAAACGCCGGCGCCATCTCAGCCTGCAGTATGGTAAAACCTATCGGCGACTCTGCCAAGAAGTGGGATGCCATCGTAGAGAACGTGACCGATTTATGCGGCAGCGCTCCCCAACTGATTGATGAATTGTACAAATCCGAATCGGATACGAACTTTAACAACCGTTCCATTGCGTGGTTGCTGAAAAACTACAACCGTATCTATGATGATCCGGATATGGCGCTGGACCTGTATACCCGCCAATGCTCATTGGGAGTAACGGCCTTGCAGCTTTCTGTGGCAGCCGGGACAATCGCCAACGGTGGTGTGAATCCGGTGACAAAGAAAGAAGTATTCGATGCCAGCCTCGCTCCCAAGATCACTGCAATGATTGCTGCCGTAGGTTTCTACGAGCATACAGGAGACTGGATGTATACCTCCGGCATTCCGGCTAAAACCGGTGTAGGCGGTGGTGTAATGGGCGTATTGCCCGGACAGTTCGGTATTGCCGCATTCGCTCCTCCTTTGGATGGTGCAGGCAATTCGGTAAAAGCACAATTGGCTATCCAATATGTCATGAATAAACTGGGACTGAATGTATTCAGTGACAATCACTTGATCGTAGTCGACTAGTTTATCGCTCTATGAGAAAAACAAAAGGTTGCTATCCTTTAAGGGGGTAGTAACCTTTTCTACTATCAATATCTTACTTCTATTTTCCTTAAGTACTCTATTCAAAAAAACAATGTACTTGAACACTGATATTCTCATTGCAATGAGAAAAATTTCTCACTGCAGTGAGAATATTTTCTCAAAGGCATGAGTATTTTTTCTCATTGTGGTGAGAATTTTTTCTCAAAGGTATGAGAACACGTTGAGAATATAGAGACTCATATCGCACTGTGTATCATTCCAATACAAATCGATACTGATATGAGTCTGACCTTATAAAAAAGGATTATGTCCCCTGTGCAGGCGCCGTCTTTTCTTCCTCTTCCGCATAATACTGCTTTTTCTTTTGATTAGACTGCTGAATCAGATTCGTAATATAGACTGTAAAGATCGGGAACATCATCATTCCCAAAGCTGCCAACAGCACGGAAAGTACCCTTCCGGTGGTCGTCATCGCGATTATATTCGACCCGACGGTAGTCACATCCATAAATGCCCACCACAAAGCGTCTCCATAATCTGTGACCAACGGATTCACTTTATGTTCAAGGACAAAGAAGGCAAGGCTGGCGAAATAGACCGTTGCCAACAACATTGTCAGATAGGAGACGAACAGGCTGGAAGCCCGGTTATAGGTGAGCCAGCCCACTACGATGGCCAATGCGTACCCCCCTCTCAGCAAAGGAATAAACCGGAGTAGGTAAGTGACTTCGGGAGAAAAGGTCCACCCGTAATACGCAATGATGTTCTGATAAGGGATCGCCACCAGCAAAAAGATAAAGTGCGTCCGTATATAACGCCACTTATGCTTTGCCAGAAAAAACTCCAGTACAAAATCGAACAGGAACCAGATGCAGATCCACAACTGGATTTTCATGTACGAGGACTGTGTATAAAAAGGAATCCCTTTAAACGTATCAATCGAAATACTAATAACCAGAAAAAGAGACATTAACAATATAATAATGTGGAGAATGCCATAAATTCCCTTTTTCCCCAGAATAAAATCGGAAAGCGCTGATTTCATAACTACTTAATTTATAATAAAATGATTCTTATGTAACTTATAATGCTTAGAAACAATCTAAGAAAGCGATTGTTTCGGAACAGGCATCCGGAGGTTTACAATTGAGCCATCCGGCGATGTTAATTAACGAACTTTGAAAGAGATTGCGGAAACATCTCACGCAAAATGTTGTTATAACACTGACTTTAAAATATTTTTCACTTAAAACCTTAACTTATGGCAAATATTAAAAATGCAGTGAAGCTAGGCGTGTTTACCCTGGCTATCATGAACGTTACGGCAGTAGTATCATTGCGTGGGCTACCAGCCGAGGCCGTATACGGAATGAGTTCGGCCTTCTACTATCTTTTCGCGGCGATTGTCTTCCTTATCCCGACATCGCTCGTAGCAGCCGAACTGGCAGCTATGTTTCAGGATAAGCAAGGTGGTGTGTTCCGATGGGTAGGCGAAGCCTACGGCAAAAAACTAGGATTCCTCGCCATCTGGGTACAATGGATCGAAAGTACGATCTGGTATCCTACCGTATTGACATTCGGTGCCGTATCCATCGCCTTCATCGGAATGAACGACGTACATGATATGTCGCTGGCAAACAACAAGTATTACACCCTCGTCGTAGTTCTTATCATCTACTGGCTGGCTACATTCATTTCTCTGAAAGGTATGAGCTGGGTTGGTAAGGTAGCCAAAATCGGTGGTATGGTAGGTACGATTATTCCAGCCGCTTTGCTGATTATATTAGGTATTATCTATCTGGCAACCGGAGGACAATCCAATATGGATTTCCACAGCAGCTTCTTCCCTGACTTTACCAACTTCGATAACGTCGTCCTTGCTGCCAGTATCTTCCTGTTTTATGCCGGTATGGAAATGGGCGGTATCCACGTAAAAGACGTAGAAAACCCTTCCAAGAACTATCCGAAAGCAGTATTTATCGGTGCGCTGATCACTGTTCTTATCTTCGTATTGGGAACCTTCGCACTGGGCGTTATTATCCCTGCCAAGGATATTAACTTAACTCAGAGTTTGCTCGTCGGTTTCGATAACTACTTCAGATACATTCACGCTTCCTGGTTGTCACCGATCATCGCTATCGCTCTTGCATTCGGAGTGTTGGCAGGTGTACTGACATGGGTTGCAGGTCCGTCAAAAGGTATCTTTGCCGTAGGTAAAGCAGGTTATATGCCTCCGTTCTTCCAGAAAACAAACAAACTGGGTGTACAGAAGAATATCTTGTTCGTGCAGGGTATCGCTGTGACTGTGCTGAGTTTGTTGTTCGTCGTTATGCCTTCCGTACAGAGTTTCTATCAGATTCTGTCACAGCTGACAGTGATTCTTTATCTGATTATGTATTTGTTAATGTTCTCCGGAGCTATCGCACTGCGTTATAAGATGAAGAAATTGAACCGCCCGTTCCGTATCGGTAAGTCCGGTAACGGTTTGATGTGGTTCATTGGTGGTCTTGGCTTCTGTGGTTCATTGCTCGCATTCATTCTGAGCTTCATCCCCCCCAGCCAGATTTCTACCGGTAGCAATACCGTTTGGTTCTCCGTATTGATCATCGGTGCATTGATCGTAGTCGTTGCTCCGTTTATCATCTACGCATCCAAGAAACCGTCTTGGGTAGATCCGAACTCTAATTTCGAGCCATTCCATTGGGAAGTTCAGCCTCAGGCTGTGACTGCCGGTGTTACTGCCAACAGTGCAAATGCCGCTCGTCCGGCTTCTGCTTCGACATCGTCTGCAAGTCCGGTCAGTTCCGCTACTGCCAGACCAGCAAGTACCCCAACTTCCGGTCCGGCAAGCGCAGGCTCTACAACCTCCGGTTCTACTCCGACAAGCAATCCGGCTTCTTCCGGTGGAAATACCGCAGCAAGCAACGGATCGCCAAATTCAGGAATTAAAGATGCGGGTGCACCTAAATCTTAAAAGCTAAACATATTGTTTACATAAATAATCCCACCTTGAATCAGGGAATGTTCAAGGTGGGATTATTCATATCTTATCATTTGTTATTTCTTTCTTCGTAACCAAAGGCAAGATGAACCAAAAAGTACTACCCTTACCGACTTCCGATTCTACACCGAATCTTCCCCCCAGATTATGAACAATCGTTTGGGAAAGCGTCAGTCCAAGCCCCGTTCCCTGCATTTCCCGATCAAGCTTCGTAAAACGGGAGAATATCTTCTCCTGCTCCTCCTTCGGAATACCAATACCGGTATCCGATACATAAAAATAGACTTCATCCGTACCTTCCATACGGCATCCGAAACGGATTTCACCTGTTTTAGTAAATTTCATCGCATTGTGAAGCAAGTTCGTCAATACCTGAATTATACGCTGTTTCTCCGAATGCATCATAATCGGTTCCAGATGTGCTTCACAGACCAGTGCCACCAAAGGATTCTCATTCAGCCTCATTCCGAAAAGTCCTTCCAGCTCCCTCAGTAGATCATTAGCATCAAACTCCGAATATACAAAGTTCAACACGCCTGCATCTATTTGCGAAAGATCGAAGATATCATTTACCAGTCGCAATAACCGCTCATTATTTTCAGAGATAATATCGGTATACATCTTCTTTTCCTCCTCGCTGGTAGCAGTAGCCATCAGCCCCGAGAATCCGACAATGGCATTCAATGGAGTACGGACTTCGTGACTCATATTGGCAATAAAGGCAGACTTAAGTTTGTCGGCAGAAATCGCATTTTCTCTTTCTACATCCAGCAGGCGCTGCATATTTCGAAGTTCCGTCACATCATAAACTGTCAGCACCATACGTTCTTCACCGTTTATTTTCAGATAAGCGCCCGAAACAGAAACATCACAGGGAATAACCGTCTTTTCATCCTCACTTAAAAGTTGCATAGAGGCATCCAGTTTCTTAAAGCTTCTCTTCTCATAAAAAGCCTTGCTTATGGATGTACGTATGCAGCACAATTTACACTGTTCATGTTTCCCACATTCTCCAGCTGCTATCGCATTTCTGCAATGCAATAAATCTCCGACTCTTTTTATTTCTCCCTGCACAGGAGTCAAATGATTCAGTGTATAATAATTGGTATTGTGAACGATAAAGTCTCTGTCAATCAACAGATAGTAAACGTTTATATTCTGTAGGATGGAAGTTAACTCTTTGGATTCATGCAACATTACAGATGTTTCCGATATCATTTTCTTCTTAACCGACTGATACTTAATCAGTAGATAAATGAATGCAGCTAATAAAACAACTGTAACAAACTGTAATGCCATAATAATATATTCTATTGTTTGTAGTGCCCTGATCGTTTTGACTCGTAAAAGTATAAAATATACCGAATAAATGATGCTACATTTGCATATTTATTCTACCTAAAAAGAAAAGTTTTTTTCTTTCTCCCTAACTAGACGAAAAATTCTCTCTAAGTTATTGCAGTATTAAAAAATATACTTATCTTTGCACCCGCAAACGAGAAAGGTGCCATAGCTCAGTTGGTAGAGCAAAGGACTGAAAATCCTTGTGTCCCCGGTTCGATTCCTGGTGGCACCACTTTTAAAAAGCAAAACAATATTAATCCCTGATTTTTTTCTAAATTCAGGGATTTTTCTTTTTCTGGAACAGGTAAAATCAATAGGAATGAGAATCAACATAAATATGGTACCATTCTGCAATTGATTTTGGTACAGCATTTATTCAATCATCATCTCATGTTAAGCAACAGCTTTTCGCCCACTTTTAAATTCATTTAATGAACAAACTTTTTCTATAGCAAATATGTTTTCTAATATCCTAAATGAATGATAAATAAAAATGTTTCCATTAGGCATTTTTTCTGTATGACAAAGGACTAATTTTATAAAGAGACAGATAAATGCTCATTTGTTATATTCATTTATTTATAGTTTTATATAACAAATCATGTAGATATGGCAACAATAAAAATCAAATTCCGTACCTCTTCCGTAAAAACAAAAGAAGGCGTATTATTCTATCAAATCATTCATGCCAGAGTAACCAGGCAAATCAATACCGGCTATAAAATTTTTCCTTCAGAATGGGATAAGCATTTGGCTTGCATCATTCTTCCGGACAATAATGACATAAGACGACGTTTTCTCGCTCAACTAACAAGCCAAATAGCAGAAGACATGCATAGACTGAAAAATATCATTTCAAAGCTTGAACATTCGGGCAATCCTTTTACCTCCGGAAAAATAATAGAGCTATTCCGTATTCCCCCCATCAATAAATACAGTTTTCTATCATTCGCACAAGATCTTATTGTACAACTAAAACAAATCGGCAAAGAACGCACTGCCGAGTCTTATGCCTCAGCATACAACAGTTTCAAGCGTTTTATGGACAATAATGGTGACGTTCTACTTGAAGATGTAAATTCCAATCTGATGATAAAATATGAAATATACCTTAAAAACTGCGGTGTCTGTCCAAACAGTTGTTCATATTATATGCGGAATCTCCGAGCAATATACAATCGTGCTGTAGAAAAAGAGTTAACACAACAACAATATCCGTTCAAGTATGTATATACCGGTATTGACAAAACAGTAAAACGAGCTGTATCTCTAAAAACAATTCGCCAAATACAAAATTTAGATCTGAGCACAAACCCTTTGATGGATTATGCAAGAGACATCTTCATGTTCTCGTTCTACACCCGCGGAATGTCATTCATTGACATGGCATATCTGAAAAAGAAAGATCTGCAAAATGGAGTTCTGTCCTATCGCAGACATAAAACCGACCAACAATTGTTCATTAAGTGGGAAAAGCCCATGCAAAAAATTGTCGATAAATATAACACTATAGAAAGTCCTTATCTACTACCTATCATCAAAAATAACGGTAAAGACCCAAGAAGAGAATATAAAAATGCCTCACATTTGATTAATAGAAAACTGAAGGTAATAGGACAAATGTTAGAGATCCCCGTCACACTAACAACATATGTCGCCCGCCATGCATGGGCAAACATTGCCAAGAGTAAGAATATCTCTATCTCGGTTATTAGCGAAGCTATGGGACATGACTCCGAAAACACAACACGTATTTATCTAGCCTCGTTAGACGCCTCCATAGTGGATAAAGCAAACAGTATTATACTTAAATCATTATAGTATACAAAAAAAGTATTGGCAGGGCTGACCCAAAAGTCAGCCCTGTTTAGTTTTCCAATGCTACATTATTAATAAATAAGATTATCATGGCTCTACACAACGGATAAAGCATGCATCACTTTTAGGTGTTTCTATTTTATTTTCACCAGTAAGAGTTGCGTAAACATTACTTTTAGAAATCAGATTAAAATCAAAAGAGAAATAATTAATATCCCACGCCATAATATCACTTTCTCCATCGCGTCCTGGTGGATACACCCGCTGTAACCAATAGATAGCCCCCGGACGCATATACAAATCATAAAACAAAGGTTTCTCATCACCTGCCGTCATATTGAATTTATCACTACGTCCAGCAGAATAACGGAGTACAACTGTATTCTTTGTCTCACCATGTATATAGCCTTGACCAGTAACTACGCCCTGCCAATTTCTCATATCACCATATCCTTGTTTTCTATGTCCATAGCCTGACGCTCCTATCGGAAAGAATAGATTCCGTCCATTCGTTTTATTATATATAAAACAACCACGCATACCATATGTGCCGGAACTGCCATAACGATATCCGTATATTTCATTGATATCGGAAAGTGTTTCCTCAGCATCATCACCATAGAGTACACCATAGCCCATTTCTATATCCTTGCTTTTATACAATACATTATAATCATCGTAATTGGCAATTTCCACTTCTTTTCCATTGATTCTAGGCTTTTCAAAAGGGGTATTAAAAGGCTGAGATGTGATTTCATCCCACAATTTAGTAGTCTCTTTTCCAGCAATCTTTAGTGGCTTGGCTTTATCATCTTTAAAGTCTTTCGGCTGTACTTCTATCCAATATTCTTTCTCATGCTTATTACTTGACGCATCAATTGGCTCATTCAGATTTCCCCACTTAAACAATGACCCTTCTTCTACTGGCGAATCTGTTTCCTCCGTAGCAGTTTTCATATTAAACGTATGCCAAGCCCGTCCTTCATCAAGCAAAGCTACAGGAGCATAGCCCTGGCGGACAAATATAAGGTGATTGCAAGTATTGTTGTGATAGCTGACACGAATAACGGCATGGCGGGATTCATTTTCTGTACATGTACCATTGAAAGTAATTTTGAAATCAATTACTGAACCGGAAAGCCCCTTAAGTGTACCATGTTCATCTATACTCGTATACTTGTTACTACTACTTTTTTCTAACTTCACAAATCCTTCGTGTGTTGTCGCTGCAACAACAGCTTCCCAAGCCCCCTCGGAAGTAAATTCTTCGAAATTTGTAGCATTCTCCCGTGCCAAACGTTTTAAAACGACATGGAAAGGCTTGTCATTATTATGCCGTCGATATATTCCTTTTGGATTGACTACGCGACGTACCTGGAATATATCAACTATTTCTGTTAATGGCTCACCCTGCGATAAAGTAGCGGTTATTTTTATTTTTGCCTGACGCCGGTAGGCTACATATGGATTATTCCCGGTATAACTAGTTTTTGCGATCATCTGTTTCGCACGTGTATATAAAGGTATACTCATATGAAGTATATTCGTCCCCTCTTCTTTACGCACAGAATAATTACCATATTCAGTATCTTCGTGAATGCCTGGATCTACGGCATATTCGCGATTTCCTCGTTGAGTTCGGTTATAGTATTCTTGGTTGCTTTCTGCATAAACAATACCCGAGCCTTCACTAGCATCTTTTTCTGTTGTTGTAAGTATGGTTGCAGTAGTACGGCGCAAAGAAAGAAATCCATTCCATACATTCTTGCCTTCCAAATCAAAATGATAATAATCAAAATTATTAGCATCTGCACCAATAGGCGCCCAACCATTGTTGATTATTTCCGCTTTCACACTTTCCACTTTCGCATAACCTGGATTTATTTTTATAGGCAAATCCATCGTTCTGTTATATAAATAGGAAATATAATAAGGATTGGGCACCTCAATACCTGGTTCCGGTTCAGCATATTCGATATGCCAGTCTGCATCATTTGCAAAATTTTTAAATTTCAATGTAAGTTTATAGTGATGATTACGTTCGGCATCATAGTTTGTTGTAATGTTTTTGCCAAGCATAAAACGGTATTTAATATCACCACTACCTACTTTTTCTTCATTAATAGAACGATAATAAGCGTCTACTTCAATATATGTACCATAAGGCACGTTATCTTTTGGCCTATATTTTGAATAATCTTTGTCCGGCTGTTGCAGATGAGGAGGTAATCCGGGATGATCCAGTTCTCCATCTTTATCTGCATCCTGGCGCTTATCATATGGCTGGTCTCCCTGCATATTCTCAAAGAAAAACAAAGCATCAGCTGCCTCTTCGTGTCCATATTTAAAAGTTCCATTTTCTTCACACGGATAATAAGCTCTTCCCGTAGCTAAACGCACCGGATAAGATTCGTCAAATGCAGGTGGGGTAGTTCCTGTATAATACTTTATAATTTCTCCGTCTTTTATTAAGGACGATTGTTCATTTTCACTTGGTGTGTTTGTTTTTCCCAAGTAGCAATTAACAGGAATATCCTTTATCTGAACCGATTTCAAGTAAATAAAAACTCCTTCTTTCAATCCACTGGCATCATAAGCAATGGTTACTTTGGAAGCTGCACGGCGAATCCATGCATGCAATTCCATATCTTTCTTGTTTATAGCTATCCGTGAAGCTTCCGTATTGCGGTTAGCACCCGCAGGTGTATTCTCTTTTGTTGTGAAGTAGCCAAACATCTGATGGTTTTTAGTAGCTTTTGTCACTTTTCCATCAGTAGTTTCTTCTGTCGAGAACCAGTTTTCTGCTTCCCATGTCAGATTAATCGATTTCAGTTTATCGACTGTTTGTATATTATCTTTTTCCGATTCAGCCAAGTTACCCATATTTGCTACCGCATACATGTAATAATAGCCGTAAGGAACTTGAGCTAACTTGAAGGTAGCCCGCTTGGTTTTGGTTTCCGCCGTTTTGTCTCCTTCCGCATCTGCGTCTGTACGGTCAATATCATCAACATCGAATTTATCTGTAGTTTCCGTTGAAGCAGCACCTTTCGGAAGAAGATAGTACGATTTCACCAGATTTCCTTCCTCATCATACAGCAACACACAAAGATCATTGATGTCTTTGATTACATCTCCTGCCGTACGAGTGTTTACATCCAGAGCCGGCCGAAGAGGAAGAAACTCTACAGTAGCACTCACACTGACTTCTCCTTCCGGCATTCTTTCGCCTTCGTTGTTCAGCCAATCATCTGTACAGGCAGTCAAGACAAATATCAGCATACCTGTAAGACTATAAATAATGTTGCGATTCATATTTTCCTGTATAAAGTTATTTAAGGAAATCTTTCCTTTCATTTTTTATAATCCGAAATCGGGTTCTAGTGTGATTCCGGTATAAGGACGCACATCTACTATGCAATCCATTGCATGTTCATTAATTGTGATATTTACCACCACATGTGTATTTCGCGGCAACTGTGGAAGATTTGGCAAGTAACTTTTCAATTCTGTTCCGTTGACACCCAAAGTCAGCAGATAAGGGTTTTCCTTATTGTTGTCATCACTATGCTTCCCCTCCAACAGGTAAATCGGTTGCTCATTGGTTTTCGTATTTTCATCTCCCGGGAGCAGTTGCCCTTTAAACAACGATGACGCATCATATGTATAATACCCTTTCAAAGTAGGAACATCAAAACTATTTATGTCCCAGAACTTTGTTCCCTCCGTCGTTTCTCTCTCTATATATGTAGCATTATGCGGCAAGTAATACTCCCTTTCCGCCATTTTATCAATAGTCAGTTTCGTGATCTCTATGGACCGGCTGCTTTCATTCGTCATATTGAAAGTAAATTTAACAGCTGCTCTCGTTATGGAAAGCTCACGTTCACAATCCTCGGCAGGCACATCTACCATATAAAGTCCACTCATCGGCAACGGCCCGTCGATTCGTTCCGTATTACTGCCTAGCCGAATGGTTAGGTTGGATATATAATCCGTAAAGAATAAGCTTCCGGGCTGAATTTTCTCAAAATCGCACTCTACCAATTTACGTTTCGGAAAAAATCCCGTTGTCTTTATTTCCGTAGCTTCATTTGCAAACAAATAAATTCGTTTCTTTTCGTTTCCGATAACCTTCATCGGCTCGCTATAACAATCAGTAGATGCAACCTCCAAATTGTAAATCCGGTTATGTTCCACTATATTATCATTGTTACGTACTACAATAATACGCAACGTTTTCATCTTCTCATTATCATTTACCGGAGACTCTGGATAGATGTCACTGGCCCGTGTACCCGATTGCGATATGTCAGACAGGGCAACGCTGATATTAAGATTCACTAACGGCACTCCCCTGTCAAACATTTCACTATCTGCATCATGAGCACACCCCCGAAAAAGGAGAGAAATAGCCCATGGTATAATGATATATGCGATTTTCTTCATTGTCCTATATCGTTGATTCTGACAGTCCAATCGTTTATCTTAATATAAGTTTTAATCCATTCAAGATTCGGGCTCAAGAAGAATATCATTGACCATTCACTTTCACGATCGAGAAACTCCTGCGAATCCATGCTTGCATACAGATCACTCTTAAGTATAAGCAAATAGTTAATAAGTGGAATATTGATAATTTCCACACCATCTGCTTTGCGACGCACCGTCAGCTTAGGTGAGTACCAGTCACGCACCATCAACCGTGAAGTAGATAGTTCGGCATAAGCTACCACCACTTCTCTTCCCTCATCAGTGAATCCTGCCGAAGCTTGCCCTTGCGCCCATGGAGTGTATGTCACCATACCATTCTCAAGCAAATTATTATCGTAACTGAACAGTATATTATCATCGGTAATTTCAAATTCAAATTTCTTATCATCTACCGGCTCACCATTCATTTGTTGCAACACAACACGAATATTATTGGTGTTCTTCATCATCTCAACGGTGCCTTCACTGTAAAGGTCGGCAGTTGCGAGAGTAAGTTCACCCCAATACAAACCATGCAAGTTCTTTCGTCTGGGATTTGTCAAGCATTCCGAATCCAGTTCCACTTGCAAATCGGTATATCCAGTTCCTTCTCCGGGTGTATACTTCATAAGGAAAGAGCTCTTATTACAAGCCAGACCACCATAAGCTACGAAATGATAATTTCCTTGTTTGAGGTCCAGCTTCATGCGATAATTCTCGTCCTGCAACTCCGTACCCGTCACTATGCGAGTATCCACATAATTGCCATTTTCATCATAGACCAGCAATGTCAGACAATCCACCTTCTTAGCAAATGCATTGGCATATTCCATATTGTAGTCGTAAATGAAGCGTAGTGACACGCCATGCGGACATGGAGCAAGATCTTCATAAATACGTTCACACGATGAAAAGGCAAAATTTATCAGTACGATGCCAAGCACCGTACTGATAAACCCTGAAATTATATTTCGTTTTTTATTATGCATCTTTGGTTTCTTAAAAATCGATATTATTGACACGAACCACCCAAGGCAATACATCTACCGAAACTGTCAGATAAATATCACCTCGCTCATCCGGAGTATCAGGGCCTGGGTTATCAGGGTCATTATCTGAAATACGTGGATGCCCAAGACGGGAAATGTTAGTTACAGCAAGTTTATAAACATTGTTGCGAACTACAGCGAACTCCATCGGAGCCATTTCACCTTCCACACCATTGTCATTGTGGCGATTCCAATAATAATAGTAGCAATAATAGCCCCAACCACCGTCTTTGTCCTCGCTTGACTGATAGATGGTTATGCCGGCATCAGTAGCTGCTTGTCTGAAATCACCGAGATAAGAACCTTCAAGTGTTTTGTTGTTTCTGTCCCAAGTGTTCCATTTAAAATTAGCACTACTTTCATCTTGAGGGCTAGCATCCCCTTCCTCACCTGTACCACCGGTACCATATACAGCCACATAAAGCGGATGAGAACGACTCCATGTTTTGGTCTCTTCGTTGTATGCAACAGCTTTCACTGCTTTTCGCACATTTGGCCAACTTACATACAAATTGCCGCCAAACATATAAATAATCGGATCTTTATAAGAATCACGCTTCAAATCAGAAGCAGTGTAATTAATAACTTCTGCCAAGCGCTTGAGATCTTCGTCAGAGCTATTAGCAGCATCTTCAGTAGCTATCATTTTTCCTTTGAAAACAATACCGGTTGTTATACCGTTTACCTGTCTGTCAACCGGTCCCGGAATTGTATTCTCCGTTACATATCGCCATATACGATAATCACCATATTTGTTACCAGTATTCCAGCTATTATCTGTATCTGCTTCACCACCAAGAATGTTAGATAATAAATGTGTGTTCCATTGATCTTGCTTTGTATTGTCTATTGAGCCGTCAGCTTGAAAGAGAGGGTAATTAAAATACTCACTTAATCTTGCTGTCTCAATGCCTTGATTCTTCTCGGTTGCCCACACATCCACGACATAATTACCAACAAGATGAGTTTCCCCACCTCCCGCAACGGTAAACCAGGGCTTTTCCGGGCTGCAAAGACTAGCTTGTGCCGGAAGTCCATTATCAGATACCCGACGCAAATAATAAAAACTATTATTCATATTCACCAAAGCCATTTTACCTAATTGAACGTTTACAATGTAAGCACCAGGTGTTCCGTCCGGTGCAATATCTTGTACAACCGGATAGGTATTGCCTTCCTGAGGACGTATATTTTCAGGCAAACTACGACTACCATCTCTAAAATCGAAACGTGCCATTGCGCGTTCTACTTTCACTGCACCACCTACACTGTTGTCTACTTGTGACAAACTTCCCGCATTGTTTATTCCGGAAAGATTAAACGGAGTAGCTTCATTATATAACAACCAGTCATTCATCGTATTAGGAAGCAAGCGTTTGGCTATGGAATAGTTGGACATCAGGAAGCTGCCACCTTCATTCTTGCTCCATATCTTTCCTAATTCCTTATCGTCACCCTTGCAAATTGCATTATACCATGTCGTATTCTTATATTCAGTTTTACTGATAAGTTCTACCAATTCATCTGTCGGATTACAAAATATAAATACATTCACTTCCTTTTTATCAGTTGGTGTTTCTGTATCATTATAGAACTGAGACAACTGTGTTTTAGTTATTTCGGAAGTTCCGATATAAGCCTGTTTATTTGCGGATTGTTTCATCTTGTCCGACATGTCACCAAAAGCAATGAATGCATTATCCGTGCTGCGGGCAAGTACCACGTACATTCTTTTCACATTGTTCTCATAATCTTTACCGATTTCGACACCAACATTGCTGCCACCACCTTCAACCGTATTACTACGCGAACCGGGTACAGACGGCATAGTTACCTGTACTGTCATGTATGCCTTATCTCCCTCATAAACAGTAGGGTCAAATTCTGTTTCACCTAGTTTATCCTCAGCACAACCTGCTGTGAGAACTACGGCAAAAAGGCATAAAAAATACTTGCTAATTCTTTTCATAATCTGCAACTTTGAATGAATTAATAATTTCTATGTTTTTATATTTAGATCCTGTTAATGTTTTATCTCTTCTATTTGCTTTAACATCTCCTCCGCATCAGCCAGCCCCCTATGTGCAGCTTCAGTAAACATTTTTTCTGCCATATCAAACTCCTTCTTCAAGGCAGCGTATGTTCCCCGACCATAAACAGCCTGAGGTGAGTTTCCAGCTTTCTTCAGATAATATTCCGCATTCTTCATATCCCCCCTGTCCATTGCGGCATTTGCAGCATTCAGATTAGCCACTTCATCATCAGGGAACATACGTACAGCGACTTCGAATGTTTCATTATATTCTTCACTCCCCAGTTTCATATCCTGTGCAGCAAGATACATCTCGTTCAAACTTAACTTCTGTGGCTGTGTCTTAATCAGACGTTTGATTTCGTTGATATCAGTATAGGTACGCACTTCATATTTGACTGCATAGTCTGAATGACGAAGCCCCGGATAAACCTCTTTCAGTAAGAATGCATAATCTTTGGGAAAGGCAGTCTTGATGCTACGTTCTTTTGCATCTGGTTCCAGGTTACTGCGGATTAATGCCAGAATACCTGCTTTGTTTTCGAGATACGAGTTTTCCACATAACGTTCGAGTCCTGCCCAATCTTCCGGCTCGTAATCGGTAATGAATAGTGAATCGGCAAAATCGTACTGTTTGCGTACATACTCTTTCAGTGTTTTCGTTCGTCCCATCGCCAGACGTTCATTATTCGAATAGGGACTTTCAGGCGAAGCATATCCTTTAATGCTGACAGAGATAATCCGTGTATCCACATCATTCTTCACCGCATCAATAGTATTAAGTATCTTTTGCAATTCAGTCGGATTACGACGATAATTCTCATGAATTTCTGTTCGGTTCACAGGAAAGTCAATATAAGCCGAACCTTCCAGTACATTAATTTTCGGTTCAGCTTTCGGACGAATGTATACATAGGCAGGCACAAATTCTTTCGGCTCCAACTGAAGTACCAACAGAGGCTCGTTGCCATCAACAAGTGCCTCGCCGCAACAACCGCATGTTTCATTGCCCGTACTGAGCATGGCACGTTTCATCCAATCGGCATAAGGTACGACTGTACGATATTTGACCACAGATACTTTGTTTTTTTGATAAAGCATCACATCATCCGTACACAAGCCATTGCGTAGATGATGATAATAGCGGTTGCGACCAGCTATCATCACCGAAGGTAAGTTCAATTCATTACCTTCTCCTGACAATCTAGGCGTAAGAATCACTTCACGGTTACTTTTTACACTCAATGCCGAAACATCAATATCCATTGATACGAACAATTTATCTTCCGAACGAGACACGGCAAGGTCAGATACTGTCACATTACCGCCCATTATTGTTTGAGCCTTTGCTCCCATCATCAAGAGTAGGAATAGCAAACTACTACAAAATATTTTTGTTATTCTATTCATATCCGTAATTTGTGTGATTTAAAAAGTATATATAAGATTGACTGCCGCTTTTGTAGGTCCAACATAATTATGCGATTTTCCATCGGCTATTTTTGTACCGCATTGGGTACAGGGATAACTGTCGTAGCGAGTATAAATCCAGCCCAAACCTAACTCCGCTTCCAAATTCCAACGTTTGTTCAATATCCACGCATAACCATAAGCAATACCACCACCGGCAAACCAACCTTGATAACGACGATCAGAAAGCACAGATAAATCTGTTCCAAGAAATGAAATATGATTGTTCAGATTACCAATGTTATACTGCCCACCCAAAGCATGAACACCAACAAAATGACCAGCGAAACGATCACAAAACCAATAACGCCCTTCTGGTTGTAGAAGCCAATGTTTCCACTTACGCTCATGTGAAAAAGTCCAGCCATTATAGTTGGCGGAAAGATCAAATGTCCATTTCGGAGCAAGGCCAACTTCTATTCCTGCATTAACAGTTGCAGTAACATCATACAATAAATTGCTTTTGATTGCTACTTTCTGACAATGTACTTCTGTGCAGAGAAGCACAAAAATCATAATTGCATACAGTTTCAATTTGTTTTTTTTCATATATATAAGTATTATATATTACTAAATTCACACATACACGCATACAATTCGAATCCTATTTATCCTATATATCGGAAATAGAAATATTTTAGACATACGTTATATATCAAATCAATGTTACATACATCTTTTCAACACCCCTATATATATGAGTAGAAATAAATGACATTTCAAATATATCTCTTCCTAAGAGAAGTTTCCAATCTGTAATATAATTGTAATTAATTGAATTTCAACGAATAATGAATTAACTAGAAATATGTATAGATTACAAAGTTTTGCAAAACTCCTAGTTTTTAATAGTTTAGCTAAAAAAAAAGTTTATATTTTACATTGTCATTTACAATATTTTATATAATTTTGCAACAGATTGGATACATCTCTTAGGAAGAAAGGTACTTAAATTGTATATATACTAGAACTAAATATCCGCATATATTCAATTTTGCATATTGCCGATATACCTAATAATGAATATTTCAGTTTCTCATTAGGAGATAAACTCTTTGTCTTAAAAGTCAGCACTAAAGAGAAGAACACGGGATATAGCTTTGTTCTTATCATTATAAAAGAATACATTATGAAGTTCCCTCCAAAAAATATTCCTATAGTATTTGGATAAATCGAACCTTTTCCATATCTTTGCACCGTCAAAAAAATAAGAGCAATATAGGTTAAACATTTAACATATATACAATCTATTTCTTTGATTATAATGTGATAATAATTGTATTGTTAATCAGAGTTTTACGAATAAAAATTTTCAAAGCTCAATTTTCAGCAACATCACATTCAAGAGCGGAATGTAGCGCAGTTGGTAGCGCACTACGTTCGGGACGTAGGGGTCGGGCGTTCGAGTCGCCTCATTCCGACAAGATAAGGGTTAGCTTACTGAGATTCAGAAAGTTAATCCTTATTTTTTAAAACAGCCGGGACGAAATCGGGACGGCGGGTATGAAGTACTGATCATCCATCGGATAATTCAATAATCAATTTCTTTTTCGTTCGATTCCTCCCTATTTTCAATTTAATTTATTTGCACGCCAATAGATTCATTTATATCTTTGTTACCAATATTTCATTTAATCCCATTAATTCATCAACCTATTACATCATGAAAAACAGATTCCACCTTTTAGCCACAGCGGTAGTTTCCTTGTTATGTGTTAGTTGTGCAGAAACTCAGGTTTCTCAGTCCGGAAGTGAAAAAGCAGTCAATCCCCCTATTATGGGTTGGAGCTCATGGAACGCTTTCCGGGTAGATATCAGTGAAGATATTATTAAGAATCAGGCCGACCTGATGGTTAAAAAAGGTCTGAAAGACGCAGGATATCATTATATTAATATTGATGATGGTTTCTTCGGCGAACGGGACGGCAATGGAAAGATGCAGACCAACAAAAACCGTTTCCCGAATGGCATGAAACCGGTTGCCGACCATATACATAGTCTTGGAATGAAAGCCGGTATTTATACAGATGCCGGCAACAACACTTGCGGTTCTATCTGGGACAACGATCATGCAGGAGTAGGTGCCGGTATTTACGGACATGAGCAACAAGACGCCCAACTCTATTTCGGCGACTGGGGATTCGACTTTATCAAGATAGACTATTGCGGCGGAGATGTACTGGGCCTGAATGAACAGGAACGCTATACTTCCATCCGGAACAGCATCGACAAAGTAAACAAGGACGTCTCTGTCAACATCTGCCGTTGGGCTTTTCCCGGCACATGGGCAAAGGATGTAGCTACTTCATGGCGTATCAGCGGTGACATCAATGCACATTGGGGGTCATTAAGATATGTGGTCGGCAAAAACCTATACCTGTCTGCCTACGCCAAAGACGGGTACTACAATGATATGGATATGATGGTCATCGGTTTCCGCGACAACAGCAAAGTAGGAGGAAAAGGACTTACCCCGACAGAAGAAGAAGCTCACTTCGGCTTATGGTGTATCATGAGCTCGCCTCTGCTGATCGGATGTAATCTGGAAAGTTTGCCGGAATCTTCTCTTGAACTGCTGACAAACAAAGAATTAATCGCTCTGAACCAAGACCCGTTGGGCTTGCAGGCATACGTAGCACAACATGAGAACGAAGGCTATGTACTGGTAAAAGACATCGAACAAAAACGTGGTAATGTACGTGCCGTTGCTCTTTACAATCCATCGGATACTGTTTGCAGCTTCTCCGTACCTTTCTCGGCACTGGAGTTTGGCGGGAACGTAAAAGTACGTGACTTGGCAAAACGCAGTGATTTAGGAAATTTCTCTGATGTCTTTGAGCAAACGCTTCCTGCACACAGCGCTATGTTCCTCCGCATGGAAGGCGAAACACGTCTGGAACCGACATTATATGAAGCAGAATGGGCATACCTGCCAATGTTCAATGATCTCGGCAAAAATCCGAAAGGCATCATATATGCCGCCGATCAGGAAGCTTCCGGAAAAATGAAAGTAGGTTTCTTGGGCGGACAACCGGAGAATTACGCAGAATGGTCGGAAGTATACAGTGCAGACGGCGGACGTTACCAAATGACGGTTCATTATTCATTCGGCAAAGGAAGACAACTGGAGATAGATGTCAACGGCATCGTAACCAAAATCGATTCACTGGGAGAAGATGACAAGCACAATCAAGTCACAATCCCCGTTGATCTGAAAGCCGGTTACAATCATATCCGTATGGGCAACAGCTACAACTGGGCACCGGACATCGACTGCTTTACGCTTACCAAAGGAATGTAACAGACTGAAAAACAGCTAAACGTGACAATAAAAAAGGAGGAGCTAAGATCACTCTCCACTCCTCCTGTCACGACAAACAACTAAAATTATTCACTATTTGATGCCATCCAATGCCCTTTTAGCAGTAGCATTAGTGGAGTCTATAGCCAGAATTTTGCTCCAATACTCCTTCGATTTTTCTTTATTCGCCATTGCTTCCGCTTTCAGTGCCGGATTTTCAATAGCCAACAAGTAGTAATATCCAAGATAACTGTAGCACTCAATCAAAGCTGAATTATAATGAGGATCATTCTTGCTTTCCAGCAGGGTGGCTACCTCCTCATAGAAAGGCTTCGCCAGTCCAAGAGTCGTTTCAGGGTCAAGTGCGGAATTGGCACGTGCCCTCCAAAAATTACCCAGGTAGCTGTCCGGTGCTGCTTCTGCGATGGAATGGAAAACAGAATCAGCAGCCATCAAAGCCTGCTTGCGCTCTTCAGCATTGATTGTCAGCGAATCAGTCTGCGTACCTGCACCATAATAAAGTCTGCCAAACTGGAATTGTAAATCCGGAGTCTGGTGTTCCTTATCAAGGGATGTATAATATTTCTGGTAAGCACTGATTGCTTTTTTATAATCATTCTTCTGTTCATAAGCAGAAGAGATATTTTTGTATAAGTCCGTCTTTGTCGGATCTAATTGTATGGCTTTCTCATATTGTCCTACAGCTTCATCATATTTCTTCAGAGCTTCGAGCAAATGCCCGTAATACATATAGTCAAGATATGAATAATCAGCCTTGTCCGATTCGGTAAAAAAAGCATCCGCCGCTTTTATTGCTTCATCAAAGCGCTTCAGGTCTGTATAATTATACATTGCCAGACGATTGAACGCCGCGTGACGCGCATTCTTTTTCAATCCCATATTCGCCACTTCAAGTGACTTCTCGAAGTCATGGTTCAGGAAGAGGGCAAATGCATATTTCACTAAATCCTCTTCTGTCGCTGTCGGTCCCATCGCAAAACGCGAATAAGCTTCGGCGGCTTTACTAAAATCATTCTTCAAATAATAGATTTCGGCAAGTTTCTTATCTACGGCTGTGTTGGACGGTTCCTGGGCTTTCAGTTGTTCCAGTTTTTCAATGGCCAGAGCAGCATTGGCTGATTTATAAATATCCGCATATCTCAGATATGCTTCTGTGCAACTCGGATCGAAATAGATAGCTTCTTCATATTTCTGAGATGCCAGACCGGCGTTTTTCTGCTCAAAGGCGATGTCTCCCTCCAGTACGGAGGCAAGAGCCGATTTGCCATTCACTTTTTTGGCAAGAGCAGCATACTCCTGTGCTTCCGGAAGTTTTCCGGCTTTCAGATATACCTCGCCGATAGCCACCAGAAGTTCCACATTCTTTTTATTCTTTCCTTTTATCAACTGTTCAGCTTCCTCATTGGCCTGAGCCGGATTCGTCTGAATGGTTTCTTTCAATTTTGCAACTCCTGCCTGCCATTCGGCATCAGATGATTGCGCATAGAGCGACCCAACTGCTATAAACGCTCCAGCTAAAAACATTTGTACTCTTTTCATGATAGTCTCTAATTTTAGTTATTATTCGTCTTTCACATGGACAATACGCACTGGCTGAGTAGCCGGAACAAGTCCAGATTTTAATATAATCCGCTGCCCTTTGTCGGATGTCATAAAAGAAGCGAATCCCCAAGGCAGCGCACTGCGAGGATCATTCAGTAATGCGTAAATGGGTCGTGCCAATGGATAGTTACCATAATACAGGTAAGCCTGATAAGGCTTATAACTGTTAGCAGGAGTAGCTACATCCTCCGCACTCACTGCCATTACTCTGATTTCCTCGGTGAAAGAAAGGTTGGTGGTGTCGCTGCGGTTGCCCAGCCAGTTCACACCAATGACTCCCATTGCTCCGGGGTTCTCTGCTACATACTTTATCACCTGCTGATTGGTCTTCAAGGCACTGACATTGTCAGTAGCCAGTGGTTTTCCACCACAGATAGAATCCATTGTATAGCGTACGGTGCTGGAGTTTTTATTATCGAACACCACCTGAATACTCTTCAGGCGGGAGTTCGGATTTATATCCTTCCAGTCTTTCGCCTCACCAGTGAGGATGCGGCTGAAATCCCGTACGGTCAACAAAGAATCCGGATTGTCCCGGTTGACGATTAATGCCAGACCATCTGTAGCCAGCTTAATCTCGCGGGGAAAGAACTTGCGGCTGTGAAAGGAATTCATTTCTTCCTCAGTCAATGTCCGGGTTGCAATAGCCAACCGGACACTGTCTTTCAGAAGTAAATTAATAGCCTCGACTTCCGTCGTGTAGCGAGGAACAATTCCGGCCAAAGGATACAGACTTTCAAACACATCTATCTCTTCCTGTATAATAGGCTCAAAACTTTCATCCGCCGCAATAGATATCACCCCAGACGAATACGTATCCGTCGGTCCATCCGATTTGGAACGGCAAGCACTCAACACCGCCAACAAAACGATTCCTACCAGCCAAAATTGTCTCTTCATCATCTTACTGTAATCTAAACATTACCGGAACGGTGAATTTCACACGTACCGCTTTACCATTTTGTTTACCAGGAATCCATTTCGGCATACTTTGTACCACACGCACGGCTTCTTTATCCAAGTAAGGGTCTACACCACGAGCTACGTGCACATCGGTGATAGTACCGTCACGCTCTACCACAAACTGGATAATAACGCGACCTTGTGTTCCATTCTCCTGTGCAATTGTCGGATACTTGATATTTTTTCCAAGGTATGACATCAGTTCCTGCTGTCCACCGGGGAAGGTCGGCATCTGCTCTACCATATCAAATACTTTTTCCGGTTCTACAGCCTGTGTCACCACTTGCTTCAGGTCAGCAATATCGGCTCCGTTGGCTTCGTCATTACCTTTTACGTCGGCAATGGAGATTGCCACTTTGGTAGAAGTCAATTCTTCCTGACTCTTGATCTCATCGTCTTCGTGCACCTCTTCATCTTTCTTGATGACAGGGGCAGTAAACTTAATAGAACTCTTCAATGCAGGAGGGGGAGGTGCAACCGGTTCTACCCGTTTCATCTCTTCCTGTTTGATTTCCGGTTCTGCCAATTTCGACAAAGTTGTTACCTCTGTCATTACTTCCTTTTGCTCCGGGGTTGCCAACTTAAGCAGCGTAGGGATAGTAAATCCAACGATTGCTATCGCCACCACAATCAGCATTGCAATAGTATGCCGTCTGGGTGAATTGGCACGCATTCTATATGCGCCGTACGCTTGATTCTTGCCTTCAAAAATCAGCTGACACCATTCCGAAGAAGCTAAATCTAATTTTGCCATTTTACTTTCTTTTTTTAGGTGTTACATCATTTATCGGCCAAGTTCTGTGACAGTTCTCCCTTAGCATCATAATTCTTAATCAGGAACTCATCAGCTTCGGCAATATCCGTTATCACATATTTACCTATATTACATATCTGCATCTCGTCCAATGCATCAATCAGATTCATATAAGAAGCATCATCCGTCGCCTTGATAATGACGGTCGGCGTATTTTTTCCGCTTTTTATTTCGGAAACCTTCTTTTTGTATTCGTCATCTGTTATCTTCAGATCGAGCTTCTGTTGTTTCAAAGCTCTTACCTGATTGACAGCTGCAGCATTTTTCTGAAGAAGTACGGCACGTAACCCGTTTGCCCCGTAACTAGTCTCTTTCAATGAGGTGTAATCCTTGTAGTTAGGCTCTCCTTCATAGTAATAGAGCTTGTTATCGGCTCCCAGCAATAATGTAATTGCCTGAGAGGCTTTCACCATACTCTTTTGTTGTTCAGTTATATCTTTGTCATTGCTCGGCATGCTTATTTCCATCGTCTGAGGCTTGCTCAGCGTGGTACAAAGCATAAAGAAAGTAATCAGCAACATGTTCATATCCACCATCGGGGTAAAGTCTACCCGGACAGTCATTTTCTTCTGCTTGCCTTTTCCTCTTTTTCCGCTGCTCTCTTGTACTTCAGCACTCATTGTCTTTCCTCCCTTTTAATTTTCAGATTCTGCTTTGAGAGAAGTAATCAGATTGTACCGATTTTCCCGCAAATCCTGAAGTGAGTTCATTACGTTCTTTATCACTGAGTATGGAGTTGAAGCGTCCGCTTTAATAGCAATTCGCAGATCAGCATTGGCGGCACGTGCATTACGCACCCACGACTTGAACTGATTATCGGTACTATCACAAGGAATTCCTTCATTCTTCAGAATTTTGTCCCGTTGATCTTCCGGGAGGTCAAGGAATTTCTGCATACTTCTGATAGGCACTCCAAACGTAGAAGCCACTGTGAACCTCTTTGCCTGTTCCGGAGTGAACTTGATGCCATACTCTTCACCCATACTCTCCAAGACAGCCTGCATATCCTGCTGCTTGTCGAGGCTCATAAATATTTTTCCTTCCTGGTCAACCAAAATCTGGAGTACATCTGTCTCCGGAATCTTGATTTCTGATACGGAGGCTGGAGTGGTAACCTGCACCGGTTCCTTCTTCACAAATGTTGATGTCAACATAAAGAAAGTCAGAAGCAATACAGTTACGTCACTCATAGCGGTCATATCTATGAACGTATCTTTCTTTTTAATTTTCGCTCTACCCATGATTAATAGATTTTAAAGGGTTCGCCAAATTAATGAGTAGCTGCAAAAGTCTGCACGATAGAGAATCCGACTTCGTCGAGTCCGTAAGTCAATTTGTCAATTTTGTTAGTGAAATAGTTGTAAGAAATAACAGCCAGCGCACCTGTCAAGATACCGAAAGCCGTATTGATCAAGGCTTCAGAGATACCTTGTGACAAAGCCATAGAGTCGGCACCACCACCGGCGGACAATGCGGCAAATGAACGGATCATACCGATTACAGTACCGAGCAATCCCATCAATGTACCCAAAGTAGTAATTGTAGCGATAATCGGAAGATTCTGCTGCATCATAGGCATTTCCAGAGCAGTTGCTTCTTCCAGTTCTTTCTGGATAGCCAGCAGTTTTTGTTCTTTAGGCAAAGCAGTGTTCTTTTCCATTTCTTCATACTTACGCAAAGTAGCAGTAACTACATTGGCAACAGAACCGCGTTGTTTGTCACAAATCTCTTGTGCTTTTTTAAGGTCACCGGCAGCCAGAGCTTCTTTAATGTTAGCTACAAATTTAGCCAACGAGCCTTTACCGAAAGCAGAACGAAGAGCAAAAAAGCGTTCAATACTCAAAGCGAGTACAGTTAACAACAGTGTCTGAATAACAGGCACAATCACACCACCTTTGTAAATGGTACCCAACATGTTCAATGGATGGTTGTTAGGGTCATTGTTCATAAAGTTAGACGGATTTCCCAACAGGAACTGAAAAATACACACTGCTACAATGAAACAGCAGATGATTACGATACCGGCATTCTTTATACCTACAATCTGAGACTTTTTAGTAGTTTCCATAATAAGTTTTTTTGTTAAGATATTAATTTTAGTTATTTAGAAAATTTTCAAATGATTAGATACACTGCGCTATAGACCCTGTGACTTTTCAAGAATGAAAGTCACACAGCTTCATACAGGGTACGAAAAAGTAAATAAGATGGGATAAGTAATTAAATAAGGATACGTCTTAGAGCGAACACGTAGTAGTCGCTGCAGATAATGGAGTAATGTGGATCCTTATCCGAATAATAGGATTTACTTTGATCTAATACAAGTGAGTTTTCTCTTAACAAGAAGAACTTATACATAACGTCTTTAAAGAAATCATTGGATTCAATGATTCTACGCAGACGATAATTATTAGAAGATGTTTCTGTTACTGATTTAAAGCCTAATTCTACGTCAGAAATAGACAAAGACTGGGATGATCTGTCGTAACCCAGCGAACGAGTCTTAAATGAAGAATCAGAATTCGTATCGGAAGTTGATTCAGACAACTGACAAGAGCATTCGCTCTGAGAAATACATGAAGTGATATTCATAGCATTTCCACCTATGCTATATGATAGCATCAGCAGAACAAGCGCTAATATGAATCTCACAGAACCTTTCATGATATTTATTTTAGTTGTTTATATCGAATTCTCGTATTTCGGCGACAAATGTAGCAATTAAATATATCCGTTTGTCGTTATTCACATCATTTAAGCATAAAAGTTTAACTCTATTATTGAAACAACGTACAAAGTGTTTTGTTCCCGCAGTTTGTGATTTTATGTGTTAAAAGTAGTTATGCCGCACATAAGTCTCAAAGAGTCCATCAAGTTTAATAATTGAGAGAAATATGCATAACCAAGAAAGCCTCTCCAGTCTTAAATTCCTAAAGTATCAAACACAAGAAAGCCCTTCTGGTATTTCTACCTGAAGGGCTTCTCTAAAAACGGCGGCTACCTACTCTCCCACTGTTACGCAGTACCATCGGCGTGACGAGGCTTAACTTCTCTGTTCGGAATGGGAAGAGGTGGAACCCTCGTGCTATAACCACCTGAATTTCTTCAATTGACAATGGACAATTGACAAATGACAATTATCGCAGCTGTCATGATAAGTTATGACATGATAAAAAGTAAAATTCAAGTATCTGTTAATCTAATTGTCAATTGTCATTTGTCAATTGTCAATTAAAAAAGCTAAACGTATATATCGCGATCCGCACCGTCCGAAAGAAAGTGAACGGGCAATTAGTAATGCTCGGCTTTGATGTTACCACCTTTACACCTGCATCCTATCAACGTCATCGTCTTTAACGACCCTAAGAAATCTAATCTTGTGGCTGGCTTCGTACTTAGATGCTTTCAGCACTTATCCAATCCCGACTTAGATACCCAGCAATGCACCTGGCGGCACAACTGGTAAACCAGCGGTCAGTCCAACACGGTCCTCTCGTACTAGTGTCAGAGCCACGCAAATTTCATACGCCCACGATAGATAGAGACCGAACTGTCTCACGACGTTCTGAACCCAGCTCGCGTGCCACTTTAATCGGCGAACAGCCGAACCCTTGGGACCTTCTCCAGCCCCAGGATGTGACGAGCCGACATCGAGGTGCCAAACCCCTCCGTCGATATGAGCTCTTGGGAGGGATCAGCCTGTTATCCCCGGAGTACCTTTTATCCTTTGAGCGATGTCCCTTCCATACGGAAACACCGGATCACTATGCTCTAGTTTCCTACCTGATCGACTTGTAAGTCTCCCAGTCAAGCGCCCTTATGCCATTACACTCTGCGGACGGTTACCAATCGTCCTGAGGGCACCTTTAGAAGCCTCCGTTACTATTTTGGAGGCGACCACCCCAGTCAAACTACCCACCAAACAGTGTCCTCGTACCACGAGTTAGAACTCAAATAATCAAAGGGCCGTATTTCAACAGCGACTCCACAAATACTGGCGTACCTGCTTCGAAGTCTCCGGCCTATCCTACACATCAATTACCCAAATTCAATGTTAAGCTATAGTAAAGGTTCACGGGGTCTTTTCGTCCCATCGCGGGTAATCGGCATCTTCACCGATACTACAATTTCACTGAGCTCACGGTTGAGACAGTGTCCAGATCATTACACCATTCGTGCAGGTCGGAACTTACCCGACAAGGAATTTCGCTACCTTAGGACCGTTATAGTTACGGCCGCCGTTTACTGGGGCTTCAATTCAATGCTTCTCTTGCGATGACATCTCCTCTTAACCTTCCAGCACCGGGCAGGTGTCAGGCTGTATACGTAATCTTTCAATTTGGCACAGCCCTGTGTTTTTGTTAAACAGTTGCCTGGACCTATTCTCTGCGCCCAACTCTCGTTGGGACCCTTTATCCCGAAGTTACAGGGTCAATTTGCCTAGTTCCTTAACCGTGAATCACTCAAGCGCCTTAGTATATTCAACCCGACTACGTGTGTCCGTTTGCGGTACGGGTACCTCAAGGATTAAGTTTAGCGGATTTTCTTGGGAGTATGATTACACGCACTATTGGATTGTTCCGAAGAACGCTCCATACTATCAGGTTCGACTCTTATCCCGGATTTGCCTGGGATAATCAACATCTACACCCTTCAACGGACTATTCCGTCAGTCCGCGGCGCTGTCACGCCTCCGTCTCCACGTCACTCCTTAAGGTAGTACAGGAATATTAACCTGTTCTGCCATCGGCCTCACCGTTCGGCTGAGCCTTAGGACCCGACTAACCCTGATCCGATTAGCGTTGATCAGGAAACCTTAGTCTTTCGGCGAGGGGGTTTCTCACCCCCTTTATCGTTACTTATACCTACATTTGCTTTTCCACACGCTCCAGCAAAGCTCACGCTTCACCTTCGACGCAGAGTGGAATGCTCCCCTACCGATCATTACTGATCCCATAGCTTCGGTAAAACACTTAATGCCCGATTATTATCCACGCCAAACTCCTCGACTAGTGAGCTGTTACGCACTCTTTAAATGAATGGCTGCTTCCAAGCCAACATCCTAGCTGTCTTAGCAATCTGACTTCGTTAGTTCAACTTAGTGTTTATTTGGGGACCTTAGCTGATGGTCTGGATTCTTCTCCTTTAGGACATGGACCTTAGCACCCATGCCCTCACTCCTGTGATAGAACTAATGCGCATTCGGAGTTTATCAAGACTTGATAGGCGGTGAAGCCCTCGCATCTTATCAGTCGCTCTACCTCACATTAGTAACTCACAAGGCTGCACCTAAATGCATTTCGGGGAGTACGAGCTATCTCCAAGTTTGATTAGCCTTTCACCCCCACCCTCAGTTCATCCGGAAGCTTTTCAACGCTTATCGGTTCGGTCCTCCAGTTAGTGTTACCTAACCTTCAACCTGACCAAGGGTAGATCACTTGGTTTCGCGTCTACTCCTTCCGACTCGACGCCCTGTTCAGACTCGCTTTCGCTTCGGCTGCACATCTCAAGATGCTTAACCTTGCCGGAAAAAGTAACTCGTAGGTTCATTATGCAAAAGGCACGCCGTCACTGCTTACGCAGCTCCGACCGCTTGTAGGCGCACGGTTTCAGGGACTATTTCACTCTTCTATTCGAAGTGCTTTTCACCTTTCCTTCACAGTACTGGTTCGCTATCGGTCTCTCGGGAGTATTTAGCCTTACCGGATGGTCCCGGCAGATTCACGCAAGATTTCTCGTGTCCCGCGCTACTCAGGATACCACTACGCTTAATTTGACTTCGTATACCGGACTATCACCGTCTATGGTTCCACTTTCCAGAGGATTCTACTCATCAAATGTCTTGCGATATCGTGGTCCTACAACCCCACACATGCCGTAACATGGGTGGTTTGGGCTATTCCCCGTTCGCTCGCCACTACTAGGGGAATCATTATTATTTTCTTTTCCTACAGGTACTAAGATGTTTCAGTTCCCTGCGTTAGCTTCCATCAAAGATGGATGACATTCCTTCAGAATGCCGGGTTGTCCCATTCGGAAATCTCTGGATCAAAGGTTATTTGCACCTACCCAGAGCTTATCGCAGCTTATCACGTCCTTCATCGCCTCCGAGAGCCAAGGCATCCGCCATGCGCCCTTGCTTACTTTCTTTCAAACTTACCTTTAAGTATCAGGTATCAAGTATCAGGTATTAAACCCGGGTACTCAATATCGCGGTACTTAAAACGTACGGTTCGATATATACTTTTAGCTCTTTACTAAATTTTACTTTTTGTACATCATGTCAAAGATCGTTTCTCTGTTTTCAGAGATGGTGGAGAATAACGGATTCGAACCGTTGACCCTCTGCGTGCAAGGCAGATGCTCTAGCCAGCTGAGCTAATCCCCCAAGAGTAATTGAACATCGCAATAATGTATTGGCAACGACAATTTTTGTTCGGAGTAGTCCCAGGCAGAGTTGAACTGCCGACCTCTACATTATCAGTGTAGCGCTCTAACCAACTGAGCTATAGGACTAGTTCAACCTTGTCTACCTGATGTTAGACTCGGCTTCTTTATTTCTCTTGTTTATCTCTATCTATACTTCTATAGATGGTTGATCTATATGTTATAAATAAACAAGTACCAGTAGTACAATAATAGAACCTATGAAATCGTTGTTACGACATCGCTCCAGAAAGGAGGTGTTCCAGCCGCACCTTCCGGTACGGCTACCTTGTTACGA